>Ga0209470_1000006_pt1 | contig 135181 bp, 112 predicted proteins | sample GraSoiAngelo_125_FD_185882 | JGI IMG/M metagenome (GOLD analysis project Ga0209470, IMG submission 185882) | Grasslands soil microbial communities from the Angelo Coastal Reserve, California, USA - 14_0927_05_40cm (SPAdes) (version 2) | ecosystem: Environmental > Terrestrial > Soil >... | reverse complement strand
GCCGAGCTAACCGCAAGGACGCAGGCGCCCAAGGTATGGTTGGTGATTGGGGTGAAGTCGTAACAAGGTAGCCGTAGGGGAACCTGCGGCTGGATCACCTCCTTTCTAAGGAGCTTCGAGAGTCCGGCGGTCTGTTCGATCCGATGGATCTCCGATCGTCGGGCTCTCCAGCTTCGAGTCCCGCTCAGCGCCTTCCCGTGGCCAGTAGCATTTTTTCGCCTGGGGCCTTTAGCTCAGGTGGCTAGAGCGCGCGCTTGATAAGCGCGAGGTCCCTGGTTCGATCCCAGGAAGGCCCACCAGTTGCGGGGGGATGTAGCTCAGCTGGGAGAGCACCTGCTTTGCAAGCAGGGGGTCGCCGGTTCGAATCCGGTCATCTCCACCAGGCGTGACAGACCGATCTCGAGCGAGTTCCACTCGCGCGCGATCTTTGACAACCGAATACGGAGATTCTCGAGTGTAGCCAGGCGATGTTCTCCAACAGTTCGTGGTCAAGCTACTAAGAGCGAACGGTGGATGCCTTGGCGCCGGGAAGCGACGAAGGACGTGGCAAGCTGCGATAAGCCTCGGGGAGCCGCAAGCAGGCATCGATCCGAGGATGTCCGAATGGGGGAACCTGGGTGGGGTAATGCCCACTCGTCCGTGACCGAATCCATAGGTCACGGCACGCGAACCGGGGGAACTGAAACATCTCAGTACCTCGAGGGAAAAGAAAGCAACCGCGATTGCCCGAGTAGCGGCGAGCGAAAGGGCACCAGCCTAAACCAGGTCCGAGCGATCGGGTCTGGGGTTGCGGGGCGCTCACGGGGGCAACCCGGAGAGTTACCAAGTCAGGCGATAGTCGAAGGCTCTGGAAAGAGCCGCCACAGAAGGTGATAGCCCTGTAGACGAAATCGCACTGATCTCTCTGGTGAGCGTTCCCAAGTACTACGGGACACGTGCAACCCCGTAGGAATCTGGGGGGACCACCCTCCAAGGCTAAATATTCCCCGGCGACCGATAGTGAACCAGTACCGTGAGGGAAAGGCGAAAAGAACCCCGGTGAGGGGAGTGAAATAGAACCTGAAACCGTTTGCTTACAAGCGGTAGGAGGGCTATGCCGCCGCAAGGCGGAAGGCCTGACTGCGTGCCTTTTGCATAATGAGCCGGCGAGTTACTGGTACGTGGCGAGGTTAAGCGTCGAAGGCGCGGAGCCGGAGCGAAAGCGAGTCCGAATAGGGCGACAAGTCGCGTGCCGTAGACCCGAAGCCAAGTGATCTACCCCTGGCCAGGGTGAAGCCGCTCTAAACAGCGGTGGAGGCCCGAACCGGTGTTGGTTGAAAACAGCTCGGATGAGCTGGGGGTCGGAGTGAAAGGCTAATCAAACTTGGAGATAGCTGGTTCTCCCCGAAATAGCTTTAGGGCTAGCCTCGCGCGTGACGTGTGGTGGTAGAGCTCTGAATGGGCTAGGGGTCCTACCAGATTACCAACCCCAATCAAACTCCAAATGCCATACGTTGAAGCGCGGGAGTCAGACGACGCGGGATAAGCTGCGTGGTCGAGAGGGAAACAACCCAGATCGTCAGCTAAGGTCCCTAAGTGCGGGCTTAGTGGGAAACGATGTGGAGTCGCTCAGACAGCCAGGAGGTTGGCTTAGAGGCAGCCATCCTTTAAAGAGTGCGTAACAGCTCACTGGTCAAGCGATTCTGCGCGGACAATTCAACGGGGCTCAAGCCCGCCACCGAAGCTGCGAACTCAGTAGGGAGACCTGCTGAGTGGTAGGGGAGCATTCCGCGATAGGTCGAAGGCCGACCGCGAGGACGGCTGGACGAGGCGGAAGCGATAATGCCGGCACGAGTAGCGATAAAGCAGGTGAAAAACCTGCTCGCCGAAAGCCCAAGGGTTCCTGGGGAAGGTTAATCCGCCCAGGGTTAGGCGGTCCCTAAGCCGAGGCCGACAGGCGTAGGCGAAGGACAACAGGTTAATATTCCTGTTCCGCCGCGGTGACGTTATGAGCGATGGGGGGACGGAGAAGGCTAAGCACCGCCCGCGACTGGAAGTGCGGGTCCAAGCGCGTAGGGGGCTCTGGTAGGCAAATCCGCCGGAGCGCCGCAAGGCGACCCTGAAACGTGATGGGGAGGCCTTCGGGCCATAAACGGGCTGATGCCATGCTTCCAAGAAAATCCTCTAGCCAGTTGCCGAGGCGACCGTACCGGAAACCGACACAGGTGGGCGAGGAGAATATCCACAGGCGCTCGGGAGAACTCTCGCGAAGGAACTAGGCAAAATTACCCCGTAACTTCGGGAGAAGGGGTGCCCCACTAAGGTGTTGAGCCTGAAGGGGTCGCAGTGAAAAGGGCCAAGCGACTGTTTACTAAAAACACAGGACTCTGCCAACTCGTAAGAGGAGGTATAGGGTCTGACGCCTGCCCGGTGCCGGAAGGTTAAGGAGAGGGGTTAGTCGCAAGGCGAAGCTCTGAACCGAAGCCCCGGTAAACGGCGGCCGTAACTATAACGGTCCTAAGGTAGCGAAATTCCTTGTCGGGTAAGTTCCGACCTGCACGAATGGCGTAACGACTTGGCCGCTGTCTCCGCGAGAGACCCGGTGAAACTGTAGCGCCAGTGAAGATGCTGGCTACCCGCGACTAGACGGAAAGACCCCGTGAACCTTTACTATACCTTGGCATGGAGTTTTGGCGGAGTCTGTGCAGGATAGGTGGGAGGCTTTGAAGCCGGAGCGCTAGCTTCGGTGGAGCCGTCGTTGAGATACCACCCTGACTGTGCTGGAGTTCTAACCTTGGCCCGTGATCCGGGTCGGGGACAGTGCCAGGTGGGCAGTTTGACTGGGGCGGTCGCCTCCTAAAGCGTAACGGAGGCGCTCGAAGGTCGGCTCAGCACGGTTGGAAATCGTGCGACGAGTGTAAGGGCAGAAGCCGGCTTGACTGCGAGACCTACAAGTCGAGCAGGTGCGAAAGCAGGACCTAGTGATCCGGTGGTCCCGAGTGGAAGGGCCATCGCTCAACGGATAAAAGGTACTCCGGGGATAACAGGCTGATCTTGCCCAAGAGTTCACATCGACGGCAAGGTTTGGCACCTCGATGTCGGCTCATCGCATCCTGGGGCTGGAGCAGGTCCCAAGGGTTGGGCTGTTCGCCCATTAAAGCGGTACGTGAGCTGGGTTTAGAACGTCGTGAGACAGTTCGGTCCCTATCTGTCGCGGGCGGAGGAGGTTTGACGGGAGCTGCCCCTAGTACGAGAGGACCGGGGTGGACGGACCTCTGGTGTGCGAGCTGTTCCGCCAGGAGCATTGCTCGGTAGCTATGTCCGGCAGGGATAAGCGCTGAAGGCATCTAAGCGCGAAACCCGCCTGAAGATGAGACCTCCCGGGGCGTAAGCCCCCTGAAGGGCCCTCGTAGATTACGAGGTTGATAGGCCGGAGGTGTAAGCACCGTGAGGTGTTCAGCTTACCGGTACTAATCGCCCGTGCGGCTTGACCACGTTGTTCTCATCCATTCTTTGATCGGAGACGCAGCGTCTGGCTGCACTCGAGGATCTCCGTATTCGGCGACCGGCGCGCGATGCGCGCTGGGACGACTTCCCGGTGGCAATGCCGGAGGGGCCACACCCGTTCCCATCCCGAACACGGAAGTTAAGCCCTCCCGGGCCGATGGTACTGCGCTGGCGACGGTGTGGGAGAGTAGGTCGCTGCCGGGTTAATTTAAGATGAGGGGGGCGAGGCGCCCCCCTCGACCTCCCCCTCCCCCAAGAACAGATTGCGCGGGCGAAGCCCGCGCTCGAACGCGGCTGATTCGGCGCCCGGGTTTCACGGCCCGGGCGTTCGTGTGTTCGGCGCCCGAGGAGGCTCAGCCGGCGAACGCCGTCCAGATGGCGAGCGCGAAGCCCGCGAGGGTCAGCGCGATCAGAGCGGCGCCGAGGAGCTTGTCGAGCGGCGTCTCGTCGCGGTGCTCGGCGAGGGAGAGACCGAGCCCAGAGAGGAAGCCGCCTGCGAATCCGCCGGCGTGGGCCCAGTTGTTCACGCCCGCCATGAAGAAGCCCATGATGAAGAGGATCAGCGCCCACTGCCCGTACTGCTGCAGGACCATGCGCCCGTAGACACCCCCGCGCTTCCTACCGTAGGCGACGATCGCCCCGAGGAGGCCGAAGATCGAGCCGGACGCACCGATCGTGAACGGCACCCCGAGGGAGTTCGAGACGACGAAGCCGGCGGCGCCCGAGATCGTGAAGATGATGACGAGCCGAGCCGGCCCGTACACCTCTTCGACGGCGGGCCCGAGCTGGCGGATCCAGAGAATGTTGAACAGGATGTGGAGAAGCCCGCCGTGGAGGTAGATCGCGGTGAGCAGCGTCCACCAGCGGCCGTAGTGCCACGGGATCGCCCCCGCGGCACCGAGCGCCCAGAGCGCGTCGGCGCTCGGCGAAAAGACTTCGAGGATACCCCGCGGTCGGAGCGCGGCGAGCGGATCGAAGATCAGGCTGATCACGTACAGCGCGACGCACGCCGCGGTGACCGCGTTGGTGAAGTTCCAGCGACGGAGGAGCGCGCCGAGCGGGCCGCCGAACCCCCACATGCCGGGATTGCGCCGGCCGCACACGAGGCACACCGGCGCGTCAGCGTTCGTCAGGCGGCCGCAGGAGGGGCAGAGGATCGCGCCCGAGGTCTTACGGAACATCGTCCCGATTCTCGGCGGAGATCCGGTATCGCTCGTCGAGCCATACGCCGAGGTCGACGAGCCGGCAGGTGAGCGAACACAACGGGCGATACGGATTGCCCTGCCAGGAGGTCTTGGCTCGGCAGGTCGGGCACGTCACGCCGCGCTCCCGCGGCCGACGAGCGACGGCCTCGTCGTCCATCGTGGCTGCATCGTACTGGCCGCCGACAAAGCCTGTCAACTCGCGCCTTTGTCATCACGCGTGGGCGGTTTCGCGTTGACAGCCCTCGACGCGTCGCGTAGAGTTTCGTCCGTCACGTCCTACCCCGAAGGAGTCAGCGTATGAATCGGATGGGCCTCCGGAGTTGTTGCGCCCGGCGCCTGATCGTCCCGGCACTCGTCGTCCTCGCCATCGTTTCGCTGGTGGCACCCGCGCTGGCGGCGGGCGGTGCCGGCGAGGCGAGCCTGCGAGTGCCCGACCTCGGGCAGGTGACCTTCGGCGGCGTGAGCGGGCGCGCGCTCCTGATGTGGGGGCTCGTGGTGTGCGCGCTCGGCCTTGGGTTCGGGGTGGTCATCTTCGCTCAGCTCAAGAACCTGCCCGTCCACGGCTCGATGCGCGAGATCTCCGAGCTGATCTACGAGACGTGCAAGACGTACCTGATCACGCAGGGGAAGTTCCTGCTCATCCTCGAGGCGTTCATTGGAGTCATCATCGTCCTCTACTTCGGTGTGCTGGTGAAGTTCGAAGCGGTGAAGGTCCTGATCATCCTCCTGTTCAGCCTGATCGGCATCGGCGGGAGCTACGGCGTCGCCTGGTTCGGGATGCGGATCAACACCTTCGCCAATTCACGCACCGCGTTCGCGAGTCTCCTGGGTAAGGCATTCCCCGTCTACGCGATCCCGCTCAAGGCCGGGATGAGCGTCGGGATGCTGCTGATCAGCGTCGAGCTGTTCCTGATGCTCTGCATCCTGCTCTTCATTCCGGGGGACTACGCGGGACCATGCTTCATCGGCTTCGCGATCGGCGAGTCGCTCGGCGCTGCCGCGCTCCGGATCGCCGGCGGTATCTTCACGAAGATCGCGGACATCGGCTCCGATCTGATGAAGATCGTCTTCAACATCAAAGAGGACGACGCGCGGAACCCCGGCGTCATCGCCGACTGCACGGGTGACAACGCGGGTGACTCCGTCGGTCCGAGCGCGGACGGCTTCGAGACCTACGGCGTCACCGGCGTGGCCCTGATCTCGTTCATCCTCCTGGCGGTACGAGAGCCGGCCGTGCAGGTGCAGCTCCTGGTCTGGATCTTCGTCATGCGCGTGCTCATGATCGTCGCCAGCGGCGCCTCCTACCTCATCAACGACGTCGTCGCGCGCGCCCGGTACGCCACGGCCGCCCGGATGAACTTCGAGGCACCGCTCACCTCGCTCGTCTGGATCACCTCCGTCGTCTCCGTGGTGCTCACCTACCTCGCCTCGTACGCGCTCGTCCGCGACCTCGGCGACGGCTCGCTCTGGTGGAAACTCTCGACCGTCATCACGTGCGGTACGCTCGCCGGCGCGATCATCCCTGAGCTGGTCAAAGTGTTCACGTCCACGGAGTCGGGCCACGTGCGGGAGGTCGTGACCTCCGCGCGGGAGGGTGGGGCGTCGCTCGACATCCTCTCCGGGCTCGTGGCGGGGAATTTCTCTGCGTACTGGCTCGGCATGGCGGTCGTCGTCCTGATGGGTCTCGCCTACGTCGTGAGCACGGCGGGCCTCGCCGCGCTGATGGTGGCGCCGGCGGTCTTCGCGTTCGGCTTGGTCGCCTTCGGGTTCCTCGGCATGGGGCCGGTGACGATCGCGGTGGACTCCTACGGCCCCGTGACCGACAACGCCCAGTCGGTCTTCGAGCTGTCGCTCATCGAGCAGATCCCCGGGATCAAGGCGGAAATCAAGAAGGCGCACGGCGTCGACGTGAACTTCGAGAGCGCGAAGCACCTCCTCGAGGAGAACGACGGCACGGGGAACACGTTCAAGGCGACCGCGAAGCCGGTCCTCATCGGGACGGCGGTTGTCGGGGCGACCACGATGATCTTCTCGATCATCGTGCTCCTCACCCACGGCCTGACGCAGAACCTGGACAAGCTGTCGCTCCTCCACCCACCATTCCTGCTCGGGTTGATCACGGGTGGCGCGATGATCTACTGGTTCACGGGTGCGGCCACCCAGGCCGTGACCACGGGCGCATACCGCGCAGTGGAGTTCATCAAGGCCAACATCAAGCTCGAGGGCGTGACGAAGGCCTCGGTCAGCGACAGCAAGAAGGTCGTGGAGATCTGCACCCAGTACGCGCAGAAGGGGATGTTCAACATCTTTCTGACGGTCTTCTTCGCGACCCTCGCCTTCGCCTTCCTCGAGCCGTATTTCTTCATCGGCTACCTGATCTCGATCGCGCTCTTCGGGCTCTACCAGGCGGTGTTCATGGCCAACGCGGGCGGCGCCTGGGACAATGCGAAGAAGATCGTCGAGGTGGACCTGAAGGAGAAGGGGACGCCCCTGCACGCCGCGACCGTCGTCGGTGACACGGTGGGCGACCCGTTCAAGGACACGTCGTCGGTGGCGATGAACCCGATCATCAAGTTCACGACCCTCTTCGGCCTTCTCGCGGTGGAGCTCGCGGTGACGCTCACGGCCGAGCAGGGCGCCGGGCTGAGCCGCTTCCTCGCCGCGCTCTTCTTCGCGGTCTCGGTCGTCTTCGTCTGGCGGTCGTTCTACGCGATGCGGATCCGGGTCCCCGCGCCCGCCGCCGGGACCCGGCGCGTGGGCGCCGTCGTGCGGGGCAAGTAAGCGCTCCGTGGAGTTTCTCCTCGGGGTCGTCACCGGGGCCCATTCCCTCGACGACCTGATCCGATGGGGCGGCTACGTGATCCTGGTCGTGATCGTTTTCACCGAGACGGGGCTGCTCGTCGGCTTCTTCCTGCCCGGCGATTCGCTCCTGATTACCGCGGGGCTCGTCGCCGCGGCGGGCGGGCTCAACATCTGGTGGATCAACGGGCTCCTGATCGTCGCCGCCGTCGTGGGAGACAGCGTCGGCTACGCCATCGGCGCCCGGATCGGTCCGCGCCTCTTCACGCGCGAGCAGTCGTGGCTCTTCAACCCGCGCCACGTCGAGCGGACCCGTCGCTTCTACGCGCGCCACGGGGCCAAGACGATCGTGATCGCGCGCTTCGTTCCCATCATCCGCACCTTTGCGCCGGTCGTGGCGGGCGTCGGCCAAATGCCATACCGTCGCTTCCTCTTCTACAATATCGCCGGCGGCGTGGGATGGGTCACCAGCATGACCTGGGCGGGCTTCCTGCTGGGCCGAGCGATTCCGAACATCGCTGAGTACATCCACATCGTGGTCATCGTGGTGATCGTCCTCTCGGTGATCCCGATCGTCGTCGAGATCCTCAAGGAGCGCCGGCGGCGGGCGGCCTGATCCTGTCGGCGCTCGCCACCCTCATCGGGCGACTGCCCGCCGGCGCGGGGGCCTGGCTCGGGCGGCGTCTCGGCGATCTCGCGTTCGTGGCGCTGCCGGCGTGGCGGCGGGTAGCGCACGCCAATCTCGCCGTCGCCTTTCCCGCGCTGAGTGCGAGCGAGCGACGGCGGATCGGCCGGCGCTCGTTCCAGCACTTCGGCGTGTTGTTCGTCGAGCTCGCGGCGACCCTGGCGCGTCCGCTCGACCGCACGCTGGCCACGATCCGCCTCGAGGGCCTCGAGCACCTGCGCGGCGTCATGGCGGCTCACGGCCGGGCGCTCGTTCTCACGGCGCACCTCGGCAACTGGGAGCTCCTCGCCGCCGCCCACCGGCTGGCGGGATACCCGCTCTCGATCGTCGTGCGCCCGCTCGATTCTGCGTCACTGAACATGCTTGCGGGCCGACTCAGGCGGAAGTCGGGCGTCGAGCTGATCGACAAACGCGGCGCGCTCCGGCCGGTGCTTCGCGCCCTCGCCGCCGGGCGCATGGTGGCGATCCTGCTCGACCAGAATGCGGCCCGGCACGAGGGCGTGTTCGTGCCCTTCTTTGGGCGCACGGCGTCGACGTCCAAGAGCCTCGCGGTCCTGGCCGTCCGCACGCGGACGCCGGTCGTTCCGATCTTCATCCGCCGCGAAGGCCGACACCACCGCGTCACCATCCACCCGCCACTCGACCCTCCCGCGGTGAATGACGTCGAGCGTGCCGTCGTCGAACTGACCATGCGCTGCACGGCGGCGATCGAGGCCGCGATCAGCGAGGTACCCGAGCAGTGGCTCTGGGCGCACAATCGCTGGCGCACACGACCCGCCGCGGAGGCGCGGCCGTGATCGCGTGCGCGCTCGCAGCGGTGGTGGCGCTCGGAAGCGTCGCGGCGGGGTCCGTCGCCGACGTGCGGGTCGACGCGTATCGCCAGGCCGCCTCCTTGGAGGCGGTCGGGACCGTCACGGGCCATGCGCGGGAGGAGCGCCGAAGGCCGGGCGACATCGAGCGGCCCCTCGTCGGCACCGTGGTGACGCTCGTCCCGCATTCGTCCGCGCTGCTGGCGCGGCTCGAGGAGATCCGGACGCACGCGCGAGACTCGGCCAGCGCCTACCGTGCGTCGGGGCGGGCGCTCCGGCTGGCGCGCGAGGCCTACGAGAAAGCGCTGTGGGAGGCGGGGGCAGCTGACTTTGTCAGAGCGAGCGTCGTCGACGCCGCCGGCGGGTTCAGGATGGAGGACCTGCCCGCGGGCGCCTGGCTCCTGATCGCCACCCGGTCGGTCTTCACCGACAGGGCCTCACCCCGTATCGCGAAGCGGGAGCGCGAAACGTACGCCCCCGCCCTTCGACTGCGGGGCTTCAACGTGGTATCGGTCTGGGTGCGGGCACTCACGGTCTCTGCGGGCCGGACGGAAGAGGTGGAGCTCATGGATCGAAACGTCTGGTTTACGGGCATCGAGGAGGAGCGCGCGCTGGACGCCGGCCCGTAGGCCGGCGTCCAGCGGGCGAGCGCTACTTCTTCTCGCTCTTGGCTTCCTTCTTCATCCCGCCGCCCTTCGCCATGATCGATTGGGCCACGGCCTTACCGTCCATGTTCGTGTAGCGGACGTGGACCGAGTCACCCGGCTTGAGGTCGGCAGCCGTGATCGACTTGCCGCCCCGTCGAATCGAGGTCTTCGGGTCGACGGCAAACGTCCACTCGACCTCCTTGTTCCTCGCCTTGCCAGCCACCACGATGCTGTCGGCCGACGCCGCCTTCACCGTGCCGTTGGCGTTCCTGAGCGGCGTCTTCTTCATCGCCCCCGGCTTGTCGGCCTTTGTGTCTGGTGTCGGGGTCTGCGCCAAGGCGACCCCGGCGGAGCCAGCGGCGAACACGAGTGCGACAACGAGAGCCAGTAGCTTCTTCACAACGGTTCCTCCTCCACAAAAAGGATTAAAGAACCACTTCCGGGCGTACGACGAGCGGCGATCCGTCCTTATTCTCCGTCCATGTATCGATGAAATCTATCAGAAAGAACGGGCTGTGCGCTGTCGCCGCCCTCCCTTCCGTAAATTCCGATGCACCGGCCTGAAGCGGTGCATGCCTGAAAGAAATTGACCGCCGCTCTCAGCCAGGCTGCTGCCCGCGTGGCTTCCGGGCAGAGCCGGATGGTGGCGGTTCCTCGGCGTCAACGAGAAATATCGAGCAACGTTTTCAGGGGAATGACGCGCACTGCCAGCACGACGCGGCGCGCGAGATGCCGGGGCAATCCGGAATTGGCGACCGACTTGCACTCCTACTCGCGGCGATGCCACAAGGAGGCTTCTCGATGCGCCGAATTCGACGCCAACTCCGTGGGGCGGGGCCGGAAAAGTTGACCCCGGCCGCGGGCCTGTGCTACCAAGAGCGAACTTCCATGACGACTCGACTCATCGTGCTCCTGCTCACGGCGGGTCTCGTGGGCATTCCGGTGATCGGTGTCGTTGCTCCCGTTGCCGCCGAACCCTTCCCGCCCGCGCCGACTTCGCCGGAAACGGTCGCCATGCCGGGCCCTCAAGTGGATTCGGGAAAAAGCCAGTCGGCGGAGGACTCGGGCGAGGTCGCCGAGATGGACCCGTGGGCGGACGCGCTCGCCGAGTCGGCCCGCCTCAATGCCGTGGCGCGGCTCCGAGCCGAGTTCCCCGACTATTCGGTGGCGCTGAACGACGACGTTCGGTACTTCCTCGATCGCTTCACCGGCAGCCGGCGCGAGGTCGTCGAGATGTGGATGGGGCGCTCCGGGCGCTACCTCGCGATGATCCGGGAGATTTTCCGGAGTCAGGGGTTGCCGACGGATCTCGCGTTCACGGCCATGATCGAGAGCGGCTTCAACCCACGCGCCGTCTCCCGCGTTGGCGCGAAGGGGCTCTGGCAGTTCATGGCTCCCACCGCGCGCCGCTACGGTCTGCGTGTCGACCGGTGGGTGGACGAGCGGCTCGATCCCGAGAAGTCCACCGTCGCCGCCGCGGCGTACCTGCGCGATCTGTACCGCCAGTTCGGCTCGTGGGAGCTCGCGCAGGCCGCATACAACGCCGGCGAGGTGGCGGTGATCCGGGCGATCCGCGTGACGGGCTCGTCGGACTTCTGGGATCTCACGCGTACGACGCATCTGCAACGCGAGACCCGCGAGTTCGTTCCCGCCATCCAGGCGGCGACGCTCATCGGTCGCGACCCGGATCAGTACGGCTTCGCGGTCGGCGGCGACGCGTGGGACGACACCGAGCGCGTCTCGGTCCCTCCCTCGACGGATCTCCGTCGCCTGTCCACGGGCGCCGGGCTCTCGCTCGAGATGCTGCGGGGCCTGAATTCGACGCTCGTGCGAGGGATCACGCCACCGGGCACGCGATGGGAGGTCAGCATCCCGTCCGGCACCCGCGACGGCGTGCTGGCGGCGCTGGCGCCTCGGCGCTCGGTCGCCACGGCGAAAGCGCCGCGCCGCGCGGCGGCCGCGCGCGAGATCCACGTCGTCCGGCCGCAGGAAACGGTGAGCTCGATCGCCAGGCTGTACGGACTGTCGGTCGCCGAGGTGCTCCGTTGGAACCGCCTCGAGAGCCGGGACCCGATCCGGCCGGGGGATCGGCTGCGGATCGCTCAACTCCGCTGAAGGTCGAAGTCAAGCTCTTCGCGGCCTTCCTCGCGTATCTGCCCGCTCCGGACCCGCAGGGCGCGACGACGCTCGACGTCCCGGAAGGGACGACGGTCGACGACGTCGCGCGGCGCCTGGGGATTCCCGTCGACCTCGCGCGCGTCGTGCTCGTCAACGGTCAGGACGCGTCGCCCGGCCGTCCGCTCGCCCCGGGCGACGTCGTCGCGATCTTCCCGCCGCTGGCGGGAGGCGTCGGCGGAGGCGCGGGCCGGGCCGCGGCGCACTCGCCGTCCGCTTCGTCGAGCACAGAGTCGATCTCGGCCCCGACGAGCAGCGCGACGCCGCTCGCGTAGAGCCAGAGCATCAAGAGAATGACGCTGCCGATCGAACCGTAGGTGGCGTTGTAGTTCACGAACTCGGTCACGTAGAGCCTGAGCACGGAGGACATCACCAGCCACGCCACGAGGGCGAAGGTCGATCCCAGGGTGATCCAGTGCCAGCGCCGTCCCGTCGCGGGTGCGAGATGGTAGACGAGCGTGAGACCCGTGAGGGCCAGGACGATCGCGACCGGCCACTGGAGCAGCGCCCACGCGAGCGTGAAGACCGGTCCCAGACCGACCCGCGTCGCCACGGCCTCACCGATGCGGCCTCCGAAAACGAGCAGCAGCAGCGCCGTCAGCGTGAACAGCGAGAACCCGATCGTGAGCCCGACGGCGACCAGCCGGGACTCCCACCAGGAACGTCGCGCGCTCACGCGAGAGGCCACGTTCAGGGCGGTCATGATGGACAGCATCCCGCTCGACGCCACCCACAGCGCGGCGAACACGCCGATCGAGAGCAGGCCGCCGCTCGCGCCGCTCACGACCTCCGCGAGCGTCTTCCTGAGGAGCGACGCCGCGTCGCCCGGCAGCATGCGATCGGCGTACTCGAGGAGCTGACTCATCAGATCGGGGAGCGGCAAGAGTCCGACCAGGGCGGTCAAGAACAGCAGGGTGGGCAGGAGCGCGAACAAGAAATAGTACGAGAGCCCCGCCGCCCGGTCGAGAATCTCGTCCTCGCAGACCCGCCGATACACACGTTGGGCGAGTCGCCGGACCGAGCGTCCCCGGAGCCAGGGGGGAGACGGCGGGACCGGTTGAGGGTCAGGGCGCCCTCGATCCGTCAGGAGCACGGGGGCCCTAGGACGTCCGGCAGCGGAACGCGACGTTGCGGGCGAACAGGCGCATCGAGTACCGGGCGAGCCGTCCCTTGAGCGGGACGACCTCTTCGATCGTGAAGAAGCCTTCGAGCAGCTCGCGCAGCGAATCGTACGAGAAGTACTGGCAGTGGGTGGGATCGCTGTCGAGGCGCTTGCCACGCAGGACGCGCCAGCGCCCGTGGAGATGGTAGAAGAGCGGCACGTTGCCCACGAAGAGTCCCCGAGGCCGGAGGACGCGCTTGACCTCGCCGAGCGTGATGCGGGGATACGGAAGGTGCTCGAGGGTCTCCGCGAGCACGACGGCGTCGAACCGCGCATCCGAAAACGGAAGCGGCGCGTTGAGATTGACCCGCTGGACCTCGATCCCGTACTGCGTGCGCGCTGCCTCCAGCGCCCGCCGGTCGATGTCGGCGCCGACGACCCGGTTTCCCTCCCGGAAGTGGCGGGTGAGGGTTCCGTCTCGGCATCCCAGATCAAGCAGGTCCTTGCCGCGCCCGATCCACCGGCCGAAGAGCCCGGCCCGTTCCGTCTCGAGGAACGCCTGTCCGATCCGCTTCCCGCCCGTCTGGTCACGGCGGTGGTGCTCGACGTAGATCCCCTCGAGCAGGTCGTCTTCCGTCACGACGTGGTCCTCGTGTGCCACCGCTCAGGGCTTCCGGCCGATGTACTCGCTCAGGATCCCGAACCAACCGACGCGTCGGATGTTCACGAAGCCGCAGCTCGTCATCGTGGTCACGATCGTCTCGGGGGTGCCGAGGTGCTCGAGGGTGTCCCAACAGTACCGCACGAGGAGCTGCGCCTCCTTGCTGCCGGGGCCGAGGCGGGCCATCCAGGAGACGACGACGCCGAGGTAGAAGCGGGCGAGGCCGAGACCGATCCACGAGCGCGGACGCGAGAAGTCCGCGATGAGGAGCGTGCCTCCGCGCCGCAGCACGCGGAAGTGCTCGGCGAACACGCGCCGGAGATCCGCGACGTGGCGAACCGCGTATCCCATGGTCGAGAAGTCGAAGTGTCCGTCGCGGAACGGAAGCGCCTCCGCCACGCCCTGGCTGAGGCGGATCCCGAGCTTCTTCCCCGCTTGAGCCAGCATCCCCGTGCTGGGGTCGACGCCCACGACGACGCCCGACGGCCCCACGATGGTCGCGGCCGCGCTGGCGAACGCACCCGTTCCCACGGCGACGTCGAGGACCGTCATCCCTTCCGTGAGCCCCGCGCGTCGGAGCGCGTAGCGGCGGTACCACGCGCCCGAGCCGCACGACATGAGATCGGTGATGCGGTCGTACTGTGGGGCGGTGTCGTCGAAGAGACGCGTCAGGAACCGCCGGCGCTCGGCCTCGTCCCGATAGTAGGCGGTGAGGACAGGGTGCGGCGACAGCCTGCGCGGGTCGCGATCGTCCGGCGTCTCCGACCTCATCCCTGTTCTCGAGGCGGAAAGATCCCGCGGAAGAGAGGGTCCGTCAACGACCCATCGTAGGGTCGGAACCGCCAATAGCGATAGACCAGCTCGGCCGCGAAGAGGATCCCGAGCAGCGCGTAGGAGACGACCCCCGTGTAGAACGTCCACCACGCCAGCGTCGCGCCCAGCGCGAGCCACAGGGTGACCCCCCCGTTGAGCGCGAAGAATAGACACCAGAGGGCGGTGACGACGCGGCAGTAGACGACCTCCTCGTCCGGGAGCTCGCGTCCGCGTAGCCGGGCGAAGGTCTCGACCATCGGGGGCCCCCAGAGGAGCGTGCGTCCGAAGGCGGTCAGCAGCACGAGGTTGATCAGCACCGGCACGAGGAGGAAGAACTGTCCCTGGTTGAAGAGCGCCGCCAGGAGCAGCACGACGACGACAGGGAGCAGGACCAGCCGCGACACCTGAGCCAGGCCGCGCTGGCGCCAAGTCGCGACGCCGTGCGCGAGTAGGAGGACCGCCAGAATGATGGCGAGGGTCCGCGGGCGGACGAGGGTGAGGCCGGCGTAGATCAGGACCGGATAGGAGATCGCCGTCAGCATCCGCAGCACGACGCGTCAACCATAAGCCGGGCCCTTGCGCGTTCGCAAGGGGAGCGGCGCCGCGGGGGGACGAATTCCCCTCGGGTCCGGGGTGAATCCCACCGCCGGTGGTACACTCGTAGCGCTTAAATGAAGCGTACTTCGAGCACCGGAAGCGTCTAGGAACCCGGTGGGCCTCCCGGACTTCAAATCCGGTGGACCGTTCTAGACAAACGGTCGATGGGTTCGACTCCCATACGCTTCCGCCAGGAGACTATGGCTAGACACGACCGGCAGCCGCGCCCGCGCCGACGGATCTCGCGCCGGCAGCGACTCATTCTCGCGACGACGACGGCGGTCGTCGTCGCCGTTGGGGTCGGCTACTTCGCCTACCGAGCCGCCGCGAACCTGCCTGGTGTCGCGATGCCCGATCAGGGGAACCTCCACATCGCCGCGGCGGACGCCCCGCACGAGGCCTACAACTCCGACCCGCCCACCTCGGGCCCGCACCTGCCGTACATCGCGCCGTGGGGCGTGCACACGCGCCCGATCCCGCCGCCGCTCCAGGTGCACAACCTCGAGGACGGCGGCGTGCTCATCCAGTACAACTGCGAGTGCCCGGACCTGGTCGAGCGGCTCCGCGCGATCGTGCGGCGGTACGATCGGCACGTGATCCTTGCACCGTACCCGCCGATGAAGAGCCGGATCGCGCTGACCGCGTGGGCGCGCATCGACGCGTTCGAGGAGTTCGACGAGAAGCGGATCGTGCGGTTCGTCGAGGCCTACCGTGGGATCGACCACCACAAGTAGCGTCGGCCGCGCCGCCGTCGTGGCCGTGGCGCTGCTGCTCGCGGCCTGCGCGCGCCCCTACGTCTCGCCGCTCGCACCGCCGCCGCACCGCGACGCGATCGCCGCCGGCTACGACGCCGCGTGGGCGGCGATCGTGCACGCGCTGGCGAAGGAGAACGTGGCGCTCCGGGCGATCGCGCGCGACTCCGGCGTCATCGCGTCCGACGACTTCGTCGCGCCGATCGGCGTCTATGCCGACTGTGGCCGGATAGGCGACGACCTCCTCGAGGGCGAGGCCCTCGTGTCCTTCACGCTCTTCGTCGAGCCCGACGGCGTTCACACGAACGTCCAGATCAACTCGAGGATGCGCACCCACATGTACCGGAAGGGCGGAAGCGGCAAGCTCCGTCCCACACCCGTCTACCAGTGCGCGTCGACCGGACGGTTCGAGGCGAACCTCCTCGACACCGTCCGGGAGCTCGTGCGGCACTAGGCGATGCCCTCGCGGCTGGCCGATCTCATCCGGAAGGCGCGGCGTCTCGCCGCCGAGCGCGACCGGCTCATCGATGGTCTCGCCGAGGAGTGGGCGCGCGCGCTCCGCGGCCAGGGCCTGTCGCGCGCCGACCTCGACGAGCTGTGGGCGGGGCTCGTCGAGGACGCCGTGCGCCGCGGCCGCCAGGCGGGCGACGGCAAGTGGACGTCCCAGGCGTGGCGCCACGAGACCCAGGAGGTCGTCGCGCGCCTCCGGAAGCGGGTCGAGGCCGCGCTCGATGAGCGCTGACCGCGCGACCACGCTCCGCAGCCTGCCCTCGGTGGACCAGCTGCTCCGGCGTCTCGCGGACCGGCCGGAGCTTCGCACGTTGCCGCGTGGCCGCCTGACGGCGCTCGTGCGCGAGCTTCTCGACGCCGAGCGGAAGCGCGTGCTCGACGGGCGCGGCGCGCCCGCCGGTGCCGACGCGCTCGCGGCGCGCGTGGTCGACCGCGCGCAACGCGCCGGAGTCTTCTCCCTCCGCCCCGTGATCAACGCGACCGGAGTCGTGCTCCACACGAACCTGGGGCGCGCGCTCATGAGCCCGCTGGCCCTCGAGCGGCTCGCGGCCGTCGGCGCCGCCTACGCGAACCTCGAGCTGGACCTCGCGACCAAAGAGCGGGGCTCACGCTACAGTCACGTGGAGGGGCTGCTCACCCGCCTCACCGGCGCGGAGGACGCGCTCGTCGTCAACAACAACGCCGCCGCCGTCCTCCTGGCGCTCGAGACGCTCGCCCACGGCCGCGAGGTCGTCGTCTCGCGCGGCGAGCTCATCGAGATCGGTGGTGAGTTCCGGATCCCCGACATCATGCTCCGAAGCGGGGCAGTACTCAGGGAGGTCGGCACGACAAACCGGACGCATCTCCGGGACTACGCCGAGGCGATCACGCCGAACACGGCGCTCCTCCTCAAGGTCCACGCCTCGAACTACCGCGTGGTGGGCTTCACCGCCGAAGTGTCCTCGCGCGAGCTCGTCGAGCTCGGCCGCGCGCGCGGGATCCCGGTGATGGAGGACCTCGGCTCCGGCTCGCTGGTGGACCTGCGCCCGTACGGCTTCCCGTACGAGCCGACGGTACCGGAGACGGTCGCCGCCGGCGTGGACCTCGTGTCCTTCTCGGGCGACAAGCTCCTCGGCGGGCCCCAGGCCGGGATCGTCGTCGGCGGTCGGGCGGTCGTCGGACGCCTCAAGAAGAACCCCTGGAACCGGGCGCTCCGCATCGACAAGTTGACGCTCGCCGGGCTGGAGGCCACGCTCTACGCCTACGAGGCCTCTACCGCGCTGGAGACGGTCCCGACGCTCAGGCTCCTCACCGAGCCGCTCGCCCGGGTCCGGAGCCGCGCGCGTGCGGTGCTCCGGCGTCTGGCGCCCGCGACGCGTACGCGCCTCGCGGCGCGCGTCGTGGACGACCGCGCGCAGGTCGGCGGCGGCGCCCTGCCGACCGTGGAACTGCCAACCGCGGTGGTGGCGCTCGGCCGCGACGCATCCGACGCGATGAGCCTCGACAGGCGCCTCCGGGTGGGCGACCCGCCCGTGATCGGCCGGATCGTGGACGACCGCCTGCTTCTCGACTGCCGGACGGTCCTGCCGCACCAGGTCGCCGGCCTCGCGCGGGCAGTCTCGGCGGCGGCCGAGCCCGACCGTGGCTAAGCACGTCGTGGTCGGCACGGCGGGCCACATCGACCACGGCAAGACCTCGCTGGTGAAGGCGCTCACCGGCATCGACACCGACCGCCTGCCCGAGGAGAAGGCGCGGGGGATCACCATCGACCTCGGGTTCGCCTTCCTCGAGGACCCCCCGGGCCCCGTCATCGAGATCGTCGACGTTCCTGGACATGAGCGCTTCGTCAAGAACATGCTCGCCGGCGTCGGCGGCATCGACCTGGCGATGCTCGTCGTCGCCGCCGACGAGGGCGTGATGCCGCAGACGCGCGAGCACCTCGCGATCTGCTCGCTCCTGCACATCAAGCGCGGCCTCGTCGTGCTGACCAAGACCGATCTCGTCGAGCGCGACTGGCTCGAGCTCGTGAAGGACGACGTCACGGCGCTCGTCCGTGGGACGTTCCTCGAGGGGGCGCCGCGCCTCGCCGTCTCGGCGAAGACGGGTGAGGGGCTGTCGGAGCTTCGCGCGGCGCTCCGTACCCTCGCCGAGACGGTCGCGGCACGCGGCCTGGACCAGCTCCCGCGCCTGCCGATCGACCGCGTGTTCACCGTGCGCGGCTTCGGCACGGTCGTCACCGGGACGCTCACGGCGGGCCGGCTCGCGGTGGACGACCGCGTCCAGGTCTACCCCAAGGGCGTGGAGGCGAAGATCCGGGGCCTGCAGACGCACGGCCATCCGGTGCCGGAGGCGCTCGCCGGCCAGCGCACCGCCATCAACCTGCAGGGCGTAGAGCGGGCGGCGGTCGAGCGCGGCGACGTCGTCGGTCTCGCGGGGACACTCGTCGCCTCGTCGCTCGTGGATGGCACGCTCGAGCTCCTCGCGGACGCCCCGCGCCCGGTCAGATCACGCACCCGGGTGCGCTTCCACGTCGGGACGAGCGAGATCATGGCGCGCGTCCTCCTCCTGGACACGGCCGAGCTCGAGCCGGGCCAGACGGCCGCCGCGCGCTTCCGTCTGGAGGCGCCGCTCGTCGCGCTCCCCGGCGACCGGTTCGTCGTGCGCTCGTACTCGCCGATCGTGACGATCGGGGGTGGAACGATCCTCGACGTGGATCCGCCGCGCTTCAAGCGCAAGGCGCCCGCGCTCGTGGCGCACCTCGCGCTCTTGCAGACAGGGAGTCCGGAGGTGATCGTCGAGGAGCACGTGCGCCACGTCGGCGCCTCGGGCGCGCGGCTCGCGACCCTGCTCGGGCGCGTGCCGTTCGGGCCCGAGAAGCTCCGCGGCCTGCTCGAGCGCCTCGTGGCGCAGGGCCGGGTGCTCGTCGTCGATCGCGAGTGGTACCTCCATCCCGAGAGCTCGGCGCGCCTTCGAGCGCTCGCCCTCGCGGCGCTGGAGGCCTACCACCGCGCCAACCCGCTCAAACCCGGGATGTCGCGCGAGGAGCTGCGCGTGCGGGCGGGTGGCGCCGACGAGCGGGTGTTTGCGACGCTCCTCACCGCACTGGAGACCGAGGGCGTCGTCGCGAGCGACCGGGACAAGGTCCGGCGGGCGTCTCACCAGGTGCGCCTGACGCCGGAGCAGCAGCGCGTCGTGGATCGCATCGAGCAGGAGTTCCTCCAGGCCGCGGCGTCGCCGCCGAGCCCCGAGGAGGCGCTCGGCCGCGCCGGCGTGAGCGGCGGCGACGAGCACGAACTCTTCCAGTTCCTCGTCGAAGGCAGGAAGCTCGTCCGGGTGAAGGAGTCTCTCTACTTCCACGCCGCGGCGCTCGACACGATCCAGAACAAGGTCGTCGCGCTCTTGCGCGAGCGGAAGGAGATCGGGCCGGGGGACATCAAGGACCTCCTGGGGATCTCCAGGAAGTACGCCATCCCGCTCCTCGAGCACCTGGACGCACGTCGCGTGACCGTCCGGACGGGCGAGAAGCGGGTCTTGCGGGGCGCGTAGGGGCGGAGTATGGTGGAGGCGCCGGAAAGGAGTCCGTCATGTTTGGGCTGGGTTATCAGGAGCTGTTGATCATCCTCGTGATCGTGCTGATCCTCTTCGGCGCCAACCGGCTGCCGGATCTGGCACGATCGCTGGGATCGAGCGTCAAGGAATTCAAGAAAGGCATCAGCGAAGCGTCGAAGGACGACGCGACCGCCGCCGCCAAGAAGGAAGAAGAGAAGAAGGCGTCGTAATCCCCTCCGGCTGCCCGCTCCCCCCGCGCTCGTTTTGCCAGCAACGGCGGGCCTCCCGCTTTCGATCCCGTGTACGGTATGATGCGCCCAATGATTCTGGTCCCAGCGCTCGTCGTGGCGCTCTTGCTCGTGGCTTCCTCCGCACCCGCCGACGCCCAGATCTATCGCTGGGTGGACGAGCGCGGCGTGCCCCACTACGCCGACGGTATCGACCGCGTGCCCGAGCGGTACCGGGCGAAGGTGGCGCCTCTCGAGCTCCGGAACGCGCCGATGTCAGCGAACGCGCCCGGTGCGTCAGGCCCGGGCGCGGAGATCAAGTTCACGAAGGGACAGCCGATCATCGTCGACGCGACCCTCAACGGCCGCACCTCGGCGAAGTTGATCCTCGACACGGGCGCGGACAGGACCGTCATCAGTCCGCGCGTGCTGGAGACGGCCGGGGTGCCGCTGACGCAGGGGCCGCCGGGCCAGATCCGCGGGGCGACGGGGACCGCGAGCGTGCAGGGGGCGGCGCTCGACTCCCTCGAGGTCGGCGGCGCGAGGGTCAGCGAGCTCGTTGTGATCGCGCATGACATCGAGGAGCGAACCGTGGACGGTCTCCTCGGTCGGGACTTCCTCGACCAGTTCAAGGTCTCGATCGACTCCGACACCGGCATCGTCACCCTCGCCCCGAAGACCCCGTAAGCCCGGCCCTCGAGGCCGCGTGGTACCATTCGTGACCTGGCCATGGATTACAAAGCTACGCTGAACCTGCCGAAAACGGCCTTCCCCATGAAGGCCAACCTCGCGGAGAGCGAGCCCAAGATGCTCGCCTGGTGGGAGCAGTTCGGGATCTACAAGCGCCTCCGCCACGCCAACGTCGATCGGCCGCTTTGGATCCTGCACGACGGCCCGCCCTACGCGAACGGCCACATCCACATGGGCACCGTGCTCAACAAGGTGCTCAAGGACATCGTGGTGAAGTCCCGCACGATGCTCGGGTCGAACGCGGTGTACGTGCCGGGCTTCGACTGTCACGGCCTGCCGATCGAGCACGAGGTGGACAAGGAGCTCGGGCTGGATCGGCCGGGCGTGGACGTTCGTCAGGCCATGAGCCCGATCGAGAAGATCCGCAGGTGCCGCGAATACGCACTGAAGTTCGTCGATATCCAGCGAGAGGAGTTCAAGCGGCTGGGCGTCTTCGGCGACTGGGACGATCCGTACATGACGATGGCACCCGCCTACGAGGCGGTGATCGCGCGGGAGTTCGGGCGGCTCGTGGGCCGCGGGCTCGTCTACAAGGGGCTGAAGCCGGTCCACTGGTGCATGTACTGCAAGACGGCCCTCGCTCAGGCCGAGGTCGAGTACGAGGACCAGCGCACGCTGTCGGTGTACGTGCGGTTCCCGCTCGTCGGCGCGCTGCCGCAAGCGCCCTCGGCGCCGAAGCCGTCGCTCGTGATCTGGACGACGACCCCGTGGACGTTGCCGGCCAACCTCGCCATCGCCCTGCACCCCGACGAGGAGTACGTCGCGCTCGAGGGGAACGGGGAGACGCTCGTCGTCGCCGCCAGGCTCGCCGATGCCTTTGCGTCGATCGCCGGGCTCGGATCGCCGCGGAGCCTGGCCCGCGTGCCCGGCCGAGCGCTCGTCGGGCTCGAGTTCCGCCACCCATGGATCGAGCGCACCGGCAGGGTGACCGCCGCGCCGTTCGTGGCGATGGACACCGGGACGGGCCTCGTCCACATCGCGCCCGGCCACGGCGAGGAGGACTACGAGCTCGGTAAGTCGCTCGGGCTCAAGATCTACAACCCGGTGGACGACGACGGGCGGTTCGTCCCGGAGGTGGAGCACTTCGCGGGGCTCACCGTCTGGGAGGCGAATCCAAGGATCGTGGAGCACCTCCGGTCGAGCGGGATGCTCGTCGCCGAGCGTGCGCTCTACCACACATACCCGCACTGCTGGCGGTGCAAGAACCCGACGCTGTTCCGCGCCACCGAGCAGTGGTTCGTCGCGTTGGACCAGCAAGGGCTGCGGGCGCGGACGCTGGAGGCCATCCGGCGCGACGTGCGCTGGATCCCTCCCTGGGGCGAGGAGCGCATCTTCAACATGGTGGCGCACCGCCCGGACTGGACGCTCTCCCGGCAGCGGGTCTGGGGCGTGCCGATCGTGGCGTTCTACTGCGCCGGCTGCGAGGCGCTCTTGCTCGAGCAGGCCGTCATCGAGCACGTGGCGCGGCTCTTCGGCGCGGGCCGTGGGATCGAGGAGTGGTACCTGCGGAGCGACGCGGAGCTGCTCCCGCCGGGCGCCCGCTGCCGCCGGTGCGGCGGCACCGCCTTCCGCAAGGGGACCGACACGCTCGACGTCTGGTTCGACTCGGGCTGCAGCCACGCGGCGGTGCTCGAGACGCGACCGGAGCTCCGGTGGCCGGCGGAGCTCTACCTCGAGGGCTCGGACCAGCATCGCGGCTGGTTCCACTCCTCGCTGCTGGAGGCGATCGCGACGCGCGGTGCCCCACCCTACAAGTCGGTGCTGACGTGCGGGTTCGTCGTCGACGGTGAGGGGCGAAAGATGTCGAAGTCTGTCGGCAACACCGTCGCCCCCGAGGACCTGATCCCGAAATACGGTGCCGAGGTCTTGCGTCTCTGGGTGGCGGCAGAGGACTACACCGAGGACATCCGCGTCTCGACCGAGATCCTGGACCGCCTGGCCGACGCTTACCGACGCATTCGCAACACCTTTCGGTTCCTGCTGGGCAACCTCTCGGACTTCGACCCGGCGCGCGACCGCCAGTCGTCCGCGCGGCTCGACGAGACCGACCGGTGGATCCTCGACCGCCTCGGCCGGCTCGTCGGCCGCGTGACCCGCGCCTACGAAACGTACGAGTTCCACACCGTGTTCCACGCGGTCCACAACTTTTGTGCCGTGGACCTCTCGGCGCAATACCTGGACATCATCAAGGACCGCCTCTACACCTCGGCCGCCGACGACCCACGACGGCGGGCGGCCCAGACGGCGTGCTACGACATCTTCAGCGCGCTCGCTCGCCTCATGGCGCCGATCCTCACGTTCACCGCGGAGGAGGCGTGGCGGCACGCGCCCGGGGTCAAGGCGGAGAGCGTCCACCTCGAGCGCTTCCCGGAGGTCTCGCGCGAATGGCTCGACGACACGCTCGCGCGCGAGTGGGGCCGCCTGCTCGAGGTGCGTCGCGAGGTCACCAAGGCGCTCGAGACGGCCCGCGCGCAGGGCCTGATCGGTAGCGGGCTCGAGGCCCGCCTGCGCGTCGCCGCAGCGCCGGAGGACCTGCCGGAGCTGCTTCGCGCCAAGCGCGCGCTCCTGCCCACGCTCTTCATCGTGTCGCAGGTCGAGCTGGGCGGGGCGCGGACGAGCTCGGCTGTCCAGTACGAGAGCCAGGAAATTCCCGGCCTCGTCATCGGTGTGGACAAGGCGCGCGGCCGGAAGTGCCAGCGCTGCTGGACGTGGAGCGAGCGGGTCGGCGAGCACCGCGCGCACCCCGGGCTGTGCGAGCGCTGCGTCCCGGTGGTCCTCGCCAGCGGCAGTGCGCGCTGAGCCGCGGCCGCGAGGCGACCGGTGACATCGTTCGAAGGATGACGCCGGCCCCGTCCGTGCGCGTCGCCGCCCTCGCGGGCGTCGTGGTCGTGCTCGACCAGATCACCAAGCTGATCGCGCTCGGCCGGCTCGTCGAGCGCGCGCCCGTCCACGTCATCGACGGCTTCCTCGCCCTGACGCTTGTCCGCAATCCGGGCCTCGCCTTCGGGCTCCTCGCGGACGTGCCGACGGGCTGGAACTGGGTCGCGGCGCTCCTGTCCGTCGTCGCGCTCGTGATCCTGGTGCGGGTGGCGCTCCGGGTCATGCCGCGCGGCGGGTGGCCCGACCACAGCGCGATCGGTCTGATCTTCGGCGGTGCCGTGGGAAATCTGATCGATCGGGCTCGCTTCGGCGCCGTCGTCGACTTCGTCGACGTCTACTATCGTGGCTGGCACTGGCCGGCGTTCAACGTCGCCGACTCCGCGATCACCGTGGGCGTGGCGCTCCTCGTCCTCCGTCTCCTCGGCGAGCGCTCCCCGGCGCCCTCCCCGTGAGGGAAGCGCCCGCCGCGCCGCGGCTCATCAGCCTCGCCGTCGATCCTGCCGCGGCGGGCACGCGACTCGACCGCTGGCTCGCCGGGCAGCTGCCCGAGCTCTCGCGCGCGCGGCTCCAGGCGCTCGTCGAGGCCGGCCGCGTTCGCGTCGACGGCGCGGTCCGGAAGGCCGCGGCGCGGCTCGCAGGAGGCGAGCGTGTCGAGGTGGAGGTTCCGCCCCCAGCCCCCGAGGAGCTCGTCCCGGAACCGGCGGCGCTGTCCGTTCTCTTCGAGGACGCCGACGTCCTCGTTCTCGAGAAGCCCTCCGGCGTGGTCGTCCATCCCGGCGCCGGTCACGCGCGGGGCACGCTCGCCGCCGCGCTCCTGGCTCACGCGCCCGAGGTCGCGGGGGTCGGCGGGCCGCGGCGCCCCGGCATCGTCCACCGCCTGGACAAGGACACCTCCGGCCTGCTGGTCGTCGCCAAGAGCAAGACCGCCTACGATGCGCTCGTGGCCCAGCTCGCGCGACGGACCGTCACGCGCCGGTATCTCGCGGTCGTCCACGGCCGTGTTCGCGCCGACGAGGGCGTGATCGACCGGCCGATCGGCCGTCACCCGCACGACCGCGTGAGGATGGCGGTGCGCCCTCCTGGTCAGGGCAAACGGGCAGTGACCCGATACCGGGTGCTCGAGCGCTTCGGAGGCTTCACCCTTCTCGAGGTGAGCCTCGAGACGGGGCGCACGCATCAGATCCGCGTGCACCTGGCCTCGGTCGGCCACCCGGTCGCCGGTGACGATGTCTACGGCGGCCGGCGCCGCGAGCCACTCCCGACCCCGCTCGAGGGCCTGGCGCTCCACGCCGCTCGCCTGGCGTTCGTCCACCCGGCGACCGGACGTCCGCTCGAGTTCGCGTCACCGGTGCCGGCTCGCATCGAGCGGCTCCTGTCTCACCTGCGCGACTGACTAACGTCGGGGGGAGCGACGCCGCTCCCCCGGACTGCCCCCACCAGTCACCCAGGGCGGCCGCGCCCGCAACCCGATTGCGCCGGCTCACTCAGGCTCGCCTCGGGCGTCGGACGCCCTGCGGCTTCGCACTGCCACGCCGGCGCTCGAACGGCAGACCGCGGGCGCACGGGGTGTTAGGATAAAGGGCACACGTGAGGAGCCCATGGGCCAACTGACCGCCGTCATTCTCGCCGCCGGAGAAGCGAAACGGATGCGCTCTCGACAACCCAAGGTGCTCCACCCACTCTGCGGTCGCCCGCTGATCGCCTACGCCCTCCGGACGGCACGGGCCGTCGCCGACCGCACCGTCGTCGTCGTCGGACCGAACGCCGCCGACGTGCGCGCCACCGCGGGCGACGGCGTCCTTTTCGTCGAGCAGCGCGAGCGGCTCGGCACGGGCCACGCGCTCCAACAGGCGCGCGCGGCGTGCGGCGAGGGCCCCGTCGTGGTCCTGGCCGCAGACATGCCGCTGGTCTCGAGCGAGACGCTCGAACGCCTCATCGACCACCATCGGGCCACGTCCGCCGCCGCGACGCTCCTCACCGTGGTCGCGGGCCGCCCGCAGGGCTACGGGCGCATCCTGCGCCAGGGCGGCCGGGTCAAGCGGATCGTCGAGGACCGAGACGCCACCGACGACCAGAAGAAGATCACCGAGATCAACGTGAGCGTCTACTGCTTCGACACGCGGCGCCTCTGGAAGGCGCTCGCCGAGGTCCGGCCCGACAACGAGCAGGGCGAATACTACGTGACGGATGTCATCGGCATCCTCGCCAAGGCGGGCGGCCGGATCGAAGCGGTCGTCGCCCCGGATCCGGTCGAAGGCCTCCAGGTCAACGACCGCAAGCAGCTCGCGGCCGTCGCGGCGATCCTGCGCCGCCGCATCCTCGACCGCCTGATGACCGACGGCGTCACCATCGTCGACCCCGCCGCCACCTACGTCGAGGACACGGTGGTGATCGGCGCGGACACCACGGTCTACCCGCACGTCGTCATCGAGGGGCCCACCAGCGTCGGCAGCGAATGCGTGATCGGGAGCGGTTGTCAGATCAGCGGCTCGCGCCTCGCCGACCGCGTGCACCTTCGGCCCTACTGCGTCCTCACCGAGGCGACGGTGGAGGAGGGCGCCCAGCTTGGTCCCTTCTGCCACCTCCGCCCGCTCTCCCACGTCGGCCCGCGGGCGAAGATCGGCAACTTCGTCGAGATGAAAAAATCCCGCATCGGGCCGGGCTCGAAGGTGCCCCACCTCTCGTACGTTGGCGACGCGACCGTGGGCGAAGGGGTGAACATCGGCGCCGGCACCATCACGTGCAACTACGACGGCGTCGCGAAGCACGAAACCCGGATCGGCGACGGCGTGTTCGTCGGGACGAACTCGAGCCTCGTGGCTCCGCTCACGATCGGCGAGGGTGCCTACATCGCCGCCGGCTCGACCATCACCAAGGATGTGCCGCCGGGCGCACTCGCGGTCGGCCGCGCCCACCAGATCGTGAAAGAGGGCTGGGCCGCGCGGAAGGCGAAGAAGCGGACCGGGGTGGAGGACTAGCCATGTGCGGGATCGTCGGTTACGTCGGCGACAAGAACGCGGTGTCGATCATCGTCGAGGGGCTCAAGCGCCTCGAGTACCGCGGCTACGACTCGGCGGGCGTCGCGGTCCTGCACGACGGCACGCTCCACGTCCGCCGCGCCGCCGGGCGCATCAAGACGCTCGAGGGGATCCTCCGCGAGCGACCGGTGACGGGCTCGCTCGGGATCGGCCACACGCGCTGGGCGACCCACGGTCGGCCGTCGGACGAGAACGCGCATCCCCACACCGACTGCCGCGGCGAGCTCGTCGTCGTCCACAACGGGATCCTCGAGAACTACCTGGAGATCAAGGATCGCCTCCAGGGCGAGGGCCACGCGTTCAGGTCCGAGACCGACACCGAGGTGCTCGCCCACCTCATCGAGCATCACCTGAAGACGACGGGCCGGCTCGAGCGCGCGGTGAAGGCGGCGCTCGCCGAGGTGACCGGCTCCTACGCGATCGGCGTCGTCGCGACCGCGGCGCCGGATCGGCTGATCGCCGCGAAGCAGGGCGCGGGGAGCGTCGTCGTCGGGCTCGGCCACGGCGAGATGTTCGTCGCCTCCGACATCCCGGCGATCCTCTCCCACACCCGCGACGTCGTGATCCTCGAGGACAACGAGGTCGCGGTGGTCACGGCCGCCGGCGTCGAGCTGTCGACGCTCGACGACGAGCCGGTGCAGCGCGACGCGGTGCGCATCCTCTGGGACCCGATCATGGCGGAGAAGGGCGGTTACCGCCACTTCATGCTCAAGGAGATCCACGAACAGCCGCGCGCGATCACCGACACGTTCCGGGGACGCATCGCCCCGGAGACGGGCACCGTCGTCCTGCCCGACGTGAATCTCGATCCCGCCACGGTCAAGGCGCTCGAGCGGGTCGTGTTCGTCGCCTGCGGCACCGCATTCCACGCCGCGACGCTCGGCCGCACGATGGTCGAGCGCCTCGCGGGCCTGGGCGCCGAGGTGGATCTGGCGTCGGAGTTCCGGTATCGCGACGCGATCGTCGGCCCCGAGACGCTCGTCGTCGCGATCTCCCAGTCGGGCGAGACCGCCGACACGCTCGGCGCCGTCAAGGCCGCTCGCCTCAAGGGCTGCCCGATCCTCGCGATCACCAACGTCGTCGGCTCGGCGCTCGCCCGCGAGGCGACCGGCGTCCTCTACATGCACGCGGGGCCGGAGATCGGCGTCGCCTCGACCAAAGCCTTCGCGACGATGATCGTCGCCGTGTACCTGCTCGGCCTCTGGCTCGGCCGGCAGCGCAATGCCATCACCACCGAGGAAGTGAAGAAGCGCATCCACGACCTCGTCGAGATCCCGCGCCTGATCGAGAAGACGCTCGAGCTGGACGGCCAGATCATGGCCCTCGCCCGCGAGCTGGCGCACGCACGCGACTTCCTCTACCTGGGCCGTGGCCTCCAGTACCCCATCGCCCTCGAGGGCGCGCTCAAGCTCAAGGAGATCTCCTACATCCACGCCGAGGGCTACGCCGGCGGCGAGATGAAGCACGGGCCGATCGCGCTCATCGCCGACGAGCTCCCCGTCGTCGCCCTGGCGGTGCGCGATGGCTCCTACGAGCGCATGCTCGGCAACATCGAGGAGGTGCGGGCGCGCGACGGTCTCGTGGTGGCGGTCGCCCACACGGGCGACCGGAACGTCGCGTCGAAGGCGAAGCACGTCATCGGGGTGCCGCCGTGCGCCGACCTCCTGGCCCCGCTCGTGACTGTCGTCCCGCTCCAGCTCCTCGCCTATCACATTGCGGTGCGCCTCGGCTGCGACGTCGACCAGCCGCGGAACCTCGCGAAGTCGGTGACGGTGGAGTAGCTTCCGGGGAGAAGTCGGAGTCCGCGCTCAGGTACAATCGGCTGGTGCTGGACCGCGATGCGCTCCTCGCCGAGCTGAATCCGCCGCAGCGCGACGCCGTGACGGCGGGCGACGGGCCCATCCTCGTGCTCGCGGGCGCAGGCAGCGGCAAGACGCGCGTCATCGCCCACCGGATCGTCTGGCTCTTGGCCGTGCGCGGCGTGCACCCGAAGAACGTCCTCGCGGTCACGTTCACCAACAAGGCGGCGGGCGAGATGGCGCGGCGGGTGGGGGACCTGCTCGCGCCCGTCGGAATCGCGGCGCCGCTGATCGCGACGTTCCACTCGGCGTGCGTGCGGATCCTCCGCCAACACATCCGCCACATCGGCTACCCGACACACTTCACGATCTACGACGAGGACGACCGTCTCCAGCTCGTGAAGGAGTGCATGCGGGAGCTCGACATGGCCGACCGGACGTGGACGCCGGCGTCCCTCGTCCAGCGGATCAGCGCGGCGAAGAACCAGATGGTCTCGCTCGAGGAAGTCGAGCAGGCGGCGCGCGGGCCGCGCGAGGAGCGGATCGCCACGCTCTTCCGTCGCTATCAAGAGCGGCTCGCCCAGGCGGCCGCCGTGGATTTCGACGATCTACTGCTCCTGACGGTGCGGGTGTTCGCCGAGGCGCCCGCGGTGCTCGCGTGGTACCGCGGGCTCTGGACGCACGTGCTGGTGGACGAGTACCAGGACACGAACCGCGCCCAGTACCGGATCATCCGCCAGCTCACGGGCGAGCACCGGAACGTCTGCGTTGTCGGCGATGCCGACCAGTCGATCTATAGGTGGCGCGGGGCCGACATCCGGAACATCCTCGACTTCGAGACGGACTATCCGGGCACGCGGGTCATCCGGCTCGAGCAGAACTATCGCTCCACGAAGCGGATCCTCGCGCTCGCCTCCGCGGTGATCGCCAACAACGCCTCGCGGAAGGACAAGGCGCTGTGGACCGAGAACGGCGAGGGCGAGCGCGCCGCGGTCTACCGCGCCTGGGACGAGCACGAGGAGGCCAACTTCGTCGCGCAGACGATCCTGGCCGCGCGCGGCGCCGGCGCCGCCTGGGACGACGTCGCCGTCTTCTACCGCACGAACGCCCAGTCGCGGGTGCTCGAGGACGCGCTCCGGCGGGGCGGGATCCCGTACGTGATCGTCGGCGCGGTACGCTTCTACGAGCGGAAGGAGATCAAGGACGCGCTCGCGTACCTCCGGCTCGTCGTGAACCCGACGGACGACGTCGCCTTCCGCCGCGCGATCCAGGCGCCCGGCCGCGGCGTCGGCCGCGCCTCGCTGGTCCACCTGGAGGAGCTGGCGGCGCGCGAGGGGCGGTCGCTCCTCACGCTCGCGGCGGCGCCTCCCGTCGACGTCACCGGCAAGCCCCGGCGCGCGCTCGAGGAGTTCGCCGCGCTCGTGACGCGCCTCGCGGCCGAGCGGGAGAAGGCGCCGTTGCCGGCGTTCATCGACCTGGTCCTCGACGCGAGCGGCTATCGTGAGGATTTGAAGTCGGAGCGGTCCTCCGAGGCCGAGGCGCGGCTCGAGAACCTGGAGGAGCTGATCGCCGCGGCCGAGGACTACGCCCGGGTCCAGGAGCCCGCGACGCTCGAGGGCTTCCTCGACGGCGTCGCGCTCGTGAGTGACGTCGACGAGCTGCCGGACGGCGCGCGCGGCGTCACCCTCATGACGCTCCACTCGGCGAAGGGGCTCGAGTTCCCCGTGGTCTTCCTCACGGGCATGGAGGAAGGGGTCTTCCCGCACGCCCGCTCGATGGACTCGGTGGACGAGATCGAGGAGGAGCGGCGGCTCTGCTACGTCGGAATCACGCGCGCGAAGGCACAGCTCTGGATCTCGTACGCCCTCCATCGCCGGATCCACGGTTACGGTCTTGGCGAGCCGTCGCGCTTCCTGCTCGAGATGCCGCCGGAGCAGCTCGCCCTCCTCGGCGCCGCGGGCCGCGCCGACGCGCGGCCGGCGCCGGAGGCGGAGCCGGGGTTCGCCAACGCGGACGACGACCTGCCCCTCAAGGTCGGCGCGCGCGTCCGCCACGGCCGCTGGGGCGAGGGGCTCGTGGTCGGCGTCGAGCGGAGCGGGGGTGACACGCTGGTCACGGTCCGCTTCGCCTCCGTCGGAAGGAAGCAGCTCTCGCTCCAGTACGCGAACCTGGAAGAGCTCTGATGCCAGGGATCACCCGAGAGGACGTGCTCCACATCGCGCGGCTCGCGCGGCTCGAGCTCAGCGACCCCGAGCTCGAGACGATGCGCGCGCAGCTCGACTCGATCCTGACCTACATCGACCGGCTCAAGGTGCTCGACGTCACCGGCGTCGAGCCGACGTCGCACGCCGTGCCGCTCGTCAACGTGATGCGCGACGACGAGGTCGTGCCGAGCTTTCCTCAGGACGAAATGCTCCGGAACGCGCCCGACCGCGTCGGCGAGCTCTTCCGAGTCCCGCGGATCCTCGAGGACAGCGCGTGATCGGGAGGCCGATCCACGAGCTGACCGAGGCCTATCGCCGGGGCGAGACGACGCCGACGGCGGCGACCGAGACCTACCTCGCGAGGATCGCGAAGCTCGACGGCGAGCTCGGGGCCTACCTGACGGTCACACGCGAGCAGGCGCTACGGGCCGCCGCCGACTCGGACGCGCGCTACCGGGCGGGGAAGGCGCGCGGCCCGCTCGACGGCGCGCCGCTCGCCTACAAGGACGTTCTCTGCACGCGGGGGGTCGTGACCACGTGCGGCTCCAGGATGCTCGAGGCCTTCGTGCCGCCCTACGATGCGACCGCGATCGAGCGCCTGACCGCCGTGGGGGCGGTGATGCTCGGCAAGGGCAACATGGACGAGTTCGCCATGGGCTCCTCCACCGAGCACTCGGCGTTCAAGCCGACCCGCAACCCCTGGGATCTCGCGCGTGTCCCGGGCGGCTCGTCGGGCGGTCCCGCCGCTGCGGTCGCCGCCAGCCTCGCCGCGGGCGGGCTCGGCACCGACACGGGTGGTTCGATCCGACAGCCCGCCGCCTTTTGCGGCGTCGTGGGGCTCAAGCCGACCTACGGGCGCGTCTCGCGTTATGGGCTCGTCGCGTTCGGCTCCTCGCTCGACCACATTGGCCCGCTCGCGAGGGACGTCACCGACGCGGCGCTCCTGCTGCAAGCGATCGCCGGCGCGGACGCGCGCGACGCGACGTGCCTCCCGGCACCTGTGCCGGACTACGCCGCGACACTGGCCCAGGGTGTGAAGGGGCTCCGGCTGGGGCTCCCCGACGAGTACTTCATCGAGGGTATGGACGCGGAGGTCGAGCGCGCCGTCCGCGCCGCGGTGGACGTTCTGCGTGGGCTCGGCGCCGCGGTCGAGCGCATCTCGCTCCCGGCCACGCCCCACGCGCTCGCGACCTACTACGTGATCGCTCCGGCGGAGGCCTCGTCGAATCTGGCGCGCTACGACGGTGTGAAGTACGGTCTGCGCGTCGCCGGAGCGAAGGACCTCGTCGAGATGTCGAGCCGCACGCGTGCGGCGGGCTTCGGCGCCGAGGTCAAGCGCCGGATCATGCTCGGGACCTACGTCCTCTCGGCCGGATACTACGAGGCGTATTACGGGCGCGCCCAGAAGGTGCGGACCCTCGTGCGCCGCGACTTCGACGCCGCGTTCGGTCGCGTGGACCTGATCGTGGCGCCCGTGACGCCGAACGTGGCCTTCAAGCACGGGGAGAAAGAAGACCCGCTCGCGATGTACCTGAACGACATCTTCGCGGTCCCGGCGGACATGGCGGGGCTCCCCGCGATCTCGGTGCCGTGCGGGTTCAGCGCCGCGGGGCTCCCGATCGGTCTCCAGTTCATCGGCCGGGCCCTGGACGAGGCGAGCGTCCTGCGCGCCGCCTATGCGTATGAGCAGGCGACGCCGTGGCGCGAGCGGAGGCCGAGCCTGGGATGAGCGGACGGAGCCACACCGCACCTCGGGCAGGCCACGGCGTATGAGCGACCGGAGCCACACCGCACCTCGGGCAGGCCACCTACGGTGAAAGCTGGACTCGCGGCGCCCGCTACAATGGAGACCGTCATCGGCCTCGAGGTCCACGCCCAGCTCCTCACGCGCTCGAAGATGTTTTGCGGCTGCGCGACGACGTTCGGCGCCGTGCCCAACAGCCAGACGTGCCCGGTCTGCCAGGGGATGCCCGGCGTCCTGCCCGTGATCAACCGCCGGGCCGTCGAGTTCGGCATCACGACGGCGCTCGCCCTCAACTGTCGCGTGAACCCGACGTGCCGGTTCGCGCGGAAGCACTACTACTACCCGGACATGCCGAAGAACTACCAGATCAGCCAGTACGAGGAGCCACTGGCCGAAGACGGCTCGCTCGAAATCGACGTCGATGGGGTGTCGCGCACGATCGGCATCCAGCGCCTCCACCTCGAGGAAGACGTCGGCAAGCTTCTCCACGAGGGGACGCTCGAGACGGCGCAGGCGAGCCTCGTCGATTACAACCGGTCGGGCGTTCCGCTCATGGAGACCGTGTCCAAACCTGATATCCGGTCGCCCGAGGAGGCCGCGGCGTACCTCAAGGCCTTCCGCGCCGTGCTGGTCTTCCTCGGCGTCTCGAACGGCAACATGGAGGAGGGGTCGCTGCGCTGCGACGCGAACGTCTCGCTCCGGCCGCGCGGCTCCCGCGAGCTCGGCACGAAGGTCGAGATCAAGAACATGAACTCGTTCCGGAGTGTGCGGCTGGCGCTCGAGTTCGAGGTGCGGCGCCAGGCCGAGGCCCTCGCGGCGGGTGAGCGCATCGTGCAGGAGACGCGTCTCTGGGACGCCGATCGCGGCCTGACGCGCGCGATGCGCTCGAAGGAGTACGCGCACGACTACCGCTACTTCCCCGAGCCGGACCTCGTCCCCCTCACGATCGACCGCGCGTGGGTCGCGGGGATCCGTGCCGGCCTGCCGGAGCTGCCGCGCCAGCGGCGTCAGCGCTTCGTCACGCAGTACGGCCTGCCGCCGTACGATGCGGAGGTCCTCACCCAGAGCCGCGCGCTCGCCGAGTACTTCGAGGCCGCGGTGCGCGAGTTCCCGCAGCCGAAGGTGGTCTCCAACTGGGTCATGTCCGAGCTGCTGCGTGTGCTGCCGGCCGACGACGAGCAGGCGATCCGAAACCTCCCGGTGACGCCCGGACGCCTCGGCGGCCTGCTCGCGCTCATCGAGGACGGGACGATCAGCGGCAAGATCGCGAAGGACGTCTTCGAGAAGATGCTCCGCTCCGGTGAGGACGCGCGCACGATCGTCGGCCGCGAGGGGCTCACGCAGGTCGCCGATGAAGCGGCGCTCGGCGCCGTCATCGACCAGGTCCTGGCCCAGAGCCCCAAGGCGGTCCTCGACTACAAGCGCGGCAAGACCGCGGCGGCCAAGGCCCTCGTGGGCCAGGTCATGAAGGCCACACGGGGCAAGGCCAATCCCGGCATGGTCAACCGTCTCCTGGAGGAGAAGCTCTCTAAAATCTGAGGCGGGCCGCTATAATCGAAGTGCCCGCGATGATTGAGCTTCACCGCGTCTCGAAGGTCTATTCGGTCGGGCCCGTGAAGGTCCCCGCGCTGAGCGACGTCTCCCTTCGCGTCAACAAGGGCGAGTTCGTGGTCCTCACCGGAGCCTCCGGGGCGGGCAAGACGACGCTGCTCCGGCTCCTCTACCGTGATGATCTGCCCTCCGACGGCGACGTCGAGGTGTTCGGCCACGACCTCGGGGCGCTCAAGCACCGCGACGTGGCCGCGCTCAGGCGCTCGATCGGCGTCGTCTTCCAGGACGCGAAGCTCCTCCCGGTCCGCACCGTCTACGAGAACGTCGCCTTCGTCCTCCGCGTGTTGGGGACGCCCAAGCGCGAGATCACCCAGCGCGTCTTCGACGCGCTCCGCGTCGTCGGCCTCTCGTCCCGCGCGCAGGCCTACCCCGCGCAGCTCTCGCAGGGCGAGGCTCAGCGCGCGTCGCTCGCCCGCGCGATCGTGCGCAAGCCCCCGCTCCTCCTCGCCGACGAGCCGACGGGCAACCTCGACGAGGCGATGGAGGACGAGATCCTGGGCACGCTGCGCGACATCTGGGCCGGTGGCACGACGGTCGTGCTCGCGACGCACCAGACGTACCTCGCGCAAGCGCTCCGGCGACGGACGCTCACGCTCCAGAGCGGGCGGCTCGTGAAGGACGAGGGCTGACCGCGTGCTCGGGTTCCTGATCGGCGAGGCGCTGCGCGATCTCCGACGGGCCGGGCGCGTGGCCGTCAGCGCGATCGTGCTGATCACCCTGTCGCTCGCGGCGCTGGGCGGGTTCTGGCTGCTCTCCGCGAATCTCGAGCGCGCGGTGGCGCGGTGGCGCGAGCGCGTGCGCATCATCGTCTACCTCAAGCGCGAGCCCGCGCCCGCCGAAGCCAAGGCGCTCGTCGAGCAGGTCCAGGCGGTCCCCGGCGTCGCCGGCGTCCTCTACATCGGCAAGGCCGAGGCGCTCGCGTCGCTGAGGCAGCTCCTCGGCAAGGACGCGAGCGTCGTCGCGCAGCTCCCGGCCAATCCGCTGCCCGCCTCGCTCGAGGTGACGCCCGCGGCGGCCGCGGCCACGCCCGAGGGCGCCCGCGCCCTGGTCGAGCGCCTGTCCACGCTCCCCGAGGCGGACGAGGTCGCCGGGAGCGGGGATTGGGTCGAGCGGCTCTCGCAGTGGCAGCGGCTCCTGACGACGATCGGGCTCGGGATCGGTATCGTCCTGGCGGCCGCGGCCTTTCTCACCGTGACGACCGCCACGACGCTGATCCTTCACGCGCGGCGAGAGGAGACGGAGATCATGCGCCTCGTGGGCGCGACCGAGGCGACGATCTGGCTCCCGCTCCTGCTGCAGGGCACGATGCAGGGCTTGATCGGCGCCGTCCTGGCACTCGCCGCGCTCGTGGCGACGCACTCCTTGGTGGCGCCGCGCCTCGAGCCGCTCGTGAGCATCACCCTCGGCCTCCCCGACCTCGCGTTCCTGCCGCCCGTCAACGTCCTTGCGCTGGTGCTCACGGGCGCGCTCCTCGGGGGCATGGGTGGATGGCTCGTGCGGCCTGGGCGTGAGCCATGAGCCGCGACGAGCACGAGAGGACGCTGGGGCAGGGGCCGGGGCCCTTCGTCGACCCCGACCGAACAGGGGGGAGGGGCGAGACTCCCTCCTCGACCGCGCTAGCTACCGATCCGTTGTGTCTAGTGATTCAGCAACGCGCCCGAGCAACGCCCAGAAGCTACGGGTCTCGGAGGGTGCCTCGCCCCTCCCCCAGCGCGGTCGCGCCGCTCGTGCTGCTGGTGCTGCTCGTCGCGCTCGCCGGGCCGGCGGGAGCGCAGCAAAAGCGCGACGAGACGCTGCAGAGCGAGCAGAAGAAGCTCCTTCAGACGCAGAAGCGTCTGAAGGAGGAGCGCGAGAAGGCGGCGGCCGCGCGCGCCCGCGAGACGTCGCTGCTCGCCGAGCTCGAGCGGATCGACCAACGCCTGGCGGAGAAGCAGGCGGAGGTCACGCGACTCGCGGCTCGCATCAAGCGCACGCAGTCCGACATCGCCACGCTCCGGGGCGAGGTCACGCGGCTCGAGGGGCAGCGTGAGGGCCAGGAGGAGACGCTCGCCCGGCGCCTCCGGGTCATGTACCGGGTGCACGCGCAGGGCGGCGCGCTGCCGTTGATCCTGAGCGGCGACGATCCTGTCACGCGCGCGGTGGCGGTGCGCCACCTCGCGAGCCTCGCGGCGCTGGACGCTCGTTTGATTCGAGAGTATCGTGGGACATCGGAACGGCTCGCCGATCGCAAGGGTCGCGAAGAGGCGCGCCAGCGCGAGCTGGCGGCCCTGCACGCCGAAGCCCAGACCGAGCAGGCGGAAGTCGACCGCGAGGCCGCGAAGCGGCGGACCCTGCTCGCGAGGGTGCGCGACGAGCGCGCCTACCACGAGCGCATGGTGGGCGAGCTCACCGAAGCGTCCCGCCGACTCGAAGCCTTCATCAGCGAGTTGCAGGCCCGGCAGCGGAAGCTGGCCAGGGTGCCGCCGCCAAAGGGCGGGGTCGAGCCTCCCGGCGTCGGGTTCGGCAACCTTCGCGGCCGGCTCCCGTGGCCGGCCGAGGGGCGGATCGTCACGACGTTCGGCGCCCAGGTGCACCCACGGTTCGGCACGCGGACTTTCCGGAATGGGGTGGACATCGAGGCGGCCGAGGGCACGGACGTCGCGGCGGTCTACGCCGGCCACGTGATTTACACGGGCTGGTTCAAGGGGTATGGGAACCTGATCATTGTGGACCACGGCAACGAGTACTACACGCTCTACGCCCACATCGCCGAGATCGAGGCGAAGGAGGGCGAGGACGTGCGGCAGGGGCAGCGAATTGGTACGGTGGGGGACACGGCCTCCCTGGCGGGGCCTCGGCTATACTTCGAGGTACGCTACCAGGGGAAGCCACAGGACCCAGCGGAGTGGCTCCGGCAGCGGGGCTAGCGAGGGATTTGAGGGGGAATCCATGAAGAAGGCATTTGTGATTGGCGCGCTCCTCGTCGTGCTCACCCTGTCGCTCGGCGGGTCCGTGGCCAGCAAGGGCACCGACAACGGCGCGACCTACGAGCAGCTCCGGTTATTCACGGAGGTGCTCTCGATTGTCCAGAACCAGTACGTCGACGAGGTCCCGCCCAAGGACCTCATCTACAGCGCGATCAAGGGCACACTGCGCGGTCTCGATCCGCACAGCTCCTTCCTCGACCCCGAGAGCTACCGCGAGATGCAGGTGGAGACGTCGGGGAGCTTCGGGGGCCTCGGCATCGAGATCACCCTGAAGGACGACATCCTCACGGTCGTCTCGCCGATCGAGGGGACGCCCGCATACCGTGCGGGGCTCCAGACGGGTGACCGGATCATCAAGATCGACGGCCTCTCGACCAAGGACATGCAGCTCCCGGACGCCGTCAAGCGGATGCGCGGCAAGCCCGGCACCAAGGTGACGATCACGGTGGCCCGTGAGGGCTGGACCGAGCCCAAGGACTTCGACATCACCCGCGAGCAGATCAGGGTGCAGTCGGTCCGCTCGGCCGACCTCGGTGGCGGCATCGCCTACGTGAAACTCCGCCAGTTCCAGGAACAGACCCCCGGCGACCTGTCCGGCACGCTCGAGAAGGCCGCCAAGAGCGGCATGAAGGCGCTGCTCCTCGACCTCCGCAACAACCCCGGCGGCCTGCTGACGGCAGCGGTCGAGGTGACGGAGGAGTTCGTCGACGACGGCAAGCTCGTCGTCTACACCGAGGGCCGGGTGCGGAACCAGAACATGCGGTTCACGGCGCACGCCAAGAAGTCCTATCCGACCTTGCCGATGGTGGTCCTCGTCAACCAGGGGAGCGCGTCGGCGTCGGAGATCGTGGCGGGGGCGCTCCAGGACTGGAAGCGCGCGATCGTCCTCGGCACGCAGACGTTCGGCAAGGGCTCCGTGCAGACGATCATCCCGCTCTCGGACGGCTCGGGGCTTCGGCTGACGACCGCGAAGTACTTCACGCCGAACGGCCGCTCGATCCACGGCAAGGGCATCACGCCGGACATCGTGGTCGAGCTGCCCAAGGACGCGCAGAAAGACCGGCAGCCGTCCCTCGACCCGATGGAGGATCTGAAGAAGGACCTCCAGGTCCAGCGGGCGATCGACGTGATCAAGACCATGCGGATCATCGAGCAGCAGCGGCCGCCCCAGAATCTCCAGGGTCAGGTCCGGCCGCAGTAGCGTTCGGCACGTTCTCGAGGGCGATGCGAGCCGGGGGCAGGGGGACTCGGCCTCATCGCCCTTGGCTTTTGTAGAGGGGATTCGCCCGGGATGCTCGTGCTGGGGATCGAGACCTCGTGCGATGAGACGGCGGCCGCGGTGCTGGCCGACGGCCGCCGGATCCTGTCGAACGTCGTCGCCTCGCAGGACGCGGTGCACGCGCCGTACGGCGGCGTCGTCCCCGAGCTCGCCTCGCGGCGCCACCTCGAGGTGATCGTGCCGGTCGTCGAGAAGGCGCTCGCCGACGCGGGCATCGGGCTCCCGGGCCTCGACGGCATCGCGGTGACCCAGGGCCCGGGGCTCGTCGGCTCGCTCCTCGTCGGGTGCTCGCTGGCGAAGGCCCTCGCCTACGCGCACGGAAAGCCGTTCGTCGGCGTCAACCACCTCGAGGGTCACATCTACGCCGCCTTCCTCACCGACGATCCGCCGGTCCACCCCTTCCTCGCCCTCGTCGTCTCCGGGGGCCACACCGCCCTCTACCACGCCCGCGCCCCGCTCGCCTACGCGCTCGTCGGCCAGACGCGCGACGACGCGGCGGGGGAGGCCTTCGACAAGGTCGCCAAGCTGCTCGGGCTCGGATTCCCGGGCGGGCCCGTCATCGAGCGGACGGCGACGACGGGCGATCCGAAGGCGATCACGTTTCCGCTCGCACAGATGACGGACGGCGCCGACGACTTCTCGTTCAGCGGCATCAAGACGTCCGTGTCGTTCTACGTAAAGCGCCACGCACCGCTCGGCGAGGGCCAGGTCGCCGACGTCGCCGCATCCTTCCAGGCCGCGGTCGTCAAGACGCTGGTGCGCAAGACCGTGCGGGCGGCGCTCCGCACGGGGGTCACGCGCGTGGTCCTCACGGGGGGCGTCGCGGCAAACGGGCCCCTCCGTGCCGGGCTCGCCGCCGAGGCGGCGCTCCACGGCATCACGCTCCACGTTCCGCCGCCCGGGCTCTGTACCGACAACGCCGCGATGATCACCGCGGCGGGCACGGCGCGGCTCCGGGCGGGCGAGCGGGCCCCGCTCGACATGAACGCGCTCCCGGATATGGAGCTGGCATCCGCCGATGGAATGAGGGCCCCGTCACCATGAATTATGAGGCGGTCCTCGCCGGCCTGCCCGACGCGGTGATCGCCGTGGACGCGAGCCTGAGGGTCGTCTTCTGGAACGCCGCCGCCGAGGTGCTCACCGAGCGCTCGGCACGCCGCGCGGAGGGGCGGTACCTCAAGGAGGTGTTCCCGCCCGACGCCTCCGTCGTGCGCCGCCTGGGCGAGACGGTCTCGACCGGGGAGAGCCGCTCGGAGCCGGAGGGGTTCGTGGACCGCGGCGAGAGCCGGCGGGTGCCCGTGAGCCTCGTCACGGCGCCGCTCTTCGCGCGCGATGGGAGCGTCGAGGGCGCCGTCGCCGTGCTGCGCGACCTGTCGCGGATCCACCAGCTCGAGGCGGAGGTGCGACGGGGCGAGACGCTCGCCGCCGCCGGCCGCATGGCGGTCGGCCTCGCCCACGAGGTCCGGAACCCGCTCGGCGCCATTCGGGGCGCCGTCCAGCTCTTGCAGCGCGAGCTCGGGACCGACTCCCGATGGAGCGAGTACACGAACGTGCTCCTCACCGAGGTCGACCGCGTCAACCGGATCATCGAGATGCTGCTCGACCTGGCGCGCCCGGTCCAGTTGCGCCTGGTGCCCCTCAACCTCCACCAGCTCTTCGAGCGCGTCGCCACGCTCCACGGGGCGACGTTCCGCGAGGGGAGGATCGCGCTCGTGCGGAGCTACGACCCGAGCCTGCCGCCGATCCTCGGCGACGAGGACCGGCTCCTGCAGGTGTTCCACAACCTCGTGCGCAACGCGCTCGACGCGATGCCGTCCGCCGGGCGGCTGACGCTCACGACCCGCGTGAGCCTCAACCCGCTGTTCGGCAAAATGGACCTCGGCGCGGGCCAGCGCACCATGGTCGAGGCCAAGGTGGCGGACGAGGGCGGCGGGATCCCCGCGGCGGTGCGCGCGCGGATCTTCGACCCGTTCTTCACCACCAAGGACAAGGGTCTCGGCCTCGGGCTCGCCATCTGCCACCGGATCCTCGAGGAGCACCGCGGCGCGATCCAGGTGGAGAGCGCCGAGGGGCGCGGGACGGTCGTGACGTGCTTCCTCCCCATCGCCAAGTGAGGCCGTGAACCCGCGAATCCTGATCGCCGACGACGAAGACGGCCTCCGCTGGGTTCTCGAGAAGGGGCTCCGGCAGGCGGGGTACGAGGTCACGTCGGTCAAGGACGGCCCCGGCGCGCTCCAGGCGTTCGAGGCCGAGCCGTTCGACCTCGTCTTCCTCGACGTGCGGATGCCCGGCGTCGACGGCCTCAGCGTGCTGGCGCGGCTCCGCGAGCTCCGCCCCGACGCCACCGTCGTCGTGATGACGGCCCACGGGACGATGGACACCGCGATCCAGGCGATGCAGCGCGGCGCCTACGACTACCTGGCGAAGCCCTTTGACCTCGACGAGCTCATGCTCCTCGCCGAGCGAGCGCTGGCGGCGCGCCGGCTCACCCAGGAGGTGCGTCAGCTCAAGAGCGGGCTCCAGGAGGTGTGGGAGTTCGGCGCGATCATCGGCCGGCACCCGCGCATGCAAGAGGTCTACAAGACGATCGGGCGCATCGCCGGGAGCGACGTCACCGTGCTCCTCCGCGGGGAGTCCGGGACGGGCAAGGAGCTCGTCGCCCGCGCGGTCCACCACTACAGCCGGCGGGCCGGGCGTCCGTTCGTGGCGGTGTCCGGCGCCGCGCTGACGGCGACGCTCCTCGAGTCGGAGATGTTCGGCCACGAGCGCGGCGCGTTCACGGACGCGAAGGAGCGGAAGCTCGGGAAGCTCGAGCTCGCACACGGGGGGACGCTCTACCTCGACGAGGTCGGCGACATGCCGATCGAGCTCCAGACGAAGCTCCTGCGCGCGCTCCAGGAGCGCACGATCGAGCGCGTGGGCGGGACCGACACGATCCGCGTCGACGTGCGCGTGCTCGCGGCGACCAACCGCGACCTCGAGGCGCTCATGAAGGAGGGGCGCTTCCGCGAGGACCTCTACTACCGCCTGAACGTCGTGACGGTCCACCTCCCGCCGCTCCGCGAGCGGCGGCGCGACGTCCCGCTCCTCATCGAGCACTTCCTGGCGAAGTACGCGGGCGAGCTCGGTGAGCGCGCCGTCGCGTCCGAGGCCCTCGACCGCCTGGTCGGCCACGACTGGCCCGGCAACGTGCGCGAGCTCGAGAACGTGATGCAGCGCGCGATGGTCATGGCCACGAGCGGCGTGATCCTGCCCGAGCACCTGCCCATCGGTCCCGTCTCCGCCGCGGCCTCGGTCGCTGTGGACGCGACGCTCGAGGAGATCGTCGAGCGAAAGCTCGTCGAGTGCGTCCGCGGCCTCCGCGACCAGGCGAGCGCGAACCTCTACGACCTGATCCTCGGCCTCGTGGAGAAGCCACTCCTGCGTGCCGTGCTCAGGGAGACGGGCGGTAACCAGGTGCGGGCCGCCCAGATCCTCGGCATCAACCGGAACACGCTCCGGAAGAAGCTGATCGAGCACGGCATCGACCCCGGCGGCCTCGAGGGGTGAGGGCTACTTCGGCGCGGCGAGGAGCGCCTCGATCGCTTCCTTGAAGCGGGCGTACGGCTGCGCCCCGACGATCATCTTCACGACCCTGACCTGACCGGTCTTCGCGTCGGTGAGCCCCAGGAAGAACGTCGGCGTGCCCCTGACACCGGCCTTCTGTCCGTCCTCCAGGTCCTTGCGGATCTCGGCGGCGTACTTCCCGCTGTCGAGACACTCACCGAAGGCCTGCGCGGTCAAACCGAGCGCTTGGGCGTGAACCGGCAGCTGGGCCCCGCCGAGGGCGCGTTGATTCGCGAAGAGGCGATCGTGCATCTCCCAGTATTTCCCCTGCTCACCCGCACAGTGGGCCGCCTCGGCTGCCTTGAACGCGTCCCCGTGGATGGCCTCGAGGGGAAAGTTGCGGAAGACGTACTTCAGCTTGCCGGTCTCGACGTAGTCGCGCCGGATCTGCGAGGAGGTCTCTCGGACGTAGAGCCCGCAGAAGGGGCACTGGTAGTCCGAAAACTCCACGAGAGTGAGCACTGCGGTATCGCTCCCCTGGGAGGGGTGGCGGTCGACGCCGAGCGTCAGGTCGCGCACGTCACGGGCGCCGGGACCGCCCCGTTCGCGCAGCGAGTTCGCGAGGTCCTGGAGCTCCTTCCGGAGCGCGCGCTGCTCCTCTTTGAGCGCGTCGATCTCTTTTTTCAGTGTCTTGAGATCGTCGGCTTGCGGAAAGGCGGGCTGGCCGGAGAGGGTGATGGCGAGGAGCGCCAGCAGCACGACGCGGAGGGGACGCATGGCACTCATGGTAACACTTCCGCGAGTGCCCGGTCATTCCCGACCGCGCACGCCCCCTTTCCGGAAAATATTGCGGTCACCACCGGCGACAGCGTTTTAGGCTCCGTCTAGGTCGCCATCACCCGCTCGTGGTCCGAGGAGCTACTGGACCCGGTAGATCTCGCCGCCGCCTTTTCTGAACTCCTCGGCCTTCTCCTTGAGCCCCTGGACGAGCGCCGCGGTCTCCTCGGCGATGCCGTGCGTCGCGGCGTAGTCGCGCACGTCCTGCGTGATCTTCATCGAGCAGAAGTGTGGCCCGCACATCGAGCAGAAGTGCGCGAGCTTCGCTCCCTCCGCGGGCAGGGTCTCGTCGTGGAACTCGCGCGCCGTCTCCGGGTCGAGCGAGAGGTTGAACTGGTCCTCCCAGCGGAACTCGAAGCGCGCCTTGGAGAGCGCGTCGTCCCAGTCGCGCGCGCGGGGGTGACCCTTGGCGAGGTCGGCGGCGTGGGCGGCGATCTTGTACGCGATGACGCCGTCCTTGACGTCCTTCCTGTTGGGGAGGCCGAGGTGCTCCTTCGGGGTCACGTAGCAGAGCATGGCGGTGCCGAACCAGCCGATCATCGCAGCGCCGATCGCCGAGGTGATGTGGTCGTAGCCGGGCGCAATGTCGGTCGTCAGGGGCCCCAGCGTGTAGAAGGGCGCCTCGTGGCAGACCTCGAGCTCGCGGTCCATGTTCTCCTTGATGAGGTGCATGGGGATGTGCCCCGGGCCCTCGATCATGACTTGCGCGTCGTGTTCCCAGGCGATCTTCGTCAGCTCGCCGAGAGTCTCGAGTTCGGCAAACTGGGCCTCGTCATTCGCATCGGCGGTCGAGCCCGGACGGAGACCATCGCCCAGCGAGAACGCGATATCGTACGCCGCCATGATCTCGCAGATCTCGCGGAAGTGGGTGTAGAGGAAGCTCTCCCGATGGTGCGCGAGGCACCACTTCGCCATGATCGACCCGCCTCGCGACACGATGCCGGTGACGCGCTTGGCCGTGAGCGGGATGTAGCGGAGGAGCACGCCCGCGTGGATCGTGAAGTAGTCGACACCCTGCTCCGCCTGCTCGATCAGCGTGTCGCGGTAGACGTCCCAGGTGAGCTCCTCGGCCTTGCCGCCGACCTTCTCGAGCGCCTGGTAGATCGGCACCGTGCCGATCGGCACGGGCGAGTTTCGGAGGATCCACTCGCGCGTCTCGTGGATGTTCTTGCCCGTCGAGAGGTCCATGACCGTATCCGCACCCCAGCGGGTCGCCCACGTCATCTTCTCGACCTCTTCCTCGATGGACGAGGCGACGGCCGAGTTGCCGATGTTGGCGTTGATCTTCACGAGGAACCTGCGGCCGATGATCATCGGCTCGGTCTCGGGGTGGTTGACGTTGGCCGGAAGGATCGCGCGTCCGCGCGCGATCTCGGCACGGACGAATTCGGGAGACATGCCCTCGCGCAGGGCGACGAACTCCATCTCGGGCGTGATCTCGCCCCGGCGTGCGTAGTGCATCTGGGTGACGCAGGAACCGGGCTTCGCCCGATACGGCAGGCGCACGCTCGCGAACCTCACGCCGCCGAGCGACGGATCCTCGTCGCGCCGGCGCCGGTGGCTGGACGACGGGCCCGGCAGCTCCTCCACGTCGCTGCGGCCGAGGATCCACGCGAGGCGCAGCGGCGGCAGACCGCGCTTCAGGTCGATCTGGGCGTCGGGATCGGTATAGGGACCGCTCGTGTCGTAGAGGCGGACGGGCGGGTTTCCGCCAGAGAGGGCGATCTCGCGGATCGGCACGCGGAGGTCGGGCCGCGAGCCGGTGAGGTAGACCTTCTGGGAAGCTGCCGGTCGGGGTGCTGCCATGTGGGCCTCCCTTCGCTGGAATTAACCAGGTCAGGTTCATGCGGTCGGCGGCGGTAGCCGCCCTCTCAGCCCGGTTCCCCGAGCTCCCGCGATTACAACGAGTCAGTGTGCGTTTGTCGCCAGCCCTAGGCTACGCCCGAACCCGCCGACGATCAAGTCGAGGCGCGCGACTCTCTCACGAGATCCCAGGGGCGGACCTGCGCGACTGCCTTGTAGAAAAACGCCCGATGACGTAGTCTGCCGCGCAGCAACGACTGACGAAGGAGCACGCGAGCTGAGCAGGGGTCACGGGTTCGTGGTCGCCGCATTCGTCATCGTCTTTGGCGGCTGCGTCACCCTTACCCCACAGCAGCAAGAAATGGTCGCCGACGTTCAGCGCTTTGCCGATGGGACGGCCACAACCTACAACCTGCCTCGAATTCGCGTCACGATCGAGCCGGCCACCAACCTGGGGATCGGTGGGCGATATCGCCAGGGCAACTTCTACCTCAATGCGCGAACGCTCGGGTCGGGCAATCTGACCGCGCTCGTGGCCCACGAGTTGGCGCATTACGTCCTGGGACATGAGCCGCTGTCCGGGCCGTCTATGGCAGAGCTTCTGCGGGCACAGGAACTGCGCGAACTCGACGCCAACGCGAAAGCCGTGGAGATCCTGATGCGCGTTCGAGGCATGAGCCAGACGGAGGCGGTGCGAACGATGGTCACCCATCTCCGTGGGGCCCAGGCAGCCATTCGGTGCGGCGGCGCGCTCGCGCCGGGCCATCGCCCGCCCGCGGACGAGATTGCGAACCTCCTCGCGCGCTTTCCCGACAGCGCGGGGACGGGAGCGCCAGCGGAGGAGAGACCGGCGTCGTCCCCGGCGGTTGCAGTGATACCGGTGGCGGTGCCCGTCTGGAAGCCGGGCGACACGTGGACCTTCTGCCTCGAGAGTCCCACTGGCAAAGGGGCGTATGTCTGGTCGGTCGACCGTGAAGAAATGGTCGAAGGCGTTTCCCACTACGTGATCAAGCAAGGGATGCGCGAAATTTTCTATCGAACAGCCGATCTTGCTCACACACGTGAGACGGTGGACGGGGCGCTTGTCAGGCAGCACTCGCCGTCGAGAACCCGGTACGCGTGGCCGCTCGCGGTCGGAACGACGTGGGAGCAGGCGTTTCGCGAGGACCGACCCGTCGAGCGCCGCGTCATCGAGCGGGAGGACGTCGTGTCCGTCGAAGGTGAGGAGACACTCACGGTGCTCGCCGGTACGTTTCGGACGCTCAAGATCGCCTACCGAAACAAGCGGACGACGGCGATTCGCTACGAAGAATGGTACGCTCCCGAACTCAAAAATGCCGTTCGGATCCGCGAGCGATTGGATTCGGGCCTTCAAGTTCGAGAGCTCGTCGCCTACAGCCTGCAGTGATCCTCGTCACCCCGCACGGAGTCGGGTTCGCGCTCATGCGCCGGCGCGCGCTCACGTCCCGGCGACGGCGCCCGAGACGAGCCCGCTGACGAGGTAGCGCTTGAAGCAGTAGTAGAGGACGACCGGCGGGATCGCGTACACGGTCGAGACGGCCATCAGGAGGTTCCACGGCGCGTTGTCGGTCGTCAGGAAGTTCGACATCGCCACGGGCAGGGTCACGCGCGGCTCGCCCGTGAGGAGGAGCAGGGCGTAGAGGTACTCGTTCCAGGCGTAGAGAAACGCGTAGGTTCCGATGGCGATCAGCGGCGGCCTGATCAACGGCAGGTAGAGGTGCAGGAACGTCGCGATCGTCCCCGCGCCATCGATCGCGCCGGCCTCCTCGATCTCGGGCGGCAGCGAGCGCGCGTAGTCGGAGAGCACCCAGAGGGCGTACGGCGCGGCGAACGTCACCATGGCGAGGATGAGGGAGAGCTTGGTGTCGATGAGGTCGTAGTCGGCCATCATCTTGAAAAACGGGATGGCGAGGAACGACGAGGGAATCACGTAGGTGAAGAGGGTCAGCCCCGATACGAAGCGCCGGAAGCGGAAGTGGAGCCGCGCCATCGCGAACGAGCCGAGCGCGGCGACGGCCGCGACGAGCGCCATGGCCCAGAGCGCCACGACGAGGCTGTTGCCGATCTGGTGCCAGAAGTAGCGGACGAAGGGGTTGTCCGCGCCCATCGTGTACGTGTAGCTCCTCACGGTCGGGTGCTCGACGTAGAAGCCGGGCTGGAACAGGTCGTCCGTCGGTGTGAACGACAGCAGCAGCATGTAGTAGACGGGGAAGAGCGTCCAGCCGAGGATGACGATCGCGAGCAAGGAGAGCCCGACCTGAAGTCCGCGCCGCTTCCGCCGGCCGGGGGCGCTCATCGGGTCACCCGTCCGCGTGCGCTCATATCTTCACCCAGCGGAGCAAGAGGCCGATGAAGCCGAGCGTCACGGGCAGCGCCACCGCGAAGGTCGCGAGCCCCCACTCGAGCCGCCCCATCTGGAAGGTGTAGCGGTACGCGAGCGTCGCGAGCACGTGGGTCGAGTCGCCCGGCGCGCCGCCGGTCAGGAGCCAGGGCACCGTGAAGTCGCCGAGGGTGAAGACCATCGAAAGCAGCGTGCAGATCAGGTAGAGGTTCCGCAGCAGGGGGAACGTCACGTGGCGGAAGTTCTGGAGCGCCGAGGCGCCGTCGATCGCGGTCGCCTCGTAGAGCTCAATCGGGATCGCGCGGCGGCCCGCGAGGAAGATGATCGTCCAGAAGGGGAGGTACTTCCAGATGTGGAAGACGATCACCGCGCCCAGCGCGGTGTCGTGCTGCGCGAGCCACGGCACCGAGGCGAACCCGAATTTGCCGAGGAGATGGTTGAAGATGCCCCACTGCGAGTTGAGCATCCAGCGGAACGAGAGAATGCCCGGCAGCGCCGGGACGGCCCAGGGGATCAGGAAGAGCGCGGCGAGCACCCGAATCCACGCGAACTGGAAGTCCAGGATCCCCGAGAGGAGGAGCGCCAGGACGAGCTTCACGTTGACGGCGAAGCCCACGTACCAGAGGGTGTTGACGACGGTCTGGCGGAAGGTCGGGTCCGAGAAGAGCGCGCGATAGCTGTCGGCGTCGAGGGCGTACCAGACGCCGAACGCCATCGGGTAGATCACGAACGCCGCGAAGAGGGCGAGGAGCGGCGCCGTGAAGAGGAAGCCCTGCGTCGTGCGGGAGCGGAAGAGCCGGGCGACGCGCGAAGGCGCCCGCCGGCCTCCGTCGCGCGTCGTCGGGCTCATGCGGGTCGCGCTACTTGTAGCCGGCGAAGATCGCCTTCATGCGCTCGATCGCCTCGTCGGCGGCCTTCTCCGCCGGCCACTTGTCGATGGCGATCCGCGCCATGGCCTTGCCCCAGACGTTCTCGTCGTAGAGCTGGGAGAACGCCGGGTTCTTGTAGTGCTCGAACACCTTGTTCTCACGGTCGAGGAAGATCGTCGTCGCCACGGGGACGTGCAGGTCCTTCTGGCCCTTGGGGCCGTGGTGCCCCGTGCGCCAGAACGGGTCGGCCGCCACGTCGTTGAACGCGGGGAACCAGCGGCCGTTCGCCGCCTTGATGTATTCGGCGAACCGGTTCTTCTCGACGACGAACGTGATGAACTCCTTGGCGAGCCTCGGGTTCTTCGAGTCCTTGGGAATGATGATCGTCTTCACCGCCGAGAGATAGCGGGCCTTCTTGCCGTCCGGGCCGTCCGGCCACTCGATCGTCGCCATGTTGTCGAAGTAGTTCTTCTTCTCGGCGTCGTCCTTGTTGAAGAACTGCGCCGCGGGGATCGACTGCGACGGGTTCGGGGTCATGACGATCGTGCGGCTGTGGAAGCCGGCGTTGTTGTCGCCGTCGGTCCAGTTCGTCGCGTCGGGCGGGACGTAGCCCGAGGTGAAAAGGTCGCCGAACCATTTGAGCGTCGCCGCGATCGCCTCGCGATTCCGGGGCTGGTCCGCGACCACCTTGCCGTCCCGGTCCACCGTCTCGCCGTTGAACGAGAGCAGCGCCATCTCGAAGTTGTAGAGGGTGTCGCTGGCGCGCGTGGACTCGGTCATGCCGATGCCGTAGAGCTTGCCGTACTTGGCCGGATCCTTCTTGCGGAGCGCGTCCTGCGCCTTCTTCCAGAAGTTCCAGTAGTCGTCCCACTTCATCGGGATCTTGGCGGGGTCGTCCGGCATCCCGACCTCGCGCAGCAGGTCGCGCCAGTAGTGGATGTGCATCGTCTGGGCTTCGATCGGCACACCGTAGTACGCCCGCTTCTTCGTCTTGCCGTTCAGCACGTACGCGACCGGGAGCATCTTCTGGTTATAGCGGGGCTTGAGCGCCTGGACGACATCGGAGACGTCGGCGAGGTGATCGTCCCAGCCGAATTTGGGGACGACCTGCCAGTCGTTGTAGAAGCAGAACGCGACGTCCGGCACCCGCCGCGCGATGAGCGCGGCCGTGATCTTCTTGAGCAGGTCCTCCTGCGCGGTGAAGGAGAGGTCGACCTCCGCCTTGTGGGTCGCCTCGAACTCCTTCACGATCTTTTGCATCGCGGCGTCTTCTTCGGGGTAGTAGCCTTTGTTCCACCAGACGACGAGCTTCTGTCCCTGGGCGCTGGTCACCTGTGGCCGGGTGAGCGCGCCGGCACCGGCTCCCAGGGCGGTGGTCCTCAGAAACTCACGACGGGTCTGACGCATATCGGCGGCCTCCACGCTGAGGTTGAGCGGCACGCTCCGGCGGCGGATCGTCGTCGGCGACCGGCAGTATACCGCCAAGCGCGCGGCGACGCCAAGGAAGGGGGTCGGCGGCGCTCTGCGGGGGCCGAGGCCGATCGAACCCGCCGTGGTATCATCGACGCCACTCGGAGGCGTCGATGAAGATCTGCTTCTTCCACCTCATGCCGTACCGGTTTCTCCCTGACGACTTCGAACAGCGGTACCGGTCGGTCTGGGTGGATCCGCCCCACAGCCTCTTCGACCCCGAGAAGTGCGGCGACCTCTACCACGAATTCCTCGACGAGCTGGAGTTCGCCGAGCAGGCCGGCTTCGACGGGCTCTGCGTGAACGAGCACCACAACAACGCCTACGGCCTGATGCCCTCGCCGAACCTCATGGCCGCGACCCTGACGCGGCGGACGTCCCGCGCGGCGATCGTCGTGCTCGGCAACAGCCTCGCCGCCTACAATCCGCCCCTCCGCGTCGCCGAGGAGTTCGCCATGCTCGACCTGCTGAGCCGGGGCCGCCTGGTGGCGGGCTTCCCCGTCGGCACGTCGATGGACATGAACTTCGCCTACGGCATCGATCCGGCGACGCTCCGCGACCGGTACTACGAGGCGCACGACCTCGTCCTCCAGGCCTGGACGCGTCCCGAGGTCTTCGCCTTCAACGGCAAGTACACGCAGGTGCGCTACGTAAACATCTGGCCCCAGCCGCTGCAGAAGCCGCATCCGCCCGTGTGGATCCCCGGCGGCGGCAGCGTCGAGACGTGGGAGTGGACGGCGAAGCTCGACTACGTGTACTGCTACCTCTCTTACTACGGCTACAAGCGCGGCAAGGCGACGATGGACGGCTTCTGGGAGGCGATCGCGCGCCTGGGCGCCGACGACAACCCGTATCGGGCGGGGTTCCTGCAGCTCGTGTGCGTGGCCGACACCGACGCCGAGGCCGAGCGCCTCTACTTCCCGCACGTGCATTATTTTTACCAGAAGTGCCTGAACGTCTGGGAGGGCTTCGCCGAGGCGCCGGGCTACCGCACGGTGAAGACGCTCCAGACGGGAACCAAGCCGCAGGTCGGCGCCCAGGCGAAGAAGATCCGTCAGTCGCTCGACTGGCAGAAGTATCTCGACCAGGGCTACGTCATCGCCGGGAGCCCGGCGACCGTCCGCCAGCAGCTCACGGAGTGCATCCGCTCGCTCCGCGTCGGCCACTTGATGGTGCTGCTCCAGATCGGCTCGATGCCGAAAGACCTCGTCCTCCACAACACGGACCTCTTCGCGCGCGAGGTGATGCCGCACGTCCGCGACGTGTGGTCGGGCTACAAGGACCGCTGGTGGCCCGCGGGCGCCGTCGCGGGCAACGGCCAGTGACGCCAGACGACCGCACGCTCGACCTCCGCGACGGCGACGTCCGGTTCCGCGTGCTCTCGGCGGGGCGCGGAGAGCCCCTCGTCTACTTCCACTCGTTCCACGAGCGCGGCGGCTGGTCACCGTTCCTGGATCGCCTCGCGGGACGCTACACGGTGCACGCACCGCTCCACCCCGGGGTCCAGGGCTCGGGCGGCGTCGAGACGCTCGACGACGTCCTCGACCTCGTCCTCGCCTACGACGAGCTCCTCGACCGTCTCGGCATCGGTGCCGCCCACCTGGTCGGCCACTTCTTCGGCGGGATGGTCGCCGCGGAGCTGGCCGCCACGCTCCGCGCGCGCGCGACGAAGCTCGTCCTGATCTCGCCCCTCGGGCTCTGGCGCGACGACGCCCCGTCGGCGGACCTGCTCATCCTGCCCCACGAGGACCTGCCGGCCGTGCTGTTCCGCGACCCGGCGTCGGAGGTGGCGCGCCGGTGGGCCACGCTGCCCGAGGGCGACAACGAGAACGTCGCGGCGCAGATCGAGTCCGTGCAGCGGCGCGCCGCGATGGCGAAGTTCGTGTGGCCGATCCCGGACCGAGGGCTCCGGAAGCGGCTCCACCGGATTTCGGCGCCGACGCTCGTCCTGTGGGGCGACGCCGACCGCGCGAACCCCGTCGTCTACGCCGAGGAATGGCAGCGCCGGGTCAAGGGCGCGGCACTCTCCCTGGTGCCCGGCGGCCACATGGTCTTGCACGAGGCGCCCGATGCCGCCGCGGCGGCGGTCGCGGAGTTTCTCGCGACATGAGCCTCCTGCGCGGCAGCGCGTTCGTCACGGGCGGGGGCTCGGGCATCGGCCGGGCGATCGCCGAGGCGCTGGCGGCGCAGGGCGCGCCGGTCGCGGTCCTCGACCTCCTGCCCGACGGCGGCAAGGAGACGGTCGGCGCGATCGAGGCACGCGGCGGGCGCGCACGCTTCCTCCAGGGCGACGCGAGCCGCTGGTCGGACGTGGACGCGGCCGTCGCCGCGACCGTGGCCACGCTCGGGCCCCTCGGGATCATGGTCAATGCCGCCGGGATCCTCGACGGGTACGCGCCCGCCGACGAGCTGACGCTGGCGGTCTGGGACCGTGTGGTCTCCATCAACCTCACCGGCACGTTTCTGGGCTGCAAGCGCGCCCTCGCGGAGATGCTGCCGCGGTCCGCCGGACGCATCGTCAACATCGCCTCGGTCGCCGGCGTGGTCGGCTCGGGTGGCGGGCCCGCGTACGTCGCCTCCAAGCACGGCGTCGTCGGCCTCACCCGCCAGCTCGCGGTCAGCTACGCCGCGCGTGGCGTCACCGTCAACGCGATCTGCCCCGGCGCGGTCGCGACGAGCCTCCGCGCGAACTCCACGCGGATCCTCGGCAAGGACGCGCCGGAGATGCGCGGCATCGGCGGGGACGACGCGGCGGTGCGCGCGATCACGCCCGCGGGCCGCCGCGGGACGCTCGAGGAAGTCGCGGCCGCCGCCTGCTACCTCGCGGGCGAGGAGGCCGCCTACGTCACCGGACAGACGCTCGTCATCGATGGAGGATGGACCGCGCGATGATCAAACGATTCCACGTGCTCTACGTCGGTCAGATCGAGCTGGACAACCTCGGGTTGAAGGGCACGCCGGCCGACGCCCGGCGCTATGGGAACGAGCGGCTCAGCGAGGTGTTCTTCGCCGCGCGCGACGTCGCCCAGCTCATGGACGAGCTCGGGTACTACGCGCTGTGGACGGCGGAGCACCACTTCCAGCGCGAGGGCTACGAGTGCTTCCCGAACCTCATCCAGCTCTCGCTCTGGCTCGCCACCCAGACGAGGCGCCTCAAGCTCGGCTGCGCCTTCAACATCCTCCCGATGTGGCACCCCATCCGCCTCGCCGAGGACTACGCGATGGCGGACATCGTCACGGACGGTCGCGTGATCATGGGCGTGGGGCGCGGCTATCACTCGCGTGAGGTGGAGACGTTCGGAGCGCCCGTCATCGACCAGGCGGCGAACCGCGAGCTGTTCGAGGAGCAGATCGACCTTCTGCTCAAGTGCTTCAACGAGGAGGCGCTGAGCCACCACGGCAAGCGCTACGACTGCCCGCCGCCCGTCGACTACCGCGGCTACCAGCTCACGGAGATCACGTGTGTCCCGCGGCCCAAGCACCTGCCCGTGGAAATCTGGATGCCGATCGCGAGCAGCAAATCCATCGACTACATGGCCAGCAAGAACTTCAGGGCCATGGTGACTCTCAACGGCGAGAAGATCCTCGACGAGATGGTGCGGGCATACCGCGACGCCTGCGCCAAGTACGGCCACCGGAAGCAGCTCGGCGAGGACATGATCTGGGGCGCCGGGCTCTACCTGGCGGACACGCCCGAGGAGGCCAAGCGGCGTGTCGAGCCCTCGCACGACGAGCGTTACAAGTGGTTCGCGCCGTTCGGCTTCGTGCGCTACGCCGACGCCGAGGGCCGCACGTGGGGTACGCCGGGCGCGCCCGCGCGGGTCCCCACGCTCGCCGACGGCATCCAGCAGAAGGCCTGGTTCTGCGGCCCGCCGTCGCACGTCATCGAGGGGATCCAGTCCATCGCGGCGAAGTATCCCGGGCTCGAAGACTTCATGATCCACTGGGCCGAGGGCCTCCCGCCCAAGGAGTTCAAGGAGCAGCTCCGCTGGTTCGCGCGCGAGGTGATGCCGGCGTTCCCGATGCGCTAGATCCGGGCGTCGCGCCCGTCCCGGCCCCATACCCCACCCGGGTATTTCCCCGACGGCCGGGGACCCCCAAGCGATGGTGTTTTTCCTTTCTCTCCCCTCGTACCTGTGGTAGTAATACCCCCAGAAAGTCCACGCGACGGTTGCCCCACCACAAAGGAGGAGGACATGGCGAAGGGGAGGAAGGCGTTCGGCGGGTACGCGATCAGCTTCAAGGGCTGCAAGGACTCGGTGGAGAAGGTCTTCGGCAGCGGCCCGATCGGGCCGTCCGTGATGACCAAGAAGCTCTGGGCCTACGTGAAGCGCAAGAGACTCGGGAAGCGGTAAGCGGACGCCGTTTCACCGTCTCGGGCGGCTCGCGTTCGGCGAGCCGCCTTTTTTTGTCCGATGGTGCTGCGGCACGCCCGCGCTCCGACGCGGCCCCTCGTTACGCGGGAAGCTCGTCGAGCGCCCTGACGACGTAGTCGGCGCGTAGCCCGAGCTCCTCCTCGGGCGCGTCGCCGCGGTTGCACCAGGCGACCCGATACCCAAACGCCTTCGCGCCCGCCACGTCCCAGGCGTTCGACGACACGAAGAGGAGGTCGCCCGCGGGGATCCCGAGCCGGCTCGGACCCAGCGCGTAGACTGCGGGCGCCGGCTTGTACGTGCGCACGGCGTCCACGGAGATCACGTGCTGGAGGTAGTGGCCGAGGCCACTCGAGCGGACGGCCGCCTCGAGCATCCGGGGCGAGCCGTTGGAGAGGATCGCGCGCGGCCGCCCCGCGAGGCGCTCGAGCGCGCCGCGCACGTCGGGGAAGCACGCGAGCGACAGGTAGGCGTCCATGAGCCGCCGGACCTGGGCCTCGCTCGCGGTCAGGCCGAGCCGCCGGATCGCGTGGCGCAGCGCCGCCTCGGTCACGGCCCAGAAGTCCTCGTACCGGCCCATCAGCGAGCGGAGCCAGGTGTACTCGAGCTGCTTCTGACGCCAGGTCGCCGAGAGCGCCGCGGGGTCGCTCGTGATCGCGCGGCCCGCCTCGACGACCGAGTGGACGTCGAACAGGGTGCCGTACGCGTCGAAGACGTAGCCGCGGATCGGCGTCACCGCGTGGCGGCGGCGCGCCGGGGGCGGCCCGGCATCCGCGGACCTCGGCGGGAGCGCTCGTCGGGCGGCTCGAGCCCGGCCTCGACGAACGCGTAGTGCAGCAGCTTCTTGGCGTCGCGGAACGAGGACGTCCGGGTCCGCGCGCCGAGGAGGATCATGACGAACTGCTGCCCGCCCCGCCACGCCGCCACCGCGAGGTTGTAGCCCCCCTGCTGCGTGAAGCCCGTCTTGAGCGCCTGCACGCCCCAGGGGTCGTCGAAGAGCGGGATGTGCCGCGCGTACACGCGGCGGTTGTAGACGAACGTCTGGCCGCCGAGCATCGTGCGCGACGCGGGGTAATCCTCGAGCAGGCGGGCGGTGAGCTGGGCGAGGTCACGGGCGGTGGACCGCTGGTTCGGGTCGGGCAGGCCGTGCGGGTTCGTGAACCGCGTGCCCGTCAGGCCCAGCTCTCGCGCCTTCGCGTTCATCCGCTCGACGAACACGCCCTCGTCGCCGGCGAGCCGCTCGGCGAGCGCCGTCGCCGCATCGTTGGCCGACGCGATCGCGGCGCCTTCCAGTAGAACGTGGAGCGGGACCCACTCGCCCGCGCGCAGGCCCATACGGTATTTCGGCGTCAACGCGGCGTAGTGGCTGATCTGGACCGGCTCGTCCAGCTCCGCCTTGCCGCGCTCGATGTCCTCGTTCGCGAGGTAGAGCGTCATGAGCTTGACGAGGCTTGCGGGCGCCCGCTCGTCGTCGGCGTTCTTCGCGTAGAGCGGCCGCCCAAAGGAGTCGAGCAGCAGGACGGCGCCGGAGGAGACGGACGCGGGCCGACCGTTCGAGCCGGGGAGACGCTCCTGTGCGACGGCGGCGGCGGGGACCAGCAGGGCGGTGAGCGCGGCCAGCGCGGCGAGCAGGCGACTCGGATGCACTGCCGCCATTCTAGCGAGCGGCCGAAGCCACCAGCAAGGGAAAAGCCGTCAGCGGACCGCCTGCTTCAGCTCCTTCGAGGGCTTGAACCGCGGCACGCGCCCGCCGACCGTGACGGACTGGCCGGTGCGCGGGTTCTTCAGCGTGCGCGGTTTGCGTCGCGCCACGGAAAACGTCCCGAAGCCGACGAGCGTCACGGAGTCGCCGCGCTTGAGTGACGCGCGGATCCCGGCCAGCAGCGTGCGCATGGCGCGCTCGGTGGACGCCTTGGGCCACCCCGCGGCCGTCGCCATGCGTGCGACGAGGTCGGATTTCGTCATCGGCCCTACATGCCGAAGGTCGAGCGCGCTTCGTCGATCACGGCTTCGGTGATGGTCGAGTAGCTGTGCTCCTCGGCGAACCGCTCGATCGCGCGCCGGGCCATCGGTCGGATGAACGCCGGGATGCGCTCGACGCGCGCCTCGGCTTCCGCGGTCCACGGAACGCGCGCCGGCGCCGTGCCCTCGTTGACCATCGCGGCGAACGGGCAGCCCGGGCCTTCCGCGCCGGGGGCGGTCGCGGTGGCGTCCTCGAACGCGTCGGGATGCGCGTTGGCCATCGAGCTCCGGAGCTGCTCGAACGGCGTCGCGGGCGCAGCCCGGCCGCCCACCTGAACGCCGAGGCTCTTCACCATCTGCGTCTCGAACGGGTTGGTCAGCATCGCCACGCGGAATCCGCACTCGGGGCAGCGGAAGACGACGGTCAGCGAGCCCGCGTCAGGGCCCTCGGTCGAGTGGAGCTTCATCGGCGCATCGCAGTCGAGGCAGAGGAATTTCATGGCCCGTGATTCTAGCAGAACTCTGCCGCGCGCGTGGGTCACGAGCCGGCGGAGCGCCGCGCCGGCCGGGCGCGGCTCGCTCACGGGCGCAAGGTATGTTAGCGTGAAGCTCCGGCGCCGGTGTAGCTCAGTGGCAGAGCAGCTGATTCGTAATCAGCAGGTCGCGGGTTCAAGTCCCGCCGCCGGCTCCAGTTCTCACCGCTACTTAGAGTACGATCCCACTCCGGTTCCTCCTCGATGGTTGCGTATAGGTTGCTGCTGGTTGCAGCTGCGAGACGGTCCACCGCGCTTCGGTTCGCGCCCGGCATCAAGTGGCCGTAGAGATCCACGGTCACCTGAATCGAGTGGTGTCCGAGTTGCTCCTTCACGTACGCAAGGGACTCCCTGCGCTGGATCAGAAGCGAGGCGACGGTCCTCGACGGCGTGGTTCAGGATCTCTCGGAGGAGCGCGACGATCTTGAGGGCCGTCGTGCGCTTCATACCGCCCTGGATTTTCTCAGCCAGCAGGGTTCGAGCCTGCTCACGCGTGAGATCGGTGAGCCTGACGCCCCCAAGAGCAGGGAAGAGGTGCCGACGGCAGAGGAAGCTGTACAGCTCGAGCGTCCGAGGCTTGCAGTTGACCGCCGCATAGGTTTCTAGCCACCGCTCGCCGTAGGTCTGGATGGTGTGGATCTCGCGCGTCTTCTCGAGCACGGAGAGGTCACCGAGCAGGAGACGCGCGCGGAGCTTGGACGCGATCTCCTCTGCCGCGCGGCGGTCGCCGACCAGCTTTGCCTTTCGGCGACGACGGTAGGTCACGAACACCCACCAGGAGCCCTTCCAGTGGCGGACGCGAACGCCCACGCTCACCTCTCACGAACGCTGCGGTCGTTGGCGGCGATCCAGGGGTACGTGGGCAAGGGCCGGCGGCCGGTGTGCGTTTTGGGCGCTGAGCGAGCAGGCAGCGAGACTAGCAATTCGCGTCGGCCCGGACTATTCTCGCCTCAACCTTCTGACCGCCAGCTCCGACCTGCGCGTGAGGGCTGCCAATGAAGTGTCCCCAGTGCCAGCAGGACAACCCGGCGGACGCGCGGTTCTGCAACGGCTGCGGAACCCGGCTGGTGCTGACGTGTCCCTCCTGCAACCAGGTCAATCCACCCGCCAGCCGCTTCTGCAACGGCTGCGGTGAAAAGCTCGGCAACCCCTCGGCGGCCCCGCTCGCGCCTCGATTCGCGGAACCGCAGGGCTACACCCCCAAGCACCTGGCCGAGAAGATCCTCATCTCGAAGGGCGCGCTGGAGGGCGAGCGCAAGCTCGTCACCGTCCTCTTCGTGGACGTCTCGGGCTTCACCGCACTGTCCGAGCGTCTCGACCCGGAGGACGTCCACCAGCTCATGGATCGCGCCTTCGAGCTGATGCTCGCCGAGGTCCACCGCTACGAGGGGACCGTGAACCAGTTCCTGGGCGACGGCCTCATGGCCCTCTTCGGCGCGCCCATCGCGCACGAGGACCATGCCGTCCGCGGCGTGCACGCCGCGCTGAACATCCAGCGGGCGCTGGCGGGCTACCGTGAGCAGCTCGTGCGCGAGCGCGGGATCGAGTTCCGGGTACGCATGGGGCTCAACACCGGCGCTGTCGTCGTGGGCAAGATCGGCGACAACCTGCGCATGGACTACACGGCGGTGGGCGACACCACCAACCTGGCGGCCCGCCTCCTCGCCCTCGCCGAGCCGGGCCAGATCCTGATCAGTGAGGCCCTCGCGAGGCCGGTCGGCCCCTACTTCGTCCTTCAGTCGCTGGGCGAGGTGGCCGTCAAGGGCAAGGCGCTACCCGTTCGCACGCACCGCGTCGAAGCGGCGCGGGCGGTGCGCGGTCGCCTCGAGGCCATCATGGAAGGCGGGCTCACCACGCTCGTCGGGCGCGAGCGCGAGCTGGCCCTGCTTCAAGATAGGTTCGCCGAGGTCCAGGCGGGACGCGGGCAGGTGGTCTTCGTCTTCGGCGAGCCGGGCGTGGGCAAGTCTCGCCTGCTGCTCGAGTTCCGCCGCCACGTCGAGGCGGCCGGCGCGCGCTGGCTGACCGGCCGCTGCGTGTCGTACAGCCGGACCACGTCCTACCTGGCCATCGCCGATCTCGTCCGGAGCTTGCTGGGCATCCAGGAAGCCGACGGCGTGGAGGCGATCATCGGGAAGATCGCGGCCGGCGTGGCCGGCCTAGGTGGCGGCCTCGACCGGGCGGTTCCCTTCGTGAGGGCGATGCTGTCGATCGATCCCGGCGATGCCGAGGCGGCGGCCATGCCGCCTCATCAGCGCCGCGGCCGCATCGTCCAGGCGGTGACCGCGCTGCTGCTGCGGCTGAGCGAGCGGAGTCCGCTGGCCCTGGCGGTCGAGGATCTCCACTGGATCGATCCCCAGTCGGAGGAGGTGCTGCGCGCCCTCGTCGAGGGCATCGCGGCGACCCCTGTGCTGGTGCTGCTCACGCACCGGCCCGGCTACACGCCTCCGTTCCAGGACCAGACCTATGTGTCGCGGATCACGCTGCGCGGTCTGAGCGCGGCGCAGGCAGTCGGGCTCGTCGGGAGCGTCCTCCGAGCGGACTCGGTCCCGGCGGCGGCGGTCGAGCTCATCACCCGGCGGGCCGAGGGCAATCCGCTCTTCGTGGAAGAGCTGAGCCGCGCGCTCCTGGAGGACGGCACCCTGCAGCGCGACAACGGCGGCCTCAAGCTTGCGCGCCCACTGAGCGCCGTCGTCATTCCCGACACCGTGCAGGGGGTCATCATGGCCCGCATCGACCGCCTGCCGGAAGCCCCAAAGGCCGCGCTTCAGGTAGCCTCGGTGATCGGGCGGGAGTTCAGCGCCCAGCTCGTCGAGCGAGTCGCGGCGCTACCGCAGGACGCCCGGCAGGCGCTCGGCGAGCTCCGCGCCGTGGAGCTCATCTACCAGAAGAGCGCGTTCCCCGAGCTGGCCTATCTGTTCAAGCACGCGCTCACGCACGACGTGGCGTACGAGAGCCTGCTCAAGCAACACCGCCGCGCGCTGCACCGCCGCGCTGGTGAGGTCATCGAGGATCTGTACGCCGAGCGCCTCTCCGAGTTCTACGAGGCCCTGGCCGGGCACTACTTGCAGGGCGAGGTGTGGCCGCGTGCGGTCGAGTACTGCCTGAAGGCGGCCGGCAAGGCTCGCGCGCACTATGCATACCGCCAGGCCATCCGCCAGTGCGAGGACGCTCTGCGGATTCTCGAGACGCACGGGGGACCGGCGGAGACGGCGCGAGCCGCGTTCGAGCTGCTCGGCGATCTCGAGAGCCTGGAAAGCCACATCGATCGCGCCAACGAAGCGTACGAGCGCGCCCTGGCTCTCGGCGGCCCCGAGGCCTCCCGGCATCGCATCGCCGGCAAGCGCCATCGGCCGGGCGCCGTCTTTCGTGACGGTGCGCGCATCGCGTACTATGAGCACGGCGCCGGGGACACGACGCTGCTGCTGGCCCACCCGCTGTTCTACGGAATCGGAACGTATCAACCCTTTTTGGAGGAGCTCTGCGGCGAATTTCGCATCGTCACGGTCGACCCGCGCGGAACCGCCGGCTCCGACCCGATCCCGGAGGACTACCGGGTCCGGGACCACGTCGCGGACGTCGCAGCCGTGATCCGCGCCCTCGGCGGGGCGCCAGTCGTCTTCATCGGGATTTCCCGGGCCGCCTCCATCGGTGCTTCCTTCGTCGCCGCCCACCCGGAACTGGTGGAGAAGCTCATCCTCGTGGGGCCGCCGACGATGCCGCCGGATCTACGCGAGGACCCCGAGTTCGTACTGCGAAGGGCGCACTTCACCCGCTTCGAGGAGCTGGTGAAGGCCGGCCAGTACCAGGATGTGCTGCGCGATTTCTGGACGCAGGTAGTGTCGGAGCCTGACTGCCGGGACCTCGTCCAAGAGCGCGTGGCCATGAGCGGCGAGTACTCACCTGCGGTGTACCGCACCTTTTTCCTCACGCAAGAGGCCGAGAGGCTCGTCGATCCGAACATCGCGAACATCCGGGTGCCGACTCTCGTCCTGAACGGCGACGCGGATCTCGTGACGCCAGTGGCCGGCGCCCGCCACCTCGCGAGCAGCATCACGGGGGCCGAGCTCTACGTGTTCAAGGGGCGCGGGCACTCGCTCTATGCCACGGCACCGCTCGAGTTCGCGCAGGTCGTGCGGAGCTTCGTGCGAACCGGTCGGCCCGTCTGATCTGGCGTCGCCCTCCCGCGCCTGGGGCGCGGCCGGGTCGTCAGGCTCTGTCGACGCCGACGAACTCGCTCAGAAGGTCCGCCTGCCGGAGCTCCCCGGGTTGCCCTTTGTCGGTCCCGTGCGCTCCGGGTAACCAGTAAGTCCTTCCGGATGGAACGATTGTCGAAATCAGAGCTGGGAGTGATGGAACGTGGAGATGTCGGACACTGCGCCGCCGCACTGCTGCAAGAGGGCATCGAACAACACGTTCGGCGCACGAGAGCAAGATAAGCGGCGGGCTTCTCCAGTACGGCGCGGACGTCTTTGGACCTCGGCCGCAGAGCGCCACCCACGTGGATAAGATCTTGAGAGGCGCAAAGCCTGGGGATCTTCCCGTCGAGCAGCCGACGAAGGTGGACTTGACGGTCAATCTGAGGACGGCGAAAGCCCTGGGAATTCCTACTCCAGTAGTCCGGCTGCCTGAGCAGCCACCCAGACTGCTTTTCGACGAGAATCTGGCGGCCCGTCTTGTTGACGCGCTGGCTGACCTGTACCCCGGTTCCGTCCATGTCAGTGAGGTCGGCCGGCCGCCTCCCCTGACCGTGCAATCTGGACCTATGCTCGCGATCACGGACTCGTCATCGTGACCAAGGACGAGAACTTTCACCGGCTGAGTGTCCTGCTCGGGCCGCCACCGAAGGTGATCTGGGTTCGGTTGGGTAATTGCTCCACGGACGACGTCATCCGGCTCCTCCAAGTGCGCCGCGAGGCGATCCCTTTCGTGACGCCTCCCTTTCTCGAAAGTCGCTTGGCCCGTAGGACCTGCGTGCGGCGTGCCGCTCACGCGGTCCCCTGACAAGAGTCGCACGCCGTCTAAGAGTCGCACGTTGTCGAGGAAAGCGACGCGCGTGATGCCAGAATGGACACGGGCGTTGTTACATGTAGCGCTTTCCGTCACTCATTCGCTCCGCTCGCGCACCGCTCGTCGGGCCCCGCGCAGCAGTCCTCTCTCGCAATTTCCGGAATTTAAAGCGCCTGCCCCCGCCGGACCGCTGTCTGGCACCACGTCTGCACTCGTCCCTCCCCAGTAAGTCAGTAAGGAAGACCCCTTCTCGATAAGGGCAAACCCGCCGTGAGGCGGGGACGCAAAGCTGCGGGTCAAGCGCGGCGCTTGACGGCCGGGCTACCGAAGGAAGGGAGACCGAGGCGCTCACCCGCCAGTCGCACGAAAAAGCAGGAGGGAGGCACGATGAAATCACTATGTCGTTCTGGCCTGCGGACCGTGGCTGTCGTCGCGGCTGTTTTGACGATCGCAGTCGCATCCACGTGGCTCGGGCCGTCGAGTGGTATCGCCGTGGCGCAGGATCCCCAGTTCACAACCGACTTTCGACTGGAGGACTGCGAGTTCGTGGCGAGGGGAGCAAATCCCTACTTCATCCTCAGACCGGGCTATCAACTCGTGTTCGAGGGGCAGGAGGATGGGCAAACGATCCGCCTCGTGATCACCGTTCTGCGCGAAACCAAGCAAATCTTTCTTCCTGATGTTGGGGTGGTCACGACGCGAGTCGTCGAGGAGCGGGAATCGGTGGATGGCGAACTGGTCGAGGTGTCGAGGAACTTCTTCGCGATATGCACCAAAACCGGCGACGTCTTCTATTTCGGAGAAAGGGTCAATATCTTCAATCCTGACGGAACCGTCAGTCATGAGGGGTCATGGCGTGCGGGCGTGGGAGACGCGGTGCCGGGCATGATCATGCCCGGGACATTTTTGCTGGGCGCGAGGTACGTTCAGGAACAGGCGCCGGACGTCGCCATGGATCGTTCCGAGCACGTGGCGATGGGGCTCGAAGTGAATACGACGGCGGGCAGGTTTGAAAAGTGCGTCCAGGTGCGTGAGACCACTCCGCTCGAGCCAGGTGCGGTAGGTGTCAAGACTTACTGTCCTGGGGTAGGACTGGTCAGCGACGGAGTGCTTCAGCTGGTCGAATTCGGCTTCCCCGGAGCCTCGGGCGCCGCGAAGTAACAGAACGGTCCGGGTCCACGGGTGACAGATCCCAGAGCCTGGGGCTCCTCGGAAGGTGCCCCGACGCCGTGAAGGAGGACGTCACCCGTGGACCGAGGCTCGGTCCGGGCCCCCCGCCGGCTCGCGCACTCACGCCAGTCCTGATCACGAGAGCCGGACGATGACGAAGCCCCGCTCCTGAAGGTCGTCGTAGGTCTCCTGTCGCTTCCGCCGTTCCAAGTCGGCGGCGCCCCCCTGGATGGCGGCGAATGGGGCGAGGCGCCGATCGAGGAAGACCTTGATGTCCGCGATCCCGGCCAACATCCGCGCCAAATACTCGAAGAGCGCCGGCCGGTTCCTGGCGACGACTATAATGGCGCGCGGCATGGCCTTCTCCGTCATGACGTTGTACCGGCGACGGCGCCTTATCATGGCACGCCCGCGCAAATTCCATACTGGCATTCCTCCAAGACTCGGCCTCCCTCACCCCGAGGATTGATGTAGGGTGAGGTCGTCGTGGAGGCTCGGTACCCCCAAAACGCACGGAGCGAGAGATGAGTGAGCTGGGTCGCCGCGAAGAGATTCGGGTTCCGGGCATGGCCGAGCCCATCAGCCACTTCACCCACGTCGTCAAGGCGGGGCGCCTCGTCTTCGTCTCGGGCTGCGTCGCCACGGACGCCGAGGGACGCACGGTGGGCGGGAAGGACGTCGTGGCGCAGGCCCGCCAGGTGCACGAGAACCTCAAGACGTGCCTCGCGGCCGCGGGCGCGACGTTCGCCGACGTGTGCAAGGTCACCGTGTTCCTGAGGAACGCCGCCGACCGTGAAAAGGTCAACATCGCGCGCCGCGAGTTCTTCGGCGCGCACCGGCCGGCCTCGACGCTGGTCGAGATCTCGCGCCTCGTGCGCGACGATCTGCTGGTGGAAATCGAGGCAATCGCCGTGCTTCCCGAGTAGATGACACCCGACCCGGGGGGCCTCCGCGCGCGCGCGCAGCGCTGGGCGAGCCGCGGCCGCTACGGTGAGGCCGAAGCGGCGTACCGCGAAGCGCTCCGCCTGGCGCCAGACGACGTGCCGGCCCGCCTTGGCCTCGGGCTCTGTCTCCGTCGCCAGCGCCGCCCCGCGGACGCCGTAGCCGTCCTTCGCGAGGCGGTCCGGCTCCAGCCGGGCAGCGCCTCCGCCCACGCCGAGCTCGGCGGAGCGTTCTTCGAGCAGGGCGAGTACGCCGCCGCCGCCGGGGCGTTCCGCGAGGCGACCCGCCTGCGGCCCGACTTCGCGCGGGCGCACGTAGGCCTCGGGCTCGCGCTCGTCCGGCAGGGCGACCTCGCGCGGGCCGAGGCCGCGTTTCGCGACGCGCTCCGCGTGAAGCCGGACGATCACGTCGCCCGCGTCAACCTGGGCACCGTGCTCCGCCGCCAGCGGCGGCCGGCCGAGGCGGAGGCGCTCCACCGCGAAGCCGTCCAGCGAGCGCCGTCGCTCCCCGCGGCGCAGCTCGATCTCGCGGCGGCGCTCTTCGAGCAGGGGAAGTTCCCTGAGGCCGCGGCGGCGTACTCCGAGGCGCTGCGCATACGGCCCGACGACGCGAAGGCTCATCTGGGTCTCGGCCTCTCGCTCGAGCGCCAGCGTCTGTTGGACGGGGCGCTCGCCGCATACGGCGCGGCGATCCGGCTCCGTCCGGACGACGCAGCCCTGCGTCAGCGGCTCGGCCTGGCGCTCCGACGCCGGCGCCGGTACGCGGACGCCGCCGCGGCCCTGCGCGAGGCGATCCGGCTCAACCCGGGCGATCCCCGTTCACACCACTACCTCGGCGTGGTGCTCGACCGCCAAGGCCAAGGGGACGACGCCGCGGCGGCGTACCGGACGGCGATCCGGATCCGTCCCGCGTACCTGCCGGCCTATATCGGTCTCGCCGTGACGCTGCGACGCCAGGGCCGCTGGGCGGAGGAGGCGGCCGCCTACGCGGAGGCGCTCGCGATGCGGCCGAACGACGCGGACCTGTGCGCGGGGTGGGGCCTCGCCCTCGGCGCGCTTGGTGACTACGCGGGCGCAGCGGCCGCCTTCCAGCGCGCGCTCGCGCTCCGCCGCGACGACGCGGATCTCCACTACGAGCTCGGCGTCGCGCTCGGCCGACAGGGCAAGCATGCGGAGGCCGAGGTCGCACTGCGCGAGGCGGTCCGCCTCCGCCCGGACTCGCTCAAGGCGCGAGCGAACCTTGCGCTCGGCCTCGGCCGCCAGGGCAGGCACGCCGACGCGGAGGCGGCGTACCGCGAGGCCCTCCGGCTCTGGCCCGGGCACCCCGCGCTGCACCGGGGGCTCGGCGTGTCGCTCTACTGGCAGGGCCGCGCCGCCGAGGCCGAGGCTGCCTTTCGTGAGGCGATCCAGCTCAAGCCCGATTACGTCCGCGCCCACTGCGACCTCGGCGAGTTGCTCGCCGAGCGCCACCGCTGGGCGGACGCGGAGGCCGCGTATCATGCCGCGGTCCGCATCAAGCCGGACTCGGTGCGGGCGCAGACGGCGCTCGGCGGGGCGCTGCTCGCCCTGGCTCGGTACGCCGAGGCCGAAGACGTCTGCCGTGAGGCGATCCGCCTCAACGCCGACGAGGCCCGCGCGCACCACACCCTCTGGGACGCGCTCGAGGCGCAGGGCAAGTTCCGCGAGCTGGCGGCGGCCGCCCGCGTCGTCATCGCGACGACGCCCGACCACGCCGACGCGTACGCGCGGCTAGGACGGGCGCTCCTGGCGGAAGACCGCGGTGAGGCCGCCATCGTCGCCTACGAGACGGCGATCCGGCTCAATCCGAACGTCGCGCGGTTCCGTGAGGGTCTCGCGCGCGCTAGGGAAGCCGCAGGAGCTGGCGGAACTCCTCGAGCTCGAGTCGCGACACGTCCGGACGCAGTCTGAGCCGCTCGTGGACGGCCGCGGGGTCGTCTTCGATCGCGCGCGTGGTCCGCGCGAACACTTTGACGAGCTGCCGTGCCTCCCGCTCCGCCTTCGCCCTAGCGGTCGCGCTCAGGAGCTTGCTCGCCATCTCGACCAGCGGGTTGTCGAGCTTGACGAAGCCTGTCACCGCGGCGCTGATGACGCTCCTCCCGTCCGTCGCGGGCTCCACCCCGTACGCGATGACGACCACCGCCTGCCCGTGGATCGACGGCAGGAGCCAGTGCTTGTAGCGCCCGCGCGCGTGCATCACGCGTGTCCCGTTGCCCGCGTACACGACGGAGAAGTGACCGACGGTGCCCCAGCCGTCGTCGAGCCAGAGGCCGTCCGGCTCGCGCCAGATCCGGTAGCGGGCGAGCCGGAGGGTTCGCGTCACGTGCGCCGCAAACTCGGGATGGTCCAGCAGGTACTCGAAGACCGCGCGCCGCGCGACGAAGGGCGCGCCCGCCGCGTGCGCCGCGAGCGACGCCGTCGCCGTGACCGCGGTGAGCCGGCTCCGCTCGGAGGCGGGAATGTCGACGGGGAGGGCCGGCTCGGGACGCGCGGCGAGCGCGCTCGACAGCAGCAGCACCACGGACGTGCCGGCGAGTGCCAGCACGCGGATCGGGCGATCCTTGATGCGCACGACCGTCCCATTATGTCATACGGCTTGACCTGGTCCGGAGCGCGCGCCTCCGACGAGCTCGTCGTCGGCCGACGCCTTGCCGGCGCGAGCCGTTTCGGGATACCCTTGGCCCGGCTTTCGAGGGGGACCTCATGACGCGTCTCGCCAGAGCCGCCGTCGAGCAGATGATGACCGAGCGTCCGGACGCCACGCTCGAGGCGGCGCTCGGGGTCTTCGAGGTGTTCGCGAGCGGATCGCTCACGGACGAGGTGTACATCCTGGACGACGTCGCCGGCAAACGGATCGCGATTGCGCCGGCGGCGCTCAAAGAGAAGTACCGGCGGGGGTGAGCCATGGCCATCGTTGTCATCTCCCATCAGATGGGCGCGGGGGGCCCCGAAATCGGTACGGCGCTCGCGCAGCGGCTCGGGTACCGCTACGTGAACCAGGAGCTCTTGCTGGACGCGGCGCGCCGCTACGGGCTCGCTGAGGGGAAGCTCTCGCACCTCGAGGAATCCAAACCCACCCTGTTCGAGCGCTTCGACACCGAGACGCGCCACCACATCACGGTGCTGCAGACGACGCAGTTCGAGTTCGCCGAGATGGACAACGCCGTCCTGATGCGCGGCGGCGGCCAGTGGCTGTTGCGGGGTGTGCCGCACGCGCTGCGCGTCCGGCTCGTCGCACCCTTCGAGCACCGCGTGAAGCAGTGGATCAAGCGCACGGCGGAGATGACGGGCGAGACGCCGAACCAGCGGGCCGCCGCGGATTTCGTGCGCCGCGACGACGCCGAGAAAGCGGGCCGCATGCGCTACCTCTACGAGGTCGACATCGCGGACCCCCTGCTGTACGAGCTCATCATCAACACCGAGAAGCTCCGGCACGAGGCCGTCGTGGAGATCCTCGAGCGCCTCGTGCGCCGTCCGGAGATGGCGACCACCGAGGAGGGGCGGCGGATCGTCGCCTCCCGCGCCCTCGCCTCGCGCGTGCAGGTGGCGCTCGCCACGAACCCCGAGACGCGCCGCTACCGGATCAACGTGGAAGCCCAGGGGGACGTGGTGACGCTCGAAGGGACCACCGCGCTCGAGCGCGCAGTCGAGGTCGCGCAGAAGGTCCCGGGCGTGCGCGAGGTCCGGACGCAGCAGGTCGAGATCCCGCCGATCCCGCCCTTCGTCGCCTAGCGCGGTTCTCGGGCCGGGAGGGCGGTGTCGGCGGCGCGGTCGGGCGCCTCCGCGATACGGAGCTCGAGCGTACGGCGCTCGCGACTCCGTACAATCGCGAGCTTGACGGTTTTCCCCACCTCCGCGTCCGCCGACAGGCGCTGGAGGTGATGGTAGTCCTCGACCTCCGTGCCGTCGAACGTGACGATCACGTCGTTCTGGACGAGGCCCGCCGCCGCGGCGGGGCTTCCCGGGTAGACGCGGGCGACCACTGCGCCGCGCGCGTCCCGCACCCCCAGCGTCTGCGCGAGCTCCGTCGTCAGCGGCTCCATCGCGACGCCGATCCAACCCCGGATGACCTTGCCGCGGTCGATGAGCTGGCTCGTCACGCGCTTGACCATGTTGGCCGGAATCGCGAAGCCGATACCCTGGCCCGTCGCGACGATCGCGGTGTTGATCCCGATGACCTCGCCGCGCAGGTTCACGAGCGGCCCGCCCGAGTTGCCGGGATTGATCGACGCGTCCGTCTGGATGAAGTTCTCGTACGTCGTGATACCGACGTCGGACCGTCCCGTCGCGCTCACGACGCCGACCGTCACCGTCTGGTCCAGCCCGAACGGGTTGCCGATCGCGATCGCCCACTCACCGACGCGGAGCTTGTCCGAGTCGCCCAGCGCGGCGACGGTGAGCGGCGCCGTCGGCTCGAACCGGATGATGGCGAGGTCGGTCTTCGCGTCGGTACCGACGATGCGTCCACGGGACTCCTCCTTCGAGGACAGGCGCACCAGGACGCCGTCTGCGCCGCGGACGACGTGCAGGTTCGTCAGCACGTAGCCCCGTTTGTCGATGATGACGCCCGAGCCGAGCCCCGGCTGATGGAACTCTTCGCGGCGTCCCGGGCCGCGCCCGAAAAACTGGTCGAAAAAATCCTTGAATGCGGGGTCATCAGCGAACGGCCCGAGCGCCGGGGGACGGCGCAACCGGGCGACCTGGACCGTGCCGATATGGACCACGGCCGGGCGAACGCGCTCGGCCACGCTGACAAAGGCCGACTGCAGGGCCTCGGCCGTGTTGGCGGGTCCCAGCGGCCCCGACCCGCCCGCTGGAGGGGGGGCCGTCAGGAGCGCATGGAGCCAGAAACCACCGCCAAGGAAGGCGAAAAGCGCGCTGGCCAGGAGAACGGTGCGGGCGCTCTTGGGAGCCATCTGGTCTCCTGACGGTTCGAGAGTCCGCCTCAGCCGGAATACCGGGACCGATGCTATCCACCTGATGCTCGAGTGTCAAGGAAACTATTGCAATCATGTATTTTCCTTGACGCTCCCGAGCGCCAAAAGAGACAATGAAACAATTGCGACACGGGTCCTCAGGCCCTGGATGAACCGGCACAATCTTCGCAGGACGCTCTGCGTGGTCCTTGTGGCGTCCCTGCTGGCGCCGAGCTTTGGCTTTGGTCAGCCGCAGTCGGCACCGTCGCCGGGGGTGCCGTCTCCTGGACGGTCTGTCACTACGCCGACGGCACTGGGGGGCGCGGCGCGAGTCATGCCCGGACCGGAGTACCGGCTCGGTCCCGGCGATGTACTGGAGGTCCAGATCGCGGGTCGGCTCGACGTCGAGCGCTCACAGGTGTTCGTCGACCCGACGGGTGCGATCAGCTTGCCTCCGCTCGGCTCGATCCTGGTCGGCGGCCTGACGCTGCTCGAGGCCCAGCGGCGCGTCGCCGCTCGCGCCAGCGGAGTGTTTCGGTTCGCGAACGTCACGCTCGCGGTCGCCCTCCCGCGCACGTTCGAGGTCACGCTGTCGGGCGAGGTGGAGCGGCCCGGGACGTTTGCGGTGAGCGCTCTGCGGCGGCTGCACGAGGTGATCCTCGACGCGGGCGGTGTCACGTCCCGCGGCAGCCTTCGACGCGTCCAGGTGACGCGAAAGAGCGGCGTGACCGAGGTGGATCTGCTGAGCTTCGAGCTCGGGGGCGATCTCACCCAGAACCCGTTCGCCGAGGAGGGCATGCGGATCCACGTCCCGCCCCGGGGCCCCTCCGTCATCCTGACGGGAGCGGTGCGGCGTCCCGGCGAATACGAGATCGGGCCGACCGGCTCGCTGCGCGCCCTGCTCGAGCTCGTGGGCGGCCTCAGTCAGGCGTCCGCGGGGAGCGAGGCGCGCCTCACGCGCGTCGGCTCGGACGGACGCAAGGAGACGACCGCGATCGACCTGGGAACCGCGCTGAAGCCGCCCGCAGACGTGCCGCTCGAGCCCGGCGACGCGCTGTTCGTGCCATCGCTCTCCGTGCTCCAGGACGTCGTCGAACTGCGGGGTGCCTTCAACGGCACGCCGGAGTCGACGAAGACGACCGTCGCGGGCAAGACGACGATCCTGCAGCGCTTCGAGTTGGCGCAGGGCGACCGCGTGCGCGACATGGTGCTCCGCGCGGGTGGCCCCGCCGCGCACGCCGAGCTCCGGCTGGCGCTGATCGAGCGAGGCGGAGTCACGGGGCCACGGCAGCGGATCCCGATCGACCTGCAGCGGCTGATCGTGGAGAAGGACGACACGCAGAACATCCTGCTCGAGAACGGCGATGTCCTCACGCTCCCGATCGTCGAGGACAAGGTGTACGTGATCGGCGAGGTCAAGACTCCGGGCGCGGTCGACTTCCGGCCCGACCTCACGCCCCGAGAGTACGTGGCGCTCGCCGGCGGGCCGAGTGCTCGCGCCAAGGTCGCGAGCGTCTTCGTGACCTTCCGTAGCGGAAAGAGCTACGGGATGGCGGACGCGCCGCCGCTCGAGCCGGGCGCGGTCGTGACGGTTCCCGAGGTCGCGGTGAAGTGGTGGCAGGACTACCTCGCGATTACTCAGTCGATCGCGTCGCTGATCCTGGGCATCACCGGCCTCTTCGTCATTTTCAACGGGCCCATCACGAAATAGCCCATGTACGAAGCCTACTGGGAGCTCAGCGAACCGCCGTTCGACAACTCGCCGAACCCGAAGTTTTTCTACCTGTCGCCCGAGCACGAGGAGGCGCTGGTGCGCCTCGTCTACATGGTCAGCCACCGCAAGGGGTGCGGGATGCTCACCGGCGAGTACGGCTGTGGCAAGACGACGCTCTCACGCGCGCTCATCCAGCGCCTCGAGGCCGAACGCTACGAGATCGGTCTGCTCACCAATCCGAGCTGGAACGCCGTGGACTTCCTCCGCGAGGTGCTCTATCAGCTCGGCGTCGAGACGGCGGAGAAGCACAAACCCGAGCTTCTCCATCTCCTGAACGACACCTTCTACCGGAACTACCAGGCCGGACGCGACAGCGTGGTGATCGTGGACGAGGCGCAGCTGATCGAGGACGACGCGGTTTTCGAGGAGCTCCGGCTGCTGCTGAACTTCCAGACGGACAACCGGTTCCTCGTGACGCTCCTGCTCATCGGCTCACCGGAGCTCGCGGTCAAGGTGCGGCGCATGAAGCACCTCGACCAGCGGATCACGCTCCGCTACCACCTCAACACCCTCGATTACACGCACACGGCGAACTACATCGCCCACCGGCTGAAGATGGCGGGGCAGACGAAGCAGCTCTTCACCGAGGAAGCGGTCAAGCTCATCTTCGACTTCACGCGCGGCACGCCCCGGGAGATCAACAACCTCTGCGACGTGGCGCTCCTCGTCGGGTACTCGAAGCGGGCGAAGGAGGTCGGCGAGAAGATCATCGCCGAGGTGATCAAGGACATGGTGGGTGTCTGACGATGGTTCGCATGAGCGACCTCGTGCGCGGCGCCCCCGCCGAAAAGGCCGCGCCCCCTAAGACCGCGCCCCCCAAGGAGCCGACGGAGAAGCGGGCCGCCGCTCCGGCGGTGCCGCCGACGCTGCCGCGCACGCGCCTGGCCGAGGGGCCGCTCCAGAGCGTCGCCGCCCCGCCCCGTCGGGGGCCGGAGCCCGCTCCCGCCCCGGAGACGCCGGCACCGTCGCCCCCACCGCCGCCGGCGCCGACCGCGGCGCCGGCCGTGAGCGCCGAGGCGCTCTTCGGCGGACTCCTCCGATTCCTGGCGGGCGTGCGTGATCTCGTGATGACGGGGAGCGTCACGTTCCCGTGGGACGGCCTCGAGCGGCTCATGGGGCACGCGATCGGGTCACTGGAGCGGTCCGGTGAGCTCTTCTGGGTCGCCAACAATCCGGCTGCGCCCGCGGACGTCGACTACCTCGCGTTCCACCAGGCGCAGGTCGCGGTGCTGTCGATGCGCATCGGCTCCGATGTCGGCTACGATCGCCGACGGCTCGTCGCGCTCGGGATGGCGGGGTGCCTGCTCGACGTCGGCCTCTGGCAGCTTCCGGAGTCCGTCCTGCGGCGGCTGGACGCGCTCACGTCCGCGGAGCAGGCGCAGTACCGGTCGCACCCCACGCTCTCGGCCGAGGTCATCCGGCGCTGGAGCCCGCCGAGCGAGGGGATCGTGGAGGCCGTGCTGCAGCACCACGAGCGGGAGCACGCGCAGGGATTTCCGCAGGGGCTCGCGGGCGCGGCGATCCATCCGGACGCGAAGATCCTCGGCCTCGTCGACACCTACACCGGGCTCACGGTCCCGCCGTCGGCCCGGCCGCGCCTGAGACCGCACGAGGCCATCCGCGACATCGTGAAGTCCAAGCACGAGGCGTTCGCGTCGCCACTCATCAAGGCGCTGCTCTCCGAGATCTCCGTGTTCCCGCCCGGCACGCTCGTGCGGCTCAACACGGGCGAGGTCGGCCGCGTCGTCGCCGTGAACCGCAACCACCCGCTCCGCCCGCGCCTCGAGGTCGTCGCGGACGGCAAAGGCCACCGGTTCCCGACACCCAAGACCGTCGATCTCTCCGAGGCGCCGTTCATCTACATCACCGGGCCCGTCGCGGAGGGCGCGCGGTGAGGGGTCCGGGGCGCGTGAGGCTCAGCGAGGCGCTCGGCTGATGGCCCAGTACGAGATGAACCTCCGCGACTACTGGATGATCATCCGCCGCCGGCGGCTGATCATCGTCGCCTCGACGGTGCTCGTGGCGTTGTTCAGCTTCTGGTTCGCCAAGCAGCGGGTCCCGGTCTACCAGGCCACCGCCGCGGTGCGGTTCGAGCAGTCGACCCAGCTCTCGGGCCTGCTCGTGGAGGTGCTCTCGTACTCGAGCGCGGACAACATCGAGACGCAAGTCACCCTCATCAAGAGCTACCCGATCCTTGAGGAGGTTGCCAAGCGGCTCAACCGGCTGCCGCAGGCCGCGGCGGGCGGGGCGGTCCGCGAGTCGAAGGCGTACTGGGTGGCGCTGGACGCGATCAGCTCGAAGGTGAAAGTGACGCGCGTCCCGAACACGAGCATCCTCGAGATCACGGGCACCTCCACGAACTCGCGAGAGGCGCGGGACCTCACGAACGCCGTCGCCGAGGTCTACCGCGACTACAACCGGCAGCAGCGGAACCTGCGCGTGACGGAAGCGCGCAAGTTCATCGAGACTCAGCTCAAGGACGTCGAGGCGCGCGTCAAACGGGCCGAGTCCGAGGTGTGGGCCTTCCGCGAAGCCAACCGCATCATCTCGCCCGGCGCCGAGTCGACGGTGCTGCTCTCCCTGTTCACCCAGGTGCGGGGCGACATCGAGAAGGCCCGGCAGCAGCGCACCGAACTCGAGCTCGTCCAGGCGCGCCTCGCCCGGACCGATCCGAACGCGTCCGAGCGCGTCTTCATCGACACGACGAACCCCGCGATGCAGCGCCTCCAGACGATGTACTCGGAGCTCCTCCTCGAGCGAAACAACCTCGCGCTCGAGGTCACGGAGCGACACCCGCGGCTCCAGGCGCTCGACGACCGCATGCGCGAGATCAGGGTGGAGATGCGGCGCGAGGTGGCGGCGCAGATCGCGGCGCTCCGGACGCGCGAGGAGATCCTGAACCGCCAGATGGGCGACCTGCTGCAGAAGAACCGGGAGGTTCCCGCCGTTGAGCTGGCGATGCAACGGCTGCAGCGCGAGGCGAAGAACAACGACGACCTCCTGGCGCTGCTGAAAGCGAAGCACCAGGAGGCCCTGATCAAAGAGTCGGAGAAGATCGAGGAAGTCTCGATCGTCCGCCCGGCGACGGAGCCCGACGTGCCGGTCGGAGCCGAGACCCTCAGCACCGTCCTGGTCGGCGCGCTCCTCGGCCTCTCGCTCGGCCTGGTCCTCGCGTTCGTGCAGGAGACGCTCGACACCTCGATCGGCACCATCGAGGACGTCGAAGCCTACCTCGAGGTCCCGGTGCTCGGCGTGGTGCCGCACATTGACGCGCACGAGACGGTCCAGCGCCTCCTCGAGCGCCGCCCCGCGCTCGCCCAGGTGGATCCCGAGGCGCTCCTGAGCCACGCGCTCCTGATCGTGCACTTCGATCCGAAGTCGCCGGTCGCGGAAGCCTACCGGACGCTCCGCACGAACATCCAGTTCGCCCGGATGGAGCGCGCGGGGAAGGTCCTGGTCGTCACCAGCCCGACCCTGCAGGAGGGCAAGACGACGACCATCGTCAACCTCGCCCTCACCCTTGCGCAGAGCGGGCAGCGCACGCTGCTCGTCGGCGGGAACCTGCGTCGGCCGTCCATCCACCGCTTCTTCGGCATCGAGCGTGAGCCCGGTCTCTCCGACATCCTGGTAGGGAGCACGGCGTGGCGCGACTGCGTCCGCACCGTCGCGGACGTCCTCATGGGGCGCTTCGAGATGGAAGACATCATGGCCGCGCCGGGCCTCGACAACCTCCACATCATCGAGGCGGGGCCCATCCCGGCCAACCCCTCCGAGCTCCTGTCGACGCCCGCGATGACCGCCTTTCTCCGCGCCGTGCGCGATGAGTACGACATCGTCCTCATCGACACACCACCCGTCCTACCGGTCACCGACTCGGCGATCGTCGCGGCGCAGGCCGACGGCGTGATCCTGGTCTACCAGGCGGGGAAGGTCGGACGCCTCGTGCTCAAGCGTGCCAAGGTCCATATCGAGAACGTTGGTGGCAAGGTCTGGGGCGTGGTCCTCAACGACGTCAAGGCGGAGATCGCCGGGTACGCGTACACGCACTACTACACGCACTACTACGGCGAGGAGACCGTCATCGACACTCACAAGGAGCGGCTCAATCGCGCGGCCGCGTTCTTCCGGCGGCTCCTGGGTCGCGACGCGCTCGGAGAGCCGCGTGGCGGGGCCGTGGCGGGAACCGGCGCATCCGTGGGCGCCCCGTCCCCCGCCGTCCAGCCGGTCCCGATGCCGCAGGCGACGAGCAAGCGCCGCGCCCTGCTCATCGCCCTGATCGCGGTTCTCGCGGGCGTGATCCTCGCGGGTGTGGTCGGCTGGCGAGTCGGGTTGCTCCGTGGCCAGCCCCCGCCCAAGGCGCTCCTCCGGGAAAAGCTCGACGCGTCGCCGGTCACGCCGCCCGCTGCGGCGCTGCCGGTTTCACCGGCGCCCGCGCCCATGCCGGCGCCCGCCCGCGAGCCCGCGCCGTCCCCGGAGGCCGCGGCACCGCCGCCTCCCGCGGTGAGCCCGGCGGACACGACGAGCGCCCCGGAGAGCTCGCCCGACAAGGCCGGCGCGGAACCGAGCGGCGCCCGCGTGCCGGAGCGCGCGCCCGAGCCCGTCACGCCCGCGGCACGCCCGTCCGCCGTCGCCGCGCGTGAGGCGGCGCCGACGGCGACCGGGACGCGCTTCGCCGTCGAGCTCGGTCCCTTCGTCATGCCGGCGGAGGCGGAGCGGGTCGAGCGTCAGCTGAACCAGGCGGGGTACCAGACGACGCGCCTCCGCCAGCAGACCGACGCCGCGGTCTACGCCGTTCTCGTCGAGAGGATACCGACGGCGCGTGAGGCGCAGACGCTCGTTGCGAACCTCCGCGACGATGGGTTCGACAACGTGGCGGTGCTCGGCGAGACCGAGCCGCTGACGGTCCGGGTCGGCACACCGCTGCCGCTCCGCGGGGCGGTGCAGGTGGCCGAGAGGCTCCGCGCCGCCGGTCATCAAGTGCGGGTGTCGGCCCAGCCGGGCGAGGCCGTGACGTTCGTGATCCGCCACGGCAACTTCACCACGGCGGAGGTGGCGGAGGCCAAAAGCCAGGAACTCCTCCGCCTGGGTCTGAGCGGTCAAGTTGTCCGCGTCCGGTAGGGTGCCCCAGGGCGAGCGATCCTCGCTGGGTGGCCAAGGCCTGACGGCGCGGGCGCGACGGGTGCGTCTGCTCGTCATGGACGTCGACGGTGTCCTGACCGACGGTCGGTTGGGCCTGTCCGAACGCGGTGACGAGGTGAAGTTCTTCAACGCACACGACGGGGTGGCCGTCGCCCTCGCCCGGCGCGCGGGGCTCAAGACGGCCTTCGTCACCGGCGAAACCAGCACGGTCGCCAAGGCCCGCGGTGACAAGCTCGGCGTGGACAAGGTGGTGCTCGGCGCGCGCCGCAAGGGCGACGTGGTGGAGTCCCTGCTCACCGAGCTCGGCCTGCCGGCCGAGGCGGCCGCCTACGTGGGTGACGACCTGCTCGACATTCCGGCCCTGGAGCGTGTCGGCCTCGCGATCGCCGTCGCCGACGCGGTCCCAGAGGTCCGGGCGGCCGCCCACATGGTCACCCGCGCCGCAGGTGGCGGGGCCGCAGTCCGCGAAGCGGTCGAGCGTATCCTCAAGGCACAGGGCGTGTGGCGCGCGACCGTCCACGCGTACATCCGCGAGCACGGGGGCTCGCCGGAGCGCTGGCGGTAGGCCCGGACCGAAGACGGCGCCATGCTCGAGTCCAGCTTTCCGCAAATCGGCTTCGCGCTCGTCCTCGGCTTCGCCGTCTTCATCATCGTCTTCATCAGGACCGAGGCGGCGATCGCCCTCGTCCTGCTGTCCATGATGCTCTCCCCCGAGTTCTCGCTGGGCGGGTCCGGCCAGCTCGCCGAAAAGCGCGAGGTGGTCATCCGCAGCGAAGACCTCCTGCTGATGCTCATCGCCTTCAGCTGGCTGGCGAAGACCGCGGTGAACAAGGAGCTTGGGCTGATTTTGCGCACGGCCCTCAACCGGCCGATCCTCGCGTATGTCGTGACCACCTCTCTCGCGACGCTCATCGGGTTCGCCACCGGCACGGTCCGGACGGCGGCGGGGTTCTTTTACGTGCTCAAGTACGTCGAATACTTCTTTGTCTTCTTCATGGTGGTCAACAACGTACGCGATCGCGAGCAGGCCTGGCGGCTGGTGACGGTCGCCTTCGTGACCGTCGCGGTCGTGAGCCTCGTCGGGATCGCACAGATCCCCTCGGGCGAGCGGGTGTCCGCCCCCTTCGAGGGCGAGACGGGAGAGCCGAACACCCTCGGCGGGTATCTCCTTCTCATGATGGGTCTCGCTGCGGGCGTCGCGTTCGAAACGACGCGCATCCGCACCCGTGCGCTGTGCCTCGGGCTCGCCGTGCTCATGCTGGTGCCGTTCGTGTTCACCCTGTCCCGGTCGTCCTATCTCGGCTTGATCCCGGTGGTCGCCACGCTCTTCCTCCTCTCGCGCCGCCGGAAGATACTGCTCCCCCTGCTGATCCTGGTGGTGGTGACCTCGCCCCTGCTCGTCGTGTTCGCCCCGGCGGTCGTGCAGAAGCGTGTCGCCGAGACCTTCCGCCCCCAGGCGAACCAGCCGCGCGTGAGCGTCGGTCGAGTGGGATTCGATCCGTCCACATCCGAGCGGCTGATCGGATACCGGGGCGCGGCGGAGAAGTGGCTGGAGCGGCCGATCCTGGGTCACGGCGTGACGGGAGGATTCTACCTGGACGCCCAGTACCCCCGGACGCTCATGGAGACGGGCATCCTCGGGTTCGCGGCGTTCGGCTGGCTGGTCTGGTCGATCCTCAAGCGAAGCCTGCTGGCCTTCGAGAGGGCCGCCCACGCCGAGGACCGGGGCCTCGCCCGGGGGTTCATCGCCGGGACGGTGGGGCTCATGTTCCATGCGCTGGGCTCGAATACCTTCATCATCGTCCGGATCATGGAGCCCTTCTGGTTTTTCGTTGGCATCATGATGCTCCTGACGAGCTTCGAGGGCGCGACACGCGCGCCTGAGGCGGCGCGGGGCCGCCGGGTCGAACTCCTCGCGGGGCCGGCGCCCCGCCTGGCGGGCTCTCCACCATGGCAGCGCAGGGCGCTGTAGGAGGCGGGGCGCACCTGCCCGAGCTCGTCATCGAGGGCACGCGGAGCCCGACGACGCGCGCGGCCCTCGCCGAGTTGTGGCTCCATCGCGGCCTGGTCCTCGCGTTCGCGATCCGCGACGTCAAGGTCAAGTACAAGCAGGCGATCCTGGGCGTCGCGTGGGCTGTCGTTCAGCCCCTCGGGCTGCTCGTGTTGTTCACGCTCCTGGTCGCGCGCGCCGTGACGATCCGGGAGACGGACGTGCCCTACCCCGCGTTTGCCCTCTCCGCGCTGATCCCGTGGCTCTTCCTGCAAAACGCCGTGGTCGCGGGCACCGGCGCGTTGTTGGCGGACAGCGCGCTCGTCAGGAAGATCTACTTCCCGCGCGAGGCGCCAATCCTCGGCGCGGTGATGGCGACGGCCATCGAGTTCTGGATCGGCGTCGGGCTCTACCTCGCGCTCGCGCCGTTCGTCGGGGCCCGTCTGGGGCCGACGGCCATTCTCGTCGTGCCGCTCTTCGTCCTGTGTGCGCTTCTCGCCGCCGGCGTGAGCGTCGCGCTGGGCGCGCTCAACGTGTACTACCGTGACGTACGCTACGTATTGCCCTTCGCCGTCCAACTGTGGATGTTCGCGAGCCCCGTGGTCTATCCCCTGTCCACCGTTCCGCCCAGGTGGCAGGTGCTGTACGTGACGCTCAACCCTGCCGCCGGCCTGCTCGACGCTTTTGGGCGCTCGCTCGCCTCCGGCATGCCGCCCGAGCCGATGCTGCTCGGGTTGAGCACCGTGACGACCGTCGCCGTCGGCTGGATCGGTTATCGGCTCTTCAAGTGGCTGGAGCCGGCCTTTGCGGACGTGATCTGAGCGCATGTCTATCGCCGTCCGATTCGAGGAAGTCTCCAAGGAGTATCGCCCGAGCCGGGCGCGCTATGCCTCGGTCCGCACCGAGCTCTCGGCGCTCCTGCGCTGGCTCGTGCGCCGCCGACGCCCGAGCGGCGGCCCCCTCGAGCGCCGGCGGGCGCTCGACCGCCTGTCCTTCGAGGTGCAGGCCGGGGAGGCGTTCGCGATCATCGGCCCGAATGGCGCTGGGAAGACCACAGCGCTCAAGCTCATGGCGAGGATCTCGCTCCCGAGCGCCGGCCGGATCCGGCTCTGTGGCCGGGTCGGCGCCCTGATCGAAGTCGGCGCCGGCATCCACCCGGAGCTGACCGGGCGCGAGAACATCTGGCTCTACGGGCGCTTCGTCGGCATGACGCGAGCCGCCCTCGCCCAGCGATTCGACGAAATTGTCGACTTCTGCGAGCTTGCCTACGTGCTCGACGAGCCCGTCAAGACGTACTCGACCGGCATGCAGCTCCGGCTCGGCTTCGCGGTCGCCAGTCACGTGGACCCTGACATCCTCGTGGTCGACGAGGCCCTGGCCGTGGGCGACGCCGCGTTCCAGGCGAAGTGCAGCGAGCGGATGGCGCACCTGCTCCGGCTGGGTCGCACGCTGGTTCTCGTCTCCCACAACCTCTCCGCGGTGGAGGCGCTGTGCGCGCGAGGCCTCCTGCTGATCGAGGGACGCGCCCGGTCACTCGGGCCCGTCCACCAGGTCGTCCGTGACTACATCGACTGGGTCGATGCGCAGCACCACTCGGCCGCTCGGCCGGCGGGCGCCCTGCTCCGGGGCGGCGGGCTCGTCCTGACCCGGCTCACGGCCCACGCGCTCGACGGTGACGAGCGGTACGTTTTCCGACCGGGCGAGGGGATCGAGGTGCGGCTCACCGTTCAGGCCGAGACGGCGATCCGGAGCCCGTGGTTCTCCCTCGGCGTCAGCGACGGACGGCCTGGGGCGCTCATCATGTGCTCGATGCTCGAGCGCGCGGAGGCCTTCGACCTCGCCCCCGGGGAGCACCAGCTCCTGTGTCGCCTGCCGGCGCTGCCGCTCGCGCCGCGCGCGTACGAGCTCTGGCTCTCGGTGCGCGACGCGTCCGGCGCCGTCGACATCCTCGACTGGTCCTGTGTCGGATCGATCCGCATCGTCGACCCGTCGCCGCCCAGCGGTCCCGGAGCCCTGTCGGCGCCCTGGATGTATGGGCCCGTGCGCGTACCCTTCGAGTGGTCCAAGGGATGAGCGACGAGCCGCGCAGCGCCGTCGACCGGCGCGCCGTGTTCGGGGAGACGCCGGAGGGCATCGAGCGGATCGCTCCGGGCTTCTTCCCGCCGCACATCGAGCGGGAGCATCTGGCTCGGTATCGCTGGGCCGCCCGATGGGTGGGCGGAATGTCGGTCCTCGACGTGGCCTGCGGGACTGGCTACGGCAGCGCCCTCGTCCTGCGCGCGGGCGCGCGCCGCGTGGTGGCCGTCGACCACAGCGTTCCCGCGCTCACCTTCGGCCGCGGACGCTACCCGGGGGTGCGTTATCTCCTCGCGGATGCCGGGGCGCTACCGCTCCGGGCGGGCAGCGCCGACGTCGTCATCTCGCTCGAGACGCTCGAGCATCTCGTCGACGCCCTCCCGTTTCTGCGCGCGCTCCGCGGGATCGTGCGGGAGGACGGCGTGCTGCTCGTGTCCACGCCTAACGCCGCCCAGACCGACGGCTCGAACCCGTATCACGTTCACGAGATGGCGCGGCCCGAGCTCCTCGAGCTCCTCGCGGCCGCGGGCTTCAGGGCGGCCCGCGTCTGGGGGCAGTTCTGGCGGTTGCCGTCGCGACGGGGACTGTGGCGGCTCCGGGGCATGGGCCGTCTCGCTCACGAGATCGCGCGGCGGCCCGAGGTGGTCCGCCTGCCACGCGCGCTCGGTCTGGCTCCGCTCTATTGGTGTGTCCTGGCGCGGCCCGCCGGTTCGCCGCCGTGACGACGCCCTTGCCGTTTGTGTCCGTCGTCGTTCCCACCTGGAATCGCGCGGCGCTCTTGGGTCACTGTCTGGCGACGCTCGTCGCCCAGGACTACCCGCGCGACCGGTTCGAGATCGTCGTTGTCGACGACGGCTCGACCGACGGCACGGCCGAGGTCGCCGAGAGCCTCCCGACGGAGCCTCCACCCGTGCTGCGGTACGTCCGCCAGCCGCATCGGGGCGTGAACGCGGGGCGGAATACTGGGATCGAGGCGGCGCGGGGGGATCCGATTTGCTTCGTGGATGACGAGTCAGACGTTCCGCGCGGTTGGTTGACCGCGATCGTGGACGGCGTGCGCCGGCGCGCCGACGCCGGCTGCTTGGGAGGGCCGATCCGCCTCCGCTTCGAGAGCACGCCGCCGCGGATCTGCGCGATGGAGTCGTGGGCCCGGGAGGGCGAGCTGGACTGGGGCCCGGAGGAGCGCGTCGTCCCCCATATCAACGGCGGCAACATGGCGGTGCGCCGTTGGGCGCTCGGTCGTGTCGGGCGGTTCCACGACGCGCTGTCGTGCCCGGGTGACGAGACCGAGTGGCAGCGGCGCCTCCAGCAGATCGGGATCCCCATCGTCTACCTCCCGGCGGCGTGGCTCGAGCACCGGCGGCCCGCCGAAGTGCTCAAGCCCCTGAACCTGCTCAGGCGACGCTTCCGCCAGGGCCGCGCGACCGTCACGTACACGCGGCTGATCGGTGAACCCCTGCCGGGTCTCGGATACCTCGCGGACATCCCGTTCTACATCGTGCATGCGCTCCGCTACCGCTGCTTCGGCGCGCTGCTCTCCGTCGCATGGAAGCTCGGGCGCATCACCGGCAGGCTGCGGCCGGAGCGGGGCTTGCCCATCGAGCCGAAGACGCCTGGTGGCGGAGCGACGCGTGGGTGAGGGCGCGCCGCGGCGGGTCTCCGTCGTCATGGCCACCTACCGGCGCGAGGAGCTCCTCCGCGCGGCGCTCGAGGACGTGCTGGCGCTAAAGTATCCGGAGCTGGAGATCATCGTCGTCGACCAGACCCCGGAGCACACGCCGGCGACCCGGGCGCTCCTCGCCTCGGTCGCCGACCACGTTCGGCTGATCCACCAGGCTCGACCGCACGTCGTCACGGCGTTGAACGCAGGCCTTGCCGCCGCGCGCGGTGAGATCGTGCTCTTTCTGGACGACGATATTCGGATCACCGACCCGGACTTCGTCGGGGCGCACGCAAAGAACTACGACGATCCGCGCGTCGGCGGCGTGGCCGGTCGCGTGATCGATGCGCGGACCCGCGCCGAGGGCCGGTACGATGCGCGGTCGGCCGATCCCGTGTTCGGATTCTTCCACACCTCCTGGAACCATCGGACCCGCGCGACGGTCTATTCGGCGCCCGGCGCCAACATGTCCTTCCGCCGCGAGGCGCTCGTCCGGCTCGGCGGCTTCGACGAGCGCTTCGTGGGGAACGCGTTTCGCTTCGAAAATGACCTGGTGCTCCGGCTCTCCCGCGCGGGTTACGTGGTGGTGTTCGACCCCGAGCCCGAGGTGCTGCACTTCTATGGGAGCCCGGGCGGGAGCGAGAACCGCCACCTCCTCGGCCGCGACCGCGCCTCGCACGCGTGGTACGTCGCCTTCTTCCACAACCAGGTCTACTGCGATCTCAAACACACGCCCCGCCGCTATCTGCCGGGGCGCTGCTGGCGCCTCTATCGCTCGCATGTGCTCAACCGGCCGTACCTCGTCGAGGGCGCGGGCTTCGTCCTCCACCGCCACGCTGCCTTCGTCCGTGGGGTGAGCGGGGCTGTCGCCACTTACGCCCGCCTGCCGCGCGCGGAGCGCTATGCCGTCGAGGCCTCCTCGACCCGGCTCCGCCGGTGAGCGCCCCGGCGGTGCGCGAGGGCTGGCAGCCGTCCAGCTGGTGGCCGCCGGTCGCGCTCGGTGGCGCACTGATCATCCGTCTCGCCTTTTTCGGCGGGCTCCTCGGATGGGACGACCTTGCCTACTGGGACGTGGCGCGGAGCTTCCGCCAGGGGGATTTCGTTCCCAACTCCCTATTCGGCGTGCGGTACCCGGTGTTCGCGCCGCTCGCCCTTTGCCAGACGCTCTTCGGCGAGACCGAGTACGCCGCCGCGCTGGTCCCGCTCGCATACTCTCTCGGCGAGCTCGTCCTCGCGTACGCGCTCGGTGTCGTCTACGGAGGGCGCGGTCTCGGGCTCGCGGCGGTCGCGCTCCTCTCCGTCCTGCCGGTCGCGGTGCTCGAGGCCACCGAGCTGAACGCGGACCTGCCCGCGGGCGTCTGGATGGCGGCCTCGGTGTATGCGGGGATACGCGGTGAGCTTGCTCCCGACGGCGGGCGGAGGTGGTTCCTCGCCGCCGGGCTGGCGCTCGGCTTGGCGTGGCTGACGAAGGACTCAGCGCTGGTGCTCCTGGCGGTCTTTGGGCTCCGGGCGGCCGGCCGCCAGTCGGCTCGGGCCGGCGCAGCCTGGCTCGCGACCGGACTCGCCGCCGTCATCGTCGCGCAACTCGCCTGGTCGGCGTGGGCGACCGGCGATCCCCTGGACCGGTACTCGGCGCGACTCGCGGCGCCTCACGCCGAACACGTGCGCATGCTCGCCCCGTCGTACGCGTGGATGCTCGCCTATCCCCGGATGCTGCTCGACCCGCTCGACGGCCGCTTCGGCTATTTCGCGGGCGTGTTCTATCTCGTCCTCGTCGGGACGGTCTGGGGCGTGCGCCGAGGAGACCGCGCCATTCAGGAGCTCGCCGCCTGGTGGGGCCCCATCGTGCTGATCTTCAGCGTGATGCCCCTCGATTCCACCTTCACGCGGCCACTGTTTCATCAGTACGCCCGCAAGCTCGAGCCCCTCGTCATCCCCTTTGCGCTGACGGCTGCGCGCTGGTGGCTCGACGCGCTCGCGCGGCGACCGCCTGCGAGGGTCGCCGTCCTGTCGGGCTTCGTGGGGCTCGCGGCCCTCGGCATCTGGACGACGCACGCGGACTACCGATCGTGGGCGGCGGTCGCCCGTCAAGCAGCCCCCGTCATCGACGGCCACCCGCCGGACGCCGTGGTGATCACCGATAACACCAACGGGTCGTTGCTCCGCGCCCTCCTGCCAGCGCGGCGGGCACGCATCCTCCCGACGGCGGGCCTCGACCGCGAGCCCTGGCCCGGCGCCGTGCTGGTGCTCCAGGACCCGTTGCTCCTCGAGAGCGACGTCGTTCACGGCCGCCCGATACCGCCGCGCCTGGCCGCGCCGCCTGCGGACTGGGTCCGCCTGGCGGAGTTCACCCGTCCCCAGCGCGTGGGCCTTCGAAGCCTGCTCCTCTCGCGCGGACGCGCGCCGGAGGGTCCGCCTCCGCCCTCGGTGCTCTGGCTGGTGCCGGCCTCCGGACGTGCAAGGTAGGGTGCGCCATGCGGATCTGCTTCGACGCGCGGGGCCTCGCGGGCAACCTGACGGGCGCTGGCAAGGCGTTCACGCGTCTGCTCGGGCAGCTCCGCGAAGACTTTCCACAGCACGAATATCTCCTGGTGGCTCCCCGGGAGCCCGCCCGCTGGCGGCTGCCCCGCCAGCTCCTCTGGGAGCAGGTCGAGCTCCCGCTGCGCGCCCGCCGGGCCGGCGCCCACGTGCTGCACGCCCCCGGCGGAACCTCCGCGCCGATGCTGGGCGGACGCAAGGTCGTCATGACGGTCCACGATCTCGCGCCGACGCGCCACCCCGAGTTTTTGCCCCACGCGCGTAGCCGCTGGTACTGGGGACGCTGGGTGCCGCTGACCGCACGCTTCGCCGACCGCGTGGTGGTGCCGTCGCGGGCGACCAAGCGGGATCTGATCGCGTTGGCGAGGATCCGCGAGGATCGGATCCACGTCATCCCCTGGGGGGTCGCCCTCGATCTAGGCGCGCCGCCCTCGGCCGCCGAGCTCGCGCGCGTGCGCGCCGTCTACCGTCTGCCCTCGCGCTATCTCCTCTACGTCGGGACCATCGACCGCCGGAAGGACTACGCGACGTTGCTCGGTGCGCTCAGGCATCTCGACCCGACGCTGCAGCTCGTGGTGGCGGGCACGGTCATCGCCGGGCGCACCGATTTCCCCGAGCTCGTGGCGCGCCTTGATCTTCGGGCCCGCGTCAGCGTGCTCGGCTACGTGTCCGAGCGTGACCTGCCCGCGCTCTACCGCGCCGCGGACGCGTTCGTGTATCCATCGTTCTACGAAGGGTTCGGCCTGCCGGTCCTCGAGGCGCTGGCGTGCGGCACGCCCGTCGTTGCGTACAACACGACCTCGCTGCCGGAGGTGGCGGGCGACGCCGCCATCCTCCTCGATCCGCCGGTGACCGCTGAGGCGTTGGCCGCGGCGATCGCGCGCGCCGTCGGTGACCCGGCGACGCGCGCGGACCTCGTCGGGCGCGGTCTCGAGCAGGCCAAGCGGTTCGACTGGCGCATCACCGCCGACCTCACGATGAAGGTGTATGAGTCGCTGGCGGCGTAGGGGGTCCGCCGATCGCAGGGTGCCGTCGGTGACCGCGGGGCGCTGATGCGAATCTTCTTTTTGAGCTACGCGCACGAAGCCGGGCTCGTCGCCGACGCTGGCGGGTTCCGCAAGCTGTGGGAGCTTGCGCGGGCACTCGCCGAGCGCGACCACGAGGTCACGGTGTTCTACCCGAGGCTGCCCGGTCACCGGCCCTTACGGCAAGTGCCGAGCCGCTCCTACCCCGTGCTCGACCTGCCGTACCTGCGCCCACTGACCGCGTATCTCGGCATGTTCGTGCAGGCATGGGTACTCGGCCGCGGGTGGCGCCCGGATGTCGTGTACTTCAGGAGTGGCACCAACGTCCTCCCGTTGGCCCTGGCCCGCCTCCTCGGCGCGGCGGCCGTGGTCGAGGTGAACGCGGACACGGTCGGGTTCCACCGGGCCGAGGGCGCGCCCGGGCTCAGGATCCGGGTGGGGCGGGCGCTCGAGTCCTTGAACGCCCGCCGGAGCGACGCGATCGTCGCCCTGACCCCCGGACTCAAGCGCATGCTGACGACGCGCTACGGGATCCCCCCGGCGAAGGTCCGCGTCATCCCGAGCGGGACGGACGTCCTCCACTTCGCACCCGCAGACCCCGCCGCCGCGCGCCGGCGCCTTGGGCTCGACGTGGCGTGCGTCGTCGTCGGCTTCGTCGGGCTCTTTTACCGACACCAGGGCGTGCCGACGCTCCTCGAGGCGATCGCCCGCCTGCGGCCGACCACGCCGTCGCTCGCGGGGCTGGTGGTGGGCGATGGTGTCATGCGAGAAGAATGGCAGGGCTCGGCCCACCGGCTCGGTGTCGCCGACATCGTGCGCTTCACAGGGCAGGTGCCTTACAGCGAGGCGCCAGCCTATCTCAGCGCCATGGACGTCGTCGTGGCGCCGTTCACCGCCGACCGGGGTGAGACCTCGCCCTTCAAAGTGCTCGACGCGATGGCGTGCGAGCGGGCGGTGGTCGCCTCCGACCTGCCGTCGGTCAGAGAGCTCGCGCGGGACAGCGGTGCCATCACGCTGGTCCCACCCGACGACCCGGACGCGCTCGCGGCGGCGCTCGAGACGCTGCTCGCCGATCCGGACCGCCGGCGCGCGCTCGCCCGCCGGGGGCGCGCGTTCGTGATGGCACGGCACGGGTGGGATAAGATCGGAACCGTGCTCGCGGCGACGCTCGCCGAGCTCGCCGGACGGCGCGACACCCGATGACGATCACGGCGCTGTGCGTGGCGGTCGGCGGGATCGCGTCCGGAGGCGCCGCATAGTTATCTGTCTGGTGGCGCGACGGATCTGGACCCACGGCCTCGGGGGGATGGAGGAGCACTGCCGGACCATCGCCACGGAGCTCGTGCGACAGGGGCACCGGGTCCATGTGCTGACAACGTCCCATCCGGACCGGCGCGCGAGCGAGACGGCGTACGGTGCAACCGTGCACTACCTTGCGGGGACGCCGCCCGGCGACTATTCGCGTTCCTGGTGGCGCGAGAGCCGCCGCTGGGCGCAGGCGCATTTCTCGGCGCTGGGCGTCGAGACCGTGCTCAGCATGAGTTTCGCTGCTTCCGGTCTCGTCGGGCTCGGCGGGCCGCCGATCCACACGATCGTCCACGGCTGGGGCTTGAATCATCTCCGGAGCTTCTGGCACGATTCCCGGGGCTGGCGCCGCCTGATCGAGTTCCCGCGCTCAGCGCGCTGGTTTCTGTCGACGCTGCCAAGGGGTCGGGCCTTGCTGCTCGGGTCCCGGCGCATTCTCGCCGTGAGCCGAGAAATCGAGCACGAGCTCCGCGGCTACGGCCGCGTCTCTTTTCTCCCCAACTGCATCGACACCGCGGAGTTCACCCGCCAGCCGGAGGGCCGCGCGCGGGCGCGCTCCGACCTCGGCGTGACGGACCGTGATTGTCTCGCGCTGATGGCGAGCACCCTCACCTGGCAGAAAGGGGTGCACCTCGGCCTCCGTGCCTGCGCCGTCGTGGGGCGCGAGCATCCCGAGCTGGCCGTGGTGGTCGTCGGCGGAGGGCCAGCGGCGGCCGCCCTCGCCGAGGAGGTCCGGCGGGCGGCGCCGCAACTCAGGGCGCACTTTCTCGGCCCCCGCCCGCACGCGGAGCTGCCGCCGTTCTACGCGGCGGCCGACCTGTTCCTCCTGCCGACGCTCCGCCAGGAGGGGATGCCGACGACGATCCTCGAGGCGATGGCCGCCGGCTTGGCGGTCGTCGCGATGCGGGCGGGGGGCACGCCGACCGGGGTCGCCGACGGCGAGACCGGCCTCCTGGTGCCGCTCGGGGACGTCCGCGCCTTCGCCGCGGCGCTCCGCGACCTCGTCGTCAACCCCGAGCGCCGGCGCGCCATGGGTCGCGCCGCGCGGGCGCGCGCGGTGGCGGAATTCGACAAGGCGATCGTGATCCGGCGGCTCGCCGAGATCCTGGCGGGTGATCCGTGCTGAAGACCGGGCACGACCTGTCGGATACGGAGATTCTGTCGCGCTACCAGCGCCTGGTCGGGCGTGGCGGCCTGGGTCCCGCGTTCATCGCGCGTGTCCTGGCGGTCGCTGGCGATCTGACTCGTCGACGTGTCCTCGACGTCGGCTGTGGGAAAGGCGAGCTCCTGCAGGCGATCGCCGAGCGCTTCGAGTGTACGCTCACCGGTGTCGATTTCGCGGCTGCGCGGCTTGCCGCGGCGTCGGGGAGCCGGCGCCCGATCCGTCTCGTCATCCACGACCTCACGCGGGCTCTGCCGTTCGCGGCCGGCGTGTTCGACGTGATCTTCTGTACGGAGACGCTCGAACATCTCAAGGTCCCAGCGGCGTGCCTCGCCGAGATTCGGCGCGTGTTGGCGCCTGGCGGGAAGCTCGTCGTGTCGGTCCCGAACGCGACCGGGTTCTTTCCGTTCAACCGGCTGGCGACGTTCGTCCCCGGCCGCTGGCTGCGCCGCCGTCTCCTGCCGTACGAGCATCCAGACAACACCGATCAGCCGATCGACACCTCCTTCGATTATCAGGAGATCGTCGATCTCTTGACGGCCGCCGGGTTCGCGATCGAGGTCCGCACGGGGTATCGCTACTTCCGCTATCTCGAGATGCTTCCGGTGGCGCGAGCAGTCTTCCGCGCCTTGTATCCGACACTCGAGGCGTGGCTCGAGACCATCGGTGCCCAGCGCTTCGCCTACAACCTCATCCTCAAGTGCACTCCGATGAGCTTCGTGCGGTGAGAACCCCCGTCTCGGGGCTCGCGCGCTGGGTCTGCGGCTGGGCGCCCGCGCTCGGGCTCGTCACCCCGGCGAGCGCGCGTCCGATGGGGGTGAGCGCGCTCGTCCGGGCGAGGGACGAAGAGGCCTGGATCGAACCGTCGCTGCGCTCCCTCGAAGGGTTCGCCGACGAGATCGTCCTCGTCGACAACGGGTCCTCCGACTCGACGGTCGAGCGGGCGCGGGCGCTCGTCGGGCGCCTCGGCCTCGAGGTTCGGATCGACTCGGCGCCCGGCCTCGACCACACGGCGCTCTCCAACCGCGTGCTCGAGCTGGCCCGCTTCCGCTGGCTGATCAGGTGGGACGCCGACTGCGTGGCGCACACTGCCGGGCCGAACGCCCTCCGTGAGCTGCGCCGGCGCCTTCTCGAGCTCCCGCCCTGGCGCCACGTCTGCATCCATCCGGCGGCCGTCGAGGTCGCGGGCGATCTTTTTCACCGCGTTCCCGAGATCGCCGTCCGGTACGACGCGCACGTCGTCACGTACTCGCCCGCGCTCCGCTACGAGACCGCGGTGACACGGGCCGGAGGTCGCCCGATCGCCATCGAATTCCTCCGGCTGCCGCGTTACTACGCGATCGAGCGGTGGCCAACGCCCGCGATCTTTCACGTCAACGTCAAGCCCGCCCGGCGCATGTTGCTCCGCCACTTCTGGCTGGAGTGGTGGGCGGAGCGCCCGGCCATGTCACTCCAGGAGTACGCGCTCCAGCGCGCCCGGAAGGAATGGGGCGCCGCCAATCTCGACGACGCGGCGGCGACATTCACGGCGCGCTACTGTCGGCGCCTGGTGCCGTTCGATCCGGCGCCCTACGGCGGCTACCCGGCGCTGCTCGCGCCGGCCCTGGCCGAGCGCCGGTTCCACGTGCTCTATGCGGACGGCGCCATCGTCGGGCGGAGCGACGTCGGCCCGCGCGCATGATCGGCGACCGCCGTACGGACGCGGTGCGAGAGTGCCCGATGTGCGGAGCGGCAGGGGCCTCCTCGCTGGTGGGCGCGCCGTCGCCCCGGATGGTGCGGTGCCGCGCGTGCAGGTTGGCCTACCGCGACCCGCTGCCGGCCCCGGGGCCGCCGCCGGACTCGCTCGAGCCCGACCACGAGACGATCCGGCTGGAGGAGCGCGTGGCCGACCGTCGCAGCCACGAGTTCCGCCGCCTGCTGGCTCGGGCCGGGCGCCCTGGCCGGGTCCTCGATGTCGGGACGGGCTTCGGCTATTTCCTGAGGCTCGCCGGCGAAGCGCGCTGGGACGCCGTCGGCGTGGACGTCGACGAGCAGGCGGTGCATTATGCCCGAACGCGGCTCGGCGTGAACGCTCTCGCGAGTGACCTCCACGGGTGCCGGTTCCCAGACGCGTCCTTCGATCTCGTCACACTCTGGAACGTGCTCGAGTTCGTCGCCACACCACTCCAGCTCTTGGAGGAGGTCAGGCGCGTCGTGAAGCCCCGAGGGGGCGTGTTCATCCGGACGCAGAACCTGGCGTGGCAGCTCGCGAGCTTCCGTGCGGCCGCGGGGCTCAAGCGGCTGGGGCTCGGCGCCCCCCTCGAACGGACGCCGCGCCTGACATTCATCTTCAACACGAACTGCTTCTCCCGCACCACGCTTGCGCTCGTCCTCGAGCGGACGGGATTGGAGCCGCTCTCGATCCGCAACAGCCCGCCGGTCCCCGGGGATCCGTACCTCGGGCTGGGGACGCCGGGAGAGCTGGTCTTCGGCCTGGTCAAGCGCGTGATCTTCGGCGCCGCGCTGGCCATCGCGTTCGCCTCGGTCCACCGGTGGCTCGTCGGGCCCTCGCTCGAGGCGTGGGGCCGGCCGGCGCCGTGAGCGTGCAGCCGGTCCTGGTGCTGCACCTCGCGGGGTCCGCCGGGTGGGCCGGTGGCGAAGCGTACCTGCTCAAGCTCGCCTCCGCGCTCGACCGTGACCGCTTCACGCTCGCCGTCGCCGTGCCGGAGCCGGGTCCGCTCGTGGAGCGACTCCACGCCCTCGGCATCGCCACCTATCACGTGCCACTCGCCGACCGGCTCGTCAACCCTCGGGCGCTGGTCGTGCTGGTCCGGCTCTTCCGGTCGCTCCGCCCCGCGATCGTCCAGTCGCACGGCGCGCGCTCCAACGTCTACGCGCGACTGGCCGGACGCCTGGCCGGGGTGCCGGTGGTGCTCTCCACGGTGCACAATTCCCTCTTCGATTATGAGGTGAGCCCGGGGCGCAGGCGGGCGTACGTCCTCGCCGAGCGCCTGACGAGCGCGCTCGCTGACCGCGTCATCGCGGTCTCTACGGCCGTCGCCCATGATCTGGTCCTTCGCTATGGCATCGCCGCATCGAAGGTGGTGACGGTGCGTAATGGCATCGCCGCCGATGCCTTCGCGCCGGCCCGGCCGCCGGCGCTCGTGCGGGACGAGCTCGGGCTCCACCGTGACGATCGGCTGATCGGCGTCGCCGCGCGGATGACCGAGCAGAAGGGTCACCGCGTCCTGCTCGACGCGCTCCCGTCGGTCGCGGCGCGCTTCCCGCGTATGCGCTGTCTCCTCATCGGCGACGGTCCCCTCCGGCCCGCGCTCGAGACGCGGGCGCGTGCGCTCGGCCTGACCGAGCGCTGCCGGTTCACCGGGGCCCGCGACGATGTCGCCGATCTCCTGGCCGCCCTCGAGCTCGTCGTCCTGCCCTCGTGGTCGGAGGGGCTGTCCTTCGCGCTCCTGGAGGCGATGGCGCTCGGCAGGCCCGTCGTCGCGACTCACGTGGGCGGCAATCCCGAGGTGATCGACCACGATCGCACCGGCCTGCTCGTCGCGCCGGGCGACGCGACGGCGCTCGCGGGTGCCATCCAGCGGCTCTTGGAGTGCCCGGAAGAGGCCAGGGCGATGGGGGCGCGCGGAGCGGCGCGCGTGCGGGCGGAGTTTCCGCTCGGGGGCATGGTCCGGTCGCTCGAGATGGTCTACGCGTCCGCCCTCCAAGGCGAAGTCGCCAAGCCGGCGCCTTCTGTGAAAAACTGAGCGCGATGAGGACCGCCGCCTGATGTGCGGTATCGCCGGCTGGGTCGGCGACGCGGCGCCCGAGGTCATGTCGACGATGCTGGCGCTCCTCTCGCATCGTGGGCCCGACGACTCGGGCACGTGGGCCGACGGCGGGATCGCCCTCGGGATGACGCGACTCGCGATCATCGACCTCCGCACGGGAGCGCAGCCGATGACCGACGCGGCGGGATCGCTCGTGATCGTCTTCAACGGCGAGATCTACAACTTCCGCCGCCTCCGGGCGGAGCTCGAGGCGCAGGGCCACCGATTCCGGACGCGGAGTGACACCGAAGTCATCCTGGGCGCATACGCCGAGTACGGCGAGGGATGCGTCGAGCATCTACGCGGCATGTTCGCCTTCGCGATCTGGGACCGCGCTCGGCGCGTGCTCTTCCTCGCCCGTGACCGGCTCGGCAAGAAACCGCTGTACTACTGGCGGCAGGGCGGCCTCTTTCTCTTCGCGTCGGAGCCGAAGGCGCTCCTCCTGCACCCGGCCGTATCGCGATCGCTCGACTGGCAGGCGTTCCACCACTACATGGCATTCGGGTACACGCCGGCGGAGCGTTCGATCTTCGCCGGGATCGCGAAGCTCCCGCCGGCCCACACCGCGATCGTCCGCGATGGCCAGCTCTCTCTGCGGCGCTACTGGCGGCTGCCGGCCGGCGCGCCGGCGTCGGCGCCGCGGCCGTCGGTCGAGGACGCGGCCGCTCTCGTGCGGAGCCACCTGCGTGAAGCGGTGCGGCTGCGCCTCGAGAGCGACGTGCCGCTCGGCGTCTTCCTCTCGGGCGGCGTGGACTCGAGCGCCATCGTCGCCACGATGCGGGAGGTGACGAGCGGGCGGATCGCCACGTTCTCGGTGGGGTTCGGCCGTGCCTTCGCCTCGTACGACGAGCTGCCGTACGCCCGGATGGTGGCGGAGCGCTTCGCGACGGAGCATCACGAGGAGATCCTGGAGCCGAAGGTCGCCGAGCTTCTTCCGACGATCGTCAGGCACTTCGACGAGCCCTTCGCGGACTCCTCGGCGGTGCCGACATTCGTCGTCGCGCAGGCGACGGCCAGGCACGTGAAGGTCGCGCTCTCCGGGATCGGCGGCGACGAAACCTTCGGCGGCTACCCCAGGTATCTCGGCGTCCGCGCGTCAGAGCGCTACGCGCGGCTCCCGTGGGCGGTCCGCCACGGCCTTCGGACGGTCGCCCCGCGCCTCGTGCCCGAATCGCGCTCGAGCCGGAACCTGGGCGACTGGGTTCGGCGCTTCGTCGCCGCGGCGGACGCGCCCATGCCCGACCGCTACATCGCCTGGACGCGCTTGTTCGACGATGGACGGCTGGGGCGCTTGGCGACCCCGGCGCTTCGCGCCACCCTCGCCACGCCCGTCGACGAGATCCAGCGGAACGCCTTCGCCGAGCACGGGCACGGCGATCCGATGGATGGCGCGTTCCGGATCGATCTCGAGACCTATCTGCCCGACGACCTGCTGACGATGGCCGACCGGATGAGCATGGCCAACTCACTCGAGCTGCGCGCGCCGTTCTGCGACCACCACCTGATCGAGGCCAGCCTCACGATTCCGCCCGCGACGAAGATCCCCGGGCGGAGGCTCAAGGGGCTCCTCAAGAGCGCGTTCGCCTCGATCTTGCCCGCGCCGGTGCTCGCCCACCGAAAGCAGGGGTTCATGATCCCACTGGGGGACTGGCTCGCCGGCGACCTGCGCGGCACGATGGAAGAGCTCCTCGCGCCGGAGCAGGTGCGGGCGCGTGGCCTCTTCGAGGCGGCGGAGGTCGAGCGCCTCAAGGCCGAGCACCTCGCGGGAACCCGCACGCACGCCGATCGGCTCTGGACGCTCATGATGACGGAGGTCTGGATCCGCGAGTACCTGGACCAGCGCGGCCCATGGGCGCTGGGGTGACCAGGGCGTGAAGGCAAAGCTTCGCGTGCTCATGGTCGCCGACGTCTCGCCCGCGCGCCCGGGGGGCGGGGGCGAGCGGATGCTCTGGGAGCAGGCGTGGCGTCTCGCCGCCCGTGGGCACGACGTGCGGATCGTCAGTCGCGCCCCCGGCGACGGCGAGGCCGCCGCCGAGGTACGGCAGGGGGTGCGCATGAGCCCCTTCCGCGTCAACCGGCGCACGTCCGTGCGATTCGCGGTGAGCTCCATGCTCGCCGCGCGGCGAGCCGTGACCCGAGCGCTTCGCGAGGAGCCGGCGGACGTGCTGCACGTGCACCAGCCATTCGCAGGATACGGCGCGCTCGGATCACGTCCGGCGCGCCACGTGCCCACCCTGTATAGCTTCTACTCGCCGGCGCCCCTCGAGTATCGCGCCCGTCGACGGATGACCGCGCACCATCACGGCGGGTGGACGGGCGAGTTGGGGGTCGTCGCCCTCTGGGCCATTGAGCGCGCGTGTCTGCGACGCGCCGGCCTGATCCACGTGCTGAGCGATTTCTCGGCCGCCCAGCTCTGGAGGCTCTACCGGATCCCGCGCGAGCGGCTCGTCCGGATCGACGGCGCGGTCGCGACGGACAGGTTCCGTCCGGCGACGGACCGTGAAGCGATCAGGCAGGCCCTGGGCCTTCCCGCGAACCGGCCGGTCCTTCTGTCCGTGCGCAATCTCGAGGCGCGGATGGGGCTCGATCGGCTCATCCGTGCCCTCGCGATCCTGGCCCCGGATGCGGTGGGCCCATTGCTCCTGATCGGCGGCACCGGGTCGATGCGGCGGGAACTCGAATCGCTCAGCGAGGGCCTCGGGCTCCGCACGCACGTGCGTTTCCTCGGCTTCATTCCGGACGAGGCGCTCCCTCTCTACTACCAGGCGGCCGATCTCTTCGTCTTGCCGACAGGCGAGCTCGAAGGGTTCGGGCTCGTCACCGTCGAGGCGCTCGCGTGCGGGACGCCGGTGCTCGGGACGCCGGTCGGCGCCACGCCGGAGATCCTGGTGCCGCTCTCGCCTGCGCTCGTCTTTCGAGGCCTGGCGCCCGAGGTCATGGCCGACGATATCTGCCGGTTCCTCGAGTGGAGGGCGCGGGACCCGCAGGCCCACGCCCGGCTGCGCGAGGCGTGCCGCTGCCACGCCGAGACGCGCTATCACTGGGACGCGGCCATCGACGGGTTGGAGGGGGCGCTGACGCGTGTGGTGGGCGGCGGCCCGCGTCGGCTGGCATGAGCGTCCGCGTCCTGCACGTGATCACTCGCCTCACCGTCGGGGGCTCTCCGGAGAACACCGTCTCGACCGTCGTCGCGCTCGAGCGCGCGGGCTACCTTTGCACGCTGGCCGTCTCGTTCCGCGAGTCCGACGACGCGGTGCTCGAGGACGCCCGCCGGCGCGGGTGCCGGCTCCTCGACGTGCCGTCGCTCGGGCGCGAGGTGGCGCTCGTCGCCGACGTCGTGGCGCTCGGGAAGCTGGTCCGCCTCATCGGCGCCGAGCGGCCCCACATCGTTCACACCCACACCTCCAAAGCCGGCTTCGTCGGGCGCCTCGCGGCGCGGCTCGCGCGCGTGCCCGCCGTCATCCACCAGCCACACGGCCACGTGTTCTACGGGTACTTTGGCCCGCGGCGCACCGCCGTCTATACGGCGCTGGAGCGGCGGGCGGCCGTCTGGTGCGACCGCATCATCACGCTCACCGAGCGCGGCACCGAGGAGCACCTGGCGCGTGGGATCGGGCGCCCGGCGCAGTATGTGACGGTGCCGAGCGGCGTGCCGACGGCGCGGCTTCGCGCGACGGCGCCGTCGCGGCCGGTGGCGCGCGCGCGTCTTGGGGTGGAGGCCCAGGCGTACCTCGTCGCCGGGTTCGGGCGCCTGGTGCCGATCAAGGGCTTCGACCTCCTCGTCGAGGCGCTGCCGCGCCTCCGCGCCGCCGTGCCGTCCGCGCGTCTCCTGCTCGTCGGTGACGGGCCGGAGCGCGCGGCGCTCGAGCGGCGCGCCACCGCGCTCGGCGTCGCCGACCGCCTGCACGTGACCGGCGTCGTCAGGGACGTGGTGACGTCCCTGGCGGCCGCGGATGTCGTCGCGGCCCCGTCGCGCAACGAGGGGATGGGACGGGCCCTCGTCGAGGCGATGGCACTCGGGATTCCCGTCGTCGGCGCCGCCGTCGGGGGGATCCCCGCCGTGATCGTGGACGGCGAGTGCGGACGACTCGTGCCCCCGGAGGACCCCGCGGCGCTCGCCCGGGCGCTCATGGAGCTCGGGCGCGACGAGCCGCTCCGGCGGAAGCTCGGGGAGGCGGCGATCGACCGGGCCGAGGCGTTCTCGACGGCGGTGGCCGATGCCAAGATGTGCGCCGTGTACGAGGCGCTGGTGCGGGAGAAGCGGATATTGTGAGACACGCGCGCGTGGCTGCCCTCGTGGTGTCTCTCCTCGGCGGTCTGGCCACGGCGGGCGCCGCGGAGCTCGAGCGGCTGCCGGCGGTGCTCCACGTGCACTCCACGCTCTCGACGGGCGACTTCTCGCTCGACGAGCTGGCCGCGCTGGCGGAGAAGAACGGGGTCGGCGCGCTCCTGCTCACCGAGAACTATCTCCTCCGCGTCGAGTACGGGCCCCCGCCGTTCCGCGCCCTCACGCGCGTGGTGCGCGAGGAGCGCTCCATCCTCGACGGCGGCGTCGGGCGCTTCCTCGACGCCGTCGCCGAGGCGCGGCGGCGCAATCCGCGCGTGCTCCTCATCGCCGGGGTGGAGGTGGTGCCCCACTATTACTGGACGGGCTCGCCGCTCGCGCTCGAGATGACGGCGCACAACACGCAGAAGAACCTGCTCGTGTTCGGCCTCGCCGGGGCGCCGCTCGAGTCGCTGCCGGTGGCCGGGAACGCGGCGGCCGGTGGGTTCGCCTGGACGGCCGCGCTCGACCTCGTCCCCGGCCTCCTCCTCATCCCGGGCGCGCTCCTGCTCATGCTGAAGCGTCGGGCGGTCCAGCGGGTCGGCCACGCCGTCGTCGTCGTCCGACGCCGGCGCTGGCTCGCGGGCGGGTTGCTCTGCGCGGTGGGCGCGCTCGCGCTCGCTCGTGCGTGGCCCTTCACCGGCGATCCCTATCCGCCCTACAGCGACCTCGGTCTCGCCCCGCACCAGGCGCTCATCGAGTACGTCGACCGACTGGGCGGCGTGACGGTGTGGTCGCTGCCGGAGGCGCGGGACAGCGGCGAGCAGTGGCTCGGCCCCGTCCGCGTTGCGTGGCAGACGGATCCGTATCCCGACGACCTGCTGCGTACCTTTCGCTACACGGCGTTCGGGGCCGTCTACGAGGACACGACGCGCTTCGACCTCGGCGGCGGGGGCTGGGACCAGCTCCTCCGCCAGTACGCGGCGGGCGAGCGGAGCCGCCCCGCGTGGGCGGTGGGCGAGTCGGGGTTCCACGGCGTCAGCGCCGGCAAGAGCATCGGGCCCGTGCAGACGGTCTTCCTCGTCTCCGAGCGGACGGAGCGCGCCGTGCTCGACGCGATGAAGCGCGGGCGCATGTACGCGCTCTTCCGAGGCGCGGATCCGGCCCTCGCCCTCGCGGAGTTCAGCGTGACCGACGGCGTGCGCAACGCGGTCTCGGGCGAGACGCTCACGACGCGTGAGGGCTCGCTGCTCGAGGTCCGCGTGGGCATCGACGCCGTGGACGGCGCGGCGCGCGCGGTCCGTGTCGCGCTCCTCAGGAACGGGACGCTCGCCGGCGCCTGGACCGCCACGACGCCCTTCCGCGTCGTCCAACGCGAGGTCTACGACGGCGGGCCGGCATTCTACCGGCTCGACGTCCGGGGCCCGGGGCGCCTCTTGTCCAACCCGATCTTCCTCAAACGGCCATGACGGCACGCGCCATTCTGGGATCATGAAAGTCGCGATCCACCAGCCGCACTACCTGCCGTGGCTCGGGTACTTCGCCAAGTGGGCCGCGGCCGACCGCTTCATCTTCCTCGACACGGTGCAGTACGAGAAGAACGGTTGGCAGAACCGAAACCGCGTCAAGATGGCGGCCGGCCCGCGCTGGCTGACCGTGCCGGTGCACGCCCGCCTCGGCACGCCGATCCGCGACGTCACGATCGACACGACGCAGCCGTGGCGCGAACGCCACCTGCGCGCGATCGAGCAGGCGTACGCGAAGGCGCCGGAGCTCGGGCGGTACCGCGACGCGCTCGCCGCCTTCTACCGCCAGGACTGGGACCGGCTCGCTCCGCTGGCGATGGCGAGCAGCCGATGGCTGGCGGGCGCGCTCGGTGTGGCGACGCCGGCCGTGCTCGCCTCGGAGCTCGTGGTCGAGGGAACCGGCGCGGCGGACGACGCGACCGCGCGACTGGTCGCCCTCTGCCGGGCGGTCGGCGCGGACACGTATCTGGCCGGGCAGGACGGCGCCCGGTACATGGACACGCAGCGGTTCGTGGCGGCCGGGATCGCCGTGCAGGCGCAGCGCTACGAGCACCCCGTCTACGGCCAGCTCCACGGGGAATTCGCTCCGTTTCTCTCGGCGCTTGACTTATTATTGACGCACGGAGATGAGGCCCTCGCCATCCTCTGTGGAGGGAGCACGTGGTCCCGCCTCTCGCCCTGAGACGTAGCTGAGTGAACATCCTCGCGATCGGCGCCCATCCCGACGACATCGAGTACGGCTGCGGTGGCATGCTCGCCAAGTACGTGCGCCGCGGGCATGTGGTCTTCATGTTCATCGCTTCGGACGGCGCGCTCGGAGGCGACGGGGAGGTCCGGCGTCAGGAGCAAAAGGACGCGGCGCGCATTCTGGGCGTGCGCGAGGTGTTCTGGGGCGGCTACCAGGACACGGAGGTGCCGCTGTCACGCGACCTGATCGTCCGCCTCGAGGCCGTGATCCGACAGGTGGACCCGCGGATGATCTTCGTCAACTCGCCGGAGGACACCCACCAGGACCACCGCCACCTGGCCCAGGGCGCGATGTCCGCGACGCGCTACGTGCCGAACTTCCTCTTCTACGAGGTGCCGTCAACGGTCAACTTCGCCCCGAACTGCTCCACCGACGTCGCGGACGTGCTCGATGTCAAGCTCGCGAGCCTCGAGGCCCACCGATCCCAGGTGTCGAAGACCAACATCGAGGACCTGACGATCCTCGAGCTGGCGCGGTCGTGCGCCAACTTTCGCGGCATCCAGGCGCGGGTCAAGTACGCCGAGGCGTTCCAGTCGGTCCGACTGCTCCTGAATCTTTGAGTTGGTCTCTGGCTGGAATGAGAAGCGGCTCGCCGCGAATGAGGCGACGGGTATTGGCCGGACGGGGCCGGCTCGTATCCACGGCACGCCGACTCACGCAGGCTCGCCTCGCGCGTCGGACGCGCTGCGGCTTCGCACTCCCGCGGAATGCTCCGGCCCCGCGGGCGTCGCTCCAATGATCCCGCACTCGAGGCCGACGGTGAGCGCGGAGGACGCCGAGTGCGTGGCGCGCGTCGTGCGCTCCGGCCACCTGGCCCAGGGCGCCGAGGTCGAGGGGTTCGAGCGCGAGCTCACGGCGCGGCTCGGCGTCCCGGCCGTCGCGGCCGTGAGCTCGGGCAGCGCGGCGCTGGAGCTGGCGCTCCGCGCGCTCGACGTCGGACCGGGCACCGAGGTCGTCGTTCCCACGTACGCCTGCGACGCGCTCCATCACGCCGTCACCCGCTGTGGCGCCACGCCGGTTCTCGCCGACGCCGACCCCGCGACGCTCGGGCCGTCCGCCCAGGATGTGGCGCGCCGCCTCACGCGCCGCGCGCGCGCCGTCGTCGTCGTCCATCCCTTCGGCCTCGCCCTGGACCTCGACCAGTTCCTCGCGCTCGGCGTTCCCGTCGTGGAGGACTGCGCCCAGGCGCTCGGCGCCCGCGTCGCGGGGCGCCCGGTCGGATCACGCGGCGCCCTGGCCGTCTACTCCTTCTACGCGACCAAGTTGTTGACGACGGGGGAGGGCGGCGCCGTCGCCGGCGACGCGGCGCGGGTCGCGCGCGTCCGCGACGCGCGGGACTACGACGAGCGCGAGGATCTGGCTCCGCGGTTCAACTTCAAGCTGACGGACATCCAGGCGGCGCTCGGCCGGAGCCAGCTCGGCCGCCTCGACGCCTTCATCGCGCGCCGGCGGGCGATCGCCGCACGCTACCGCGCGCGCCTGTCGGCCGCCGCCGGCTGTCGCCCTCCGGGCGACACGGGCGAGCGTCACGTGTTCCACCGATTCGTCGTGACGGTCGAGCGGCCGCTCGGCCCCGTGCTCGACCGCCTGACGCGAGGGGGCATCGCGGCGCGACGCCCCGTCTTCCGTCCGATCCACCGGGCCCTCGGCGTCGGCGGCTACCCGGAGGCCGACCGGTTGTGGACGCACTGCCTCTCACTGCCGTGCTACCCGTCGCTCACCGACGCCGAGGTGGACGCCGTCGGCACGGCGCTCGCCGAGGCCCTCCGCGGGTGATGGCCACGCGAGCCGCAGGACGGCCGCGGAGCCGGAAGCGGAGCGCGTCCGAGGCGAGTCTGTGGATGAGTCTGTGATCGATCGCTGGATGCCGTTGCGGTTCGTGTTCGTGGCCGTGCTCCTCTTCACCCCGTTCTGGCGCTCGTACGCGGCGCGGCTGCCCTGGCTCTATCTGGTCGTGCTCGCCTGCGCGCTCGCGTTCTTCGCCACGCCGCTGGTCCGGGGGGTCGCCCGCTGGTGGGGCGTCCTCGACCTGCCAGGCGAGCGCAAGGTCCATGCAACGGCGACCCCGCTCCTCGGCGGCACCGCCGTCTATGGCGCGTTCGCCGTGACCGTGCTCGCGAACTTCGATTTCTCACGGGGGCTCAAGGGCGTGGCGGTGGGCGGCGCGATCGTGGTTGCGATCGGTCTGCTCGACGACCTCACGGATCTCCCGGCGTGGCTGAAGCTCGGCGGACAGATCGCCGCGGCGTCGGCGGCGATCGGCTACGGCGTGATCCTCAACACCGTGCCCAACTGGATCCCCGGCGTCCTCTGGCTCAACGTGCTCCTCACCGTGCTCTGGTTCCTGACGGTCACCAACGCGATCCAGTTCCTCGACGGCATGGATGGCCTGGCGGCGGGGCTCGGCGTCATCGCCGGGATCTTCTTCAGTATCGTGTCGCTTCAGACCGGCCAACGGTACCTCATGTTCCTGTCGGCGGCGCTCGTCGGGGCGTGTCTCGGGTTCCTGCCGTACAATTTCCGCCCGGGGGGCGCGACGATCTTCCTCGGCGACAGCGGGGCCAGCTTCATCGGCTTCACCCTCGCCGGCCTCGCGGCGATGGGCGTGTGGGCCGCGCGCGATCCGGTCGTGTCGCTGTTGACCCCGATGCTGATCCTGGGCGTGCCGCTGTTCGACATCGCGTTCGTGGGCATCGTGCGCGTGGTCACGGGCAAGGTGCACTCGCTCCACGAGTGGCTCGCGTACACGGGGAAGGACCACATGCACCATCGCTTCGCGGCGCTCGGCCTGACGAAGACGCAGAGCGTGTTGCTCATCTTCTTCGTCGCCTCGACGCTGGGTCTCTCCGCGATCCTGCTCAAGGACGCGGCGCCCCACGAGGTGGCGCTCGTCCTCGTCCAGGCCGGGTGCATCCTCGCGCTGGTCGCCGTGCTCGAGAGTGTCGGGCGGGGGCGCACGGGCCGATGACCTCGCGTGACGCCCTCCGCGAGCGGCTGCGCGCCGCCTTCCGCGTCGACGATCCACCGTGGCGCGTCGCGGCGGCGCTCGCCGTCGGCGTGTTCGTCAGCTGCACGCCCCTCTACGGGTTCCAGACGCTCCTGTCGCTGCTGGTCGCGACCGTGTTCCGGCTCAACAAGGCGGCCGTCGTCGTGGGAACGTGGTTGAACCTGCCCTGGTTCGCGCCGCTGGTCTACGGCGCGGCGCTCTGGGTCGGCGGGCGCCTCGTGCCCGACGCGCCCGGGCTGGCGTCCGAGGTCACGGCGCTGCTGGCCGCGTCGGGATCGTTCTCGTTGCCGCGGATCATCCTCGTCGTCCAGAACCTCTCCGTGCCGCTGCTCGTCGGCACCACCGTCGTCGGTGCCGTCGCCGGCCTCACCACATACCTCGTCGCCCTCGGCGTGCTTCGCCGCCGGCACGCCCGCGGTATGATGGGGCCGTGAGCGTGAAGAAGGCGGTGTTCCCCGCCGCCGGGCTCGGAACGCGATTCCTCCCGGCGACGAAGGCGCAGCCGAAGGAGATGCTCCCGCTCGTCGACAAGCCCATGATCCAGTACGTCGTCGAGGAGGCGGTCGCGTCGGGCCTCTCGGAGATCATCATCGTGACCGGTCGGGGCAAGCGCGCGATCGAGGACCACTTTGACGCCGCCTTCGAGCTCGAGTACTACCTGAACGACCGGGGCAAAGTCGAGGAGCTCGCCCAGATCAAGACGATCTCGGAGCTGGCGTCGGTGTCCTACGTGCGGCAGAAAGAGCCGCTCGGGCTGGGCCACGCCATCCTCTGTGCGCGCTCGCTCGTGGGCGACGAGCCGTTCGCCGTGTTCCTGGGCGACGACATCATCGCGGCGCGGGAGCCGTGCATGCACCAGCTCCTCGCCGTGTTCGAGCGCTACGCCGGGCCGGTGCTCGCCGTCGAGCGCGTCCCGCGGGAGCGCTTGCCGCAGTACGGCGTGATCGCCGCGCGCCAGATCGCCGCCAACGTGTACGAGATCCTCGACCTCGTCGAGAAGCCGCGGCCGAACGAGGCGCCGTCCGACCTCGCGATCATCGGACGCTACGTGTTGCCGCCGGACGTCTTCGGCGTCCTCGTCGACACGCCTCCGGACGCGCGCGGCGAGATCCAGCTGACCGACGCCCTCCGGACGCTGCGCTCCCGCCGTCCGATGTACGCGGTCGCGTTCGAGGGCAAGCGCTTCGACACGGGCGACAAGCTCGGCTTCCTCAAGGCGACCGTCGAGTTTGCGCTCGCGCGGCCCGACCTGGGCGACGCCTTTCGGGCCTACCTCAAGTCCCTCGGGCTCTAGCCGAGGCCGGCCGTTGCGTTGACTTGACGCGGCGCTTCTGACACACTTTTCCAACTCTCCGGCGTCGACCCGAAGAGCCCATACACCATATGGCGAACGCTCCGAAGCGTCCATTCCACACCGCCTCCGACGCCGACATCAAGCGCGGCGAGGTTTCCGACGTCTATTTCGCGCGCACGGTCCAGATCCTGATCCACCGCGGGGACAAGAAGCGCGTGAAGGCGGAGATCTATCTGAAGAGCCTCCCGGAGGACTGGCGCTGGGGCATCCTCGCGGGCGTCGAGGAGGCCGCGGCGCTCCTGGAGGGCGTGGCGGTGGACGTCTGGGCCATGGACGAAGGGACCGTCTTCGAGCCCTACCAGCCGGTGCTCCGCGTCGAGGGGACCTACGTCGAGTGGGCCCAGTACGAGACGGCCCTCCTCGGCCTGCTCTGCCAGGCCTCGGGGATCGCGACCAAGGCCGCGCGCTGCAAGAAGGCCGCGGCCGACCGCCAGGTGATCTCGTTCGGCGCCCGCCGGATGCACCCGACGCTCGCGCCGATGATCGAGCGGAACGCGTTCGTCGGCGGCTGCGACGGCGTCGCCGTGACGAAGTCCGCGGAGCTGATCGACGCGGACCCAACGGGCACGATCCCGCACGCGCTGGTCCTGATGGTCGGCGATACGGTGGAAGCTCTCAAGGCCTTCCACGACATCATCGACCCCAAGGTCCGCCGTGTCGCCCTGATCGACACCCTGCAGGACGAGAAGTTCGAGGCGATCCGCGTGGCCCAGGCGCTCGGCCGTGACCTCTACGCCGTGCGGCTCGACACGCCCTCGTCGCGGCGCGGCGATTTCTACCGGATCATCGAGGAGGTCCGCTGGGAGCTCGGCCTCCGCGGCTTCGGCCACGTGAAGATCCTTGCCTCGGGGGGCATCGACGAGTACGAGATCCTGGCGCTCAACCCGGTCGTGGATGGCTACGGCGTCGGCACCTCCATCGCGAACGCGCCCGTGCTGAATTTCGCGCTCGATATCATGGAGATCGAAGGCCGGCCGATGGCGAAGCGCGGCAAGTGGTCGGGCGCCAAGGACGTCTTCCGCCGGCGCGGGGCGCTCGACACCGTGGTCCTCCCCGCCGGACAGCGGCCGCCCGGGCCGGACGGCGCGTGGGAGCCCCTGCTCAAGCCCCTCGTCACCGCGGGCCGGATCGTTCGCGACCTGCCGCCGCCGCGCACCCTCCGCGAGTACGTGCTGGATCAGCTCACGCGCGTGCCGCTCGAGACACTGCGGCGCGCGGGGCTGCGGAAGGACTTCTGAGGCCGTTGAGCATCCTCGACGACATCGTGCGCGACAAGCGCGTGGAGGTGGCCCGCCGCAAGGCGGAGACGGACCGCGCCGCTCTCGAGCGTGAGTGCGCGCGTCGTGCGCCGGCGCGCGACTTCGAGGCCGCGCTGCGGCCCCCGAGCGGCGGCGTCCGGCTCATCGCCGAAGTGAAGAAAGCGTCGCCGTCGCGCGGCGTGCTGGCGCCCGTCCTCGATCCTCAAGCACTCGCCCGGACATACGCGGCGGGGGGCGCGCACGCGATCTCGGTCGTCACCGACGAGAAGTACTTCCAGGGGAGCCTCGACCTGCTCGGCCGGATCCGTGGGGTGGTGGAGACGCCGCTGCTCCGCAAGGACTTCACGATCGACGAGTACCAGCTCTGGGAGGCGCGCGCGGCCGGCGCCGACGCGGTGCTCCTGATCGTCGCGATCCTCGAGCCTCCCCACCTCCGGGACCTCGCGGCCGCGGCGAAGGGGCTCGGGCTGGCCGCGCTGGTCGAGTGTCATACCGCGGCCGAGGTGGACGCGGCGCTCGCGGTGGGCGTCCGGATCATCGGTCTCAACAACCGCGACCTCCGCACGTTCGAGACGCGGATCGAGACCACGCTCGAGCTCCTGCCGCTGGTACCGCCGGGACCGATCGTCGTCAGCGAGAGCGGCTTCGTCGACCGTGCCCAGGTCCAGCGGGTCGTCGCGGCCGGCGCCCACGCGATCCTCGTGGGCGAGGCGCTCGTCACGGCGGGCGACGTCGGCGCCCGGATCCGCGAGCTGACGCTCTAAGTATGGTCGTGCGAGCCGCAGCCGCAGGCGAGGCGAGTCTGTAACGATGGTCCGCGTATGGTCCGCGTGAAGGTCTGTGGGATCACGCGTCTCGAAGACGCGCTGACGGCCGTCGAGGCGGGCGCCGACGCCCTCGGGTTCATCTTCGTGGAGAGTACGCCGCGCTTCGTGACGCCGGAGCAGGTCGCGCCGATCGTTCGGGCGCTGCCGCCGTTCGTCACGCCGGTCGGCGTCTTCTGGGACCACCCCGCCGGCCACGTCAAGGCGATCGCCGAGGCGTGCGGGCTCCGGGCGCTCCAGTTCCACGGCGACGAACGGCCCGAGGACCTCGACGGTTACCCGCTGCCGGTCATCAAGACGATCAAGCTGGTACCGTCGGGCGAGCTGGGCGGGCGGCCGGTGTTGAATCTGATCGTGACCGAGCGCTACCGCAAGTGCGCGGCCGCGCTCCTGCTCGACAGCGCCGCGCGCTGGAGCGAGGGCGAGGCGCGCCAGCCGATCGAGTGGACCGTCGCGCGCGAGCTGGCCGGCCAGCGGTGGCGGATCATCCTCTCCGCCGGCCTCACGCCCGAGAACGTCGGTCGCGCCGTCGCGACCGCGCGGCCGTACGCCGTGGACGTCAACTCCGGTGTCGAGGCCGAGCCCGGGCGCAAGGACCCGGACAAGGTCTGGCGGTTCGTCGCCGAGGCGAAGGGTGTGCGATGACGCTTCCCGACGCGCAGGGCCGCTTCGGGCGCTTCGGGGGACGGTTCGTCCCCGAGACGCTCATGGCGCCGCTCCAGGAGCTGGAGCGCGCCTACCGGGCCGCCCGGCGCGATCCGGAGTGGGCGCGGCGGCTCGCCGGGCTCCTCGCCGACTACGCGGGCCGGCCGACGCCGCTCTACTTCGCACGGCGGCTCACGGAGCATTGCGGCGGGGCGCGGATCTACCTCAAGCGCGAGGACCTCTGCCACACGGGCGCTCACAAGATCAACAACGTGCTCGGCCAGGCGCTCCTGGCCGCGCGTATGAAGAAGGGCCGCGTGATTGCGGAGACCGGCGCGGGACAGCACGGGGTCGCGACGGCGACGGCCGCCGCGCTCCTCGGGCTCGAGTGCGAGGTGTACATGGGGGCCGAGGACGTCGAGCGCCAGGCGCTCAACGTCTACCGCATGCGGCTCCTCGGAGCGCGGGTCACCGCCGTCGAGGCGGGAAGCCGCACGCTGAAGGACGCGATCAACGAGGCGCTCCGCGACTGGGTCACGCACGTGCGGACGACGTACTATCTCCTCGGCTCGGCGCTCGGCCCGCATCCGTACCCCCTGATGGTCCGCGACTTCCACGCCGTCATCGGCCGGGAGACGCGGCGCCAGGCGCGGACGACGCTCGGGCGTCTGCCGGACGTGCTCGTCGCGTGCGTGGGCGGCGGCTCGAACGCGATCGGGCTCTTCCATCCCTTCATCGGCGACCGGCGCGTCCGCCTGATCGGCGTCGAGCCGGGCGGCGAGGGGATCGCGACGGGCCGTCACGGCGCGTCGATGACGGCGGGCCGAATCGGCGTCCTCCACGGCTGCATGAGCTATCTGCTCCAGAACGACGACGGGCAGATCGCCACCGCGCACTCGATCTCGGCGGGGCTCGACTATCCGGGCGTCGGGCCCGAGCACGCGTACTACCGCGACGCCGGTCGGTTCGAGTTCGTCTCGATCACCGACGAGGAGGCGGTCGAGGGGTTCCAGGCGCTGACCCGTCAGGAAGGCATCATGCCCGCGCTCGAGTCAGCGCACGCCGTGGCCCACGCGATGCGCCTGGCGAAGACGCTCCCGCGGTCGAAGGCGATCGTCGTCGGGCTCTCGGGCCGCGGGGACAAGGACGTCCACGTCGTGGCGAAGGCGCTCGGGCAGGAGGTCAGATGAAGGACCCCGGGACGAAGTCTCGCCTCGCGGCGACCTTCGCCGACCTCCGCGCCCGCGGCGAGCGCGCCCTGGTGGCCTACCTCACGGCCGGCGATCCCTCGCTCGGGGCCACAGAGCGGCTCGTGCGCGAGGCGGCGGCGCGCGGCGCCGACATCGTCGAGCTCGGCGTGCCCTTCTCGGACCCCATCGCCGACGGCCCCGTCATCCAGCGCGCGGCCATGCGGGCTCTCGAGCGGGGGATTTCCGTGGCGCGGGTGCTCGAGACGGTCGCAACGCTGCGGGCGGAGACGGCCGTGCCCCTCGTGCTCCTCACGTACTACAACCCGGTCCTCGCCTTCGGCCTCAAGGCCTTTGCGCGAACGGCGGCCGACGCGGGCGTCGACGGCGTGATCGTCGCCGACCTGCCCCCGGAAGAGGCGGGCCCGTTCGCGGCCGAGGCGGAGGCGGCGGGGCTCGACCTCGTCCACCTCGTGGCGCCGACCTCCACACCGTCGCGTGTGCGCCTGATCGCCCGCCGGAGCGGCGGCTTCATCTACGTGGTCTCGTTGACGGGCGTCACGGGGGAGCGGCGGGAGCTGCCGCGCGACCTCGAGGCGCAGATCACGGCGCTCAGACGCGTGACGACGAAACCGGTCTGCGTCGGGTTCGGGATCGGCCACCCCGACCAGGTGGCGGCGGTGGGGCGGCTCGCGGACGGCGTGATCGTCGGCTCCGCGATCGTGCGCCTGATCGAGGAGCGCGCCGGCTCCCCGAGTCTCGTGAAGGACGTCGGTGATTTCATTGCCGCGCTGAAGGAGCCGCTGCGTGAGGCCGGGTTGGGAGATCTCCCCCAGACCCCCCCCGCGCGCAGGCGTCCGAGGTAGCCTATGGCTGCGTGGTTCCGACGTAAGACCGACGGGTCCGAGGGCAAGCCGAGCCGCGTCCACATCGCCGAGGGGCTCTGGATCAAGTGCGACTCGTGCAAGGAGATCGTCTACCGTGCCGAGGTCGAGCGCGCGGGGCGCGTCTGCCCGAAGTGCCTCTATCCCTTCCGCGTCTCCGCGCGCGAGCGTGTCGCGCTCCTGGCGGACCCAGGCACGTTCGAAGAGCGCGACACCAACCTCGAGACCACGGACCCGCTCGGCTTCAGGGACACCAAGAAGTACCGCGACCGGGTCCGCGCCGCCGTGGAGAAGACGAAAACCGACGAGGCGGTCGTCACGGGGGTGGCGCGGATCGGCGGCGTGCCCGCGGTGCTGTGCGTGTTCGAGTTCGGATTTCTGGGCGGCAGTATGGGGTCGGTCGTCGGCGAGAAGCTCACGCGCGCGATCGAGCTCGCCATCGACAAGCACCTGCCGGTCGTCATCGTTTCCGCGTCGGGCGGCGCCCGCATGCAGGAAGGGATCCTCTCACTCATGCAGATGGCCAAGACCGCCGCAGCGCTCGAGCGCCTCGGCGAGCGCCGCCTCCCGTACGTCTCCGTCCTGACCGATCCGACGACGGGGGGCGTCACGGCAAGCTTCGCGATGCTCGGCGACATCATCCTCGCCGAGCCGCGCGCGTTGATCGGCTTCGCCGGGCCGCGCGTGATCGCCGAGACGATCCGCCAGCCCCTGCCCGAAGGGTTCCAGCGCTCGGAGTTCCTGCTCGAGCACGGTCAGATCGACTTCATCGTCGACCGGCGCGAGCTCAAGGAGACCCTCCGCCGCATCCTCGCGTTCTTCGCCGGCGAGCCGCCCCGGTCCGGCTAGCGTTCGCCTGGGGAGCATGGCAACGATCGCCGCGCAGCGAGGCCGACGGGCACGCGCGCCAGGGATCGCGGGACCACGCGGCACGCGTCCTGTGCCCCGTTGTGGCTGGGCTCCACCTGGGCCCGCGGGGTCCGTTGCCAGTTGGTGGGAACGGGTCCCTTCCACCCCTGGCGCGCGCGCCCGTCGGCGCCGCCCTCGAGCGCCGGCTGCGCCGGCGCAATCGAATCCTGGGGGTGGCTCGGCGGGGGCCGTCGCGCCCTGGGGGCGCGCCTGTGAAGTCGCCCCCTTCGATGAGCTAGCGCGCCGGTGACCTATGCCGAGGCGGTCGCTCGCCTGCTCGCCCTGCGCGGCGGCGAGCACGCGGGGATGCGCCCGGGGCTCGAGCGGATCGAGGCGCTGCTCGCGGCGTTGGGCCATCCCGAGCGGCGCTACCGGCTCGTCCAGGTCGGGGGCACGAACGGCAAGGGGTCGGTGGCGGCGATGCTGGCGGCGATCCTCAAGGCCGGCGGCCACCGCGTCGGTCTCTACACCTCGCCCCACCTCGTCTCGTTTCGCGAACGGATCCGCGTGAGCGGCGAGCCCATCTCGGAGGACAGCGTGGTCGACGGCGTGGAGGCGCTCGGCACTCTGATCGCGCGTCTCGACGCCACCATGTTCGAGGCGGCGACCGCGCTCGCGCTCGACCACTTCGCGCACGAGGCGGTGGACGTCGCGGTGCTCGAGGTCGGTCTCGGCGGGAGACTCGACGCGACGACCGTCGGCGTCCCGGCCGTCAGCGTCGTCACGCGCATCGACCTCGACCACCAGGCGGTGCTCGGGTCCACGCTCGCGGCGATCGCCGCCGAAAAGGCGGCGATCATCCGTGCAGGCGTCGCCATCGTGGCGTCGCAGGCACCCGAGGCGATGGCGGTGCTCCTCCGGCACGCGGCCGCGGTCGGCGTGCCGCTCCTCTCCGCCGGGCGCGATCTGTTCGTGACGGTCGAGCACCGTGACCTCGACGGGCAGCGGATCGGCTGCGCCGGGCCGGGCTGGTCCCTATCGCCCCTCACGCTCGGCATGCTCGGGAGCTTCCAACCCGAGAACGCCCTCCTCGCGGTCGCGGCGGCCCGCGCCCTCGGCGTCGGCGCCGCCGCGATCGGCCAGGGACTCGCGCGCGCCCGGTGGCCGGGACGCTTCCAGGTCCTCGCGCGTGACGGCGGATGGCTCGTCCTCGACGGCGCGCACAACCCCGGCGGTGCCCGTGCGCTCGTCAGCTCCCTCCGGGACTATTTCGGCTCCACCGCCGTCACGTTCGTGGTGGGGATCCTGCGGGACAAAGACGCTCCCGCGATCCTGGCCGAGCTGGCACCGCTCGCCCGCCGGCTCATCCTGACCGCGTCGTCCAACCCCCGCGCGACCGACCCGCCGGCGCTCCGCGCGGCCGTCCCGCCCGCCGTCGGGGGCGTCGAGCTCGCCGCGTCCCCCGTCGAGGCCCTCGCGATGGCTGGCCGGCCGCCGTCCGCCCCGGTCGTGTGCGTCGCCGGCTCGCTCTCCCTCATCGGCGACGTGTGGAGACACCTCGCGGGGAGCGATGACCCAGTTAATATGATGGGGTCCCCTTTCTGACGGGGACGTTCCAGATACCGATGCGAGGTCTCTCCGCGGCCACGCTCCTCCTCGCCGGCGCCCTCCTCGCCGGTCCGCTCCCCTCGGCGGCCCTGGCGCCCGGCCCGGTGACCGTGCGGACCAATGGCGACGTCACAATCCTGGCGGATCGGATCGAGGAGGTCGCCTCTGACAACCTCCTTGTCGCCACCGGCAACGTGGAGGTCTCGCGGGGGACCGCGCGCCTGCTGGCCGACCGCGTGGAGCTGAACCGCGACACCGGCGACGTGGTCGCGCAGGGGCGCGTGATCTTCTACGACGGCGACGACCAGCTCACGGGTGAGCGCATCGAGTACAACGTGAGGACCGGCACCGGTGTCATCTACCGTGGTCGGATCCTCGTCGCGCCCGCGTACCGGATCGCCGGCGAGCGCCTCGAACGAGTCGGCGAGAGCGTCTACCACGTCCGCCGCGGGATTTTCACGACGTGCGAGGACGACGGGTCGCCCGCGTGGTCCTTCCGCTTCGGCTCGGCCACCGCGGACCTCGAGGACCTGATCTACGGGACGAACGCGTCCTTCTGGGCCAAGGGCGTTCCGCTGATTCCCTTCTTCCCGTTCTTTGCCGCGGCGATCCGGCGCGAGCGCCAGACCGGCCTCCTGCCGCCCGTGTTCGGGACGTCGGGCCGGCGCGGGTTCTTCGCCGAGATGCCGTTCTTCTGGGCGATCTCGGACAGCCAGGACGCCACGCTCGGGCTCGACTTCTTCGAGCGACGCGGCGTCGGCGGCTCGGCGGAGTACCGGTACATCCTGTCGGAGGGGCAGCGCGGCACCCTCGGAGGGTTCTGGGTGCACGAGAGCATGCAGCACGGCGACGACCGGGGCTGGGGACGGCTCTCCCACGACTGGCAGATCGCGCCCGGGTTCCAGTTCCGCGCGGACCTCAACGGCGTGTCCGACGACGGCGTGCTCCGACTCTACGAAGACTCACTCCAGCGGCGGGCGGCGCAGCGGGCCGAGTCCAACGTGTCCCTCACGCGGACGTTGCAGGACTGGAACGTCGTGGGCCGCGTCTTCGTCTACCAGGACCTCACGACGCCGGACCCGGTCGAGCTCCAGCGGCTGCCCGAGCTGTCGGTCCAGGGCGTGCGGCAACCGTTCCCGGGACTCCCCGGCCTCCTCTACCAGGTCGACGCGAGCGCCGTCCACTTCTACCGTGAGCTCGGCTCCGACGGCACGCGGGCCGACCTGCGGCCGCGGCTGTCGAGGCCGATCCCGCTCGCGGGGTACGCCACCGTGACGCCGTTCGCCGGCGGGCGCGTGACCGCCTACGACCGGACGGTCAGGAGCATCGGGATCACGCACGACGTCTTGGTCGAGCACACCGACGACACCGCGCGCGTCCGGCAGCTCGCCGAGTTCGGCGCCGACTTCGAGACCCGCGCCGCACGCGTCTACGCCCTCGGCGGCGCGGCGGGCCTCGACGCGCTCCTGCACTCGATCGAGCCGCGCGTGCACTACATTCGCGTCGTCGGCAAGAACTTCTACAGCCTGCCGATCTGGGACGAGCATGTCGACCGGGTCCCGGAGGGGAACTGGCTCGAGTACTCGGTCACGAACCGGCTGCGCGGGCGGACGGTGAGCCCGGAGGGCACGGAGCCCGAGCGGCTGGAGCTCACCCGGTTCACCCTGGCCCACGCGTACGATCTCGAGGGCCGGCGCTGGGGAAACCTCGCGGGTGACCTCACCGTCCAAGCAACCAAGGTACTTCGCTTGCGGGGCGATGTAAGCTACAACGTTGAGCATGGGACGTTCGTCGCGGGGACCACGGACATGGCGGTGACCCTGCCCGTCGTGACGGCCACCGTCGGGACGCGCTTCGACCGCCGGGTGCCGTTCGTCCCGGACTGGGTCGAGATCCCGGGCACCTACAACCCGGGCCTCGCGGTCCTGGACCGCCCGAACGTGAACTTCCTCGAGGGGAGCCTCTCCGTGGAGGTCTCGAAGAACCTCGTCCTCCGCGTCAGGACCAACTACGACGCGCGCACGGACACCTTCGTCGAGAGCCGCTTCGGCGCCGACTTCAAGCTCCAGTGCTGGGCGCTCCTGGTCGAGTACGTCAACCGCAGTCCCGAGTTCGCCGGCAAGACGGCCGACAACGAGTTCCGCTTCTCGCTCAACCTGCTTGGCGTGGGGGGCGTGCTGTCGACGCGGCTCGGCGCGAGCGACTCGGGAGCCCGCCTCAAGTGATCCCGTTCATCGACCTGACCCGCCAGCACGCGGCGCTCCGGACGGAGCTTCTCGCGGCGATGGCGGGCGTGCTCGACCGGAGCGAATTCGTCCTGGGCGGCGAGGGGCGGGTGCTCGAGCAGGAGCTCGCTCTCACGTGCGGCGTCCGCCACGCGGTCGGCGTCGCGTCCGGCACGGACGCGCTCCGCCTGGCGCTCGCGGCGCTTGGCGTCGGGCCCGGCGACGAGGTCCTGACGCCGGCGTTCTCCTTCGTCGCCTCGGCCTCGACGATCGTGATGGCGGGTGCCACGCCCGTCTTCGTGGACATCGATCCGGCGACCTACACGCTCGACGTCCGGGCGGCGGAGCGCGCGCTGACCCCGCGCACGCGCGCGATCGTCCCCGTGCACCTCTACGGCCACCCCGCGCCGATGGACGCGATCGTGGCCTTCGCCGGGCGGCACGGGCTCGTCGTCCTCGAGGACGCCGCGCAGGCCATCGGCGCGACGTGGGCCGGGAGACCAGTTGGGAACTGGGGAGACGCGGCGTGCGTCTCGTTCTATCCGACGAAGAACCTCGGCGCGTGCGGCGACGGGGGGATGGTGCTGACCGACCGTGACGACGTCGCGGAGCGCGTGCGGCGGCTCAGGCACCACGGTGACGGCGGCCGCTACCGCCACGTGGAGCTCGGTTACGCGAGCCGGCTCGACGAGCTCCAGGCGGCCGTCCTCCGCGTCAAGTGGAGACGGCTCGGGGAGTGGACGGAGCGCCGACGACGGCTCGCGGCCCGGTACGGTGATCTCCTCCGCGACCTGCCGCTCGGGCTCCCGGTGGAGCGTCGGGAGGCGCGGCACGTCTATCACCTCTTCACCGTCCGCCACGCGCAGCGCGACGCGTTCGCCAAGGCGCTCGCCGACCTGGGCGTGGGGACCGGGGTGTACTATCCCCTCGCCGTGCCGAATCAGCCCATGTTCGGCGGAGACGAGCGGCGGTTCCCCGAGGCGTGGCGCGCCGCGCGCGAGGTGCTGTCGCTGCCGTGCTTCGCGGAGCTCGGCGACGAGGAAGTCGACACGGTGGCGGCCGCCGCCCGGAAAGCGTGCGAGGCGATATGAAGTCCATAGCGGAGACGCTCAAACAGCGACTCGCGGCGACGCCCACCGTCGGCGTCATCGGACTCGGGTACGTGGGCCTGCCGCTGGCCGTGGCGTTCGCCGAGTCCGGCGCGACCGTGATCGGCGTGGACGTCGATCCCGCCCGCGTGGCGCGGGTCCGCGCGGGCGAGAGCTTCGTCGAGGACGTGCCGGCCAGCACGCTCGCCCGCCTGGTCACGGCGAAGAGCCTGACCGCGACCGACGACATCGCCGCCCTCAAGGACGCGGATGCGATCCTCATCTGTGTCCCCACGCCCCTCGGCAAGTCGAAGGAGCCCGACATCTCCTACATCGTGAGCGCCGCCGACGCGATCGCTCGCGTGATCCACGGCGGCCAGCTCGTCGTGCTCGAGTCGACGACGTACCCCGGCACGACGCAGGAGATCCTGCTGCCCCGCTTCGAGGCCCGCGGGCTCAGGGCCGGGGAGGACTTCTTCCTCGCGTTCTCGCCCGAGCGGATCGATCCGGGAAACCGCCGCTACACGCTACGGGAGATCCCCAAGGTGGTGGGCGGCCTCACGCCGGCGTGCCGGGAGCTGACGATGACGCTCTACGCGCGTGTCGCGCGGCAGGTCGTCCCGGTGTCCGGGCCAGAGACGGCCGAGATGGTCAAGCTCTTCGAGAACACGTTCCGCTCCGTCAACATCGCCCTGGTGAACGAATTCGCGATCATGTGTCGGCGCCTTGGCCTCTCGGTCTGGGAGGTGATCGGCGCCGCGGCGACGAAGCCGTTCGGCTTCATGCCGTTCTATCCCGGCCCGGGCCTCGGCGGGCACTGTTTACCATCCGATCCCCACTACCTCTCCTGGCGGGTGCGCCTCGAGGGCTACGAGCCGCGCTTCATCGCGTTCGCCGACGAGATCAACCGCCAGATGCCGACGTACGTCGTGCAGCTCATCACCGACGCGCTCAACGAGCGTGGTCGCTCCGTCCGCGGCGCGCGCATCCTCGTCCTCGGCGTGGCCTACAAGGCGAACGTCGCCGACACGCGCGACTCGCCTGCGATCGAGATCCTCCAGACCCTCCTCGCGAAGGGCGCTGCGGTCGCCTACCACGACCCGTTCGTGCCGTTGCTTCCGCTCGACCGGACGACGCTCGAGTCGATCGCCTGGGGCGACGCCGAGCTCGCCGGTCGCGACGTGGTGCTGGTCCTCACGCCGCACGAGGGGTACGACTGGGCGGCGATCGTGCGGGAGGCGCCTCTCGTGGTCGACACCCGCAACGCGACCGCGGGAGTGCCGCCCGCGCCGCACGTCATCCGGCTCTAGTCGGGCACCATCGAATTAGCGCGCCAAGGGGTGCAAGACGTCGATCGCCCAGCCCACGTCCAGGCGCTCCCCCAGCCACCCCGGCGTGGTGGTCCGCGCGTTCAGGACAACCCCCTCGGCATCGTGCTGTCCGGCGGAATCGTGCGTGTCCGGGCCCCGACCTCCAGCAGGCGCCCGTCTGCGTCGTGGCGCATCACGACCCGGCTCGCGTCGCACGCCTGGGGTGCACCCCTAAAGTGAGACACGGAAACTAAGGAAAGTCGTCGTTAAGCGCGGTTCACCGCATGCTCGTTCCGCCGTAGGACCATGACTGGCGCCACCGTCGCTTCAAAGTCGGCCGGCGCCAGGTAGCTGAGGGCGGAGTGGAGGCGCTGCCGATTGTAGACGTCTTCGTCGATGCCGTGATGGAGCGCGCTCTCGGCGAGCAAGGCGAGGGCGTCGGCGGATCGGCCTCCGGCGCCTGGTCGAGGGCGCCGACCTCGGGGGCTAGTCGCCCTCGGACCCTCACGGTGCCGTCCTCATCTGGATACACGTGCAGCGCTCGGCCGGCGTGCTGGTGGTCGTCCTCTCGAGCCTCGGCCTTGCGGTCCACCCGACGCCAGCCTCGCACGATCCGCTCGACGTGCGCGGCGGTGCCGGCGCGGCCCACTGCCAGTAGCCGCGCCTCGGTCTCCGGGGTAGCCACGCGGGTCAACTCCCTGACCTTGGCGTAGGACAGCTCGCCGCGGGCGAGCGCGCGCGACAGCAGCGGCAGCATGCCGAGCGCGCGCGCCACCCGGACGTGCTCCCGGGCCGGTCGAGCGAGCGCGTGTCCATGGCGAGTCCCCCTTCTGCGGCTGGGGCGACACCCGAGTTTCGGAGCCACCGGGGAGACGCGCCCAGCGGCGATCGCGGCCCGATCGACATTTTTTCGACGAACGCATCCGAGACGCCTTCTCCGGGCGGTGATGGACCGCTGGGGCGGGATTTATCAGAGGCTGCCGCCACGCGGCGACTGCCCACGCAGAAGCTGTCAAGCGGAAATCGTCGGCGACTCGCCGCCGTCCCGGACGATCATCAAGTTCTTCGCGCGGGAGCTCGAACAGTAGCGCGTCCGACACGGCGCCCGGCCGGGCGCCGGCGCGTGGCTGGAGTAGAATAGCGGCGTGAGAGGCCAGGTCGCGATCCGCTCGTCCGCTGCGCGCCGTCCGCGTCGGGACTGACGTGAGCGGTACCGTCCGTGTGCGCTTCGCACCGAGCCCGACGGGCCACCTCCACGTGGGCGGCGCGCGCACGGCGCTGTTCAACTGGCTCTACGCGCGCCACCACCGCGGCGCCTTCATTCTGAGAATCGAGGACACCGACCGCTCGCGCTCGACCGATGCGAACATCGCCGCGATTGTCGAGGCGCTCGAGTGGCTCAGCCTGGACTGGGACGAGGGACCGCCGACGCCGGGCTATCGCCAGACCGAGCGCCTCGCGATCTACCGCGAGCACGCCGAGTGGCTCTTCGCCGCGGGCCGCGCCTACTACTGCGATTGCGCGCCCGAGCAACTGGAGCGCGAGCGACGGGCCGCGCAGGCGCGCAAGGAGACCTTCCGGTACTCGGGGCGGTGTCGCGATCGCGGCCTCGCCGCGGGCGCGCTCCGCCTCAGGATCCCGGACGAGGGCGCGACGATCGTGAACGACCTGATCCACGGTCCGGTGACGTTCGATCACCGCCAGCTCGACGACTGGATCCTCGTCCGCACCGAGGGGACGCCCACGTACAACTTCTGCGTCGTCGTGGACGACGTCACGATGCGGATCACCCACGTGATCCGCGGGAACGATCACCTGCCGAACACGCCCAAGCAAATCCTCTGCTACGAGGCTCTCGGCTACCCGCTCCCCGAGATGGCGCACGTCTCGATGATCCTAGGGCCGGATCGGAGCCGGCTCTCCAAGCGCCACGGCGCGACCTCCGTCCAGGCCTTCCGCGACGCCGGCATCCCCGCTGAGGCGATGGTCAACTACCTGGCCCGTCTGGGCTGGTCCCACGGCGACCAGGAGATCTTCACGCGGGAAGAGCTGATCGAGCTCTTCGACATCAAGGACGTCGCCTCCTCCGGCGCCGTCTTCGACCACGCAAAGCTCGAGTGGCTCTCGCACCAGTGCATCAAGCGGATGGACGCGGACCGGCTCGCGGCCGCGGTGGCGCCGTTCTTCCCGGCCGTCGGGCTCGCGGTACCCCGCGACCGCGAGTACGTCGCGCGCGTGCTGCCGACGCTCAGGGAGCGTGGGAAGACGTTCCGCGAGCTGCTCGAGGTTGGCCGCTTCTACTTCGAACGTCCCCGTGACTATGCGCGGGAGGCGGCGGACACGTACTTCACCGAGACGGGTGCCGGGCGGCTCGCGGCGCTCATCGCGCGGCTCGAGGCGCTGCCGAGCTTCACCCCCGACACGCTGGAGCGCGCGTACCGCGACCTGGGCGCGGAGCTCGGGCTCAAGCTCGTCGATCTGGCCCAGCTCACCCGCCTGGCGCTCTCCGGCGGGACGGCGTCGCCACCCCTGTTCGAGGTCCTCGCCCTCCTGGGGCGCGAGGAGGCGCTCGCGCGTCTCCGCGCGGCTCAGGACTGGATCATCGCGCGGAGACGGTCGTGAGGCTCCTGCTGGTCCGGCACGGCCAATCGGAGTGGAACCAGGTGCGGCGCTTCCAGGGCGCCCACGACGTCGGCCTCTCCGACACCGGGCGGGTCCAGGCCGAGGCGCTGGGGCGTGCGGTCCGGCGCGGCTATCGCGTGGCCACCGCCTATGTGAGCCCGATGCGCCGCGCCCTGGAGACGGCCGAGATCGCGCTCGCGGGGACCGCGATCCCGCGGGTCCCACTGCCGGATCTCCGCGAGCTCTCGCTCGGGGAGTGGGAGGGACGCACGGTGGACGAGGTCCGCGCCCTCCACGGGGACCCGTTTCACGCGTGGGTCCGCGCACCGCTCGACTGCCCGCCGCCCGGTGGCGAGGCGCTCCCGGAGGTCTCGGCCCGGGTGCGGCGCGCCATCGCGCGGATCGGCGAAGACCATCGGAACGGCGATGACGTGCTGGTCGTCGCGCACGGCGGCGTGATCAGCGTCTACCTCTGCCATCTGCTGGGCGTCTCGTTCAACGCGCTCTGGCGGCTCCGCATCGACAACGGCTCGCTGTCGATCGCCGAGCCCCCGCGGCTCGTCTCCGTGAATGACACCACCCATCTCCCGCCGGTGCCGCGGAGCGCGTGGTTCGACGAGTCGAGGGCACCGTGACGGTCCTGCTCGCGCTGTTCGGCGGGATGGCGCTTCTCCTCTACGGCATCCGCCTGAGCGGCGAGGCGCTCCAGCGTGCGCTCGGCGGGCGGTTACGGAGCCTGCTGACCGGGCTCTCGCGCAACCGGGTTCTCGCCGTCGTCTCGGGCGCGGCCATCACCGCGATCATCCAGTCGTCTGCGGCCACGACGCTCATGCTGATCGGCTTCGTCGCCGCGGGTCTCATGACCTTCCGCCAGACGCTCGGCGTGATCCTGGGCGCCGACATCGGCACGACGTTCACGGTCCAGCTCATCGCCTTCCGCGTCACCGACTACTCGCCGCTCCTGGTCGGCCTCGGCTTCACGACCACGTTCGTCGCGCGGCGGCGGATGCTGAAGGACGTCGGGCAGGCCCTCCTCGGGCTCGGCCTCCTGTTCCTCGGCCTCAAGCTGATCCTCGACAACGCCGGGATGCTCAAGGGGAGCCAGCTCGCGGTGGACCTCCTCGACGCGATCGCGGGCAACCCCGTGGTCGGCGTCCTCGTCGGCGCGGTGTTCAGCGCGCTGGTGACCTCGTCGGCCGCGACCCTCGGGCTGGCGCTCGCCTTCGGCCACCAGGGGTTGCTGAGCCTCGCCGGAGCCGTCGCGGTCGTGCTCGGCGCGAACATCGGCACGTGCGTCACCGCCCTCACGGCGTCGATCGGCGCGAGCGCCGAGGCCAAGCGCGTGGCCGTCGCCCACATCGCCTTCAAGCTCCTCGGGGTCGCGCTCGTCTTCCCGTTCATCGGCCCGTTCACCGCCGTGGTGGCGTCCACCGCCGCCGAGCCGGCGCGCCAGATCGCGAACGCCCACACGCTCTTCAACATCGGCATCAGCCTTGCGTTCCTGCCCTTCACGCCGTGGGCGGCGCGGGCGATCGAATCGCTCGTGCCGGACACCCAGGAGGGCGACAGCCCGTTCCGCACCCGCTATCTCGACGAGCGGGCGCTCGAGCAGCCGGCCCTGGCGTTCGGCCAGGCGACCCGCGAGGCGCTCCGAATGGCCGACGTGGTGCAGGGGATGCTCCGCGATGTGCCGGTCGTGTTCGGGAGCGACCACGCGGAGCTCCTGGAGGACGTCTCGCGGCGCGACGACCAGGTCGACTTCCTCGAGCGGGAGATCAAGCTCTTCCTCACCCGGCTCGGGCGCGAGGCGATGGGCTCGGACCTCTCGCGCAAGGAGATCGCGCTGATTTCCTTCATCGGCAACCTCGAGAACATCGGCGACATCATCGACAAGAACCTGATGGAGCTCGGCCGGAAGAAGCTCTATCAGGGACGGCGGTTCTCCGACACGGGCTGGGCGGAGATCCAGGAGTTCCACGGGATCGTCTCGAAGAACCTCGAGCGGGCCATCGCCGCCTTTGCCGCAAACGACCGGGGGCTGGCGCAGGAAGTCCTCGACCAGCGCCCCCTGATCCGACAGCGCGAGCGCGACCTGCGCGAGTCCCACCTCGGGCGGTTGCGCGCCGGCCTCGCGGAGTCCATCGAGACGTCGGAGATCCACCTCGACATCCTGACGAACCTGAAGCGCGTGAGCTCGCACGTCTCCGCGCTTGCGATCTCCATCCTTGAGGAGGTCTGAGATGAAGAAGATCGAGGCCATCATCAAGCCGTTCAAGCTCGACGACGTGAAGGAGGCGCTGACGGAGCTCGGCGTCGTCGGCATGACCGTGACCGAGGTCCGCGGCTTCGGCCGACAGAAGGGCCACACCGAGCTCTACCGCGGCTCCGAGTACACGGTGGACTTCCTCCCGAAGGTGAAGGTCGAGGTCGTCGTCGCGGACGGTCTGGTGGACAAGGTCGTCGCGACGATCGTCGGCGCCGCGAAGACGGGCTCCATCGGTGACGGCAAGGTGTTCGTGCTCCCGATCAACGAGTCGATCCGCATCCGGACCGGAGAGACGGGCGAGTCGGCCGTCTGAACCCCACCGGGCGCGACTTCCGCCGGCTCGGGTTCGCCGACCCGGCCGCCGCGCTGGCGAATTTCGAGGGCCTCACGCCGACGCCGCGGGACGCCGAGCTGCTGGCGCCGACCGTCCCGCGGCTCCTCGCCGCCCTCGCGCAGGCACCCGACCCCGACATGGCGCTCAACAACCTCGAGCGCCATGCGGCCGTGGTTGACCGGTCCGTTCTCTACTCGACGCTCGCCCAGCACCCCGGGGCGCTGCCGCTGCTCGTGCGCGTCCTCGGCTCGAGCCAGTTCCTCGCCGACGCGCTCCGCCGCCGCCCGCAGGCGCTCGCCTGGCTCCTCGAACCGGCCACGATGCGGGTCTGGCTCCCGGAGGACCTCGCGGCCGAGCTCGCTCAGGCGCTCGCGCCCTTTGAGACGCGTGAGGCGCGGATGCGGGGGCTGCGTCGGGTGAAGTACCGTCATCTCCTGCGTATCGGCGCCCGCGACCTCCTGGGCGACGCCGACCTCGCCGTGACGACGGCGGAGCTCGCGCACCTCGCCGACGCGTGCCTCGCCGAGGCGCTCGCGTTCGCGGAGTCGGCGGCGCGCGTCGCGTACGGCGCGCCGCGCGATGCGACCGGGACCGAGACCGGTGTGGCCGTCATCGCGATGGGGAAGCTCGGCGGCGAGGAGCTCAACTACTCGTCCGACATCGACCTTATGTTCGTCTACGGGGCCGACGGTGAGACGACGGGCGGGCGCGGCGGCCGCGTCGTGAACGGCGAGTACTTCGCGCGTGTGTGCCGGGAGCTCGTGGCCTTTCTCGAAGAGGTCACCGACGAGGGCTACGCGTTCCGCGTCGACCTGCGCCTGCGGCCCGAGGGGCGGATGGGCGCCGTCGTCCTCGCGCTCGACCGGTACCGCGACTACTATCGGGAGCGCGCCGAGCTGTGGGAGCGTCAGGCGCTCGTCAAGGCGCGCGTGGCCGCCGGCGACGCCCGCGTGGGGGCAGGCTTCATGGAGCTGGCGCGCGAGGTCGTCTACCGGCCGGGCCTCGACGCGCGGATCCTCCCCGCGGTCCGCGCGATGAAGGCGCAGATCGATCGGGCGCTCGGCGAGAAGGGCGACGCGGCGACGAACGTCAAGCTCGGACGTGGCGGGATCCGCGAGATCGAGTTCCTCGTCCAGGCGCTCCAGCTCCTCTACGGCGGTGACGACGCCTGGCTGCGCGAGCGCAACACGCTGAAGGCGATCTTCCGGCTGACGGAGCGCGGGTACCTGGCACCCGACCTCGGGCGGATGCTCTCCGAGGCGTACGTGCACTTGCGCACCGTGGAGCACCGACTGCAGATCCTCCACGAGTTCCAGACCCACACGCTGCCGTCGGCGCCGCTCGAGCTCGGGCGGCTGGCCCGGCGCGTCGGCCTCGTCGGGCCGCCGGCGTCGGCGGCGCGCGCGTTCCGGGCGCGCCATCGCCGGATCACTGAAGCCGTGCACCGCGCCTTCCGCGCGTTCTTTGTAGCGGGGTCCGCGCGCCCGGGAGACTCCGTGGGTGGCCCGAGCAAGGGGCGGGGTGGCTCTGTTGTAGCGGGGTCCGTGCGCCCGGGAGACTCCGTGGGTGGCCCGAGCAAGGGGCGGGGTGGCTCCGTTCGGCTCCCGAGCGTCATGGCGCTCCGGGCCACGGGGTTCGCCGATCCCGACCGCGCGCGCCACAACCTCGGGCGCATCCTCGAGGGGCGCCCGCTCGTGCCCTACCCGGGCCAGCTCCACGCGGCGCTCGAGCGCCTCTACCCGATGCTCCTCGACGCGCTCTGGAAGAGCCCCGACCCCGACGCGGCGCTCAACCAGGTCGAGCGCTTCCTGTCGGCTGCCGGTCCGCGCGCCGGGCTCATCGAGCTGCTCGCCGACCGCGCCGAGCTCCTCACCGGGCTCGTCCGCGTGTGCGCGGGCGGCGACCTCCTGACGCAGCTCCTCATCGCCCAGCCCGAGCTCCTCGCCTCGCTCGCGGCGCCCGAGCGGCTCCTCCGGCCCAAGAGGAAGCCGGCATACTGCGCCGCCGTGGGCCAGGTCTTCGGCCCGGGGCTCGGGCCCGGGGAACGGCGGGACCAGCTGCGCCGCCTCAAGCAGGCGGAGGAGCTGACGATCGTGTGGCGGTACCTCGGCGGCGTGACGACCGTCGACGGCTACGCGCGGGAGATGACGGCGCTCGCCGAGGCCGTGCTGGCGGCGGGCTGGCTCCTGACGCTCGAGCCGCTCGTGGCGCGGCACGGCGTGCCACGTGATGCCGAGGGGCGCTTCATCCCGGCCGTCGTCGTGGGCCTCGGCAAGCTCGGCGGCCGCGAGCTCTGCACGGGCTCGGACCTCGACCTCTTCGTAGTGACGGCGGACGAGGGGCGGACGGACGGCGGCGATCCGATCGACGCCTCGTGGTTCTACAGTCTCGCGGTGGAGCGTCTGGCCGGCGCGCTCGGCGACATCACTGCCGCGGGCGTCGCGTTCCCCGTCGACCTCCGGCTTCGGCCCGGCAGCAAGGGGAGCGGCTTCGCGTCGAGCGTCGCCGCGCTCGAGCGCTACTATGCGGAGTACGGCGACCTCTGGGAACGGCAGACGCTCACGCGTGCGCGGCTCGTCCTGGGGGACCCCGGGCTCGCGCGTCGGGTGCGCGCCGCGCTGCGCGGGATCGTGTTCGGGACGCCGTTGCCGCGCGCGCAGCTGAAGGAGATCGGGGAGGTGCGCAAGCGCATGGAGGTCGAGCTCGGCCGGGAGACGCGTGGTCGCTGGCACGTCAAGTACGGGCGGGGCGGGCTCGTGGACGTCGAGTTCCTCACGCAGGCGCTCCAGCTCGTGCACGGCCGGGACCACGTCGACGCGCGCGCCCCGGCCACGGTGGCCGCCCTCCACGGGCTCGCGCGGGCCGGCGCGCTCGCGCCGGAAACGGCGCACCGGCTCGCCGACGCCTACCGGTTCCTCCGCCGCGTCTCGGCCGCGCTGCGCCTGCTCGGCGCGCGGCCGAGCGACTCGCTCGAGCTCGCCGGCCCGATGCCGGCACGCGTCGCGAGCGCGCTCGGCTTCCCGTCGCGCGCGGCGTTCCTCGACGCCTACGGCGCGCGCAGGGATGCGGTCCGGGCGGCGTACCTCGAGGCCATGACGTGAGGGGTCGAGGCCGGGTGCGCGAGCGCGGCAGCGTGCTCGGGATCGACGTCGGCTACAGCGCGCGTCGGAGAACCACGGGGTTCTGCGGGCTCACGTGGGATCGGCGCGCCGTCCGCTGGACGTGTCACAACGCGGGCCTCGGCGCGCGCGACCGTCGCGACGCGCTCCGACGCGTGCTGCCCGAGCCGGCGGCCGAGCTCGCCGCCGTGGCGATCGACGGGCCACTCCTTCCCGGGCTCGACCCGACGCCGCGCTATCGCTGCGCCGAGAGCCTCCTGAGTCGCGGCGCGTTCGCGCGGCGCGGAAAGCCCGCCCCGACGAACGGCGGGAGCGGCCCGGCCCTGCACGAGCACGCGACGCGCCTCGCCCACTTCGTCTTGCGGGAATGTCGAGTCGCAGCGGCGGGCCATGGTCCCGCGATCCACGCGCGCGCGATCGTCGAGGCGTTCCCGAATGCCTTCCTGGGCGTCCTGTGCGACGAGGCGGACTATCCGCTGGCGGCGCGCCCGAAGCGCAAGTGGACCGACACGCTGTACCATTGGCGTCCGGGCGACCCGGTGATCCGGCGAAAGCTCCAGCGCCTCCTCGAGTCCCTCGTGCCCCGGCGGGCGATCGAGGGTGAGCTCTGCCTCGACGACCATGAGGAGATCGCGAGCTTCGTCTGCGCGCTGACCGCGCTCTCGGTCGCGGCGAATCGGTTCGTCGCGGTGGGCTCGGCCTGTGGCGGATACATCGTGCTGCCGCCCCACGCGACGTGGGGTCTGGGGGCGCCGCTCGCCACGCCCTGGGCGGAACGCGAGCTGCGGGTCAATCTCGCGCGTGTCGCGGACGCCTTTCCCGACGCCGAGCCCGCGGTCTACGCGGACGGCGAGCGGTGGAGCCCGGCGTGAAGACGTTCTACGTGGTCGACGGCCACTCGCAGCTCTTCCGCGCCTACCACGCCGTCGGCTACCTCTCGACCTCCAAGGGGGTCCCGACGCAGGCGGTGCTGATCCTGAGCACGATGCTCTGGAAGCTGATTCGCGAAGAGCAGCCCGACTACCTCGCGGTCGCCTGGGACCCCCCGGGGCCGACGTTCCGGGACGCGCTCTCCGCCGAGTACAAGGCGACCCGCGCGGCGATGCCCGACGACCTCGTGCGCCAGCTCCCGTACGTCCGGCGGCTCTTCGAGGGGCTCCGGATCCCGGTGATCGAGGTCACGGGCTTCGAGGCCGACGACGTCCTCGCCACGCTCGTCGTGCGTGCCCTCGCGCGGCCCGACCTCGAGGTCGTGATCGTGACCGGCGACAAGGATCTCCTCCAGCTCGTCGGCCCGCGCGTGCGCGTCCTCTCCGTCTCGGGTCGCACCGGGGAGCCCGTCCTCTACGACGAGGCGAAGGTGCGCGAGCGGTGGGGCGTCGCGCCCGGGCAGATCGCCGACGTGCTGGCGCTCATGGGCGACACGATCGACAACATCAAGGGCGTCCACGGCGTAGGCGAGAAGACGGCCGTGAAGCTCCTCGGCCAGTTCGGCTCGGTCGAACGGCTCTACGAGAACCTGCCGCTCGTCCCCGGCAAGCTACGCGAGACGCTCGCGACCGGTCGCAAGGACGCGTTCCTCTCCCGCGAGCTGGCCACGCTCAACCGGGACGTCCCGCTCGCGTTCGACCTCGAGGCCGCCCGCCGCGGCGAGCCCGACGGGACGAAGCTCCGGGCCCTCTGGATGGAGCTCGAGTTCACGCGGCTCCTGAAGGAGCTCCCGGCGCCCGTCGCTGCCGTCAGCGGGGCGCCAGTCACCGTCCTCACGGATCACGCGGCGGTCGTGGCGTGGCTCGCCGCCGTCCCCGCGGGCGCGCCCCTCGCCCTCGACTGGGCGGGCGACGCCCGGCCGCCAGACCCGCGCCTCGCGGGGGTCGCCGTCTTTCATCCCGCCGTCGGGACGGCGCGGCTCCGCTCGCCCGACCCCGTCGCGCTCGGCGACCGCGAGATCCGGGTGCACGACGCGAAGCCGCTCCTCGAGGCGTGGCTCAGTCAGGGGCCGCCGCTCCCGCCGATCCAGGACAGCGCGGTCGCCGCGTACCTCCTCAATCCCGCGCGCTCGGCCTACCGCCTGGAGGAGCTGTGCCTCGAGGCGTTCGGCGAGTGCCCGCCCCCGCTTCCGGCACCCGCCGTAGCCGACGAGGAGCTGGGGCGGGTGCTCGCGGAGCGCGCGCGGTGGGTCCAGCGCTACTGGGAGCACGTCGCGGCCGAGCTCCGGGACAAGGAGCTCTGGAAGGTCTACGAGGAGATCGAGCGCCCGCTCGTGCCGGTGCTCGCGCGCATGGAGCGCCACGGCATCCGCGTCGATCCCGCTCGGCTCGAGGCGTTCGCCAAGGAGCTCGAGCGGAGCCTCGACAACCTGACGCGGGAGATCTGGGAGCTCGCCGGCGAGGAGTTCACGATCGCGTCGCCGAAGCAGCTCGCGCACATCCTCTTCGAGAAGCTCGGGCTGCCCGCGTTCCGTCGGACGAAGACGGGCTATTCGACCGACGCCGACGTCCTCACCGAGCTCGCGCTCGGTCACCCGCTGCCCGCGAAGATCCTCGAGCATCGGACGCTGGCCAAGCTCAAGGGGACCTACGCCGACACCCTGCCGGCGCTCGTCCACCCGCGCACCGGCCGCATCCACACGACGTTCAACCAGCTCGTGGCGACGACGGGGCGGCTCTCCTCGCAGGACCCGAACCTCATGAACATCCCGATCCGGACCGAGCTCGGCCGGCGGATCCGCGCCGCGTTCATCCCGGCGGAGGGCTGGCGGTTCGTCGCTGCCGACTACTCGCAGATCGAGCTGAGGATCCTCGCGCACCTGTCCGGCGATCCCGCGATCCTCGAGGCGTTCCGGCGGGGCGAGGACATCCACACGCGCACGGCGTCGGAGGTGTTCAGGGTCGCCCCCGCGGACGTCACGCCGCTCCAGCGGACGATCGCCAAGAGCGCCAACTTCGCGATCCTGTACGGCGTCTCGGCCTTCGGGCTCTCGCAGGCGACGAAGATCGACCAGAAGGCGGCGCAGCGCTACATCGACGACTACTTCGCGGCCCACCCGCGGGTGCGCGCGTTCATCGACGCGACGCTCGCGTTCGGGCGCGAGCACGGCTACGTCACCACGCTGCTCGGCCGCCGCCGCTACCTGCCCGACCTCAGAAGCGCGAACCCCGTCGCGCGGAACGCGGCGGAGCGCATGGCCATGAACGCGCCGGTCCAGGGCACCGCGAGCGACATGATCAAGATCGCGATGGTGCGGATGCAGGCGGCGCTCGAGGGGCGCGGCCTCTCCGCGCGGATGCTGCTGCAGGTCCACGACGAGCTCCTGTTCGAGGCGCCGCCCGAGGAGGTCCCGGCGGTCGAAGCCCTGGTGCGCGAAATCATGGAAATGGCGCTGCCGCTCCAGATCCCCCTCGTCGTCGACGTGAAGTCGGGCGCAGACTGGGCGGAGGCATGACGCGGAGGTTCCTGCTCGTGGGGCTGACGGGGGGCATCGCGACCGGCAAATCCACCGTCGCCGAGGTCTTCCGGCGGCTCGGGTGCGTGATCATCGACGCCGACGGGCTCGCGCGCGAGGTGGTGGTCCCCGGCGCGCCCGCGCACGACGACATCGTCGCGGCGTTCGGGGGCGGGATCCTCCGGCCCGACGGGACGCTCGACCGCCAGAAGCTCGGCGCGATCGTCTTCGCCGTGCCCGACGCGAAGAAGCGCCTCGAGGCGATCACCCATCCACGGATCCGCGAGCGGTTCGCGGAAGCCCTCGCCGAGCTCGAGGCGCGCGACTTCGCCGGCATCGTGATCTTCGACGCCCCGGTGATGATCGAGAGCGGGAACTACACGGCCATGGATCGCCTCGTCGTGGTCGTCACGGACGCGGCGACGCAGGCCCGGCGCCTCACGGCGCGCGACGCGGTGGGCGCCGCGGAGGCGGAGCAGCGGATCGGGAGCCAGATGCCCGTCGCGGAGAAGGCCAAGCTGGCGGACTACGTCATCGACAACTCGGGCGATCGCGAGACGACGATCGCCGAGGCGCGCCGCGTCCACGCGGCCCTCCTGGCCGACCTCAAGGCGCGGGGGCGTGCGCGCGACTAAGCGGCGCGCGCTCGGCCAGCACTTCCTGCGCGACGCGGGGATCGCCCGCGCGATCGTCGACCTCGTCGCGCCCACGGCGGCGGACCTCGTGATCGAGATCGGCCCCGGCGAGGGCGCGCTCACGGGGGAGCTCGCGCGCCGCGCCGGCCGCGTCGTCGCGCTCGAGGTGGATCGCGGGCTCGTCGAGCGGCTGCGCGCGCGCTTCCCGTCGGTCGAGGTCGTCGAGGCCGACGCGCGGGCGTGGGAGTACGGCGCGATCGCGCGCCCCCGCGAGGGGCGCGTGCTCGTCGCCGGCAACCTGCCGTACAGCGTCGGGAAGCCGATCCTGGCCGCGCTGGTCGCCGCACGCACCGCGATCGACGAGATGGCGCTCATGCTCCAGCGCGAGGTCGCCGAGCGCGTCGCGGCGCCGCCGGGCAGCAAGACGTACGGGAGCCTCTCGGTCCTGAGCCAGCTCTACTGCGACGTGCGCCTGGCGCTTCGCGTCCCGCCGGGCGCGTTTCGCCCGCCGCCCGCGGTGGAGTCGGGAGTCCTCCACGTGCGCGTTCGCCCCGCGCCGCGCGTCCCGCTGGCGGACGAGAGCCGCTTCCGCGCGGTCGTCCAGGCGGCGTTCGGGCAGCGCCGGAAGACGCTCGCCAACGCCCTGGCCCGAGGGCTCGGCCTGCCCCTTGAGGTCGTCAGGAGGACGGCCACAACCACTGGGGTCGATCCGGGCCGGCGGGCGGAAACCCTGACGATTCTTGAGTTCGCGGAGCTCGCGCGCCGGCTATGATGGGCCAATGACGAATCGTTCCGCCGTCGCAGCGGCGCTCCTGGCGGCGAGCCTCGGCTCGCTCGGCGCCTCCGCGCGTCTCTACCTCTGGCCGGACGCGCCAGGGCCGTGGTTCTTGTCGGCGCCCCCGCCGCTCGAGATCCTCCCGACGGCCCGGGCCGCCACCCGAACCATCGAGATCAGGCCCGGCCACAACTTCGTCGGCGCGCTCATGAGCGCGGGCGTCCGTGCGCGCATGGCCGCCGAGCTCGCGGCCCTCTTCGCGAAGAACGGTGCGGAGCTCAAGAAGCTCCGGCCCGGCAACGCGCTCGACGTCACCTGGAACTTCCGCCGCGAGCCGATCGAGGTGCGCTACGCGCCGAGCCCCTGGGTGCGCTTCGCGGCTCGGCGCGAGGACGGGAGCTGGGCGGTCACGCGTGGCGAGACCGAGCCCGACGTGCGCGTCGCGGCGGTACACGGCGAGGTGAAGAGCTCGCTCTTCGAGGCGGTCGACGACGTGGGCGAGTCTCCGCAGCTCGTGATGGCGCTGGTCAACATCTTCGAGTGGGACTTCGATTTCACCGCCGACACCCGGACCGGGGACCGCTTCCGTCTCTTGGTCGAGAAGCGCTACGCGGGCGATCGCTTCGTGAACTACGGCCGGATCCTCGTCGCGCAGTACGTGAGCAACGGTCGCGTCATCTCCGGCGTCGGGTTCGAGGCGCGGGGCGAGGGCCGCTACGCGTTCTACGATCCCGACGGGCGTTCGCTCAAGAAGAGCTTCCTCAAGTCGCCGCTCGAGTTCTCGCGCATCACGTCGCGGTTCACGTACGCGCGCCCGCACCCGATCCTCGGCGGCACGCTGCCCCACCTCGCCGTGGACTACGCCGCGCCCCCGGGCACGCCGGTCCGTGCGGTCGCCGACGGCACCGTGACGCACGCCGGATGGGATGGCGGCTACGGCCTCGCGGTGCTGATTCGCCACCGCTCCGGCTACCAGACCCGCTACGCGCATCTCTCCCGGGTCGGCCGCGACGTCCGGGGCGGGGCGCGCGTGAACCAGCGGCAAGTGATCGGCTACGTGGGCTCGACCGGGCTGAGCACCGGGTCGCATCTCCACTACGAGGTGATCAAGGCCGGCCGACGCGTCAACCCGCTCGGTGAGAAGTTCATCCCCGGCGACCCCATCCCGCGCGCCGAGCGCGCGGAGTTCGAACGTTACACCCACGCCCTCATCGCGCGCCTGGAGGCCGAGGCCGCCTTCTGAAGTTTCGGCACCACTCGCCCGGGTGCTACCATGGAGCCGCTCGACCGAAAGGAGCTCCCTTGGCGCCTCTGAGCGAGCCGACCGTCCGGCTGATCCCCCTCGGCGGACTCGGCGAGATCGGCCTCAACATGATGCTCGTCGAGTCCGGCGACGATCTGATCGCCGTCGACTGTGGCCTCATGTTCCCCGACGCCGACGAGCTGCCCGGCATCGACCACGTGATCCCCGACTTCACCTACGCCCTCGCCAAGCGTGACGGGTTCCGCGCCGTCTTCCTGACCCACGGCCACGAGGACCACATCGGCGCGGTGCCCTACCTCCTCCGACAGACGCGCGTGCCCGTCTTCGGCACGTCGCTGACGCTGGCCCTGGTCGCCGAACGGCTGCGCGAGCACGGGCTCTCCGAGGGCGCCGATCTCCGGACGATGCGGCCGCGCGACCGCATCGAGATCGGCCCGTTCACCGTCGAGCCCATCCGCGTCACGCACTCGATCGTGGACGGCGTCGGCCTGGCGATCGGGACGCCGGTCGGCACGCTCGTGCACACCGGAGACTTCAAGCTCGACCCGAGCCCGCTCGACGGCGAGACGCCCGATTACCGGCGGTTCGCCGAGCTCGGCGCCGAGGGCGTGCTCGTGCTCTGCTCCGACTCGACGAACGTCGACCGCCCCGGCCACACGCGCTCGGAGGTGGAGGTCGGGCGAGCGCTCGCCGAGCCATTCGCGCGCGCGACGGGGCGCGTCATCGTCGCGACCTTCGCGTCGCACATTCACCGGATCCAGCAGGTCCTCACGCTCGCCGCGGCCCACGGGCGGCGGGTCGCGCTGCTCGGCATGAGCATGCAGAAGAACGTCGCAATCGCCGCCGAGCTCGGCTACCTCCGAGTCCCGGCCGACCTCGTCGTGCCGCTCGAGGAGCTCGCCGCGCTCGAGCCCGCGCGCCAGGTGATCCTATCGACGGGGAGCCAGGGCGAGCCCAACTCGGCGCTCGCGCTCATGGCCGCGGCCGAGCACAAGTACGTGCAGGTCGGGCCCGGCGACCTCGTGATCATCTCGGCGCGCGTGATCCCCGGCAACGAGCGGACGATCGGCCGGGTGGTCAACGCCCTGTACCGCCTGGGCGCCGAGGTCCTCTATGAGGACAACGCGTTCGTCCACGTCTCCGGCCACGCGAGCCAAGAGGATCTGAAGCTGATGCTGAACCTCACGCGTCCGCGCTACTTCATCCCGGTGCACGGCGAGTACCGACACCTGCTCGGTCACGCGCGGCTCGCCGAGTCGGTCGGCCTCGAGCCCGACGGGATCCTCCTGATCGAGGACGGCACCGGCGTGGAGGTGACGAAGACGACGGCGCGCGTCGTGGGAGGCTTCCCCGCGGGCCGCGTCCTCGTCGACGGCAAGTCCGTCGGCGAGATCGGCGCCGTCGTGCTCCGCGACCGCCAGCTCCTCGCCGAGGACGGCCTGATCGCGGTCTCGGTCGCCGTCAATCGCGCGGGCGCCGTCGTCGCCGGGCCGGCGATCGCCTCGCGCGGGTTCGTGTACGTCAAGGAGAACGAGGCGCTGCTCGAGGAGCTCGGGGCCGTGGTCCTGGCGGCGCTCGCCGAGGGTGCGGCCGAGGGCGCGTTCGACCGGGAGACCGTCGCGGCGCGCGTGCGCGCCGCCGTGCGGCACTTCGTCAACCAGCGGTTTCGCCGGAAGCCCCTGGTGCTCCCGCTCATCCTGGAGGTCTGATGGCCGCCCTCGTCTCGAGCGAAGACCGGCCTCCGCGGAATCGCCGCCCCCGCACCGACCGCTGGTTGAGCGAGGTGAAGGGGATCTTGGCGCTCGCCGTCGCCGGGTTCGGTCTGATCGCGCTCGCGACGTTCGATCCCTCGCGGCCGCCCGCCGTCCAGCAGAGCCCGGTGGGCCCCGTCGGCGTCTGGCTCGGCTGGGCCGCCTTTCAGTCCTTCGGGTACGCGGGCTTTCTCTTCCCGTTGCTCCTGGGCGCGTGGGGAGCGTCGGCGTTCGTGCGGCCGCCCGTGACGCGGGGTGTCCTGCCGTTCACGGGGCTCACGGTGCTCCTCGTGAGCGCGGCGGGGCTCCTCGCGCAGGCCTCGACCGCGCTGTCCCGCGGCGCCGCGGAGCGCCACGCGACGACGGCCGGCGGCCTCGTGGGCTGGGCCGTCGGCACGGCGCTCCGCACGGGCGTCGGCGACCTCGGCGCGTGGCTCGTCCTCCTCGTCGCGTTGCCCGTGGGGGTGCTCTTGGTCACGCGCGTCTCCTACGCCGCGGTCGTGCGCGTGACCTCCGCGCGGCTCGCCGCGCTCAAGCGTGCGCCCGTGCCCGCCCGCCCGGCGACGCCGGCGCGCATCGCCGTCCCCGCGGCCGCGACGGTCGCCGAGGCTCCGCCGGAGGTCGTGGCGCCGCCCGTCGTCGTCGAGCCCAGGTCTCCGCGCGGGCGTCTGGCCGAGCAGGGGCTCGCGTGGCAGGAGACCTTCGACTTCGGCACGGGCGGCGCCGAGTCGTTCCAGCTCCCCCCGGTCGGCCTCCTCCAGGCGCCGCCCGGCAGCGAGCCCAGGCGCACGCGTGAGGAGCTCCAGGACAATGCCGAGACGCTCCGGCGGAAGCTTCAGGACTTCGAGGTCGAGGGGCGCATCGTCCAGGTGAGCCCCGGCCCCATCATCACCTCGTACGAGTTCGAGCCCGCCCCGGGCATCAAGGTCAGCCAGGTCGTCAACCTGGCGGATGACCTGGCGCTCGCGCTCAAGTCGGCCTCGGTGCGGATCGTCGGACCGATCCCGGGCCGTGGCACCGTCGCGATCGAGGTCCCGAACGGCGAGGCCGCGACCGTCTACCTCCGCGAGATCTTCGTCTCCGCGGAGTTCGCCGAGTCGAAGGGGCGGTTGCCGCTGGCGCTCGGCAAGGACGTGACCGGCCTTCCCGTGGTCGCCGACCTCACGGCGATGCCGCACCTGCTCGTGGCCGGCGCGACCGGGAGCGGCAAGTCGGTCGGGCTCAACGCGATGATCTGCTCGATCCTCTACAAGGCGACGCCGGCCGACGTGCGCTTCCTCCTGATCGACCCCAAGCGCCTGGAGCTCTCGGTCTACGAGGGCATCCCTCACCTCCTGGCGCCCGTCGTGACGGACGCCAAGGAGGCGGCGGCGCGGCTCCGCTGGATCGTCGGCAAGATGGACGAGCGCTACAAGCTGCTCCAGGCCCGTCAGGTCCGCTCGATCGAGGGTTACAACAAGGCGGTCCCCGCGGAAGAGCGGCTACCGTACTGGATCGTCGTCGTCGACGAGCTCGCCGACCTCATGATGGCCTCCGCGGGCGAGGTGCAGACCTCGGTCGTGCGGCTCGCACAGATCGCCCGCGCCGTCGGCATCCACCTGGTCATCGCGACCCAGCGACCGTCCGTGGACGTCGTCACCGGGCTCATCAAGGCGAACTTCCCGACGCGGATCGCGTTCCAGGTCGCGTCCAAGGTGGATTCGCGAACCGTGCTGGACGGGAACGGAGCCGAACAACTCCTGGGACGCGGGGACATGATTTTCGTCCCGCCGGGGACGAACAGGCCGATGCGCGTGCACGGCGCGTGGGTCGCGGACGAGGAGGTGCGGGCGATCTGCGACTTCCTCAGGACGCAAGGGACCGCGGTCTACGAGGAGGTCGTGCTCCCGACCGACGAGGAGCCGGCGGAGGGGGAGCCCGCCCAGCGCGACGACCTCTACTGGGATGCCGTGCACCTCGTCGTCGGTCAGCGCCAGGCGTCGATCTCGTTTCTGCAGCGTCGCATGCGGCTGGGCTACCCGAAGGCCGCGCGCTTCATCGACATGATGGAGCAGGACCGGATCATCGGCCCCGGCGACGGCGCCAAGCCCCGCGAAGTCCTGGTCGGCTCCGAGTATCTCGCCAAACGCGGGAAGTGAGCGGTGCGCGTCGTCCACGGAGACCGTGGCCGCCTGGATCGGGACGAGTTACCAGTAGCGCCGGCGGCACCGCCGGCACCAGAGGGTCAGGATCTCGAAGGTTGGAACCCCATGGAGTGGCTCAGCCGTAGGACGGTGAAATACTTTGCACCAGAGGGACCGCCTCATGGCTTGGTCCCCTGATGGTCGAGCGTCTTGGAGCCCTGCTGGATCGCCTGGTCCAACTGCGGGCTCTTGACGTCGATCGCGCCGCCGACGTGGATATTGCCCGCGGCCTTGATCATGCTCTGGCCCAACACCCAGGCCGCCAGGCTCGGCCCGACGACATAGCTCGCCGACTGTGCGAGGTCGAGCGGCACCGAGATCGCGGGCTTGCCCCCGGCGCCGGCCATGCCGATCACCTTGGAGTCCTTGTCCCAGCACACGCCCGAGATCAAGGTCGAAAGCCCGGAGGCCCGGATCTCGGTCACCTGGCAATGGTTCGGTTTCGGGTCGAGGGCGAAGTGGACATCGGTCACTTTGATGCCGCAGCCAGCGATCGCACACGCAACCAGGAGAAGACTCAGCGCGCGCCGCGTCGCCAGCAGGGGACCTTGCCGGCCACGAGCACGGTGCCGCCCGCTAGATCGTCGAGCCCCCCGCGGCGTTCCCACCCTCATGCTCCGCGCCAACGCGGGTTACCCTCGCGATCAGAACCGGCGACGAGGACGACTTGAGGCACGCGGCCGTCCGGGTTCCCCTGCGAGAGGCCCTTCGGCTCGCCTTGAGACCCGGTGTGACCGTCGACGCTCAGAATTCGCGCTGCCATCTGAGTTAACGGTGCGCCGGCGCGTGGCAGGAGAAAGCGGGTAACTACCTAGATTGAACCGAGTGAAACCCCGGGGTATTCCGGAAGCGACCCGTGGGACGCGTTGCAGCCAAAAATTCAAGGGGGGTCGACCAGGCGATCGAGTGAGATCCGTTGCCTCGTACGCGAGTGTCCAAACGTTGAAAGTGACCCGAGCGTGCGCCCGACGCGTCGTTTTGGCGCTCGCGGTTCTCGCGGGGCTCGGAACCGCGCCCGCCGTCGCGCAGGAGGCGAAGGACGTCCTCCGCCCGTGCACGACGACGGATCTCGTCGGGACCTGGGAGGTCATCCGGATCGGCGTGGTCCCCTCGACGCGCGTGGACCGGACCGATCCCCACTTCTACCGCTACCAGCGCTACGTCTTCTCCGCGAACGCCACGATGCGCCACCTCACGTCGAAGACGCGGATCACGCCCGCGCTCCACCGCGCGCTGCTCTCCCGGGCGACGCCGACCACGTGGTCCGTGGACGGCAACGGGCGCACGTCGCCACCTCGGGAGGGGGCGGCCGATCCCGAGGTGGCGACGTGCGAGGTGCTCACCCGGCCGGTGATCGATCCGCGGGGCGGCGTCGCCTCACCGCCCGGTGACGTCCTGCTCACGCACGCGGACGGCGCCGACCGGCCCGTGATGCGTCGCCAGCTGCGCAGGCTCGGCGGGGCCGGCGACTGACCTCGTCGCGCCTTCCTTCGGTGACTCGGGTGCGCGCGGCGTAGGCGCGGGCACCGTCATCCGCCGCGGCATCTCTCGGGCGGGACGCTCGAGCCCGATCTCCTCGTCGGTGTTCCACAAGGCTGCGTGAGCCGCGGTGAGCGTGTCGCGGAGGGGTTCGTCGTCGGGCGCGGCCTCGATGCCGCGGTTGAGACAGGCGATCGCCCGATAGATCAGCGTGCGGCGCCGCCCGGGCTCCGACTCCTGGACCGCCCGGTCCAGCAGCGTCCGTCCGAGGCGGCGCGCGGTCGCCGCGCGATCTCGAGGCGGCGGGAGATCACGCGTCGTCGGACGCCCGGGCCGGACCGACGGGGCCGCGCTGGGGATGCGCCGCGCCACCCCGCCCAGAGGCGGCGCGTCGCGCGGGCGAGTCGGCCGGACGAGCTTCAGGGTGCCGAGGATGAGGAGACCCGAGGCGACCAGCGTCGTGAGGGCGAGGACGACATCTTCAGCCGACAGCCACTCCACGGGCCTTATTTGACCGCCGGGCGGTCTCCGCACCAAGAAAATTCTCGCTAGAAGTGGATTCGGACCCGGTAGGTGAGCTTGGTGGCGCCGTCCTTCGGAACGGCGATCGTGTAGCGCAACGTGTGGGCCTCGACCTTTTCGTAGGGGTGGCTGGAGGCGAGGACCTCCCAGTCGCCGGGAACCGGCTCGACGACCGTCACCGTCTGGGGCTCCGACTTGTGGTTGCGGAGGGCGATCTCCCACTCGACCTCATAGAGGTTCGAGGCGAGCTTCCGCCAGTCCTTCTGGGTACGGCTGCCGACGAGATCGAACGCGTTGCCCATCTTGATCCTCACGCGCTCGTCCTTCGGGGTGTGATCGATCCAGTCCTCTCCGATGAACTGCTGGCTGCCGGACCGGTCGGCCTTGTAGACGCGGATCTTGCCCTTCGGCAACGGGACGCCGAGCCGGTTCTCCTTGCTGTTCTTGAGCTCGAGGTACACGGCGATCTTCTGGTTCGAGATGGGCATGCCATAGGCGTTGCGGTAGTAGTCCTGCGCGCCGTAATAGATGAGCTGCTTGGCCACGGGAATCTCGTTCGCCGCCAGGAGCGAGAGCTGCTTGGTCTGGTTCTCCTTGATCGTCGTCCGGCCGTCGAGGGTGTAGAGGTGGTACTCGAAGAATCCCTCGGACTGGAACTCGCGGCTCGCGTCGGCGGCCGGGGCCGCCTTCGCGGCGAGCTCCAGAGCCCGCGCGTCCCGTCGCCCATCCCGAGCGCGGTTCAGGTCCCCCGCGACGAGCTTGAGCGCGGCGTCCTTGTAGGTCGCGCCGCTCTCGTTGTCGATCGTGACCCAGCCCGTGAGGTCGGAGAGCGTGTCGGCGGCGTTGAGGACCATCACGTAGTCCGCCTTCCACGTGATGCCTCCGGTGAGATACGACGCCTCGACGCGTTGGGGGCTGGCCGTCTGGTTACGCAGGAGCCAGACGAGCGTCGGCCGGGCGACGAGGTTCTCCGGGAGCGCGGGCAGCACGAGCCGCCCGTACTGGCCCATGTGGATCTGGCCGTTGATCTCGAAGATCGGCCCGTTGGTCGAGAGCAGGGTCGCCTCGTGGTACGTGCCGTCGCCCTGGTAGAGACGGACCTTCTTGCCGACGTACTTGTCCATGAGCTTCTGGCTGGTGAGCAGGTCGTACTCGTAGTTCTGCTCGAGGATCCGGATGGACGCCGGGTCGGTCAGCGACTTGAGGTGGACGGTGGTCGGGTCGATTCGGGCGGCGACCTCCATGAACTGCACCTCCGACGTCCCCGCGGGGAAGCGCGTCTCGCGCACGTCCTTCACGAGGCCGAGGTTGCCGTTGTAGATCGTCACCATCACGTCGCGCTGGTCCTCGCGCGTGACGGCCCGCGGCGTGACCGCGAGGGCGGGCGTCGCCCCAAGGGCCTCGGTGGTGGCACAGAGCACGAGCAGCGTCAGGGCGATCGGTCGCGTTCGCATCG
>Ga0209470_1000001_pt1 | contig 224111 bp, 205 predicted proteins | sample GraSoiAngelo_125_FD_185882 | JGI IMG/M metagenome (GOLD analysis project Ga0209470, IMG submission 185882) | Grasslands soil microbial communities from the Angelo Coastal Reserve, California, USA - 14_0927_05_40cm (SPAdes) (version 2) | ecosystem: Environmental > Terrestrial > Soil >... | reverse complement strand
TGTTGTTAGCAAATCGAGATGTCCGCTTTTGTTAGCACGTGGTGTGTCCGCTTGCCTTTGGTTTTTCCTCCCCCTGAATCGAGAAGGGAAGACTGTTGTTGGAGCTGTGGGAAAGTGGGAATCCCGCGTCTTTTGCGGGATTCCCAAGCGCAGCGTCTTTTCCACAGCTTGCTGGCCCCTGCTCCTGGTGGGGAAACAAGCCCACCCGGTGCGGCCCGTAGTACACACTCAACCATCCGGCCAGATGTTGGCACACCAGCACCCGGCATCCCGCCAGCGTCCCGCGCCAGCGCGTGCGCTCGATCTGCAAAACGCGATTGGCGAAGCGGATGGTGTTGTCGCCGTTGACCACCCGCTCGTGTTGCAGCGAGAAAATACGCTCCAACTCTTTCCCACTCGCGGGCACAAAAGCGCTCTCCGGTTGCGCTGCCCTCACCGCAAACTTGCGGTTGAATTCCGCAACGTAACTCTCCCGCAGGAACCGATTGGCTTCTTCTCGCGTGGTGATCCCCCGCAGCCGCAACTCTTGCGGCAAGCGCCGCTGCCAGGTCCCGAAGTTTCGCTCACTCCTTCCGCGGGCCTGCGGCGAATACGCGGGAATCATCGCGACTCCCAGTTCGCGCAGGGCCCGCCCCACTTGGGTGAGCCGTTGCCGGTCCACCATCTCCCCGGCTTTCGCTGTCAGCCAGAAGTGGCTGGCGCGATCGCTATACAACGAGCAGAAAATCCCACGCTGCTCCACCACCTCGCGCAACGCGGCCATCACTGTCCAGGTCGATTCCTCTTCCACCAGCTGCGCGTAGTAGATCTCACTGGTGGCGTCGTCCAGCACCACAATTAAGTCGTGCCACGGCTCGCCGCCCAGCCAGCGATGTCGGCTGCCGTCGATGTGCAGCAGCATCCCGATCATCGGCCGCCGTTCCCGCCGCCGCCGATGCACCCCGCGCTGCCGCTCCTTGGCCACCAGCCCGGCCCCTTGCAACGCCAGCTTCACCCAACTGTAGCTGAGCAGGAGGCCGTGCTCCTCCCAAAGCTTTTCGTGAAAATGCCGCACACTGAAATCAAAATACTTCTCCCGGTACAAGGCCAACACGCGCTCCACTACCGCAAGCGGTACCCGCCGCGGCGAAGGCTTCCCGGTGCGCCGGTCGTAGAGACCGTCGTAACCATAGGTCCGGTACCGGTAATACAGCCGCCGCAGCTGCCGCGCACTCAGCCCCAATATCTTGGCGGCCTCAAACCAATGAATCTGCTTGCTGATGGCCCGCAAAATCACTTCCTGTACTTTCATCGCCCGCTCCATGGCGACCCTGGTGTAAACCATCCCGGCAACCTCCCGGAATGCGGTCTACACCCAGCCGCCTCTCAAAAGCGGACATTTCACATGCTAATCAAGCGGACATATCATGTGCTAACGACACCACTAAAAGTTTTCCATTGACAAAAAGGGAATTTCCGCGTATAGTATTTCCTGGGTAATATTGGGCCCGAACCGGAAAGCGCCAGCATCCTTGCTGGCGTTTTTGCTTTCTGAAGCTCGCTTTTCGGCCTAAGTCCTCTGTCCCCAACACTTACGAAACAAACCGCATTTTGCTCCGTCGTGGAGCTAATAACTTGTTTAGATGCAACATTTACGTGACCTGCCCGCAAATGTTGCATCTAAAGGACTTACAGGAAAGCTAACTCGTTTAGATGCAACACTTACAAAAAACACGGGGAGGGGGTGCCGGTTATGGTTAACGAGCATCGACCTCGGCCTCCTCACCTTCCTCGGCTCCGCTCCTATCATCTACCCCGCGCTCCGTGGGGGCCTGCTTCCTCACCCGCTCTCCTTGACCGTTCCCCCTAGCAGGTGTAGAGTTCCGCCCACTAGGTTCCTTCCCAGCACTTTCCGATCGAAGGAGGAATGTATGTCTTTCCGCAGAGCCCTCTGGGCCTTAGCTGTCGTCGTGTGCTTGGCAGCGCCCATCGCTGTCCAAGCGCAGGGAGACTATCTCGATGTTTTCGTCGTCAAAGTGAAACCGGAGAAACTCGCCGATTTCCAGGCCCTCACCAAAAAATGGGCGGATGCCAATCGCCGCTTCAATGGCGACCGTTGGCTCGCTCTCGAAGCCGTCTATGGTGAAGGCAATATCTACCAGTTCACCAGCACCCGCAAGGACTACGCTGATATCGACAAAACCAACGAAGCCGTCATGGCTGCCGTCAATAAAGCCTTTGGCAAGGAAGCTGCCCAGAAAATGGAGCAGGACTTCAACAACTGTTTGGTGTGGTCCCGCACCGAGCTCCGCCGCCGCCGTTGGGACCTCAGCCGCAAGGCTCCCCAAGGCCCCGAAGCCTACGCCAAATTCATTGGCGAGTCTCGCCTCTTGCGTACTACCGCCGTGCACATTCGTCCCGGACACGTCCCCGAGTTCGAGGCGCTTTCCAAAGAAATGAAGGAAGCCGGCGAAAAGAATCCTGATGCCCAGCCGGTATTTGTTTCCCAGGTCATCGAAGGGGGCAAAGGCGCCACCTTCTACGTCTCCGCGCTGCGCTCGTCCATGGCCGGCTTCGACAACAACCCCACCATGCGCGATATCCTCGGCGAAGAGGGCTTCAAAAAATTCCAGCACATCAATGCTGACGCTGTCGAGATCACTGAGTCCACTCTCTATCGCTTCAACCCCGAACTCAGCAATCCTCCCGACGAAATCGCAAAAGTCGCCGCCGACTTCTGGCGCCCCAAAGCCATGATGGCTGCCACGACCAAACCTAAAGCCGCCACGATGGAACCTACCTCCGCCAAGGAGCCTGTAAAGAGACCCTAGCCATGCGGTAGGAAGTCACCAACAGAATCGGCCAGTGGCACAGACCTCACTCTGTGCCACCGGCCCCATATCTCCGAGACCGCCAAGCAACGGCAGCACTTCGCGCCGCACCCATCTTGCTTCCATCCCTGCCCGGGAGTACGCTTCCTGCACTATGGCAAACATCGAAAAACACGCTCCCGGTGCATTTTGCTGGGCCGAACTCGCCACCACCGACCAAAACGCTGCCATCAACTTCTACTCCAAAATCTTTGGCTGGTCCGCCAACAACATGCCCATGGGGCCCAACGACTTCTATACGATTTTCCGTCTCGAGGGACGTGACGCCGCCGCAGGCTGTACGCTTCGTCCCGAAGAGCTCTCCCAGGGCGTTCCTCCCCACTGGAAGCTCTACGTCGCGGTTCAAAGCGCCGACGCTACTGCCGCCCGCGCCGCCGAGCTTGGCGGCACCGTCCTGGCTCCGCCCTTCGACGTTTTCGATGCGGGCCGCATGGCTGTTGTGCAGGATCCCACCGGGGCCGTCTTCTGTCTCTGGCAACCTAATAAGAACACCGGCATAGGCATCTCCGCGTCGCATGGCACGCTCTGCTGGGCGGACTTAAGCACTCCGGATCGCGAGCGCGCAGGCCAGTTCTACTCGGACCTCTTCGGCTGGCAGTTTCTGAAGGAAGACGAAAAGGCTCACAATTACTGGCACATCATGAACGGCGAGGAGTTCATCGGCGGCATTCCGCCTGCTTCGCACCGCCAGCCCGGCACTCCCGCTCACTGGCTGGCGTACTTCACCTCTTCCGACTGCGACGCCACTGCCGCAGCGGCAAAAAATCTCGACGCCAGACTCTATATGCCGCCTACGGATTTTGAAAACGTGGGGCGCATTTCCGTCATGGCCGACCCGCTAGGCGCCACCTTCGCCATTTTCAAAGCCGCCGCGCGTGGAGCCTCCGGCTCGTAAGGTTTTGGTGGAATAGCCATTCCTGGCTGTGCTGCTATTAGCCAACGCCCAGTGCAGACCTGGGCTCGTCAATCGCAAACGACTCGAGACCTGACTATCATAGTCAAGCACCTATCGTCTCGTCGGCCGAGGCTCTCGTAGCGTTGCACTCTCCCAATTTCGAGTTTCTATTCTCGATTTTCCACTCTTGAGTACTTGCTTCACAGTTCCAAAATACCCAACCGCGGAAACGACGCCTGATAAATGCCCGCGTCCAGCGTAAGCAATTTATACCCGTTCACCAGCGCATGCGCCCCAATCACGAAATCGGCTAGAAGGCGCCGCGCTTCCGCACTCTTCTGTTTTCTTCGCCGTGCTGCGTAACCCTGGAAGGCCGTTCCAGCCACCCGCCACGCCTTCTCTCCAATTTCCCATTCCACTGCGATGCCTGCCTCCTCGCAGAAACGGTCCACAAACGTCTCGCTTCGCCCTGGAGCCGCCATCAATTCCGCATATACCGCTCCGCAGATCACCAACCCGCCTCCCATCTGGCTTTCCCCCAGCGCCTTCTTTGCCATCAGATTCTGCGTCTCGTCCTTATTCCATAGCGCCACAATGACGTTTGTGTCGATCGCAGTAGTCATTCCTCGTCCCATCCCCGCAATTCCCGCAGCCACTTCTGTATGCCCTTTCTCCCCTTTCCAATCCCGGGTGTGCCAATTCCCCTGTACTTCTCAAAGACACTTTCTTTCCGCACCGCCGTCACGCGCATGCCTTTTCCATCTTCCTCAAACTCTAATCGGTCCCCGGCCCGCACACCGAGCCGGCGCCGCACTTCCCGCGGTATGGTGATCTGTCCTTTGCTTGTTACTTTTGCTTGTTTCTTCATCGGCCTACTGCCATTCCTTACTCTATCATATTTTCCTTACTTTTCCTGCACTCCGCCTGTCCCATCTCGGTGCCGCTCCCCCTCGATGTCAAGGGTGCGGGTTTTGACTTTTGTTCCCCCAATCCCCCGCGCCATGGGCCAAGTTCCCAGCCAGTTCCGTTACGCGACGTTTTGCGCTCTCTTCCGATTGACCCTGCCCATCCGCGGCGCTAACATCCGCCTCCAATAGGAGGTCCTCATGTCATTCCAAGGGAAATGCGCTCTCATCACTGGAAGTTCGCGCGGCATTGGTCGCGGCATCGCGCTCAAGCTCTCCGAAAAAGGCGCGCGCGTCGCCGTCCATTACTTTCGCAACGAGGCCGCCGCTCAGCACACTCTCGAAAAAGTTCGCGCCCACGGCTCCGACGGCTTCATCGTGCAAGCCGACGTCTGCCGGCCCGATGAAATCCGCCGCATGTTTCAGCAGGTCCGCTCGGAATTCGGTGGTCTCGATATCTTCGTCAGCAACGCCCGCACGGAAGCTCCGACCTTCTACGAACCTCCCATGGAGATCTCCCTCGAAAAATGGGACACCGCCGTCGATTCCCAAGCCAAAGCGTTTCTCGTTGCCGTTCGCGAAGCCGCTCCGCTCTTGTCCGATGGCGGAAGGATTGTCGCCATCACCTTCGCTCCCGGTGGACGCTTCGGCAGCTGGCAGCCCTGGGTGGCTATGGGCGCAGCGAAAGCCGCAATGGAGTCGCTGGTCCGCTACTTTGCAGTTGCTCTGGCAGGCCGCGGCATCACCGTGAACTCCATCAGCCCCGGCTGGGTCGAAGACAGCGTGCTCAACAGCTTGCCCGAAGCCTTCCAGACTGGATTGCGCGAATGGCAAGAACGCGGCTGGACGCCCATGCGCCGCCTCGGTACTCCCGCGGATATCGGCAATGCCGTCGCTCTCATTTGCTCGCCAGAAGCTGCTTGGATTACCGGCCAGTTGATTGAGGCCGACGGCGGCGCATCGCTCGTCGACGCTCATTTGCCGCTCGAGTTTCAAGGCTTGGAGAAAACCCAGGAGAAACATGCCAAGTCTAAAGAAGCGTGAAAACCCATCCGTAGAAAAAAAGGAGATTCATGAGCGGCCGACCGGCTTGCATTCTGCCGTCTCCGCAGTGTTACAATTCGGCAGCCAAAACACTCTTTCCATTCCTTCACCGGAGGCACCGAATGCATCGCCGCGTCCTAACCCTGCTCGTCACTATGCTCGCGCTAGGTATCTCCGCTCTCACGCAATGTGAGTCCGCTTTCGCGCAGGAACATGCCCAGCGCGCCGCAGCCGCCAAAGTAAAATCCGCTTCTCTCATGACGGGCTACGGCGATTGGCATCACCCAGTCTCCACCAAGAACGCGCAAGCGCAGGCATTTTTCGATCAAGGTCTGCGACTCATCTACGCTTTCAATCACGACGAAGCCATGCGCTCGTTCCAGCGTGCCGCCGAGATCGATCCCAAACTGGCCATGGCGTATTGGGGCGTCGCCGAAGCCGTCGGCCCCAATTACAACGATCCCGCCAGCGAAGACCGTTTTGCGCAGGCCCACTCCGCCATTGGGAAAGCGCTGACGCTCGGCGCCGATGCTTCCGAGAGCGACCAGGCTTACATCACCGCGCTTGCAAAGCGCTTTCCCGCCGATCCCAAATCCGATTTGCGCGCCGCCGCGGAACAATATCGCGATGCCATGCGCGACGTGGTAAAGCGTTTCCCCGACGATCTCGATGCCGCTACGCTGTTCGCCGAGGCCGGAATGAACTTGCACCCCTGGGGGCTCTGGCGTCCCGACGGCACACCGGAAGAGGGCACGGAGGAAATTGTCTCTACGCTGGAGTCTGTAATTCGCCGCGAACCCAATCATCTCGGCGCGATTCACTATTACATCCATTCGGTGGAAGCTTCTTCATCGCCGGAGCGTGCTCTAGCAGGAGCGAATCGCCTGGCGCAACTTGCGCCTGCTGCGGGGCACATCGTACACATGCCCGCGCACATCTACATCCGCACCGGCGATTACGAAGCCGCGGTGAAAACCAACCAGAAAGCAGCGCTCGCCGATCAGGCGTACATCCAAGCCGGAGCAGCCCCAGGCATCTATTCCATGATGTACTACAGCCACAATCTGCATTTCATCGCCATGGCCGCGGCCATGAACGGCAACTATCCGGAGTCCCGGCGCGGCGCGCAGTTGCTCGCGGCCAACGTGGGGCCTCACGTAAAAGACATGCCTCCGCTTGAGGGTTTCATGACTGTGCCGTTGGCCGTCGAAGTGCGTTTTCACAAGTGGAACGAAATTCTGAAAGCGCCTCAGCCCGACTCCGCCATGCACACCGCCACAGTGTTCTGGCATTTCGCCCGTGGCCTGGCTTTCGCCAGCACGGGAAAACTAGACGAAGCGGAAGCCGAACACAAGTTTGTTGCCGAAGCGGAAGAGAAGACGCCGCCGGATGCCATCTTCCAGATGCCCATCAACAACAAGACCAAGGACATTCTGAAAATCGCGGAAAATGTGCTTGGCGCGAAAATCTCGCTCGCCAAAGGCGATATGGACGCCACGGTGAACCAATTGCGCGCCGCCGTCGCCGTTCAAGACTCACTGAAGTATGACGAGCCGCAAGACTGGTTCTATCCCGTGCGCGAATCGCTTGGCGCGGTGCTGCTGAAAATCGGTGATGATGCCGGAGCCGAAGAAACCTTCCGCGCGGACCTCGACCGCAATCCCCGCAACCCACGCTCGCTTTTCGGCCTCGAGCAAGCACTGAAGGCCATGGATAGGAACTACGACGCGGGTTTCGTCCGCAAACAGTTTGACGCCAACTGGAAAGGCGCCGCGCGGCCGACTGTCGACGATCTCGTCTGACCCTTCGGCCAACGCCGGCACTCAAAGCTCGCGGCTTGGCCTGCACTCTGCTGTGCTATACTTGTATAGCGAGGTTCCTATGCTTGCCATTCGCCTCCCACCATCCATTGAAAAACGCCTGGAGAAGCTCGCACGCCGCACGGGCCGCACCAAGACTTTCTACGTGCGCCAAGCTATCCTCGAACATCTGGATGACCTTGAGGACCTGTATCAGGCCGAGCGCACCCTGGATCGCATCCGCGCTGGCGAAGAGCAGACCATCCCACTGGAAGATGCTCTAATGCGGCATGGCTTGGAAGATTGAACTCTCCGCCCAGGTAGACCGCGAACTGGGCAAGCTCGACCAGCAACACAGCAAGCGAATTCTGAAGTTTCTTCACGAGCGCGTAGCTCGGTTGGACAATCCGCGAAGCATAGGACAGGCTTTGCAGGGTTCAAAACTGGGAGAATTTTGGAAATATCGTGTCGGCGATTATCGGTTGATCTGCAAGATCGAAGACAATCGGCTTCTCATTCTGGTTCTTCGCGTCGGCCATCGCAGAGAAATCTACCGCTGATCTAAAGATAAAGAGGGAGCTAACTGCGCTCCCTCCTCTTTAAGGCCGCTCCGCAATCTGTTATTTATGGCCGGAGTGCGTGATGCGCGCCATAATGTCGCGCCGGCTGTCGAGTACGGTGGAACCGGCGAACTCCGCTCGTTCCGCCGCACTCCACTTGCTCATCGTCGTTCGTATGGCTGCTGCCCACTTGTCCATGCCTTCGGCATTGGGGTAGGTGATAACCACGCAGCGCGTCGACTGCGCCGAAGTGTTTACGTACTGCTCGTCGATGCCATAGTACGTAGCGACACCGTTTTTGATCTGTTCCTCAAACGTCGGCACCAGGAGTTTCTTGAGCGTTGCGGTGTAAGTCTCCGGCTTCTCCGCTTTTGCATTCGAGCAGACCACTCGCAAGTACGCCGGTGTTCCACTGCCTGCACGATACAGCGACGTTTGCATCAAGAAGTCTTCATGCTTGGTCGCCGCGATTTGCCCCGGCCGCGGTCCGGCTTTGCGGACTTCGTCGAGCACCTTCATCAGCCCCGAGATCGTTGTGGACGACCACGCTGCTCCGTGTGTATATCCGTCGGTTGTGTGCACTACCTGTTCAAAGGTGGACCAGCTAGCGATGGTCCCGTCGGCCGTCAATTTCTCCAGGATGGGAACGACCGTCTTTTCAGTATCCTCCGAGTATCCCGCCCAATTCGCCCGCGGCACTTGGAACTGGCTTACAAAGGTATACACCGTTGGCGTTGCTTCCATCTGCGAAAATGCGATCGGCGAACTAACGATGGCAATCGCCACCAATGCCAAGCCCACTGCCACACCAATCATTCGTCTATTCATGCATCTCTCCTTGGGCTGGCCTGGTCAGCCGCGTAGTGCAACACGTCGGAAGGTCGTTCCTCGTCGCTCACTCGCAGCTTCGCGGATGGTGAGGGGATACGTTCTTTCTAGTGGAGGTAACCTGAGATATAGGGCCTGCGCCCACGGCACCGGCCAGTGTGCGGCGACAGTATTCCCTAACGCTGTCTTTGTCAACGCAATTCCGCCACGCCACATGTCGCGCTTACAGTTTCGCTGGGTTTCGCCGTGGACGCTCGCTCCACACATCTGGCACTTGGCGTCGCGCGTCCACTGTGCTCTCCTATAGATGACACCATGAAGCGCACCAAATACCGCCGCCTCGGTCCTCTTCTCGCTGCTTTGCTACTCGTCTGCTTGTTTCCATTTTCTCCTTCCGCCGAAGACCGGCAGCCCACCATCCGCTTCGTGCGCAATCCCGATCCCGCGCCGGAGTTCAGCCTCACAAGCCTCGATGGAAAGCCGGTTACGCTGGCAGGCTCCAAAGGCAAAGTGATCCTTCTGAATTTCTGGGCAACCTGGTGCGGACCGTGCCGCGCCGAAATTCCCGACCTTGTTGAGCTTCAGAACAAATACAAAGACCATCTGCAAATTCTCGGACTCGTGGTAGACGACGACGATCAAGACGCCATTAAGGAATTTAGCGAAAAGTTCGGCATCAACTATCCGGTCGCTCTCGCCACTAACGAAATTCGCACGCAGTATGGCGGCATCCCCGCGCTTCCCACTTCATTTGTGCTGGACTCGGAAGGACGCATCGTCCAGAAACACGAAGGTCTTCGCGATCCCGTGCTTTATGAAACGGAGATTCGCGCGCTCCTCGGGCTGCCCATCGGCAACGTCAAAGTGGAAACGTTCGAGGACACCGGCCAGATTTTTCTGAAGAATGCCGAACGCGCGACGGAACTTCCCGGCGTCGACCTTTCAAAATTGACGCCAGAACAAAAAATCTCAGCGCTCCACAAATTCAACGCCGAAACCTGCACCTGCGGCTGCACTTATACGCTCGCGCAGTGCCGCATCTACGACCGCAACTGCCAGGTTAGCAAGGCCGCCACTTCGAAAATTATCGTTGCCCTCATGCATCCCACGCCCGCAAAATCCGCCCCCGCGAAGTCCGCGCATTCCACCTCTCCTTCAAAAGAAAAGGAGAAATGATCCTCGCCGGAATCTCCGCGAAGGCTGAGGAGCAACATCTTTTCTGTAGCGTAGTTCATTCTTGCTGGCTCATTCGGCTCCCGGACTGATACTCTCTTTCCGGCCGATGCCCACTGTTCCGAAAATTATTTTTGTTCTTGCGCTGGCGGTTTCGTTCACGGGATTGCTTTCTCCGCCGGTCGCACTCACGGTAGGAATTGTTTTCGGGCTCAGCTTTCCGCATCCGTATATCAACGAAAGCCGCGGCATCGCGCGCACGCTTCTACAAAGCTCGGTCGTCGCGCTGGGCTTCGGAATGAATCTGCACGAAGTCCTGAAAGCAGGGCGCAGCGGATTTATTTACACCGCGCTGGGAATTTCCTTTGCGCTTCTCGTGGGTTTGGCGCTCGGCAAACTTTTGCGGGTGCGCGGCAATTCGTCATTTCTGATTACGGCCGGCACGGCGATTTGCGGCGGCAGCGCCATTGCCGCTATCGGTCCGATTCTGCACGCGGACGAAGAAGAAATGGCAGTATCGCTCGGCACGATTTTTATTTTGAATTCCGTTGCGCTGCTGATTTTTCCGCCGATTGGAAACGCGTTGCACCTTTCCCAATCGCAATTCGGACTGTGGGCCGCGCTGGCGATTCACGACACCAGTTCCGTGGTCGGCGCAGCAACAAGATATGGGGCGCAGGCGCTGGTCATCGGCACCACGGTAAAGCTCGCCCGCGCTTTGTGGATTGTTCCGCTCGCACTCGCGACTGCAGCGGTCAAGCACCATCGCTCGCGAATTCAAATTCCATGGTTTATTTTATTTTTTATTTTTGCTGCAGTGCTGAACACTTACGTTCGAACGGTTGAACACATCACTCCATCACTTTTCACGCTCGGGCGGCTGGGATTGACCGCCACGCTTTTTCTGATTGGCAGCGGCATCTCGCGCGGCACACTGAAAAAGGTGGGGTGGCGGCCGCTGCTGCTGGGAATCCTGCTGTGGCTGGCGGTGGGGATCACTTCGTTGTACTTCATTCGAACCGGTTTTATCGCTTTTTAGCGAGAACGAAGAATCTTGTAAAGAGAAAGTTATTTTTTCAGCAACCCGAGCACGGCGATGCTCATGGCCTTGACGCCGGTTCGAATCGTGGGCTCGGGGAGGGGAGCAAATTCGGCAGAATGCGGACCTGGCAAGCGAGCGCCAGTCTCTTTTGCGGCTTGCCACTTTGCGGGATCAGCTGCGCCGAGATGAAACATGCAAATCGGCGGCTTCGGATCTTCCAGAGCGTAGAGACTGAAATCCTCGCTGGCCATGGCGGGTTCGCCGGGGAGCACATTTTCTTTTCCGAGCCCACGCTCGAGAGCAGCAGCGACGCGGCGCGTCAATTCCGGATTGTTGATGGTGGCCGGCACATTGTCTTTGGCGACTTCGATGATGGGGGCGCGATCGGCGGGAACGCCGGCGGCAGCGGCGATTCCATTGGTGATTCTGGTGATGGAAGCAAGAACTTTTTCGCGCTGGGCGGGAGTCATGGTTCGAACGGTGAGCTGCAAATGGGCCTCATCGGGAATGATGTTGTGTTTGGTGCCGGCGTGGAAAGAGCCGACAGTGACAACAGTGGGAACCTGCGGGTCCATTTCACGGCTGACGATAGTCTGTAAGGCCACAACGATTTCCGAAGCGATGAGGATCGGATCTTTGGCTCGTTGCGGTGCGGCGCCATGGCCGCCATAGCCGCGCACAGTGATGTCCACGGAATCGGCGCCCGCGAGGATGCTTCCTTCGTGCCAACCAACTTTTCCAGCCGGTAAATCCGAGCCGTCGTGGAGCGCCAGGACATAATCGGGCTTAGGGAATTTTGTGAAGAGCCCGGCTCGGAGCATGGCATGCGCGCCACCAACGGTTTCTTCAGCGGGCTGGCCGAGCATGACGAGAGTGCCGCTCCATTGCTGCTTGAGTTGCGCCAGCATGCGCGCAGTGCCCAGAAAAACAGACATGTGAATGTCGTGACCGCAGGCGTGCATGACGCCGACTTCGGCGCCATCGGCGCGCTTTACTTTCACGTGGCTGGCATAGGGGAGGCCGGTATTCTCGACGATGGGGAGCGCGTCCATGTCGGTGCGCACGTAGACCGTGGGCCCCGAGCCGTTGCGGAGAACTCCGACGATCCCATAGGAAACGAGGCCGGGTGAATCGTACAGGCCGAAATGGTCGGTGACGTCATAACCGATCTTCCGCAACTCTGCGGCGACCAGCGCGGAAGATTCCTTCTCCTGCGTGGACAGTTCAGGATTTTCGTGAAGGTGCTTGTAGGTGGCGACGAGGGAATCCAATTCCTTGCCGAGGCGCTGATCCAGATCGTTTTGGGCGATCAGCGGCATCGCTCCACTTAAACCAGCCAGGCTACACAGCAAGACGCCAAAGGCATATTTCACCGCGGCACCTCCGAAGAGAGGTGGCATCTTAGCACCATTGGGACGGGCAGCGGCCCAGCCGGTAGTTTTCGATTACCCAGCGGATCGGGACTTAGCAGCCAGACTGGAGGCGACTGCTGGCCAGTAACTCCTCAGGGCGGCGAAAGCCCTATCCGCTACTAGGCCTTGTCTTCGCGCCGGCTAGCGCACGGAACCTTTTCCACAATCCGCAGTATTCACTCTTTGTAAGGCCAACTACAGCCGTTTAGGACCATAATTCGGCGATGACTTTGGCTCCCGATGAGGATCTGATGCTCCAAGTGCGCGATGGCGCGGGCGAGACGCTAGGCGTGTTGTTTGATCGCTACCAAACGCCGCTCTTCAATTTCTATTCGAAGTTGACGGGCGACAGGACGCTGAGCGAAGACCTTGTCCAGGAGGTATTCCTCCGCATCCTGAAATACCGCCAGAGCTACCGCCCCGGCACCCCTTTCCGCGCTTGGGTCTACCAGATCGCGCGCAACGCGCGCATCGATCACTTCCGCAAGTTTCCCCGGCAAACCGCTCTTGAGCCCGAAATGCTACCGCCTGTTCTTCCCACGGATTCCGCGCAGGAGCAGCAGGAAGTCGAACTGTTGCAACGCGCGCTCCAGCAGTTGCCGGAGGAAAAAAGAGAAATCCTGCTTCTCTGCCGCTTTCAAGAACTGAAGTATGAAGAAATTGCCGTTCTTCTCGGCTGCGAACTGAACACCGTCAGAACGCGCATCCACCGTGCCCTCCAGGATTTGCGCAAGGCTTTTCATCAACTCGCGCACGGCACGATGCTGAAGAAAGCCGAAGCGGCAGCTGCGGAGAGCATTCCTCCTCGAGGAGGTCGCCATGAAGTGTGAACACATCGCGGAACTCTTGCCGGACTACCTGCAAGGGCGTTTGAGCGCCGAGCAGCACCACCACGTCGAAGCCCACCTCGAACAGTGTGCGGACTGTTCCGAAGAAGTGGTCATTTGGAGAAAACTCTCGCTTCTGCCCGTCGACCAGCCAGATCCTGCATCTCGCGCGCGTTTTGAGGCCATGCTGCAAGCGTACCAAGCGGGCCGTTCCAGTCAGCCCGAGGGCGGCACGGAATGGAGAAAGCGGGCTTTCGTCTGGAGCTGGAACGTGTTCCATTGGCTTCGCTCGCCCGTGGGAGCGATGGCGTGGAGCGCAGCGCTGCTCGCCATCGGCGTTTTCGCCGGACTTCGCCTGGCTAACCCTAAGCCTCCTTCCCTAGACTTGGCTGCCATGCAATCTGAACTCGCGAGCATGAAGCAATTGGTCGTGCTTTCGATGCTACAGCAGCAATCGGCCAGCGCGCGGCTCGAGGGCGTAACTTGGAGCACGCGCGACCAGCAACTTGATCCGCAGGTGCTTTCCGCTCTCCTGCACACGCTGCGCTACGACGCGAGCGTGGATGTGCGCTTGGCGGCTCTCGATGCTCTCAGCCGCCACGGGCGGCAGCCCCAGGTTCACAAGGCAATTTTGGATTCTCTCCAGCAGCAGCAATCGCCCCTGGTGCAGGTAGCCCTGATCGATCTTTTGCTCGAATGGAGGGATCCCGATGCTGCGCAGCGGCTGCAGGCCCTACAGCAAGCCCCGAATCTGAATCCCACGGTGCGACAACGCGTCGAGTGGGCCAGAAGCAAACTGAATTGAGGAGGAGACCATGCGAAACACGCGCTTTTTCACAGTGTTGACAGTCGGCTGTCTGCTTCCCTTTTCCTTGTCCGCCCAGTCCGTTAGCGTAAGAATCCCTCAACCGGTAATAAAAGTCGCTGCACCTCTCCTCGTGGGGTTTCACCCTCCTTCCGTATTCCCAATGACTCTCGATGACTCCGATCGCGACCTGCCAGTGCAGGAGGAGGAGACCATCCAGAAATCTTTTTCGATGGCGGGCGTCCAGCACCGGTCCCTCGAAATTGACAACGTCTGGGGCTCCATCGAAGTCCTAGGCACAAATTCCGACCAGGCGCAACTCACGGTCAAAAAGTCTGTCCGCGCGGAATCCAAGGAAAAGCTCGAACAGGCTCGCAAGGAAGTCACCCTGGACATCACCGAGCAAGCAGGCTCCCTGAAGCTCTATGTGAACGGGCCTTTCCGCTGCAATTGCGACGATGGGTGTGGCCGCCACGAAATCGAGGGCTACATCGTCAAGATGGATTTTCAGCTCCGCGTTCCCCGGGACATGGACATCAAAGTCAAGACTGTGAATGAGGGGCGCGTTTTGGTGCGCGACATCAACGGGAGTTTTCTTGTGCGCAATGTCAATGGCGACGTCGAAATGGACAACATCGCCGGTTCCGGGACGGCGCATACTGTGAATGGCCCTGTCAAGGTTTCCTTTCGCCAGAACCCTCGCGAAAAGTCCGACTTCCGCACCATAAACGGCGACGTGGATTTGCGTTTCGCGCCAGGCTTGGCCGCGGATTTTCGCTTCAAGACCTTCAACGGCAGCATCTACAGCGATTTTCCCGTCACCGCGTTGCCGGTGCGCGCCATTCAGGAAGAGCATCATGGCGCGAAGGTAGTTTTTCACGCAGACCGCTATACCGGTGTGCGAGTGAATTCGGGCGGGCCAGAGATCAAGGTGGAAAATCTAAATGGAGAGATTCGTATTCTTGAAAATCATGAATAGCCAAACTCAGCGTTTCCCATCCCTCGTTGTGGCTGCTGCACTTCTCTGCGTTGCGTTTGCCGCCGCGCCGGCCTGCGGCCAGACGCAAACGCCATCTGGCGCGGATCACGTTTCCGTGAATCTCAGCGATCCCGCGCGGCCCGCTTTGGTGAAGGCGAGCCTGGTCAACGGCGGAATTACCGTCAAGGGCTATGACGGCAAGGAAGTGGTCGTCGAAGCCCGCGCCCGCAACCGCGAATCGGCGCGCTCTGATTCGACCATGAAGCGCATCCCTGTTTCAGGAACGGGCCTTTCCGTGGAAGAAGAAAACAACGAAGTGCGCATCTCCTCCGATTCATTCATGCGCGCCGTCGACCTGTCCATTTCCGTTCCCATTCACACTTCCCTCAAGCTGAGTGCTGTCAACTCCGGAGACATCGTGGTCACTGGCGTGGACGGCGAATTGGACGTCAACGACGTGAATGGCTCCGTCACCCTGAACAACGTCTCTGGTAGCGCCGTCGCGCATGCCTTGAACGGGCGCCTTCTAGCTAGTTTTTCGCGCGTGAATCCCCAGAAGGCCATGGCCTTCAGTTCTTTGAACGGCGACATTGACGTTACGTTTCCCGCCGATTTGAAAGCCAACCTCAGCCTTAAGTCCGATCGCGGGGAGATTTTCAGTGATTTCGACGTGCAGGTTCAGGTTTCCGCGCCGCAGCAAGTCGTCGAGGATGGGCGCGGCCACGGCGGCAAATACCTCGTCAAGATCGACAAGGCCGTGCACGCCACAATCAACGGCGGTGGCCCCGAATTGCAATTCACAAACTTCAATGGCGGCATCTACATCCGCAAAGCCGGCGCCGCGCGCTGATGCCCGCGCAGCCTCTCTCTAGCAACAAACCTGTTCGCCGGCCTGACCACGAAGAGAAGCCAGAGGTAAAAGCCGGTCACATCCGCATGCCTGATTTAACTCGCTTCTCGGACAAGTGTTCTTTCCGCTACAACTGTCTTCGTTCGCCACTCGTGCTGGTCAGTTCCCTGATCGGTCGTATCTCGATACTGCCCACGCGAGCGGGCGGCATTTGCGAGGCAACTTGGATAGCCTCGTTCAGGTCGGCGGCCTCAATCAAATAGAACCCTGCCAAGCACTCCTTCGTTTCGGTGAAAGGGCCATCCCTGATGGCGACCTTTCCCTCGCGGACCCGCACAGTAGTCGCTGTACGAACGGGTTGAAGGGCCTCCGAGGCAAGGCATCGGCCGCCCTTTCGGAGCGCTTGGTCGTAAGCCATGCACTCATCGTCCGTCATGGCCCCAATTTTCTTTTCTTCACCGTAGACAAGGCATAGGTACTTCAATCGGAATCTCCTTCCTCCCATTGTGGCACATAGAGTCTGCGGCACCATCGACATCGCCCTACTTTACTTTGGCAAGTATCCCGGCATGTAGGGACGCGCCCCGCTTCCTCAGAATGGCCTGCCAGATCATGACGGCATATCTCCGGTTATGCGAATTATCGAGAGTTGACTGATTTGGGTCGAGCGGTTGCTTGGATAATGGGCCGGAAGGATACTGGTCGGTGTAAACGGGGAGGAACAAATTTTGATAAAAGCCCGAGGCATGCTGACGGTTCTGTCCGCGGTATTCGCCATGGTCCTTAACGGACAACTTGTGCAGGCGCAAGACACGAACAAATTAAAAATAGGGTTCTCCATAGAAGACACGAAGGGAGAGCGTTGGCAGACAGACCTGAACTCCTTTGAGGTGCGGGCTAAGCAGTTAGGCGTGGAGGTGATTTCCAAGGACGCCGGGGGAGACGCTGATCGCCAGTTCCAGCAAGTGAAGGACATGATCAAGGCAGGCATCAAGGTGCTGGTTTTGATGCCTCGCGATACCACAAAGGCCAGCCGGATGGTGGACGCGGCGAAGGCGGCCAAAGTTAAGGTCATCAGTTACGATCGGCTGGTCATGAACAGCGATGTCGATCTGTATGTGAGTTTTGACCGCGTTGAGATCGGCAGGATGCAAGCGGAATATCTGGCAAAACACGCGCCCCGAGGGAATTATGTGCTGCTCGCGGGTTCTCCTCGTGACGAGGGTGCGAAAGCTCTGCATGACGCACAGATGGGCGTTCTGCAGCCCTATATCGATCGGGGCGACATCAAGGTGATCGCCGATGCGTATACGAAAGACTGGCTGCCTTCCGAGGCGTACCTTTTTATGTTGAAAGCGATCGATTCCGCCAAGGGCAAGATCGCTGCTGTGGTGGCTTCCAATGACGGATTGGCCGGCGGTGCGATTCAGGCCCTCCGCGAACATAAGCTCGCCGGCAAAGTGGCGGTTTCCGGACAAGATGCGGATTTGGCGGCAGTTATATGTATCGCCCAGGGCGTGCAAAGTATGACCGTTTACAAGCCCATCGCAAATGAAGCGGCAAAAGCCGCGGAGGAAGCGGTTCGTCTGGCAAAAGGCGAGAAGACACACGCAAAAGGGACAGTTAGCAATGGCAAGATAAAAGTGCCTGCCATAATGCTGAAACCCGTGGCCGTAACCAAGGACAATATCAAGACAACGGTGGTCAAAGACGGATTTCAGAAGTTAAAGAGTATTAACCAGGCATTGCCGGCGGACCAGCAGATCAAGTAGTCGCGAGCAGCATCCTACTGTTGTTTATGCCACCACTCGCGAAGGGACTGGCAGCGTCCCGCTGAATCCAACACGATTAGAAAAATTCCATCGAGTTTCGTCGGCAGGCCAGGCGGTACGCGGACAAAGGACGCCCGCCACGTGGCGATGCCATGCGCTGCTGTGACGGCGAGGATCTCGTAATCAAACTGGATTTTTTCCTCGGTTTTCGCTACGCCGGCCCAATATTCGTAGATTGCGGCCCGGCCACGCAAGGGTTCATTGAAAGGCGTCACTTGATACGTGGCATCGTCTGAGTACAACGAGGCGGCGGCCTCGGGGTAACGGCTGGTCCATGCCTTTCCATAAGCGGCCAGCCAATTTTTGAAGGATTCTCGATCCATATCTGTCTTGTAGACTACTAGACATTATCGAACAATCCGTTTGGTCGCGGAAGTACAGGCTCCCGAGCAGGGACGGGTTGGGGTGTCTTAGGGGTGCTTGCCGAGAGGAGAATTGGGTATTACACTCGCGCGGCGTATTGCGCAGGCCATTCAAATGGAGGGGGAACATGAATCGTCGCATTGGTTTTCTGACAGCGGTCTTGGCGGTAGCGGCAATTCTTACGGTGCGAGGAGCGTTTTCGCAACCTACGCCACAAGCGACACGCAAAGTGATCAAGCTCGGGGGCGGACCGATAACGGCCCCGTTCAGCGACGCCATTCTTGCTGGTAACACACTCTACCTGGCGGGACGAATCGGCATTGATCCCAAGACCGGGAAAGTTCCGGAGAAAATAGAAGACGAGGTCAAACTGTTGCTCGATGGGGAAAAGGAAGTCCTCGCGCAGGCAGGCATGACCATGGATGATCTGGTGTACGTGCAAATTGCGTGCACCGATTTGTCGCTGTTCCAGAAATTCAATCCCATCTACGCGAGCTACTTCTCGACGAAAGACTACCCCGCACGCGAATTCATCGGGGCTGGATCGCTACTGGCTGGGGGACACTTCGAATTGCAGGCGATTGCGGTGAAGAAGTAATCAGCAACGCCGGGACAATTCACAAGGTTGTAAGAAGTTTGAGTCGCTGTCCGGGCGGACTCCTGTAACCTAGTCTTCGTTTCAGGAGTCCCAGTGGTGGAGCACTACGTCCCGATCCGGTCCTTGAGGCTCATCGGGATGTGATGGGGAGGCGGGCAGACCTAAACGCCTCCCTACCCTACCTCTTTCTCCGTCTCACATATTGCGCGCTTCGGTGATTAGAAATGGACGCGCACGCCGAATTCCAGCTGCCGCGGCGTGTACAGCGGAATGGTTGTTGAGCCTGCCGCAGAGCGAGTGATCACTCCAAACGTGCTGGGGTTGGCAAGGCTTAGAGTCGGATCCGCGAAGCGCACGTGGTTCAATATGCTTTGCCGACTCCCAAAGTAGGTGATCTTTGGAGAGAGTGTCACATATCGAGCAAAACCATAAAGACTGTATATGGGCACATATTTATTGCCCATATTTAACTATATGCCCATATATGGCCTCTTCGCCTTATGCGCAACAGCTTTAGATCGTCCGTAAGTCGTTGTATTTGTATAGATTACATACTAATAAAATCTAGCGCCGAATGGTGAGGATCATGCATCTACTAGCGGACACGGGGACGGTAACAATGCTAAGAATTACAACGGAAAAGAGGCGCGGGAAGGTATTTCTCAGCGTCGAAGGCAAACTGGCAGGGCCCTCGGTGGCGACACTGGAGCAGTGCTGGCGAGAGCTGCACGCGGCATCACCGCGCGAAAAGTTTCACGTGAACCTCTGCGGCGTGAGTTTCATCGATGCTGCTGGAAAGGTGCTGCTGAAGGAAGTTCACCGGCAGGGTGGGCAGTTGGTGGCCGAGGGGTGCTTGAATCAAGCCATCGTGAACGAAATCGTGGCAAGCGAGAAGAAAGGTGAAAACGTGAGCACGAAGGAACGTTCCAAGGGCTCGCACATTATCTTCTACACCGCTTTTTTCGGCCTCATGTTTGGTTCGATGGTGGCGCACGCGCAAGGCACAAACAAGCCGAGTTCTTTGCCCGGGAATGCGCCGACGCAGGCTCGCCTAACGCTGGATCAGGCCGTCGGACTCGCACTCAAGCAAAATACAACCGCGCAAATCGCCATTTTGCAGGCGGCACAGAGCGAGCAGGACAAATATATTTCACGGGCAGATTTGCTGCCGCAGGCGAGTGCCAAGATTTCCGATGAAGCGCAGAAAGTGAACTTGCTGGCGCAGTTCGGCGGAAGGACGCCATTCCCGGGATTTCCCAAGACTCTTGGACCGTATCAAGTGTTTTCCGCAGGCCCGAGTTTCGGAGCACCCGTGTTCGACCTGACACTTTGGCGCAGATATCAGGCGGCGCAGAACACGTCGAATTCCAGCAGGGCAAGCAGCCTGTCGACGCGGGAGCAAGTGATTCTGCTGGTGGTTTCCCAGTACATCGGGACGCTGCGCGCCGTAGCGAACGTGGAAGCCTCGCAATCGCGCGTGAATCTGGCACAAGCGCTTTATGACCAAGCCGCGGACTTGCAGAAGGAAGGCGTAGGCACGGGAATCGACACGCTGCGCGCCAACGTCGAATTGCAAAACGAAAAGCAGCGACTGATCGAAGCGGGAACAGATCGTGACACGTCACTGTTTGCCCTGAGCCGTTTACTGAATCTCGATCCTCGCGAAGCCATCGAGCTGGCGGATTCGCTAAGTTTCTTCGACACACCGCAGCCGGAAGTGGAGCCAAGCATCGAATTCGCATTGGCGGAGCGTCAGGAGTGGAAAGCGCTCGAAGCGCAAATCAAGGCCGCGGCATTTCAGAAGAAAGCGTCACAGGCTTCGCGCCTGCCTTCGCTGCGGTTCGACGGGGACTTTATGTACGTGGGAACGTCAGGAAACACGACGCTGCCGACGTACACCTACCAAGCCAGCGTGAATTTGCCGCTGTTTACTGGCGGGCGGATACGCGCAGAGATAGTTCGCGCGGACCTCGAGATTAAGCGACTGGATCAACAGAAGGATGATCTGCGGAACCAGATCGCGCTGGACGTGAAGACAGCGCTGCTGAATTTGCAATCGGCGCGCAACGAAGTGCAAGTGGCGAACCTGGGGGTGCAACTTTCGAAAGAAGAGGTGGACCAGGCGCGCGACCGCTTTAAAGCGGGAGTGGCGAACAACATCGAAGTGATTCAAGCGCAGGATTCGCTATCACGCGCGAACGACAACCAGATCGCGGCGCTGTACCGCTTTAACCAGGCGCGCGCGGACCTGGCACGTTCGACGGGCCAAATGGAAAAGGTTTACGCAAAGTAATCGGGGGAAAACGATGAGCGTCGAGATTGAAGTGGGATTCGAAAATGCGACAAAAGTGCCGCGTGGCCTGGAAGAGCTGTCGCTTGAGGAACCGCCTAAGGGGTTAGCCAATCCCGGCGTGAGGCGGCTGCTGATTGGCGGCGGGGCCGTAGCGCTGGCCGCGATCGCAGGGCTCTTTGCCTACTATTACAATCGCGAGACTACGGACGACGCGCAGGTAGACGGGCACATCACGCCGATGGCGTCGAAAGTGTACGGGCGCGTGGCGCAAGTTTTGGTCGATGACAACCAGCCGGTGAGGGTGGGGCAAGTGCTGGTGAAGATCGATCCGCGCGACTACCAGGCGGCGTTGGACCAAGCCAAAGCGTCACTGGCGTTGGCAGAGAGCGAAGCGCGGTCCGCAGGAGTGGACGTGCCGCGCACGCGCGAAAACGTGGCGAGCGGAAATTCGAGCGCGGATGCGCAGTTGCTCGGCGCGCAGGCGGATTTGGCGCGCGCCCAGGCTACTTACGAGCAGGCCCAGACGGCGGATTTGGCGTGGGCGCAGGCCAACGTAGAGAAGAGCCGCGCGAACGCCGAACTGGCGAAGGCGGACTTGGCGCGTTACTTGCCGCTAATGGAGAAGGGCGAAATTTCGAAGCAGCAGTACGACGCGGCGAAAGCCAATGCGGATGCCACGGCGAGCGCTCTGAAAGCGGATCAAGAAAAACTGGCGCAGGCGCAGCGCAACGTGGATGTCACCAAGGCGCAATTGGATGCAGCGAAGGCCAGAGTTGAGCAGGCGCGCGCGGGAGTGGCCGCGGCACAAGCGGACGTCAAGCAGGTAAACATGAAAGCCGCCGATGCGCAGGCAAAAATCGCGAAGGTGGAACAGGCGCGGGCAGCGGTGGGAGCGGCGGAGCTGAACTTGAGTTACACGGAGATCACAGCGCCGGTTGACGGAGTGGCCACGCATAAACAAGTGGAGCCGGGACAGATCGTGCAGGCGGGACAAGGATTGCTGGTGGTTGTGCCGCTGCAAAACGTGTGGGTGACGGCGAACTTCAAGGAGACGCAACTGAGAAACATGAAGCCCGGGCAGAAAGCGGAAGTGAAGGTGGATACGTACGGGAAAACCTTCAGCGGGCGAGTGGATTCGATCGCGGGGGCCACGGGATCCGTGCTGAGTCTACTGCCGCCGGAAAACGCCACAGGAAATTACGTGAAGGTAGTGCAGCGAATTCCCGTGAAGATCGTGCTGGACCCGATTTCTTCAGAGAAGGCGGTTCTGCGTCCAGGAATGAACGTGGACGCGACAGTGGTCACGAATTAACACGGAATAAGGATAGGGACCGGAACGGTCATACGTAGATACGTCAGAGGGACAGAGCAGACGCGATGCGAAGCAGGATTCTAGCCAAGCTGAGGATGCCGGACGGGACGATCAACCCTTGGGTGATCGCCATCACGGTAACGCTGGCGACGTTCATGGAGGTGCTGGACACGTCCATTGCGAACGTGGCGCTGCCGCACATCGCTGGGAATCTTTCGGCAGGATCGGACGAATCAACGTGGGTGCTCACGTCGTATCTGGTTTCGAACGCGATCGTGCTGCCGCTATCGGGATGGTTTTCCGGAGTGATCGGGCGGAAGCGCTTCTACATGACGTGCGTAGCCATTTTTACGGTGAGTTCGTTTTTGTGCGGGCTGGCACCGAGCCTGGGCGTCCTGGTGATTTTCCGGATTTTGCAGGGTGTGGGCGGCGGGGGCTTGCAGCCGAGCGAGCAGGCAATCTTGAACGACACATTTCCGCTGGAGAAGCGCGGCATGGCCTTCGCTGTGTATGGGCTCGCAGTGGTTGTGGCGCCCACGATTGGGCCATGGCTGGGCGGCTGGATTACCGACAATTTTTCGTGGAGATGGATTTTTTACATCAACGTGCCGGTGGGAATTCTTTCGCTGCTGTTGACGAGCTTTTTGGTCAGCGATCCGCCGTACATGAAGAAAGCGAATTTGAAAGCGGGATTCCGAATCGACTACATCGGGATCGGATTGATCAGCCTGGGCTTGGGGAGCATGCAGATCATTCTGGACAAGGGCCAGCGCGAGGATTGGCTGTCGTCGAATTTCATTCGCGTGTTTTTCGTGCTGATGCTGTTCGGATTGATCGCCGGAATTCTTTGGGAATTGCGCGAGAAAGAGCCGGTGGTTGACCTGCGTATGTTGAAAGACCGCAACTTTGCGATTGCGACGACGGCGATGTTTTTCCTGGGATTCGTGCTGTACGCGAGCACGGTGCTGATCCCGCAATTTCTGCAACAGTTGCTGGGGTACACGGCGCAACTGGCGGGAATGGCGCTGTCGCCGGGGGGAGCGGTGATCATGTGCATGATGCCAGTGGTGGGAATCCTGGTGTCAAAGGTTGACACGCGGATCCTGATCACCTTCGGGTGCATCGTCTCGGCATCGGCGCTGTTTGTGATGGCAGGCTGGGATTTGGGATTGGACTACGGGCACGCCGTGCGCGCGCGCATGCTGCAGAGCTTCGGGCTGGCGTTTTTGTTCATTCCGATTAACGTGGCGGCGTTCACGTATGTGCCGAAAGAAAAAACGAACATGGGCACGGGGATTATCAACTTGGCTCGGAACATCGGGGCGAGCGTAGGAATCGCCACGGTGACGACGATGCTGGACCGCCGTGCGCAATTTCATCAATCGCGGTTGATGGAGCACGTCAACGATTTCAGCGCGGCGTATCACAACATGTTGAACGGCATGCAAGTGAAGCTGGTCACGGCCGGCGCGACCGCGGCGCATGCCAGTGCGCAAGCGCACGGAATGATTTATGGCACGATTCAGCGGCAGGCGGTGATGCTGTCGTTTATCGACAATTTCAAAATGCTCGGTGTGGTGTTTTTCGCGGTGATTCCAGTTCTGGTACTGATGAAAAAGCCGAAAGCGCCGGCGGGCGGTGTACCGGTTCACTAAGGAAGTCTCTGCGGCCAGAGGTCGAGCAAGAGTTTGATTCAACTGGGGGGAACAATGGCAACTCAAGCGGCAGTGGGAATACAACCGAATGAAGAGAAGTTGATCCGCGCAGGACAGCGAGGCGACGAGCAGGCGGTGGAAGCGCTCTTCCGACGTTACCAGCGGCCCTTGTTTCAGACCGCTCTGCGAGTGCTCGGGAACACGGAAGACGCTGAAGATGCGCTTCAGGACGGGCTGCTCTCGGCATATCGCAATCTGAATCGTTTTGAGGGGCGGTCGCAGTTTTCAACCTGGCTGACGCGCATCGTGATCAATGCGGCGTTGATGAGGCGGCGGAGCGCGAAGGCGCGTCCGGCGATTTCCCTGGACGAAACGCCGCGCGAGGAGGAACTGCCCGCTTCGGAGCGCTTCGCGGACGACGGGCCGAATCCCGAGCAGGTTTTTGCGAGCACGGAGATTCGCGAGATGATCAGCGAAAACCTGGACGAGCTTTCTCCGCTGCTGCGAACGGCGTTTGTCCTGCGCGAAGTGCAGGGATTTTCGACGGGTGAAGCTGCCAAAAAGCTAGGGGTCACGGAAAACACGCTGAAGGCGCGGTTGTGGCGCGCGCGGCAGCAACTCGCCGAGCGGCTGGGACGGCGTCTGCGGCGGATGAAGGACGGCATGACCAGAGGAATGGGGGATCCCGAGTGCAGCTACTGCTGAAGAATGACGCAAAGGAAAAAAGGAAGTTCAGGAAGTAAAGGATAAGAAGGCCAGTGGAAACGCTGGCCTTCTTCTTTTTGCGCAGAAGAAATTCGTAGCCAGACATTAGCGGGATGCGGCAAGGTAACGGCCGAGGACGCGAAGTTCGCTGGTGGCGCTGCGGATTTCATTCAGGGCTTGATCGAGCTGGGCAACGTCACTTGCTTCGACGTCAATGAAAAATTGATATTCCCAAGGGCGACCGTGGATCGGACGGCTTTCAATCTTGAGCAGATTGACGCCATGCCTTGCAAATGGCTCCAGTGAAGCGAGCAGCGCCCCGGGGCGATGTGCAAGACGCATGGCGAGGGAAACCTTGCGCGCATCAGGAGAAATCCATGCAGCCGCTTCTTTTTCGGGAAACAGGAGCACGAAGCGGGTGAAGTTTTCGGCATTGTCCTGGATGCCCTCGGCAAGAATCACACCGTGATAATATTCGGCGGCGCGCCGTCCGGCGATGGCGGCGCACGATTTGTCTCCGCGAGCGAGCGCTTCCCGCACGCTGCCGGCGGTGTCTTCGGCGGGAACGCGCTTCCATTGGGGGTGAGCGGCGAAAAAACGCTCGCACTGCGCAAGGGCCATGGGATGAGAAGCGACCGACTGAATATCCGCGAGCGACGCGCCGGGAACCGCGATGAGCTGCATTTCAATCGGCAGAATTGTCTCCGCGACAATCGCAAGCCGGCTTTCCTTCAGGAGATCGAACACGCGCACGACCGAGCCTGCCAAGGAATTCTCCACAGGCGCGAGGAGCGCGTCAGCTGCGCCTTCGGCGATAGCCGTGAAGGCCGCCTCAAATGTTGCCCGAGGCACGGTCGTGATCGCATTCCCGAGAAGCTGGATAGCGGCGGCTTCGCTGAATGCGCCTGGCTCGCCCTGAAAAGCTACGCGCATAACCTTGCGATTGGATGTGCTCATAGGCAGGCGTTATCTTGCATTAAGGGGCGCAAAACCAAAAGCACAGTTTCGCTGTGAACAAACTCCATTGCGGTGTCCCTCCGGCCCATTGTGCGCGAAAGCTTCCCCAAGCGTATAATCGCGTCTCCAGGAGAGAACATCCATTATGAAGAGACCCGAAGCGACCGAATACGCGGAATATTATGCAAATTACATCTCCAAGGTCCCGGGGTCCGATGTATTGAGCGTTCTGGAATCGCAGCGATTGCAGATGCTGCAATTGTTCGCGGGCCGAAGCGAGCGGGACGGAAGTTTCCGGTATGCGCCCGGAAAATGGACGGTGAAGGAAGTTCTCGGACACATCACGGACACCGAGCGCATTTTTGCCTACCGGGCGTTGCGGTTTGCGCGCGCCGATCAGACGCCGCTTCCGGGCTTTGAGCAGGATGACTACGTAAGAAGCGGAGGGTTTAGCGAACGGACACTCGCGGACCTGGCTGAAGAGTTTGGCACCGTGCGCAGCGCGAGCATCAGCCTGTTTCGTTCGTTCAAGCAAGATGCCTGGCCGCGGCGCGGCAAAGCGAATGAAAAGGAAGTGACGGTGAGAGCGCTGGCTTTTATCACCGCGGGCCACCAGATTCACCACCGCATCATCTTGGAAGAGCGCTATTTTCCCGCCATTCCGCGCGCGTGAAAGGCCGGTCAAATCTACGGCCGGATGCGGGAATGGTCCACGTAGAAGCGTTGATACGCCAGGGTATTCTCTGAATTGTTCCGGCGCGTAGCCGCGGCAGGTGGATCGGCGCTATGCCGCACGCAGGGAGCTTCGGAGCCAAGGGCGCAATCGCGGCTCGCCATTCGAACTCTGTTTCTTGGTTTGATGAGGTAAAAGAGCAGCATGGCCGCGAGGGCGATAATAAACGCGGCGCTGATTACTGCCGCAGCCCCCTCGTTGAGAGGATTCGCGATGGCATCTTCGAGAATGTACAGCCCCAAGCAAAGAAAGGTTAGGACGACGAATCCGGCAAGGCTACCAAATGTGCGCGCGAGCCCAGCACGAACGGCGAGAGGCTTGGGTGGACGTACGACCGCAGCGTGATGGACGGCCCTGGCGGTCACGGGTTAGTCCTTATCAGAATCCTGGTTTGTGAGTTCAGGCTCCGGGAATTTTAGGAAATCAAGGTAGCGAAAGACGGGCGCGGAATAATCCTTCTTCATAGCACTGCCGCAGGCGCATCGCGGATTTTGTCCCTCGATTTCCCCATCAGCTTCCACTACAACCACGCAACCACATACTGGATTGATACAATGCCAGCACTCTCCGGATTTCATGACCATGGCCCTGTTTCCTCCCTTCGCAAGAACGATCGCAATGTCCGCAAAGGCAATCGCAGATTGGGCCTCTAATGTGCGGGGAGCTACGGTAAGTGTAAGTAAACAGAAAAGCAAGAGAAATTTAATGCGAATTGAACTATATAACTAGTACTGGGGCAAAGCAAAGGCCGCTTCGGCGGCAAAGAGCGTGTAAATTCGCCGCAGCTTCGCCTCAGACAGGGCTCCTTCAAGCAGGTAGCGCTCCAGGCAAGGCGCTGGCAGAGCCAGCCCAGGCGAGGTTGCGAGGGGGACGGGCGGCTGCTAAAATTCAATGTTTGCCGGGACGCAGCCGTCTGCGCCGTAAGCGCGGGCGGCTTTTTCTCCGTTTGGGATGACGTTCGCAAACGAAGGTCCGGCGACCCGTCTTATCGGCCTGACTCCCCTCGAGCTTTTTTCGAGTGTGACTGCGGTGAGGAAGCACGCGCCTCGCCGGTTCTGGCCCCTGCGGAAGGGAGACTACGAGTGGCAAAGTACGATGTGGCGATTATCGGGAGTGGTCCGGGCGGCTATGTGGCGGCGATCCGTGCAGGCGAACTTGGTCTGAAGACAGTCGTTGTGGAAAAGGATCCGTATCTCGGCGGGACTTGCCTGCATGTTGGCTGTATTCCCACCAAGGTGCTGCTGCATCATGCCGAAGTTTACGATCAATTCAAGAACGGCGCGGAGCTGGGCTTCGAGGTCAGCGGGTTGAAGATCAATTGGGCGAACGTCCTCGCGCGAAAAGACAAAATCGTCAAGAAGCATTCCAAGGGCATCGAGTTTCTCTTCAAGAAGAACAAAGTCGAGTGGGTGCAGGGGTGGGGAAGGTATGAAGGCCCCGGTCGTGTGAGCGTGGAAAAAGACGGCAAGAAAACCGAGATTGAGGCGGCCAACATCCTGATGGTGAGCGGTTCAGAAGCGAAATCGCTTCCGGGCATTGAACATGACCACAAAACGATTCTAACCAACCGCTCGATTCTGCAGCTTCCGGAAATTCCGAAGACCCTGATTGTGGTTGGCGCGGGCGCTGTGGGCGTGGAATTTGCGTCCATCTACAATTCCTTCGGGGCGCAGGTGACCATCTTGGAAGCACTGCCGCGCATCGTGCCCGTCGAGGACGAAGAAATTTCCGCGGAGCTGACCAAAGCCTTCCAGAAAAAAGGCATCCAGGTTTTCACCAGTTGCGCCGTGGAATCAGTAAAGAAGGATGCCAAGGGCGTCATGGTAGCGTTCAAGGATAAGGACGGAAAGGCACAAACACTACAAGCGGAGAAACTTCTCCTCGCCGTGGGCCGCAAGGCCATGACGGATGGGTGCGGGCTGGAGAAATCGAAAGCCAAGGTGGAGCGCGGATTCGTTCACGTGGGCGACAACATGGAGACCGCCGAGAAGGGGCTATACGCCATCGGAGACATCGTCGCCGGGCTTCCGCAACTCGCGCATGCGGCGATGATGGAGGGAATTATCGCGGTTACGCATATTGCGGGAAAGCCTACGCACCAGATCGTGAAGACACGGATTCCGAACGCGACGTATTGCGAGCCTCAAATCGGGTCGATTGGACTGACGGAAAAACAGGCACGCGACGCGGGCTACGATGTGAAGACCGGGAAATTCCCGTTTGTGGGCAACAGCAAAGCCACGATTCTGGGGAGCCACGGCGGATTCGTCAAAGTGGTTTCCGACGAATCGTACGGCGAAGTGCTGGGGATTCACATCATCGGGCCACTGGCGACGGAGCTTCTTGCTGAGGCGGCGACAGTGTTGAACCTCGAAGGCACCATCGACGACATGATGAACATGGTGCACGCGCATCCCACAGTGTGGGAAGCGATGGGCGATGCGTTTGCGTCGGTGCGAGGGCTGCAGATTAATGTGTAGTGACTGGTGACGCGTGAGAACCTGCCAGATTGTCGACTTGGGACTAGTCGGCTACGCGGAAGCTTACGCGCTGCAGAAAAGAATTGTTGCGGCACGCAAGGCCGAGGCGATTGAGGATGTGCTGCTGCTCTGCGAGCATCCGCACGTCATCACCCAGGGGCGAAACGGGAAGCGCGAACACCTGCTGGCTTCCGAGCATGTGCTGCGGCAGAAGGGCATCGAATATTACGAGACCACCCGCGGCGGAGACATTACTTATCACGGGCCCGGACAGATCGTGGGCTATCCGATTCTGAACTTGGGTGCCATCCGTCGCGACGTGGTTTGGTACGTGCGGACGCTTGAGGAGGCCATGATCCAGGCGACCGCGGAGTTCGGGATTAAGGCTGAGCGCGTTGCCGGTAAGACGGGAATCTGGGTGCGCGTCGGGAACACCGAAGAAAAGCTCGCGGCCATCGGAGTTCACATCAGCCGCTGGGTCACTTCGCACGGATTTGCGTACAACGTGTCCACGGACTTGCGGAATTTCGATTTGATCGTGCCGTGCGGGATCGCCGAGTGCAAAGCCACGTCGCTGGAGAAATTGCTGGGGCGCAGCGTTGAAGAAAAGGAAGTCTCGCCGCGGATTGCGAAGCATTTGGGAGAATTGCTTGGCCTGGAGATGAAGGAAGCATCTGTGAAAGCTATTCTAGAAAAGCTGGAGCAAGTGGAGCCTCAACTGGAGGTTCCGGCTTAGGAAGTGGGACAGATATTCCTGTCTGTCCCTTTGAAGACGTCGGCAGACAAGGGAGGACAGGCAAAAATGCCTGTCCCACCGGAGCAGGGGATGAAGAAGGAATTGAAGCGGCAGCAGTACCTGGACCTGTACTACCACATGCGGCTGAACCGCGCCGTCGAAGACATGATGGTGAAGCTGTTCCGGCAAAACAAAATTGTCGGGGGGCTTTACTCCAGCCTTGGCCAGGAAGCGATTTCCGTGGGCACCGCGTACGCCCTGGAGAAAAAAGATTGGCTGGCGCCAATGATTCGCAACATCGGGGCCCTGCTGGTGAAGGGCGTGCGTCCGCGCGACATTTTCATGCAGCACATGGCGAAGTACGATTCGCCGACGAAAGGCAAGGACGGCACCAGCCACTTCGGGGACCTGGACGATCTGCACATCGTCTCACCGATTTCCATGCTGGGTGATTTGATTCCGGTGATGACCGGCGTGGCCATGGCAGGGCGGTACCTTGGGCAGAAAATCGTGACCATGACCTGGATCGGAGACGGTGGCAGTTCGACCGGGGTGTTTCACGAAGGGCTGAATTTTGCGGCCACGCAGAAGGCGCCGTTCGTTCTGATTCTGGAGAATAATTTGTGGGCATACTCGACGCCGGTCCGCAAACAAGTGCCCCTGGAAAATTTAGCGGACCGCGCGAAGGCCTACGGCATCGACAGTTACATCGTGGACGGCAACGACGCCGTGGCCGTCTACTCGGTGGCGAAAGAAGCGGTGGACCGCGCGCGCGCTGGAGAAGGGCCGATCCTGATTGAAGCGAAGAGTTTCCGCCGCATGGGGCACGCCCAGCACGATCCGGCCGAGTACGTTCCGAAGGAAATGCGCGCCTATTGGGAAGCGCGCGATCCGATCGCGCTCTATGAAAGGTTTTTGTCGAGCGAAAAGCTCCTCGACGCCAAAAGCAAAAAAGAGGTCGAGGACAAGATTGACAGCCTGCTCGCCGTGGAACGGGAGTTCGCGGAAAATTCGCCGATGCCTCCGCCGGAATTAGCGGAAACAGGCGTCTACTGCACCGGCGACGGTTGCCACAAGATTCGCGCGAAGTGGGAGCGGCCGATTGCCGAGGTGACGCCGCCGAGATCCAGCGTCAAGGCGGTCTGGACGGTTCCCGGATTTGGATCGGGCAAAGCATCGGACGGCGCAAACGCGCCGATTCATTTCGGCGATACGCATGCCCCGCAGCATAGAGTTGGGAATGACACGAAATCCGCGAACGGTGGAAAACCGGCGGCAAAAATGGCTGCGAAAGCAGCGCCAAAGAAAACAGTTAAGACAGCGGGCGCTTCGAGAAAGGCGCGGAGATAGCCATGCCCAAAGCAAACGGAGCCGGGCCGAATGGCAGCGCGTCAGATGGAACGCAAGTCACTTTTCTCGAAGCCATCAAGCAGGCCATGTTCGAGGAAATGGAGCGCGACCCGGCGGTCATTTTGATGGGGGAAGACGTCGGGGTGTACGGTGGGGCATTCAAAACCAGCGAGGGTTTGCTGGAACGCTTCGGCTGGGAGCGCGTGATCGATACGCCGATCAGCGAAAGCGCCATTATCGGCGCGGCCTGTGGCATGAGCTATTGCGGCTTGCGCCCGATCTGCGAAATGCAGTTCATTGACTTCATCGTGTGCGCGTTCAATCAGATTACGAATTTCGTAGCCAAGGGACACTACCTTTGGAATGCGCCTGCGCCGATGGTGATTCGCGGTCCATCCGGAGGCGGCGTTCATGGCGGGCCCTTCCACTCCGCGAATCCGGAGATGTATTTTGTGCACACGCCGGGGTTGAAGGTGATTTATCCCTCGACGCCTTACGATGCCAAGGGTTTGCTGAAAGCCGCGGTGCGAGACAATAACCCGGTGCTCTTCTTCGAGCACAAGTTTCTCTACCGCCGCATCAAGGGAGAAGTTCCCGCTGGGGATTACACCGTGCCCATTGGCAAAGCGGTGGTGCGCCGCGAAGGGAAGCACCTGACGATTATTTCCTACGCGGCCATGATGCATACTTCGCTCGAAGCGGCGGATGCGCTGGCGAAGGAAGGCATCGAGGCGGAAGTGATCGATTTGCGGACGCTTCTACCTCTGGACGAAGAGACGATTTTGAATTCGGTGAAAAAGACTAACAAATGCCTGGTCGTGCATGAAGACACCAGGACGGGCGGGATTGCCGGGGAAATCGCCGCGATACTTTTTGAGAAGGCCTTTCATGATCTCGACGGGCCGCTCGTGCGCGTGGCCTCGCTGGACACGCCGGTGCCGTACGCGCCGACTCTGGAAGAACATTTTCTGCCGAACGCGAAAAAAGTTTTTTCCGCCGCGAAGGAACTGGCGCGGTATTAGGGTTTTAGAGAGAAGAGGAGAGCAATCATGGCCGTAGACATTGTAATGCCCCAGATGGGCGAGAGCATTTTCGAAGGCACCATCACCAAGTGGCTGAAGAAGCCCGGCGACAAGGTGGAGCGCGACGAACCCCTGTTTGAGATTTCCACGGACAAAGTGGACGCGGAAATCCCGTCACCGTCAGCGGGCGTGCTGAAAGAAATCAAGGTCGGAGAGGGACAGACTGTGCCGATTCAAACGGTTGTCGGTGTTATCGATGCGGCGGGCTCCGCAGCAGGTTCGTCAGCGCCGGCTCCGGCGAAAACGGCCGCACCCGCGCCTGCACCTATGAAGGCTCCTGCCGCTGCTGCTCCGGCCCCGGCAATATCGCGGCCTGCCGTTCCTGCTCCAACCGCCGCGCCGCTTGCTGCTTCTTCCGCTTCCTCAAGTTCCTCGAGCGAGCGCATTCACAGTTCCCCGCTGGTGCGGCGCATGGCCAAGGAGCACGGCATCGACCTCTCCGCCATCGAAGGCACGGGTGCGGGCGGGCGCATCAGCAAACAGGACATCGAAGCCGTGATCGCCGCCGGTGGCGCGCCGGCTGCTGCGCCTCCGGCTTACTCCGCTCCAGCTCCCGCGGGGATTTCGCGCCCCGCGACTCCCCCGCCGCCGGCCGCCGTGCCGGGAGCGGCCGGAGCGCAGGTCCACGTCGTGCTGGAAAACGCCGTGCCGCGCGAAAAGATGTACTTTGGCAATTACGAAGTGCATCCGATGAGCACCATGCGGCAGCGCATCGCCGAGCACATGGTGGCGTCGAAGCGTGTTTCCGCGCACGTCTACTCCGTCGATGAAATCGACATGACTAAGGTAGCCGCGCTGCGTGCCAAGTCCAAGGACGAATTTGAGAAGCGCTACGAAACCAAACTGACGTTCATGCCCTTCTTCGTGAAGGCCGCCGTCGCCGGGTTGCGCGCCTATCCCACGCTGAACGCTTCGCTCGACGGAACCAACGTAATCCTGCACAAGGAGATCAACGTCGGTATTGCCGTGGCGCTTGACTGGGGCCTGCTTGTTCCGGTGGTGAAAAACGCCGACGAGAAAAACATTCTCGGCATCCAGCGCAACATGAACGACCTCGCGGAGCGTGCGCGCTCGAAAAAGCTGAAGCCTGAGGAAGTCCAGGAAAGCACCTTCTCCATCACCAACCCGGGCGTCTTTGGCGGCTTGTTCGGGCTGCCGGTAATCAGCCAGCCCAACGTGGGCATCCTGGGTCTCGGCGCCATCGAGAAGCGCCCGGTGGTCATCAACGACTCGATTGCCATCCGCTCGATGTGCTACGTCACGCTAAGTTACGACCACCGCGTGGTGGACGGGGCGATCGCCCACCAGTTCCTGCACAAGGTCAAGGAGACGCTGGAAAACTGGAACGAGCCGGTACTGTAAAAAGCACCTGACGAGACTAGGGCGCGACTCAAAGTCGAAAAAGGCTGCGCGCTGAGGGTTTAGTTCCCTATGTCCCTATGTATGTCCGAAATTGGGAAGAGCGTTCCCGCTAGTGGCCGGATGGGACGCACTCCCTGCCGTCCCGATTTCTACAACCCATTCAGTGGAAAGCCTTTATTCGCGCAAGCCGGTGGCAACTTGACTGCCCCAGTATGCGAGAGCGCGATGGACGCTCAGGCTAGAGGGAGTCACGGATCGCCAGAAATGACAGCCGCAACGCTAAAGGTTTCAACGGGACGCGAACCCATGCAGCCGCGAATTCTGATTGCTGACGACCAGCAGGACGTGCTCGACGCGCTGCGCCTGCTGCTCAAAGGGCACGGCTACAGCATCGAAACCGTCAATTCTCCTGCGGACTTGCTGGCGGCGGTAGGCCGCCAGGAGTTCGATATTCTCCTCATCGATCTCAACTATGCGCGCGACACCACCTCCGGCCGCGAAGGACTGGATGTGCTCAGCCGTCTGAGGGAAATCGAGGACGCTCCGCCGGTCGTCGCGATGACCGGCTGGGCCACCGTGGGCCTCGCCGTGGAAGCCATGCAATTTGGCGTAAGCGACTTTGTGGAGAAGCCCTGGACCAACACGCGGCTTCTGGAAATCCTCAGCAAGCAAATCGGCCTGGGACGCGAGCGCCGCGAATTGCGCCGCCGCGCCGAGGAAGAAGCCCGGGCGCGAGAAGAAGCCCTGCTTCATTTGCAAGAACAGGAGCGGGAGATCGCCGAAGCCAAGGCCATCCAGGAAAAACTCCTGCCGCGCGAAATTCCTCAAATGCCGGGATATGAAATCGCCAGCGCGTGGCAATCGGCGCGGCTGGTCGGCGGCGATTATTTTGACATTCTTCCGCTGGACGAAAAAACACTGGGAATCTGCATCGCCGACGTGGCTGGAAAAGGCATGCCCGCCGCGCTGCTGATGTCCAATTTACAGGCGGCCGTGCGCGGTCTTTCTTCTCTTTCCCTGCCGCCAAATCTGCTCTGTGGCCGGTTGAATTCTATTGTCCACCGCAACACAGACAGCGACCGCTTCATAACGTTTTTCTACGCGCATCTGGATGGCTCCCGCCGTCTGGCTTACGTCAATGCCGGGCACAATGCGCCGTTCGTAGTGCGCGCCGACGGTTCGCACGAACGATTGCGGGAAGGCGGCGCTGTGCTGGGCGTTTTCGGCACCGCGAACTATGAACTGGGTTTGGCGCAGCTGTCCCCGGGCGATCGTGTGATTTTGTTCACCGACGGCGTCACGGAGGCTTGCGACCCCTCTGGCGAAGAGTTTGGAGAAGCCCGCCTGTTGCGCTTGCTGCAAGATCACCGCAAATTATCCGCCGATGAATTGCAGGCGAAAATCCTGGCCGTAGTAGCAGAGTTCAGCGGAAGCCGCTGGCAGGACGACGCCACGCTCGTGGTTCTCAGTGTTTGCGAATAGGACTCGCCGGAAGTTCGGGCATGTTCCGGTACCGCGCCCCGAAGCGAATCACTGGATCGTCGGCTTCAGCTTTGGCACCCAGGTCGCGAAGTGGTCCGTCCCAATGGTTTCGATCCCAGCGTCACGCAGGGTATCGTGTACGAAGCGATGCCGCTCATTCTCTCGCGGCACCAGAGGAACGTCCGTCACCGCTGCAAACTCTGAGGCGAAAGGCGCCCGGGCGGCAATGCGAGCCGCGGTGTAGGCGTAGAGCTTGCAATCCGCAGGAGCGCGAGAAACACTCAGCGTTTGCACATAGCCTCGCGTCCCATTTTTCCGGTAACTATAGTCGATTCGCATGGGGTCCCCTGGAAAGGTAAATTCCGTTACGCGCACCGACTTTTGGATGCGATCCCAGAGCCCGGCCGCCTTCCATACTTGCGAGCAATAGTTGCGAATTGTGGCCCGATTGCCTGGGGCACCCACACGGGTGACCTTGCGCGGCGGAGCGACGTGCTCGGTGTAGAGCCGCTCCAGCTCGATATCCAGGTCATCCGCGTAGACTCCTTTTTGCGGTGCCAACTGCAGGCCATTGGAGAGCGTATTATTCCAATTCTCGATAAGTCTCTGGAGTCCCTCTCCAACAGCCAGCGTTCCGCCGTGCTCCGCCTGCCGGTTTTGCAAAAAGGCCGCAAACCGGTCTTCGAGATGGTCGCGGAAGCCGCGAAGGACATCTTCATCGGCGCTCGGTTGGAGCCGCCGAATCCGTGCGTATTCGTCCTGCTCCTCAACGAGCCGGAGGCGCAGTGCTCCGGTCAAGGGATCAAACAGCAGAACTCCAATGTTGACCCACTCATCGCGGACCAGATCCGACGTATATCGCAGAATATGATAGACAAACTTGCTGTCATCGACGGGAGAAATGACATCAGCCATAGGTCACATCCAGTTGGGAAACGGGTGCCGGGTCGTGTTTTTTGCCGCCAGTAGTAACTCCGGCACCCTGGTGCGGCGCTTATGCAGTTGTTCAGCTAACCGCATCAGGGCGTCCAAATCGTCGGCATACCATTCTGGCGGAATCTCTCCAATCAAATCGTCAAAGACTCGTTCCGTGATGCGTTTTTCAATTCGTTCAATCCAGGGATCAAACGACTCGCGCCCGGTCACACCTTCATAGACCCGGTTGCGCGCGTATAGGCCTCGCAACGGAGCGTCGGGAAAATTCCATTCCCCGGCATTGAAGCAAAATCCCTGATCGATCATGACCGCGCGGTACGGCGACTCCCCTGCTTCGGCTCCGTTGCGCTGCTCCTTGAAAAAAAGGGTCTGCCGGCCATTGGTGTTGCAAGTCCATTTGTCGAACGCCAACATGCCCGGAAAATCATGCAGGTTTTCAACCTCCATCAACTGTTTGTCCGGCAAAAAATCAAGCAACGTCAAACGATGCGGATCCCCTGGATAGCGGGACCCGAATTGCAGCCCCGGGCGGCACGGGATGCGTGCCCGAGGCATCTCCATGCACAGGTCTGGAGTGAGCCGAATCAGGTCTTCGCTGACGGAAATAATAGCCACCGGCGTCGTGGGCAGCCCCAGTCGCGCCGCCAGCCTGGTTCCCAGCAGTTCGTTGACCAGGACGCGCGTATGCTGCGGATTATTTTGAAACTTCACAACATAATAGCCGCCGCCATCGCAGCGCATCAGATGAGACTGCGCGCCGCCCCGCATCCGCCGTATCTGTTCTAAAGCCCGCAACATGCCTTGTTATGCTAATAGTACTTGCTGCTTCCGGCAAGCACTTCGCTCTGCTGGGGACGCTCAATTCCTGAATTGAAAAACGGGACAATTCAATGTGGGAACACAAGCAGAGGAGGACTAGTCCCACTCCGGGAGATGCGATCCCAAAAAGAAAAGCCAGAACGAGAGTCCCGGCTTCTTCCCAAGCACATCGCCGCCTTGCGAAAAGGGCTTACCGCCTTTTCTTTCTGCTGGGTTTCTTCGCCTTTTTCTTGGCGGCCTTCTTCGGCTTCGATTTTCTCGCCTTTTTCTTTGGCGAGGTTTTCTTTTTGCCCGCTTTCTTGGCCGGCTTTTTGGCCACTGGCTTGGGTGCTGCTCTTGGGGCTGGCGCTTCTTCTTCGGGCTCTTCGCCTACAATCACCAAATCCTCTTCCTCGGTCTCGACGATCTCTTCCGTTTCGCCCGCCAGCTCCTCGTCGTCTTCCAGCCGAGACAGCTCGTTGTCGTCTTCGAAATTGTCCTTCTCGAAATCCATTCCATCCTCCCCTGGGAGAATCCCGGGCCATGCACAAAAGGGCCCTTTGGGTCGCTGTTCTGGCCGGAGTCGCGTCAAATAATCCACCCCGTCCGTGAGCCGTTGTTACCGTACTCGCCGTGCGTTGTCAAGCATTCTGCGGGGTTCCCTGCGCCGCATCGGCACAGATACGGGGAGTGTCCGGAGAGCAGACACCGACGGGAGCCTATTAGAAATTCTTGGGAGGCTGCAACTCATTCATGCAACAAGGCTTAGTTGTGGTTCGCCGCGATGGCCCCGCCCGGCGTGCCAGCTGCCGTCGGCTGCGTGGTCTTCTTTTTTGAACGGGATCTCGCCCTTGCAGGCGAGGTTTCCGGAGCCCCGCCGAGCGCATAGATGCGCAGCACCATGCCGCGGCTCACTCGATTAGCTCTCAGGTGATTCCATTTGCGCAAGTCGTCCGCGCTCACGTTGAAGCGGTCGGCGATTCCCAAAAACGTGTCGCCGCGCCGCACGCGGTAACTCACCAACCGCCGTTTCGTTTCCGACTGCGGCTGCACCGCGGGAATAATCAGCTTCTCTCCCGCGTCCAGCGCCGCATTGCGCTCCAGATTGTTGGCGTCGGCGATGGCCGCCGCCGTCACGTGATACTTCTTACCGATGGACGTAACCGTTTCCCCGCTTTCCACGCGATGCCGCCGCCAGCTCACCCACTTGTCCGGAGGAATATCCGCGATCTCCGCGGAGAATTTTTGCGCCGTGCCCTGCGGAAGACGCAATTCGAAGGAAGGATCGTCGGGCGTTGCGAGCCGCAGCAGCGAAGGATTGAGCGCGCGCAGCGTCTCCATGTCCACGTCAATCGTTTCCGCCACCAGCCGCAGGTCGATGGCGCGCCCCGGTTTCACAATGTCGGTCGGAACCGGCGCCTCCGGCTCAGCCTGAATGTTGTAATGCGCCGCATCTTTGGCGATGAGCGTCAGCGCGATGATGATGGGCACATAGTTTTTCGTTTCGCGCGGCAGCACGTTGCGCTTGTACAGCTCCCAGAAATCCGCATAACCCGTTCGTTCGATGCCCTTCTGCACGTTGCCGGGGCCGCAGTTGTAAGCGGCCATCGCCAGGTACCAGTCGCCGTACAGATTGTAGAGGTCGCGAAGGTGCTGCGCCGCCGCGTGCGTGGCTTTCTCGGGATCCTGCCGTTCATCAATCCACCAGGTATGCCGAAGGCCGTATTGCTGCCCGCGGTAGGCCACGAACTGCCAGATTCCGCGTGCCCCCGCGCGTGAAAGAGCCAGCGGCTGGAAAGCGCTTTCGGCTTGCGCCAGGTAAATCAGATCCTGTGGCAAGCCCTCTTCCCGCAGCACGCGGGAAATCATTTCGCGATAGCGCCCCGCGCGCCGCAGGCCGGTTTCCACAATGTCTCGCCCGCGCGGTGTTTGGAAGAAATTGACAAAGGATAGAACCTGGTCATTCACCGTCAGCGGCAGGTCGTGGGAAATGTTCTTTGCCGCTTCCTCGGCCCGCGCTTTTAGCCCGGGATCGACCGGAAAAGTCATCTCCGCCACTTCGTCGATCGCCGCCGGAACCGCCGGCGCTTCGTTGAACCCGTCTCCCGCCCGGAACGCCTGCAGTTCATAGGCATACACCGTGTCCACCACGCGGTGGAACAGCTCGCTCAGTTTGGGGTCACTGTTGGAGTCGTAGCCGCTCTCCAGCAGCCAGTCCACAGCGTCGTCAAAATCCTTGCGCGCGGCTTCCAGGTGCCCCGCTTTGAAGTTCTGCTCTCCCGACGCGAATTTCTCCTGGACTTTCTGGATCAGGTAGTCCTTTCCGGACGGAACCGGAGGCAACAGCCAGATATAGTGGCGCCGCGGCGGATTCAATATCGGCAGGGGCGTAAGTTCCACGGCAGCTTGCTTTGCGTTCGCGCTCTGTGGCCCAGGAGCCAGCGCCGGAACGTGCGCCTGCACGGACTTCTTTCCCGCGTCTTCGCAACCGAGGAGCTCTGCTGCGAAGAGCAGCGTACCTGCGGCAATGTGCAGCCCTCGTTTCATCTGTCCATGGTAAGGAGGCCTTCCCGCCCAGGTCAACGCTTTCCGCAGCCGGTGGTGCCGCTCTCACCACGCCCCAAGTTCCGCCTCTTCCTCTTGCACCAAACAACACACCTCCAAAAACACGCCCCCATAAAACACTTGCATTCCCTCCCCTCCCGTGGTACTCTGTCTTTGCGTTTGTTGCTCTTGTATCGCCTTTGGGTAGTAAAGCGGTCGCAAGGTCACACTTGCGGCCATTTTTTTGTTCGGCTGACCGCTTTGCAGTCCTCCCGAACGAAGCTTGAAGACGGCCGCGGCTCTGTTGAGGGGCTCGGAACCTGGGCATCAGATAGCTCAAATGTTGTGCTCAGCCGTAACCCGGCTGACGGAAAAGAGTAAAGCAGTGAGTAAAGAACAAGGTACAGTGAAGTGGTTCAATGCCAGCAAGGGCTTCGGCTTCATCCAGCGCCAGAGCGGTGAGGACGTTTTCGTCCATTTCTCCGCGATCGTGGCTGATGGCTATAAGACGTTGAACGATGGCCAGGCGGTTGAATTCGAAGTTTCCAAGGGCCCCAAGGGCCTGCAGGCCTCGAACGTACAGCCCCTCTAAGGAACAGCTGATTCGGCTTGATCTGCATTAATCTCGATCCAGCCCTTTCCAGCTTCACTTCACAAAATTGCAAAACGGGCGGCGCGACGCAAGTCACGCCGCCCGTTCTGCTTTTCCGCCTGCCCTCTCACCGTCTTGAGTCATTTCCCGAACACCGTAGGTGCGCTAGAAGTTAGCCCAGCGCGTCAGCGCTGGGTACCGAGTGTGTAGAATGGCAAGCACCGGAGGTGCGACACATGCCCCACACCTATGCCCAAAACGTGATGCATGTGGGCTTTTCCGTGGCACAGCCACTCCTGGCTGTGCTCTTTACACAAGGGATTCCTTTGTAGCGGCTACTTCATGTCGCCATCTACTCTTCGCTTGATCCTTACTTTTCGTCCCCATACTTGCCTGCCCACTGTGTGAGCTTCCGCGCCACTTCTTCGATCACTGCGGAAGGGGCCCGCTCAAGGATCGTTTCGAGCGCCGTATACAGCTGGTCTTGCAGTTCTTCGGAAACGCGCTTGGTGCGCTTTGTGGAGCGGTGTCCCTCCGCGTATGCCGAGAGAGAGCCGCTTCGTTGATAATTTGTCCACGCCACCTGCCAGATCGCTTCCAGCAAATCGCTGCGGCGCTTCCTGCGTTCGCGCAGGACCGCTTCGTCGATCTCCTCCACTTGAACCAACGGGACGCGAAAACTGAGCGGGTAACTGACATCGCGGCGGATGTTCGTTCGCGGCACGGCAAGTAGTGTGTCACGCGCAGAATTGCCTTGACAAGCGTCTCGCCCGCGTGCATGGTATGTATTGTATGCATACACATCGCTAAATCTCCCGTCGGATGCAGTGAATCACTTAGACCAAGCCGTCGTTCCAACTCGCACTTTGCTGCAGTTGCGAAACATAACCTGCGAAAGCTACTACATTCTGCTCGTGTGTCCTTCTTGCCGGCGGTCGGTGTGGATCAGCCTGCGCAAACGCGCAGCGTCTCGTGAGAGCCTCTTGAACACCGTATGGCAATTCGAGTGTCCCGTTCACGGTCGGTTGGGCGAAAAACCGCTCCAGGTGGACGAGAAATTCGCATTGCCCTGGGCCTCTGAATAAGAGATCCCTCCTAGCGCCGGCTTCGGTTTCCCTCCTGTCCTCATGCGCCCCGCACGCTTTCTGCCTTCTACTTTCTAGTTTTTCCGTGACCTTCCCCTGGTCCGTGGGCGCGCCTTCTCCGTCCCTCTTTGCAGGGGCACGATACATCGTGCCCTTCTTCGGTTCTCGTGGCACAGCCACTCATGGCTGTGCTCTTTGCTTGTGTAGGGATCGACTGTAGCGGCGACTTCATGTCGCCATCTGCTTTTCGCCACTCCCTTCCGCCGGCATTCCTGCTTGTCGTTGTCCCTGCTCCAGTGGGACAGGCATTCTTGCCTGTCCTCCTTTTCTCTCTTCCTCTTCGCTGCCGCCTCTTCCCCCGCTTTCTACTTTCTGCCTTCTAGCTTCTAGTTTTCTGCCCCGCCTTCTAGTTTCTGCTTCTAGTTTGTAGTTTTTCCGTGACTTTCCCCCAATTTGTGGGCGCGCCTTCTCCGTCCCTCTTTGTAGGGGCACGATACATCGTGCCCTTCTTTGGTTCTCGTGGCAGGGCCACTCCTGGCTGTGCGCTTGCCTGTGTCCTCGAATTTGCATTCGTAGCGCCGGGCTTTGTGGCACAGCCGCCTACAAACGCTTCCCCCCTTGAAAATTCTGTACTAGTCATAATCTAATGGTGCATCATCGCAAGGATACATGTCCCCGGTCGGCTCAACCCGCATACACGAATCTGATTTCTGTGCCGAAGTTGCCTCCTACTCAACCGTCATCTTTTCTCGCCACCCCGAATATCCCTTCAAATCTGCGCGCATAGAAGGGTAAGGTCGCGGCTCGGAAAAGTCCAAACGAAAGGACCTCCGAGTTTTCGACAAGTCCGACCGTTTAGTCCTCTGCGGCGAGGTTAAGCTCCCAGGAACGGCAGAGGGCCAGTCCCCATACGCAGAAGAACTCGTTCGTGACGCCCACCAAAAAGCAGACAACGCGGGAGTTCAGTTTTTCTTCACTTGGAACGTAAACCTCTTTGTCCTCTGGGACAGAAAAAAATGGGACGTTCCCCTCTTGGATCGCCGAGTCCGCGAATGGAAGCTGGGATTGGATCTAACTTCGCCAGAAGATGCCGGTCGACCGGACGTTTTAGCCCAAGTCGAAAAAAGATTCCTGCCCGACCTCCTCGCAGACTTAGCTGAGATTTGCACGGGACGCCGCGTCGACTGGGCCATGCCTGCAGATGACGTTTTTATCCGCTCCATGGAGAGCCACCTGGAATGGCCTATAGCACTCACCAGAGCATGGCTGCTAGAACAAGCCGACAAGAGCAAGTCGTTCGACTCGAAACTCCAAGAATGGATGGCAGGACAGGACTGGACCTTCGTTCGCAAAGATCCCCAAGAGTGGTACTCGGCTCTGCACCGAGCCGCAAGCAGCTTGGCTTATTTGCTCATGAACCGAGTCATTTTCTACAAGGCCCTTTACGACAAGTTTGAAGACCTGCCCCGCCTAGAGTTCAAGTCGAGTGCGCGAACAGCGGCCGACGCTTACAAGAACTTGCAGGATCTTTTCGACCGAGCTGTCAAACGTTCCGGCGATTACGAGCCGCTCTTCTATCCCCACGAGCACGACTGGGCAAGCGCTCTCGTCTTTGAAGCTCCGACTGCCATCCAAGCATGGAAAGGCGTTTTGCGCGCTATAGGAGGAATTGATTTTCGACAGGTCTCCTCCGACGTCCTAGGCCGCATCTTTCAGCGGCTCATCGGTCCTGAAGAGCGCCACCGCTACGGACAGCATTTCACTGGTGACGATGTCGTCGACCTGATAAACGCATTTTGCGTCAGGACACCTGACGCGGCCCTTATTGATCCGGCCTGCGGCAGTGGCAGCTTCCTGGTGCGCGCCTATTACCGCAAGAAGTTCCTCAAACCCAGAAAGTCACACGTAGAACTGCTCTCGGAGCTGTTCGGGTGTGACATTTCCCTATACCCCGCGCACCTAGCCACCCTGAACTTGGCAGCCCGTGAAATAAACGAAGAGGCTAATTATCCCCGCGTAGCCAGACGAGACTTCCTTCATTTCAAGCCAGATAAGGAATTCTGCAGACTGCCATCCGGCCCCCGTGCTGAGGAAACTCCAATCTATTTACCGCCGCTCGATGCCGTAGTCGCAAATCCCCCCTATGTTCGTCAAGAAAAGATCGAGAAGAAGGACAAGGAGTACGCCAAGAAAATCCTTGAGTCTGCGTGGCCGGGACTTAGGATTAGCGGCAGAAGTGACCTGCACTGCTATTTTTGGCCTTCATCTGCGCGCCTCCTGAAAGAAGGCGGCTACTTTGGTTTTCTCACCTCATCCTCTTGGCTCGATGTGGAATACGGGTTCCAGCTTCAGGCTTGGGCGCTCCAAAACTTCCAAATCCTGGCCATCATGGAAAGCAACGCCGAGCCGTGGTTTCCGGATGCACGAGTCAAAACTTGCGTAACAATCATGCGCCGTTGCTCCGACGAAGCAACGCGAATGGCAACCCTCGTCAAGTTCGCGCAATTCAAGAAGCCATTGGCCGAAATAATTGGCGTGCCAGCGACTGGCAACGAGCCCGAGCGTCAAAAAGCTGCGCAACGCCTCCGCGAAGAAATCGAATCCACTGCCAAGGACACCAGCGATGATCGGATGCGCACCGTTGTCAAAACGCAGTCTGAACTCTGGCAGATGGGCGTTCGAGCCAGCAGCATTCTCGGCTCAACTCCCCTCCTGAGCCCCGCAGCGTCAGAGGAGATCCCCGACGATGAAGAAGAGGACTTAGAGGCGGAAACCGAAGAGCAGCCCATTACCACCGGTGAGTACGCCGCCGGAAAGTGGGGGAGATTCGTACGCGCCCCGGATTTTTACTTTGAAATCATGCGCGAGTTTAGTTCGAGATTCGTTCCGCTAGGGGAAATAACTTTCATTCGACGCGGGATCACGTCGGGCTGCGACGCATTCTTCATGCCCCGCGATATTACGGCAGAGGCCTTGGAAAGGTTTGAGAGTAACCGAGAATTTAGAAAGCAATATGGTGTAGACCGACTCGCCGCCGAAGACGGACGCTTGAAGATCGTAAGAGCTGGCGACGGAAGCGTTCATCCCATCGAATCACAATTCCTAAAGCCCGAGGTTCACAGCCTGATGAAAGTGGATCGCCCAATCGTCCGGCCCGAAGACTTCGACCGAGTCGTACTCCTAACAGCAAACCCCCTCTCGAAGCTGGAGGGGACATACATATCTAAGTACCTCAAGTACGGTGAAACGCACACTTTTGCTTCCAAGAAATCAAAGCCAGTCCCGGTGCCGAAACGCTCAACTTGCAAGTCCCGTAACCCGTGGTACAACCTCACGAACCTCGTGAATCCTGGGTTCGCCCTCTGGCCAATGGCCCAACAGTACAGGCACATAATCGCCGAGAATCCAGAGAATCAAATCTGTAACCACAATCTATTCGACCTAATTAACCACGATCTCTCGTCGGCAGAAGTCGACGCGCTCGTGGCGATTCTGAATTCAACTTTAGTCGGCCTGTTTAAGACCTTTTATGGACGATTCGCCGGAACCGAAGGAAACCTGAAAACAGAGGTGGTGGACGTAAATCTCCTGGAGGTTCCGGACCCTAGGAATATTCCGGCTGATCTTGCCTCTAAATTGAAGACTGCACTTGAAAGCATGCAGGAAAGAACTGTCGGCCGACTTGTGGAAGAACAGCTCATGGATTGTCACTCCCCCGACAGGGCGAAGCGAATCGCCGAAGGCCCGGTTGTCCTGTCCGACGAACTGAACCAGCCTGACCGACGTCTGCTCGACGACGGAGTTTTCGAACTACTAGGCGTGGCCGACACCAAGCGTAGGGCGAAACTAGTTGAGCGGCTTTACATCGAGACTGCATTCCACTTTCGCCACATTCGCGTCGTCGAAATTCAGAAAATGGAGCAGAGAAAGAAGTCCGCCAATAGGAGTTTCTCAACAGAAGAACTCGCCGCGGACCTTTGGGATGCGGCAGAACTTGACGACTTGACCCCGCTAAGAGAATGGATTCACAAACAGCCAGGAACATCCGCAGCGGCCATAATTCCGGATGCTTCGCCTGCTCACCTTTCCCACCACGCCAAGATGTTCGATAATGAGACCGTATATTTCGGACCAGATCGAAAAAGCCACGTAATTTGCAAGTCCCGTGAGGACGCTGAACTGGTTAAACTTCTCGCCGACCTAGGGGTCCACGGAACTGTAAATGTCCCGGCCAAGCCATCTGAGAGCGCAGAACTGAAACAAAAGATAGACGATAGAATTCAAGTGGCGAAAGCCCGTTTTGAGGAACTTGCTGCCGCGCGAACAAGCCTCGATGAAAAGCAGAGAGAAGGTTGTCGAATTATTGCTCCATTGGTTCGTACTGGGACGTCCCACCGCCTGGCCACAGTAAGCCAATAGCCGGGTGCCGCGTGCTTCGGTTTTGAAGCGTGCGGGGTCTGACTATGGTTAACCAGCCATACGCAGCTTCCTTCTTCACGGATCACGGAACACAAATCAGTTCCTTTATTGGCCGGAGCGTGCGACCGGGCCTGGGCGTCTCTTCAGACCTTTCTTCCACGGGCCACAGAAAACGGGTCACGGTGCACTCTCTTCGCCTCTTTCAACAAAAGGCCAGTAGCATTTCCGCCACACGGTACTTCGCGCCCATTGAAGAAAACGCCTTCGAGCCTGACCATGGAGTCGCCCGTACTTACGGGCGCAAGTGAAAAAGTCCGTACTTACGGGCGCGGAGTATGGTCGCCATTGAAACCTAATATGGGTACTTTGAACCGCACAGAACTCGATCGTCTCGAACGCCGCGAGCTCCAGCTCACCATTCTCGCCGCTGCTTTCGTTCTGGTGCAGGCGGCCGGACTGGCCATGTTCATGTACCCGCTGGTGTTCCTCCATCCCATTGGCAATAAGTGGACGCTCCGCGCGTCCTTCTTCGGTTTTTGCGCGCTGACCCTGCTCTTTGTCGGCTACTTGCTCGAACGGCAGCGCACCGTACGCCAGCTCAAGCAGCAACTCCTCGCGGAACTGGAGCGCAACGTCACCCTGCAGCATCAGGCCAGCGTGGACTTGCTCCAGACCATGCCCGACCAAAATCATTTCTGGGATCGCCTCACCATGGAATACCGGAGGGCTATGACCATGCAAAAGACGCTCTCCATCTTGCTCGTGAAAGCTAAGCCCGCATCCGCGTCCCCTAAAAATGACGCGACCTCGGAAGCCTGGAGCGATGCCGCGAAAGCCATGTCCCGCAAGCTGCGGCCCACCGATTCCATCTATCGCCTTGCGACGGATACCTTCGCCCTAGTGTTGCCTGAGACCGACGTCCTGAATGCCAAGCGCGTCGCCATCCGCCTGCAGGAAGAACTGCAAACCGTCCGCGCCAAGCACAGCGTGTCCTTCGACATTACCGCGCACAATTATCCCGAGCACGTGAAGAGCGCGCACGAACTGGAAGACATCGTGAAGTCCCTGCTCCCCGAGCAGGACGAATTTGCGGCCGCGGTCCCGGCCCCGGTTCCCGTTCCCGCGGCGAAGTCCTAGGATTTGGCGGACAGTCGCAGTTTTGTTTTTTTGTTTCTGTAGTCGCCGGATGGTGAGTCTTTTGGTCTTGCTTTTGTAGTGGCCGGTCGGCGTTTCGCTTGTTTTGTTCTTGGTTTTGACTTTGTAGTGGCCGGTCTTCAGACCGGCGCGGTTGCAAAGAGCTCCGCCGTAAGAAGCTGAGCGCTAAAAATTGAGCGCCGCGCAAAACTGAAGCGCGCTGAAAAAATCAGCCGAGCGCCTGTTTCAAATCCTCGATCAAATCTTCTTTGTCTTCGAGACCGATCGAAACCCGCACCGTTCCCGGACTGACGCCCGCGCGCTGCAATTCTTCGTTGCTCATGTTGTAGTGCGAACTGTAAATCGGAAGAATTACCAGCGACTCCACTCCGCCAAGACTCGCCGCCAGCAGGAACAGCCGCACGCGATCGCAGAAGCGCCGCGCCGCCGGCAGCCCGCCTTTCATGTCGAACGCCAGCATGGAGCCGAAGCCGCGCATCTGTTTTGCCGCGAGCTTGTGATCCGCATGCGACTTCAAACCGGGATAGTGCACGCGCTCCACTTTTGGATGGCGCTCCAGAAATTTGGCGACAGCGATGGCGTTTTCGCACTGGCGCTCCACGCGCACGCCGAGCGTTTTGATTCCCCGAATCAGCAGATACGCCGCGCCTGGATCCATCGACCCGCCCAGATAAATGATCATTTGGCGGACGCGCTCCATCCAACTCGAATTGCCGACAGCCACGCCCGCGATGATGTCGGAGTGGCCTGCGAGTGCCTTCGTGGCGCTGTGAACGACCATGTCGTAGCCAAGCGCGATGGGATTCTGCAAAACAGGAGTGGCGAAAGTGTTGTCGATAATAGAGACGAGGTTGTGCTTCCTGGCGAAGGCAACAGCTTTCTGAATATCAACGAGGCGCAGCGTCGGATTCGTGGGCGTTTCGACGTAAAGAACTTTGGAACGCGGCGTAACGAGATCTTCGATGCCCGCTAGATCCGTGGCGACGTGGCGCACCGTGATTCCCATATTAGGGAACACGTCGCGCATCAAGCGGTACGAACCGCCGTAAACTTCCGCGGTGGAGATCAATTCGTCGCCGGCTTTTAGGGCGGCAAGCAGCGCCGAAGAAATAGCCGCCATCCCCGACGAAGTAACCACCGCGGCTTCCGCTCCTTCGAGCGCGGCGATTTTCTTTTCCGCAACGGAAAGCGTCGGATTGCCGTAGCGCGTATAGATGTAAGCCTTGTTCTTGCCCTCGGCCCACAACTTCATTTCCTCAGTGGAAGAAAACGTAAAAGTGGATGAGCGGATGATTTCAGTAACGATGGGGCCGTTGACGCCACGCCGATTCGGTTCTCCCCCGTGAATGGCCCGTGTTTGCGGCCCGAGTTGGTGCTGGGATTTGTTTTTCATGGAGGAGAGTGTGCTCCTTGCAGGCCAACAAAAACAGCTTCCAATTTGGCTGATGCTCGGACAATTTGGCGCGAGCGAAGTTCTTTGCGATGGCTTTTTTGTCCCTTCACACTCCCAGCCAACCTGGCTTCGGCGGTCGAACCTAAATCTCCAGCGGGAGGGAATATGCGGAAGTTTTGGGTGTATACTCCCGCTACCCGAAAACTAGCTAGTCCTTCACAGGAGGAGTCTCGCTGACGGGAAAACGAACTTTGAATTGAGCCCGGCCGAGCGCTGGGGAGCAGTGGAACGGCCGGCACTCAAAAGAGAGGGTGCGATGAAGCAGACCTTCGCTATCGGTATCGGAGGCGCGGCCGGACAGGGAGTCGCCACCCCGGGCGACATATTCGCAAGAATCTTCAGCCGGCGCGGCCTGCACCTGAATGCCTACAACGCCTACCAATCCATCATCCGCGGCGGCCACACCTTACTGACGATTCGAACGGGCACGGAAAAAGTCACCAACATGGGTGACCGCCTCGATCTGCTTATCCCCCTGAACCAGGACACCATGGACCGGCACCTCCAACTGCTCACTGCCGGCGCGGCTTGCATCTACAACGCGGACACGATAAAGCCGGGCCCCGCCGCCGATGGAGTGCAGCTCTGCCCGCTGCCTGTTTCCGAGCTGGCGGACATCAGCAGAAATAAGGTCGCGCAGAATACGCTGGCGATGGGCGCGGGCCTCCACATGATGGGGATCGGCTTCCAGGCGCTGGAAGAAGTCCTTCGCGAGCAGTTCAAGAAAAAAGGCGAGGCCGTGGTGGCCGAGAATGTCGGAGTGGCGCGGGCTGGCTTCGATTATGCCGCCGCGCACTTTTCGGATTTCCCGAATCCTATTCCCAAAACGGAGAATCGCTACGCGATCCTCAGCGGCAACGTCGCCATGGCCATGGGCGGAGCGGCGGCCGGCGTGAAGTTTTATTGCGCCTACCCGATGAGTCCTTCGACGGGCGTACTGCATTGGATGGCGGCGCACGCGCGCAAAGCGGGCATCATGGTGCGCCAGGTCGAGGATGAAATCGGAGTGATCAACATGACGATCGGCGCGGCGCATGCCGGTGTCCGCGCCATGTGCGCCACGTCGGGAGGCGGATTTGCCCTGATGAGCGAGGGCCTGGGCATGTCCGCGATGATCGAGACACCAGTCGTGGTAATCAACTGTCAGCGAGCCGGCCCATCCACAGGCGTTCCCACAAAAACCGAGCAGGGCGACCTCTGGCAAATGCTCGGCGCCGCCTTTGGCGATTATCCGCGAGTCATTGCCGCTCCGTTGGACATCGGCGATTGCTTCAAGGTGATTCCTGAGATCTTCAATCTTGCCGACCGGTTTCAGTGCCCGGGCCTCGTGCTCTGCGACCTGCTGCTGTCTGAAGGCCGGCTCAGCGTGCATCCGAACGAACTGAATTTCAGCCAGAACATCGATCGCGGGGAACTCATCACGGCGAATGGCAACGGCAACGGCAATGGAGCGTCCATCGCTGCTGCCACGAACGGTGATTACAAGCGCTACAAAATTACCGACACCGGCATTTCACCGCGGGCAGTTCCCGGCGTGCCCGGCCATATCCACACGGTTGCGACGGACGAACACATGGAAGACGGCGTACTGATCAGCGACGAATTCACGAATCCGGTCAAGCGCCGCGCCATGATGGAAAAACGCATGCGCAAAGTAGCCGGCATCGAAGCCGCCGTGCCGCCGCCAACGCTGGGCGGTCCGCGCGACGGCGACGTGACGCTAATCGGCTGGGGTTCCACGAAAGGTGTGATCGAGGAGGCCTGCGAGATCCTCAATGAAGAAGGAATCTCCGCCAATCAATTGCAAATCCGCTGGCTCGTGCCGCTGCACGGCGAAGCGATTCTGGACATTCTGAGGGACTCTCGGCACACCATCATCGTGGAGAACAATTACAGCGGCCAGTTTGCGCGCTACCTGCGCAGCGAAACCAGCTTTGTGCCGGATGGCCACATCCGCAAATACGACGGCGAACCCTTCATGCCGCACCACATAGTCGCGGCGGTGAAACAGCAACTTGCTGGGCAGACGAAACTGTCCGTTCCCATGCACGAGATTATGGTCTGAGGAGGAGACGCAAATGGCGACAGGCGTACAGCGTGTGAGTCAGCAACTGACCATGGCGGATTTGAAAGGGAAAGTCGATCCCGACTGGTGTCCGGGATGCGGCGATTTTGGCGTGCTCGCGGCGGTGCAAAAAGCGCTGGTGGAGCTGCGCATCCCAACTTACAACGTGGTGACGATCAGCGGTATCGGCTGCTCCTCCAACTTCCCCGGCTACATGAATACTTACGGCATGCACACGCTGCATGGCCGCGCCTTGGCGGTGGCCACCGGCCTGAAGCTTGCCAACCACGAGCTGACCGTTTTGGTGACGGGCGGCGATGGCGACGGCTTCGGGATCGGCGGCAACCATTTTGTCCATTCGATGCGCCGCAATGTGGACCTGCTCTATATCGTCATGGACAACCAGATCTACGGCCTCACCACCGGCCAGACTTCGCCAACCAGCCGCGTCGGCATGAAGACGAAGAGCATGCCATTCGGCAACATCGAAGCGCCCGTTAATCCGATTTCGCTGGCCCTTGCGGCGGGAGCGACGTTCGTTGCGCGCGGATTCAGCGGCGAGCAAAAGCATCTCACCGAACTGATCAAACAAGGGATCGAGCATCCGGGTTTTTCGTTCCTGGATGTCTTCAGCCCGTGCGTCACTTACAATCACGACAATACCTATCAGTGGTTCCGTCCACGCGTGAAAAAGCTCGAGGATGATTCCGCGCATGATCCCACCAACTGGATGGCCGCCATGGAGAAGTCGCTGCTGTGGGGCGAGGAGATTCCCATCGGGAAATTCTTCGAGCGCACCGACGTTTCCACGTTGCACGGTGCCGAGCCGGTCCTGAACAATGGCCCGTTGGTCCATGGCGATCTTAAGGTGCCGCCCGAAGTTGCCCGTTCGTTCGTCGAGGAGTTGATGTAGCAACTCACCCATGGATTCTTCCTCGCCACGAGAATGGATCAACGCGCTCTGGGTTTTATTTGGATTATATTGGCTGGTTTCCGCGCTCAATCGGAAAAAAACCAAGCGGCGCGAAACGTGGGGCCAGCGATTCATCTATACGCTCCCGCTGGTGGCCGCTGCTGAACTTTTGGTCCGGCCGGAAGCGCGCTACGGATGGCTCGGTGCACGGTTTGTCCCCGCGAACTCCGCGGTGGAATGGACCGGCGTTCTCCTGACGGCCGCGGGTGTGGCCGTCGCGTTTTGGGCCCGCTGGCATCTGGGGGCCAATTGGAGCGGAGTCGTCACCTTGAAAGAGGGCCATGAGTTAATTCGCACTGGGCCGTATCGCAGCATTCGCCATCCGATTTATACGGGCATCCTGCTTGCGCTATTAGGAACCGTCGTCACCACCGGCGAAGTGCGCGGCTTGCTCGCCGTGGCCGTTGCCTGGCTGTCTTTTTATTGGAAGGCGCGACGTGAAGAGTCTTTCCTCTCGCAGGAGTTCGGAGAAAAGTTTGCCGCGCACGCCAAACAGACCGGGATGTTCCTGCCAAAGTTTGCCAACGGTTGACAGCCACGATCGCGAACCAGTACTGGACTACCGGCACTGAGTAAGCGAGAATCTCCGCCATGAAAAACCACCTTTTTCGATTTCTCATGGCATTTCTGTGCCTGGCCTTTGGCGCGGCGCACGTGATTGCGCAAACTGCTGCCGACACTTCCGCGGCGAAGGAGCCCACACGGCCAGCATACATTGATCCGAGCCTTCCTCTGGAACAGCGCGTGAACGATCTGGTCTCGCGCATGACCCTCGAAGAGAAAGTCGCGCAGATGCAAGACGTCGCGCCGGGCATTTCCCGCCTCGGCATTCCGGCGTACAACTGGTGGAACGAAGGCTTGCACGGCGTGGCCCGCGCGGGAAATGCAACCGTTTTCCCTCAGGCGATCGGTCTTGCCGCTACGTGGGACACCGATCTGATCCATCGTGTGGCCGACGTGATTTCCACGGAAGCGCGCGCGAAATACAATGACGCCATCCAGCATGGAAACACTAGCCGCTACTACGGCCTCACTTTCTGGTCGCCGAACATCAATATTTTTCGCGACCCACGCTGGGGGCGCGGCCAGGAAACCTACGGCGAAGATCCGTACTTGACCAGCCGCATCGGAGTGGCCTTCGTAAGCGGCTTGCAAGGCGACGACCCGAATTATTTGAAAACAGTTTCGACACCCAAACATTTTGCCGTCCACAGCGGCCCCGAAGTTCTGCGGCATCGCTTCAACGTGCCGGTTTCTCCCCACGATTTCGCGGACACCTACACGCCCGCGTTTCGCGCCACCATCATGGAAGCCCATGCCGATTCGGTCATGTGCGCTTACAACGCCGTGCGCGACGAGCCGGCCTGCGCGAATCATCTTCTCTTTGACACGCTGCGCAACAAATGGGGCTTCAAAGGCTATGTCGTCTCGGATTGCTGGGCCATCAGCGACCTACATCAGGGCCACGGGTTCGTCTTGACTCTCGAGCAAGCCGCGGCACTGGCTGTGAAAGCCGGAACCGACTTGAGCTGCGGCCCAGAGTTTGCCGCGCTGCCGTTTGCGGTCCGCAACCGCCTGCTTTCGAACGCTGACGTCGATCGTGCCGTGAAGCGCCTGTTCGAAGCGCGGTTCCGGCTCGGGATATTCGACCCAGCGGAACGAGTGCCGTGGTCGAAACTAACCATGTCCGACAACGACACTCCCGCGCATCGCCAGCTTGCTCTCGAGGCCGCGCGCAAATCGATCGTGCTGTTGAAAAACGACCGCAACACGTTGCCGCTGAAATCTTCCGTGAAAACCATCGCGGTCATCGGCCCCAATGCCGATTCATTGAGCGTGCTCCTCGGCAATTACAATGGCAATCCGTCCAGCTACACCACCATTCTCGAAGGCATTCGCAAACGCTTTCGCGGCGCGAAAATTCTTACCGCCATGGGAGCCCCGGTCACGGAAACGAGCGCGGTTATCGTTCCTTCGGAGCACCTTCGCACCGGCGGAGCGAATTCCCAGCCCGGCTTGAACGCGGAATATTTTGCCAACATCAATTTTTCAGGCGCTCCGGTTTTGAAACGCGTGGATGCCAAGGTGGATTTCGAATGGAACAATGTTTCGCCCGGACCAGGCGTTTCCGCGGGGAATTACTCCATTCGCTGGACTGGTGAACTGGTCCCGCCGGTGGACGGCGACTATCGTCTGGGTGCAAACGCCGACGGCGGTTACCGCATTTACCTGGATGGAAAAAAGTTTGTCGATGACTCCGCGCCCCATGGCACGCGCACGATGACCACGCTGGTTCATCTTCAAGCTGGTCATGCTTATCCGATTCGAATCGAGTACTTCCACGGCTGGTGGGAAGCCACGGCGAGACTCCTCTGGTTGCCGCCGAATCTGACGGAAGACGCCGTGAACGCTGCCCGCAAGGCAGACCTGGTCATCTCGGTGGTCGGCATCACCGCGCAATTCGAAGGCGAGGAAAGTGACTCCAGCGATCCTGGCTTTTTCGGCGGCGATCGCCTGGACCTCAATCTCCCGCGTCCTCAGGAAGAACTTCTCGAATCCGTCGCGGCCACGGGAAAGCCCTTGATCGTTATTCTCACAAACGGCAGCGCGCTGTCTGTGAACTGGGCGCAGCTGCACGCCGCGGCCATCGTCGAAGCCTGGTATCCCGGTGAGGAAGGCGGCGCCGCCGTCGCGGATGTTCTTTCTGGCGATTACAATCCGGCGGGAAGACTTCCTGTGACATTTTATCAATCCGTCGTACAGCTTCCGCCGTTTGGAAACTATTCCATGTCCGGCCGCACCTATCGCTACTTCACCGAGCAGCCGCTCTATCCGTTCGGCTACGGTCTGAGTTTTTCGTCCTTCAATTATTCGGACGCCAAGGTAAGCCAGGCGAAGGTCGCTGCGGACGGCACCGTCACTGTCTCCGTTCGCGTGACCAACGGCGGTTCCGCCCCAGGCGACGAAGTTGTGCAACTTTATCTCGCTCATCCGGGCGTCGAGGGCGCGCCGATTCGCGCTCTCGCCGGCTTCCAGCGCATCCATCTCGATGCCGCTGCTTCCAAAACGGTGGATTTCACTTTGCGCGACCGTGATTTGAGTATCGTCGACCAGGCCGGAGCCCGCCGCATCGTCCCTGGAGCGGTCGATGTTTGGATTGGCGGCGGCCAGCCAATTGCCGGTCCTGGGCAGCCTCCAACCAAGGGTGCTCGAGCGTCATTCGAAATTACGTCCGGCGCAACCTTGGAGGACTAGAATCAGCTCGGGGTGTTCGAAAGGCTGCCCATGATTCGAAGCCGCATCACAATCTTGCTTTTCTTCTGTCTCGCATGTGCTCTTCTCGATGCGCGCGCGCAAGATGGTGGCAAGACTCTTGCCGAAAGGCTCGGCTTCCCCCGCGACGCCAAGCTGCTGATTGTCCACGCCGACGACGTTGGCGTGACACATTCCGTGAACGCCGCAACGATCAAAGCTCTCGACACCGGAGCCGTCAACTCTGCCAGCATCATGGTCCCGTGCCCGTGGTTTCCAGAAATTGCCGACTACGCCAAATCTCATCCTGCCAGCGATTTCGGCCTTCACCTTACTCTGACCAGCGAGCGCGTCTACTATCGCTGGGCCCCCGTCGCTTCAAAGGACAAAGTTCCCAGCCTGGTCGACGAAAACGGTTATTTTCATCGCGACTGGACGCCGTCCACAAAAATAAATCCCCAGGAAGTCGAACTGGAGCTTCGCGCGCAAATTGACCGCGCCTATGCGATGGGCGTTCGCCCCACTCATCTTGATTCTCATCAATACCGCCTCATCAGCAGTGGCAAGGAACTTTTCGAAGTATTTCTTCGCGTGGCTCATGCGTACAAGCTCCCGTTTTTTGTCACCCGGGACTGGTTCAAGGAGCAGCCCTATCTGGAACCCAGCTTAACTCCCGCTGATGTCGTCATCGATCATACCGTTACCATCGCGCCGGCCGTTCTCCCGGAAAAATGGGCGGAGTTTTACAAGACCGCGCTAAAAAATCTTCAACCCGGAGTCACCGAATTCGTCATCCATCTCGCTTTCGCCGATGACGAAATGAAAGCGGCCACGCGCGAGCGCGACACTTGGGGCGCCGCCTGGCGTCAGCGCGATTTCGATTTTTTCACCAGTCAGGAATTCCACCAGTTGCTCCTGGAGCAAAACATCAAGCTCGTCACTTGGCGGGAAATGGTCAACGCTGTCCATCCGTGAATCGCGCTGCCTGCTTTCCTCCGGACACCCTTCCGCGGTATTTTCTATGGAACCCTTACACTCGATTGGAGCGTGCATGCTGGCTGAACCAGATCCGCAAAAAAAGTCTGCCTTCAAGAATCCCCTTCTTTATTCCTGGGCCGTTCTTGGCATCGCCGCCCTGGTGGTTTGCCTCATCCTCGTTTCACGCTGGAAGGAAAATCGCGACATCGAAAGGCACGCCAGGGAAGAGCAAACTCGGCAACAAAGGGAGCAGGATCGCCTCGCCTTGGAACACTTCGGCGGCAAGGATCTCGCCATCCAGAATTTCTACGCCGTCCCCGGAGTGGCTCACCGCGGCGAACCCGTCGAGCTGTGCTACGGCGTGGCCAACGCCAAGACCGTCAAGCTCGAGCCGCAGTCCAATCCCGTCTGGCCCTCCTATTCCCGCTGCGTCGACGTAACTCCAGCCAAAACAACCACTTACACGCTGACCATCGCCGACGCCGCCGGCAATACCAAAACCCAGAGCCTCGAAGTCAAAGTCCAATAACCTCCGTCCACCCCTCTCCTGCCAATTCTTGCGCTCCCCCTTGTGACTTCAATTCCCTCGCATCTATAATGTCTACTTAAGCGGGGTCGGGGCGGCCATCCGTCGCTCACGGACTCCGCGGACTTTTTTAGCGAACAGACAACCGACTGCCATGTCCGACCCACTAGCCAAGATCAAGAAAAAGCTCCAGGACGAAATCGACCAGCTCTCGCACGAGCTTAGCGTCGAGCTTCCCAAGGAAATCGCCGTCGCGCGCGCCCACGGCGACCTCTCCGAAAACGCCGAGTACAAGTTCGCCAAGGAGCGCCAGAGCTTCGTCAACCTCAAGATCACTCATCTCAAGAAGCGCATGGGCGATCTGAGCATGCTGAACCTCACCAATATCCCCAAGGATCGCTCGGGATATGGCTCGCGGCTCACTGTGCTCGACGTGCAGCGCGACGCAAAAATCGAATACACGCTCGTCAGCAGTGAGGAAGTCGACGCCGAGAAGGGCCTCATCTCCACCACTTCGCCTATCGGCAAGGCCCTGCTCAACCGCAAGGTCGGCGACGAAATCGAAGTCGCCACTCCCGCGGGCAAAAAGGAATTTGAAGTCGTCCGCCTCGTCACCATCCACGACGGCGAATAAACCTTCTGGCCGTTCCGGGCGTCCAACTGCGCGAAACCATGTGGGCCGCCTGTGAGGATTTATGAATTGGGGAGCAGGCCCGGGGCTCGGGCTTCTGACCGTTCTCGGCTATCTTGTATTCCTGGCTGGCGCCACGCGGATGTGGCGCAACCGCGGCGAATTCTCCGTGTGGTTCCACGACGAGCTTTCCTTTTTCCGCCGCAACTTTTCGCGCTACACCCCGGCCGGTCCGTTCTATGCCCTCCGCGAAGAATCGCGCTTCAAAGCCATTCCCGTTTCCTTCGTGCGCTCCATCACGCACTTTTCGCGCAGCCGCATCAACGGCCCCGCCGTCCTTCTCTTCCTTGGCTTGCTCCTCTTCGTCCTCGACTTCTTTGTCTGAAGCCTTTTCTTCTCTGTGAACTCTGTGCTCTTCTCTCAGTGTCCTCTGTGTTGAATCTGTTTTTTCTTGCGCGATCTCCACTTCTAAATTTCGCTTTTCGAATTTCTATTTTCCATTTTCCTTTTTCTCTGCGATGCTTTTCTGATGAAACCGTCTCTCATCGTTCACGGCGGCGCGTGGAATATTCCTGACGAAGCCGTTGATGCCTGCAAGTCCGGCTGCCACCGCGCTCTTGCCGCCGGCTGGTCCATTCTTTCGCGCGGCGGCTCCGCGCTCGACGCCATCGAAGCCGCCGTCATGGTCCTCGAAGACGATCCCGTCTTCGACGCTGGTTACGGCTCGCACCTCAATCTTGACGGCCACGTCGAATGTGACGCCATCGTCATGAATGGGGCTACGTTGCGCGCCGGCGCTGCCGCTACTTTGCAGCGCGTCAAAAATCCCATTCAGCTCGCGCGCAAGATTCTGGAAAACTGCCCGCACATGATGCTCGTTGCGGAAGGCGCGGAACGCTTCGCAAAGCAGCACGGCATCAAGCTGTGCAAGCCGGAAGAACTGGTCAGCGAAGCCGAGCGCGACGCCTGGATGAAATGTAAATCCGACAAGCACGCTGCCGAGCATCACCGCGGCCACGAACAAGGAACCGTCGGCGCCGTTGCCATCGATGCCAACGGGAGCCTCTTCGCCGCCACTTCCACCGGTGGAACCTGCTGCAAACTTCCCGGCCGCGTCGGCGATTCGCCGCTCATCGGTTGCGGCTGCTACGCGGACTCCGAAGCCGGCGGCGTTTCCTGCACCGGCTACGGTGAAGCCATCATGAAAGTGGTTCTCGCCAAATCCACCGTCGATCTCCTTCGCCGTCCTGCAACGTGCGTGGACACGCCTCCGAGCATTTCCTGCGGAACGTCCACGGCTGACCTCGCCGCCCGCGAAGCCATCCATCTTTTTGCCAAACGCACGCACGCCACCGGCGGACTCATCCTGCTCGACCGCCACGGCAATCCTGGCTTCGCCTTCAACACCGCCCGCATGGCCTACGGCTACGTCGTCCCCGATGGCTCCTTCGTCACCGCCGCCTAACCACATCTCGTCATTTCGACCGAAGCAGGCCGACTCCTTTTCTTCCCCTTTCGTTCCTGCGAAAGGGTCGGCTTGCGGAGAGAGAAATCTCTCTTCGTCTTTCCCGTGCTTTTGTATTCGTAGCGGCGGACTTCAGTCCGCCAGTTTGAGGCAGGTTCCAAGCGTGCGACACCTCATCTAACGCTATACAATACTCGCCACACCAATCATTCCTTTTCGAGGCCGCAGTGGGAATCTTGACCGAAGACATGAAGCGCGTGGTCCCTGAGCAGCGGCTCGGCTTCGTCGCAACGGTTTGTCCGGACGGTACTCCCAACTTATCGCCCAAGGGCACGACCGCTGTATGGGACGACGATCACATCGTCTTTGCTGATATCCGCTCCCCCTCGAAGGTCTCCAATCTGAGGCGTAATCCGTCGACGGAGATCAATTTGGTCGATCCCATGGTGCGCAAGGGCTACCGCTTCAAGGGCGTCGCCTCCGCTCTCACGGAGGGAGCCTGTTCGAACGAATCCTGGATTTCTATCGCACGGAGCGCAATCTCGACGAAAGCCGCATCAAGATTAGGTCATTTGTACTCGTCAAGATCGACGAAGCTGTGCCGGTCGTTTCTCCAGCCTACGATTTGGGCCAGAGCGAAGAGCAGGTGCGAGAGAAATGGCAGCGCTACTTTGATTCACTGCAACGCCATATCGCCGCCACGCGCCGCAACGAAACGTGACCGGCCTCTACTAGCAACTCGCCTGATTAGAGTCCCTTGTAGAGGCGGTTCGCTTTCCAAGAGCTGAGCCGTTGAGGCGAGTCTGCCCCTTGCCAGGTGAAAACAAAACACTCACAATTCCGCTGTGGCTGAGATCGATAAAATCAACCCCGTTATCCAGGCTTGCCTCTCGAATGCGGAACATCTTCTAAATGCGGCCAAGGACGTGCGAAAACCTGGCCAGAACCACATCGGCTATCACTTGGCCGCACTTGCGCTTGAGGAAATTGGCAAAATAACGATGATCGTGGTCAGCGCCGTTAATCCGACGAGCAGTAAGGGAGGCGGCGAGGACGATGATCCGGACTCGATCAAGTTGACCGAGGACCACGAGCGGAAGCTATTTTGGGCACTGTGGGCGCCCAGCCTTGAAGCCGGCCAGATCACGGCTGATCAGTTTCGCGAAGTCCAATCCCTTTCGAAAAGGATTCACGAGTTGCGCTTGGCTAGCCTCTACGTAGACCCTGCTAGTCCAATACCTCAATACGAGGTCTCAGATCAGGACCTAGAAGCACTAATATCGCTAACCGACGCAAGACTAAACATCCAGAAGCTGACAAAGTTTCGCGAGCTGGACGGCCCTGCGCGGCAGGTTCTCGAATGGTTCTACCGCGCGGTTGATGATCCGCAACTAAAGATGCTGGTTTTCGCTCGGAGCAGCTTAGACAAACTCACTGAGTTCGGCGGAGACTCGAACAGATGGATGACATGGCTCCGTGACCAAGTCGACGAGATGAACGCAACCAGCCAGAAGCTCCTGCAGGAAGAACTGCTACGCGTCGACCCAGGAGACGCACAAGGCAACGAACCAAAATGGCAGATGAAGATTAGACTCATGTCCTGGTCACACTCAATTCGACCAAAGCCACTTGCAGCCTGGAACCGAGGGGTACACCACATAAAGCTTTTCCCTACGAAGACCGATCGCAAAGAGCTTCTAGTACAGTTCGTCCTGCCCAAGAAAATCCTTATTCAGGGTCTATGGGCCGCAGGTATGCAAATGTCCTGGACCTTTACCATTGCACTCAACATTGGAAGCCTCGGCTATTTTTGGTGGTACACGCCAACATTCGTCTCGAAGTACTACGAAGAACTGTTCGACCTAGAAAGCAATACTGCCGTGGTCGCAGAAAGAAACCCTCAACTGGTAGTCTCATGGGGAAATCAGGCACTGAATGACCGTGACCTATCGAACGTCGGATCGATGTTCGCCCACCTGCTTAGCGTGATGATGAGTCACCGTGGCGCATATGACCGATATTTTCAAGGGCTGGCTCTGATTGCGAAGAACGACTTATTCGGCCAGTGTGAGCTCCCGATCGTGCGACAGTTCTATGGAGCATTCAAAGAAGGGATGGCAGCGTACGGAGACTGGGACGGTCAACCAACAACGTTCGCTACGGCCATCGAGAAAGCCTTTGAGGAGTTTCAGCATGGCTCTGAATTCTCGGCTGCCATGAAACTAACGCTCCAACTCGCGACCGACAAAACAACAGACCCAAGGTCCGTGACGCTGGAAGACGCAATCAAAATGAAGGCATACTGTGATGGGTACTTCCTTACGCGAGCAAAAAAAGATCTACAGCAAAAAATCAAACAGAGCCCGCCCAATGCGTCCACCCAGACAGGCGACGAATCAAACTCCTCCTGATTCCCCGTGGAAGGCGGGTAGCGCAACGTTTTCTGCCTTCTAGTTTCTATTCTCCCTTCTCGCCCCTAACCCCTGCCCTTCCAATTACTTCCAAATTCACCTAAACTTTTTCTTGACAAGTACAGTGCTTCTATGGATGGTAACATGCCCTTTGGTAGTCGGACGCCACCCTCGCCGCAGCCTTCCATTTTCACCGATCCCCTGTTCCCCGAACCCACTCTCCTCTAACTCCTTTCCTCTCATATCTTTTGCCGACCCCCACCACTTAAACCCTGTCGCATCACATCTTTACAAAAACCATAGGGGGGAGGGGGTACCGCCTGCCTTTTCTGTTTCAACCCCCAAATCTCTAACACCTGTATCTGCCAAACTTCCGCAAAAACCTCTGCTAAGTCCAGTCATTGCCACAGATCCGAAAACGCCCTCCCGCAAGTCCTTATCCTTGCCACAGATCCGAGACCCCCGGGCGCCTCTTCCCCTTCGGAACCATCACGCGACAAAGCGCTGTCTGTTGTATCATCCCTCGGCGCAGGCGCTTGGAAGTGGAGGCATCTATGAGAAAGCGCCGCAATTGGGGGTCATGAGGGAACCATGAAACGAACACACTCTGTGCTTGCCTTGCTGCTTATAGCTATCCTGCTTGGAGCCTTCACGCCCGCTGCAGCTCCGGCGCAGACGCCACCTCCGCCGTTGGTTTCTCCCGACGTTCACGCCGATCGAACCGTCACGTTTCGCTTCCGTGCTCCGAACGACAAAGAAGTTTCCGTTTCCATCGAAGGCAATCCCAAGCCACTGCCGATGCAGAAAGACGATCAGGGCGTCTGGAGTGTGACCACCGAGCCGCTTGCTCCTGATTATTACGGCTACTCGTTCATCGCCGATGGCGTGAACATGTTTGATCCTTCCAATCACGTGATCAAGCCCAACTTCCTCGGCAGGGCGAGCGAGTTGCACGTTCCCGGGCCGTCGTCACTCTCCTGGGAGCTTGGTGCGGTGCCGCACGGCGAGATTCATCATCATTTCTACAAGTCCGGAGTGGTGGGCGACGACCGCGACTTTTTCGTTTACACCCCGCCCGGTTACGACCCGCGCGCAAAGCAAACGTATCCCGTCCTCTATCTGCTGCACGGATTCAGCGACGACGCGAGCGCCTGGTCGGCCGTGGGCCGTGCCAACGTAATTCTCGACAACCTGATTGCGCAGGGCAAAGCGAAACCCATGCTGGTGGTCATGCCGTTGGGTTACGGCGCGCCGGAAGTTCTAAAAGCGGGCTTTGGAGCATTCCGCGATCGCTCGCTGACGGATCGCAACTTCGATAAGTTCCGCGAGGCCTTGCTCACGGAAGTGATTCCGCGCGTCGAAGCCGCTTATCTCGTGAACAAGGACCGCAACTCCCGCGCCATCGCCGGCCTTTCCATGGGCGGCTCCGAATCTTTGCTGACCGGCTTGAATACTTTGGACAGGTTTGGCTGGATTGGCGCGTTCAGCTCCGGAGGAATCACCGAAGAGTTTGACAAGGAATTTCCCGCGGTGGACCCCAAGGCTACCGAGCAACTGCACTTGTTGTGGATTGCGTGCGGCACGGAAGACCGTTTGATTGATATCAACCGTAAGTTCCGCGCGTGGCTGGCGTCCAAGAATGTCAAGCACGCAGACATTGAAACTCCCGGCATGCACACCTGGATGGTCTGGCGCCGCAACTTAACGGAGTTTTCGTCGCTGCTTTTCCGCTGAGGCCCGTCATGAAAAAAATGAACGCCACTTCTGGAACAACGACGAAAATGCTTCTCAGCTTTGCGCCGTTGGTGATCCTGTTCGTAGCCGTGAGCGCATCATCGCAGGGACAGGGCCAAATTTCTCCGCACGGTATGGTCACGCCGCTTGCGAGTGCCAATCTCGTTTTCGACGGCGAACCCGCGTGCCTCAAAGTCGCCCGCGAGAACGGCGATCCAGACAAAGGTGCTTCCGCTTTCCTTCTCGAAGCTCCTTCCGGATGCGTGGTTCCCGCGCACTATCACACCGCGGAAGAACAATTGATGGTGGTCCGGGGCGACGTGCTCACCGGGATGGACGGCATGGCGGAAGCGACGCTTGGTCCCGGCGGCTTTGCCATGATGCCCAGCAAAGCTATGCACTGGTTCACCTGCAAATCAAAGGATACTTGCCTGATGTTTGTGACGTTCGACCGCACGTACGACATCGTCTGGGCCAAGCCGCCGAAATAACCGGTCAATCGTCATCGTCTTTTTTGGCGCCTTTTTCGTCGTCATCGAGCTTGGCGATTCCGAGACGCATCGCTTGATACGCGGGAAGCTGCGCCGCTTGCGGAACGTTTGATCCGTTTCCCGTGCACGCGAACCAGATCACCGCGTTCAACACTTGCGGGTCGGCCATATCCGCGTGCGCAAAGTCTTGCCGGTTGGATTTTTTCATCCACTCGGCGGCCGCTTTGTCTTTCGGCTTGTGGGTGATCAAGTTGTCCGCGGCGATGGTCGGCAACACCGCTTTGTACGGCGTCAGATCCGGCGTCTCCTGGAAAATATCCATCGGGATCGCCGAAGCATCGAGCTGGTTCATGGGCGCGATTCCCAGTAGCAACTCGATGGTGCGAATCATGCTTACGGTGTTATGAAATTTGTGGATCAGGGCCCCCGGCCGATTGTACGCGCTGATCGCAAGACCGGCGGAACGATGCGAGTCCACGTGGTCCGGGCCGGCTTGCGCGTCATCTTCGATGAGGAAGATGGCCGTATCTTTCCAGTAAGCGCTCGAAGAGACCGCTTCAACGAGGCGGCCCACGGCGTAATCGTTGTCCGCGACCATGAATTGCGGCGTGGGAAAATCATTTTTCATTCCCGTGGTGTGGTCGTTGGGAAATCGCATCACGGTAAGGGCCGGCATAGGATCGCCGCGGCCCGCTTCACGTTCGGTGACGAAGCCGCGAAATTCAGCGAGCCATTCGCCGAAACGCGAATTGCCGCGGCAATTCAAATTGGGGTTGTCCTGAGTCACCGCGGCATCGGAAGAGGCTGTTGGATCGAGAGCAGCTTTGTAGCAATCCGTGGTCATGCTGTCCGGGGCGGTGACGTCGAAACTGCGAAAGCTCGTGCTGTGATGCTTCCGGAGCGAGGCTTTATTGGGGATGGCGCGCACGGCGCTGGAAATATCGGGATACGTCTTGTGCTTTTTTTGGCCGGCGGCTTCGACATCCTTCGTAGAAATTACGGTTATGAATTCGCCGTAATTGCGATACGTCAAACCAGCGCGCGCGGCGGCGTCCCAGAGATACAAAGTTTTCGGTTCGCCGAGATCAGTGAATCCCTGGCGATAAGGAAGATGTTTTTCCAAAAGATCCGTCAATGCGGCGAGCGCGTCGCCGTGGAACTTGCCTAGTTCCAAATCGCCCGGCGGCTCGTAATCGGGAAGCCGGTTGTACCCTTCGAAATCGTAAGTGCGGCCGCGGTCGGAATAGTTCCAGCGGAACGCTTTGTCGACGTAATCGGTGGAGAACGCGGCGGTGGCCCAGGCGTGCCCGTCGGGGCTGGCTTCAGAATTTACAAAGAAACGGTCGAACAGACCGAAACGCTGCGCCAGCGCATGATGATTGGGCGTAACGACTTGGCGTGCACCATCGGGACGCTGCGCGGCCGCGCCGTTTCCGAAAATGGCAAGGGCCGGTTCGCCGTCGGCAGTGTGTCCGTCGCCGGAAGTTTTCACGTCCCCAAAGACCTGATCGTAAGTGCGATTTTCCTTGATGATGTAAATGACGTGCTTGATCGGGCTGGGCCCTGCAAAGAGTTTCGCGGGCGCGAATCCCATCAGGCCGTCGTTCTGCAAAGTCTGCTGGGTGTAGCGTGAGAGTGCGGGCAATTCGGGCAGTGCGACCATGCTGATGTTTCCAGACACGATGGAACCGCTGTACTGGCCACCCTGGCGGTTTTTTTCTGGATTCGGAGGAAAGGCGGCGTTGGGAGGATTCGGCGTGAATCCGCTATTGCTCACGCGCATGGAAGATGGTTCGAACCCCGTTCCTTTGCCATTGCCGATGAAAAGTTTGCCATCCGCGATCGCGATGGCCGACGGATATTGTCCCGTCGGGATGAATCCGAGGATTTTCGATTTCGCACCTTCGGCGGTTTTGCCGGTTGCTTTTGCGCCACTGGCTTTTTCGGAAAGCGCGACCAGCGCAACGGCATTGCTGTGCGCGTTCGCAACGTACAGAGTTTTTTCGTCATCGCTGAGAGCGACGCCTTCTGGACTCGCTCCGGGCAAGGCGTCCTCGGCGAGACGAACGTCGATGCGCTCGATCTCCTGATCCGACGTTGCGTCAATCACAGAGACGCTGTCCGCATTGGAGTTCGCGATAAAAAGCCGCGTGCCTTCGGCATTCGAAATCATCGCGGTTGGATGCCGATCGACAGGAATGTATTTCCGCACGACACTCTTGCCGCCGAGCGGAATAACCGCGACCGAGGAATCATTCCAGCACGAGACGTAGGCGCGCGCATTTTTGCCGCTTCCGAGAACGGCTACGCCGTAGGGATAAATGTTTTCGCTCAACTTCCCGGCGTGGTGCAAATCCACTCTCTCCATTTTTCGGGTTCCGCGTAGATTGCGGACGATTGTCAAGCTGTCGCCCAGGTTGTTAGCCGTGACCAGCGTGGAGCCGTCGGATGTTAACGCGAGGCCCGTGGGATAGAGAGCGGCCTTTCCTTTGTTGTAGTCTTTCGGCGAAACTTCGCCTGGCTTGCTGATTTCAAATGAGGGTGCCGTTACTTTGGTATCCGGGCCGTGCGATTCCGGCTGGACGGGCGGCGTGGCTTTGGGATCGAAGCGAAAAATCCAGACTTTGTTTTCAAATCCGCCGGAGACGTACATATCAAAAGCTCCGCCGACGTTCGCGGCCGGAGAAAAAGCGAGGCCGACGTTTGCGCTTTGCGGCGTGGGGAAGTAGATATTTTGGATCACCAGCGGTTCAGGTGAGGCATTCAGGTCGATCACCGCGATGGATTGCTGGGCGCGATTTGTCTCCTCGCTGAACTGGACGCCGAAGCCGCTGTTGACTACCAGGAGAAATCGACCTTTGCCTCCGTGGCCGAGAGAATCCGGACTGCGCAGCATCGCCATGGGCATGGCTCCGACGGTCGGCAGATGCGTGGCAGCATCGATTACCAGCGCTCCGGCCGGCGTGATGGGACGGCCCTCTCCAGCAGGTTCCTGCTGGCACAGCGCGATTGCGCAAAACCCAAGAGTAATCACTAGAAAACCGGCGCTTATGATTCGCGAATTCATGTTCCTGCTTCCCTGATCTCCGAAGATGACCATGTTTCGTGTCCTCTGGCGCAGCCATAATTTACATGGAATTGAGTCTAAGGAAAAATTGTTTCACGAACTTTACAACTGAAATAGTTAAAAGCGAGTGACGGGTGGCAACTGATTTGACCGAAAGTGCTTCTACTTCTAGGATGAATGTGGCGCTCCCCAGCCTGGACAAGCCCGCAACGGGTCACGAATGAAAACGAAATTGCTATCCATCGCTGGACTCTTGCTCTTGCCGCTGGCCGCGTCCGCTCAGACCGCGGAAGAGATCGTCCAGAAAGCGCTCGACGCTCGCGGCGGAGTCGAAAAGATTAAAGCCGTGCAAACCGAACGAGTCAGCGGGCAAGTGTCTTTCTCGCGCGGAATGGCGGGCACGTTTGTGGTGGAGCTCAAGCGTCCGCTGAAGATGCACACGGAGATCACCGTTGAAGGGCAAAAAATCATTCGTGTATACGATGGCAAATCAACGGGCTGGATGATCAATCCTTTCATAGGGAACAAGGAAGTTCAACCGCTGCCTTCCGAAGACCTCAAGACCATCTCCGATGAATCGGACTTTGACGGGCCGCTGGTAGACTACAAAGCCAAAGGCAACCAGATTGAACTGGCCGGGAAGGAAAAACTGGACGACAAGCCTGTCTATCGCTTGAGACTCACGAACAAAAATGGAGATGTGCGCTTTTACTTCTTTGACGCTTCCTCGTTTTTTCTTTTGAAGTGGGAGGGTATCCGGAAAAATGGAGAAGAGGACCTTCCCTGGGAGTCTTTTTTCTCGGACTTTCATGATGTCCAGGGATTGAAGTACCCGTTCCGGATTGACCAGGGCAGCCCGGGCACCGAATTCAAGCAGACACTGATTGCCGAGAAAATCGAGATCAATCTACCGATCGATGATTCACGGTTCGCCAAACCCACAGTAGAACACGCCCCTGCCGCAGCGGCTCCCTCATCCCCGGTGCCAGCCGGCTCTCCACGCTCGAACTAGTGGGCACACGGAGCGATGGTTACCTTGAAGAGCGTTGTGAGGGACGCAAGTGGTACAGATTTGCGACGGAGTAAGTAACCCCGGCAAAAACGGTAACCCGAGGCAATTGTCCATATGCAGCGACGTATGCTCCGCCGTCGAGGACCAACCGGGACGACAGGTTATACGTGGCGGCGTTCAGGAGCGTCATCGTCGCCGGCGTGTTTGCGTTTCGCCGGCTGAATCCCGCAATCTCCCCTGTGTATCCCCATTTCCCGCGCAGGGGGCGGAAATAGGAGAGCGCGGTGAAATAGGTGCGGTCAAAGCCGCTCGACATGGGTCTTCCCACAAATTGCACACCTCCGTTGACGTCAAAATGATGCTTGCCGAAATCCTTGCTCACCAGGATTTGCGCCAAATGCGCCGTGGCTCCAACACCCAGCTCGGGCCGCGCTGTGGGCAGAGTGGCCACATAGAGAACCGCTAGCGTCGGGCGAGCTTTCTTCTGCGGGAATAACTTGTACTTGAATCCTGCACCGGAATCTCCCAGCCCGGCTGTACCTGAATCCTGCTCGACGGGATTGTTGAGAAACCATAGCTCAAGGTTCTTGATTGCGCCCCATTTCAAAAGCCCGTTGATGTTCTGGTGCCCCTTCGCGGCTTCAAAGCCATATTCGACCTCGAAAACTCCGAGCTGAACCATCTCGGCGGTCGATGCGAACGTGGGGCGGTTGGGTACGGCCAGGATTTCGTCTTGGACCCTTTGCCCCTCTTGCGCGTCAAGTGCCGAGGATTGCGCGAGATATATGAAGAAGAAGAAGAAGGCGAGCGAGACCGATCGTCTGTCGAGTATTCTCATTTTGTCCCAACAAAACAGCGAGCAACCAAAAACTCGCATGTTAACCATAGTGAATCTACTGACTAAACTACACTTAATCCAATTGCTTGTCAATTAAGGCTCAGCATAAATTCGCGCCGGGCAGAGCATTGCAGTTTTGCGCGATCTGGAATTGCCAGATCTTCGGGGATAGTAGCCCGCGGACCCTTGCCAAAGGCCCGTCCAGCTGCGTTATCCTGCCGTTGTGACGCACTCATCCGAAAAAATAGCAGGTCTCTCCGGCAGGGGACTGTGCGCCGAGTGCGTTCATGCCCGCCGCGTTGAATCGGCGCGTGGATCCGCCTTCATCCTCTGCAATTTGTCACTGACTGATCCGCGGTTTCCCAAATATCCCTGCTTGCCGGTTCTGTCCTGCGACGGCTACAAGAAGAAGACCTGACGCCTAGCTGTCAATAGAGCGTCAAATTTTCCGGAAGCGGAGATACGTCACTGTGTGGTAAGTTACGGGCGGGTTCATCCTCACTGCGAGGTCCTCTCATGGCTTCCCGCTCGGAACTCACGCTTTGCTCTGCTTTGCTCTTGCTGTGTCCGTCGCGCGCCGCCGCCGATAAGCTGCAAATCACGAGCACCCCAGCAGGCGCCAAGGTGGAGTTGGATGGCGTTGCGGCTGGCGTCACGCCGTTCGAAAAGGATTTCCCCGGTGGCTACTTTCACAAGACCAGGACTTCCATGGGCTCGCGGCTTGAGCATCCGCTGGTGGCGCGCATCAGCCTCGCGGGCTACACCAGCAAGGAGGTCAGGCTGACGGAAGGCCCGATGAACTGGATTTCTTTGAACGGGCGCAACCGCGGCGAGTATTGGCTCTTCAAATCCGACCATTTTCACGTGGACTTGCAGCCGATCTCCGAAACGTTCACGGGGAAAATCACGGCCAAGGCCTCTGACGCCGGCGCCGGGCTTCAGTCCGAGCTGTCGCTCGAAGAGCTCGTGCGGCAAGCCAAGCCCGCCGTCGTTTATCTAAAAGGACTGGATAAAGCCGGCTCAGGTTTCTTCGTCACCGGCACGGGGATCATCGTCACAAATGCCCACCTTGCCCGCGGGGAAGAAATTTTGGAGGCAACTCTTTCGAACGGCCAGCAACTTGAGGCCAAAGTTGTTCACGTCGACCCGGACCTCGACATCGCTCTTGCGAAAGTGGAAGTCCCTTCAGGCAGTCATGATTTTCCCCATCTCATGCTTATGGATGCGAGCGGTGTGCGGCAGGGGGAAAACGTCCTGGCCATAGGGAATCCGGGTGATGCCATGCTGTTCAGCGTCACAAAAGGCATCGTCAGCGCCGTAGGAAAGTTTCCCGATGCCGGTCCGGGCACTTGGATTCAGACGGATACGCCAATCAACCCCGGCAACAGCGGTGGTCCGCTACTCAACGCGCACGGAGAAGTGATCGGCATCAACACGCAAAAACTTATCAAGAAAAATGTATCCGGAATCGGCTTCGCACTCAGCGCGACGGATCTTCTCGAAGTTCTCCATCGGTTTTATCCCAACGTGGCGTTGGCGAACCATGGCGCAACTCAAGGCACGAGGCCTCCGGCCTCAGCCGAGAGTGCCGAATCCTCCGAAGCGTTGAAAACTTCCGCTCCGGCTGTTGCTGAGGCCGTTGGCACTGTTTCGGTTTCTTCCGAACCGGACGGAGCAGAAATCTTCGTTGACGACAAATTTTTGGGAAACGCTCCCGCGATGCTGAAGCTTCCCGCAGGGCCGCACATCATATTGCTGAAATTCCCTGGGCACGCCGACTGGCGCCGCACTCTGGAAGTCCTCAAATCAAGTAAGACTTCGCTGAAGGCTGCTCTCGAACCGGCCCGGTGAAGATTTACAGCTTGGACGAAAGCGTATTCTCCAAATAGCAATAAAAAAGCAGGGCGCCCATCGTGGGCACCCTGCCGGATTCGCTGCGCTGTCTGCTATTCGGGTTGTTTCGGTTCCGGCTGCTTGGGAATCTCCGGATTCTGGTCCGGCGGTGCCCGCCGGGGGTGGTCTGCTACTGGCGTGACCGCGGCTGCAGACGTATCGCTCGCGGCCAATTCCGAAGGCCTGTACTTTGGCGCGCTGATGTACCCATGAACGGAGTTCTTGCTGATCTTGTTCACCACGACCTGCACCGGCTGGGATTCATTCTCCGTATGGATCCAGATTGGTTCGAAGAGATTCACTCTTTTCTTGCTGAGTTGATTGTCGTCAATGACCATCGACACGTCATAATTCATGTGCTTGGCATCGGTCCTGCGCAAGGACAGGGTGAGCGGCCCGAAGCGCTGGAACTGCTTGGACTTCGCGAGGTCGAATTCGAAATAGTTGCGCTCGCCGCGCTTCTGCAACACGACGAGTTCCTCATGAGTCTTGGCGATGGAACCGTTCAGTTCGTCTTTCGTCGAACTGAGACTTCCTTCCAGGTCCGAGCGGTTCTTGGCGACGAGATCCTGAGTCTCTTTTAATTCCTTCTGCTGATCGTCAATGCGCGCCTGGAGTTCCTTCAGCCGCTTGTTTTCCGATGGGCCCTTCTTACCAGAGACAGTCTTTGCCGCCGCGTGCGCCTTGGCTTGCTCCACAGCCTGCTGCGCGGCTGTCATGTCATTCAACTTCGCTGTAACCGCATTCAACTGACCCTGTATCTCGCTGATCGTGGCGTTCGCCATGGACTGTTGCGCGGCCAAATGACCAGCCAGAATTTGCTGACGGTAGCCGTAACCAAGAGCTATCCCAGCGACAGCAATCAGCGCAATGACTGCCACTAGAAGCCAGCGATTGGCACCGAAGGCTGCAAGTCCCGTCTCTTTCCTGCTTTCATTTTCTTCGAATTGTTCCGCCATGGTTTTTCTCCTCGATCTTGTGCTCTGGTGGTTCGACCGGTGCGAAGCAATCACCGAAGCCGGGCCGAACCGCCAAAATCTTGCGCTCGTTCATGTTCTCGTGCACTGACGCAACAGCCCCTTTTGGTTATAAGCAATCGAAGCGCCGAGCACCTGAAAACCCGCTCGTCGTTAAGTCCTCTGTTGTGAAGAAACAAGAGCGGGGTCATGAACTATATTTTCAAGAGGGCGGGTACTAGTCCTGGTATTTTTTTCCTGTCCTTGGAGCGCCTTTCTTTGAACCGGCGCTCACTTGTGTGGATGAAATCTCTCGCCGGCGCGTTGCTCCATTCCTTTCGCTGTGCTAGCATCCGCGTCGTCAGGAGATCGGAGCAGGGATTGTTCGTCAGACCTTCGCCCCCGCCCCACGGGGACCCAGGTGCAGCGGCCACGTGCTCCTCCCTCAGTTCCAGCTTGCCAGGCGCAAGGCCCGCGCCGGAAATCGTCCGCCCGGACCTCGCCTTCTGGAGGTTTGCATGAAGAGCTATCTCACCAAGGACATTCGAAACGTCGGCATTGTAGGCCACGGCGGCACCGGGAAGACGCAACTGGTGTCGTCGTTACTCTTCACCGCGGGAATGACGCCGCGGTGGGGAAAAGTTGCGGAAGGCAGCACCACCACAGACTGGGACGAAGAAGAAATCGCTCGAAAGATTTCCATTCAAACGGGGCTGGCCTTTGCCGAATGGCCTCCTACTCCGACCGGACCATCGGGTTCCTCGGACAAAGTCAAAATCAATTTCATCGATCTCCCCGGTTACTCCACTTTCATTACCGAAACGAAAGCCTCACTCATTGCCGCCGATGCCGCGCTCATCGCGGTCGACGCGCACGTCGGCGTGCAAGTCACTACCGAAAAGGTTTGGGACTATTGCACGGAGTACGACATTCCACGCGCTTTTGTGCTGACCTGGATGGACCGCGAATTGTCCAGTTTTGAACGTTCGATGGAATCGCTCCAGGAAGTTTTCGGGCGCAACGTGGTCTCGCTGCAGTTGCCGATCGGCACGGAAAGAGGTTTCCGCGGAGTCATCGACCTGGTGGCGATGAAAGCGCACATGTACAAGCCCGATGGCGACGGCAAGCCGTCCATCGAAGAAATTCCCGCCGCGCTCGCCGACGAAGCCAAGGAAGCACACGAAAACCTCGTTGAAATGATCGCCGAAGGCGACGACGAAATGATGGAGGAGTTTTTCCGCGAAGGCACGATTCCCATCCATGATCTTATTCCGGCAGTGCGCAAAGCCATCGTCGCCGAAAAGATCTTTCCTGTGCTGATGACGTCCGCGATCCACAACATCGGCACGGCTAGCTTGCTCACGTTTCTCGCGGATGCGTTCCCGCATCCCGATGAGCATGCCCAAGTCGGCTTCAAGGAAACCGGTGGCAAAGGCGACCGCGTCGAGCGCAAGTATGATGACAGCCAGCAGCTCTCCCTCTTTGTGTTCAAGACGCTGGCAGACCCCTTCGCGGGCCGCATCAACTATTTCAAGGTGAAGAGCGGCGTGCTGAAAAACGACGCCACGCTTATCAATTACAACCGCAACATTCCCGAACGGTTCCAGCACATCCAGGTTGTTCAAGGCAAGCAGCTCACTGAGGTCGGAGAGCTTCACGCCGGAGACATCGGCGCCATCGCCAAGCTGAAGGAAACGACTACGGGGGAAACACTCGGCGATAAGGCTTCGTCCATTTATTATTCACCGGCGCAGCTTCCCGAACCTTCCATCACGTTCGCCATCGAACCGAAAACGCGCGCCGATGAAGACAAGATCGGCGTCTCGATTCACAAAATTTTGGAGGAAGATGCGGCGCTGCGTTTTTCACGCGACCCGCAAACGAAGGAATTCCTGCTGGCGGGTTCGGGTCAGCAGCACATCGAAGTGGTCGTGGCCAAGCTACATAAGCGCTACCACGTCGACCTCACTTTGAAACCGCCGAAAGTTCCATACCGCGAAACTATCCGCGGTAAAGCCGACGTTGAAGGCAAACACAAAAAACAATCGGGCGGGCACGGACAGTTTGGCGTGTGCCGCATCAAGATGGAGCCTGTCGAGCGCGGCAAGGGCGTGGAGTTCGTCGACGACGTATTTGGCGGCGCGATCCCGAAGAACTGGATTCCGTCAGTCGAAAAAGGAATTCGCGATGCGGCTGCCCGCGGGTACCTGGCGGGATTTCCTGTAGTGGACTTCCGCGCCATCCTCTACGACGGCAAGTATCATGATGTCGATTCCTCGGATATGGCGTTCAAAATTGCAGGTTCGCTGGCCTTCAAGGAAGCGATGAAGCAGGCGCGCCCGGCGCTTCTTGAGCCGATCATGCACGTGGAGGTTTACGCGCCCGATCAATACTCCGGCGATTTAATGGGCGACCTTAGCTCACGCCGCGGGCGCATCTCCGGCAGCGAATCGCGCGGCCACAATGTGATCATCAAGGCGCAGGTTCCGCTCGCGGAAATGCTCAGCTACGCGACAGACCTCACGTCCAAAACGCAAGGACGCGCGACGTATTCGATGGAGTTTTCGCACTACGACTACGTGCCCAACGAGCTGGCGGAAAAAGTGATCGCCGCCCATAAAGCCGCCCACGGAGAACAACTGGTGGAAGAAGAAGCGTAATCTTATTCCTCCTTCTGCGGGCTTGGCATGGAATGCGACGTTCTTACAATTGTCGGACGGTTCCACGAATCACGAATTCCGTGGGCAGTATGCGCTGGCTGAAGGTCATTCGCGGATGATGTAGCCGCTCGAGAAGCATCTTCATACAGGTTTCGCCGATCTCTTCTTTGTCGACGCGGACAGTCGAAAGCGGCGGGTCCATCAGAACGGCCTCTTCACGGTCGTCGAAGCCCACCAGGCTGATATCGTCCGGCACTTTCACTCCTTGCCGGCGCAGCGAGCGCCAAAGCCCGTAGGCAATTTCATCGTTTCCGGCAACGGCAGCAGTGGGCCGCGGTTGGCGGGATAGGATTCGCCCAGCGCTCTTTTGACCGAAATCGACGAAGCTCTGAGGATTTCGCGAAGTGATCAGGACGTGTTTTAGTTTGTTTTCGCGCATTGCTTGCCGGTAGCCTTCGAATCGCCGGCGAAGCCACGGGTAGGAGACATCCGCGGCGAAAACAATGTGGCGATGGCCTTTGCCGATCAGGTGCCGCGTGGCATGGAGGGTCCCATTGAAGTCGTCGAAGCCAACTTGGTCGAATTGCTCCTCGTCGCCCATCCCAACCACGTTATTACTGAAGGCCACGAAGGGCATATTGATTGATTCGATCCTCCGGAGCAGATTGGGATAAATCGTCCCCGCGAGAATGAGTCCGTCAATCAAGCCGTGCTCCTGAAGAACGGGCGGGAGGTCAATCCTATCAGGAGGCGTTCTGGGGGAGTAATGCAGCGCGGCGAACAGCACGTGCTGTTTCAAGCCGCTGGCGTACGATTCGACCCCTTGCAGGATGCGCGCATGAAAGGGATGAAGAAAATCGCGGTTGCTCAAGAGAAAGCAGACCATTTCCGCGCGTCGCTTGAGAATCCGGCGCGCCTGGGCGTTGGGGCGGAATCCCAGTCGCCGAATGGCCTCAAGGACACGCGCGCGGGTTTCTCTGCTGACCTGAGAGCTCGAATTCAGCACACGGGAAATCGTTCCTATGCCGACAGAAGCGGCCTGGGCGACCTCGCGAATCGTCGTTTTCCTTGGAACTGCTTCCATGACGGTGAGGCTCTCCCTGCTTCCGAGCTTTAATCGGTTCGGCGAGGGATCGGGACCCTTTCAGCGCGGTAAGTTTAGCACACCAAACCGACAATAGTATCCCTGCGGCTGGCTGGCGAATCTGGACAGTTGGGAAGAAGCAAGAAAACCGATGCAAGATATTGGTTTCGTGAGAATCGGGCTTGACATAGCGTTTTCGGTCAGTTAGGGTGTGGAACCAGTTCCAAGGATTTTTGGTTTCTACTATACCGGGGTTGGAGTCTTTCGAATTGGGGTGAGGTCATGAAAAAGCTGGTTAAGTTGTCTTCGTCTTTCTCCCGGATTCGCAGCCAGAATAGATCTCTTGCGATCCGTACCGAGGAATTTGCAGCGCCGGCCACACGCGGTCTGTTTAGATTGTGGCTACTTGGAGTAGCCGTTCTGCTTGGGACATTACTCGCAGGGATTTCTGCGCCAGTCATGGGTCAGGCGGTCAACGCAACACTGCTTGGCACGGTGACGGACTCCTCGGGCGCGGCGGTGGCGGAGGCAAAGGTCACCGCTACAGAAACGAAGACGGGTCTTAGCCGTAGCACGACGACTAATGATAGCGGGAATTATGCATTTGCCGATCTTCCCCCAGGTCAATATGAAGTCGCTACCGAGAAACAAGGATTCAAGAAAGTAGTGCGATCCGCAGTGGATGTAGTTGTGAACACAGACACGCGCGTGAACCTTACGCTTGAGCCGGGAGCCATAACCGAGAGTGTAGTAGTGAATGCTGAAACTCCGATACTCCAAACGGACCGAGCCGATGTCGGCGCCAAGATTGAAAGCAAGCAAGTGGTCGATCTCCCCCTGGGGAATAACCGCAATTTCCAGAATCTGTTGAATCTGGTGCCGGGAGCTACTCGCGCACACAGAGTGCATTCTGAGTTCTTCAATGCGCAAGACAGCTTGTCGACAGAAGTAAATGGCCAAGCTCGCCTATTCAATAACCTGCAGATCGAGGGCGTGGATGACAATGAGCGCACCGGCTTGCTGCAAATCTATATCCCTCCGGCAGAGGCAATTCAGACGGTTGACGTAGGCACGAGCAATTACACAGCCGAGTTCGGGCGCGCAGGTGGCGCCGTCACCAACGTCATCCTGAAGTCAGGCACAAACGACTACCATGGCGCGGCCTACGAGTTCAATCGGATAAGCGCCTTGGCAGCCAAGCCTTTCTTCCAGACCCTAGCCAAAGCGCCGACCACTTACAATTATTACGGTGGTAATGTGGGCGGGCCCATCTTGCGAAACAAGCTCTTCTTTTTCGGTGATATTCTGCGGATCGACGATTCACGCGGTAAGTTTGACATTCTGGCCGTACCCCGCGATGACTTCCGCGGCGGAAATCTCAGCGCGGGTGGGAGCACGATCTATGATCCATACCAGACCACCGACGCTACGCACGCGACCCTGGCGCTTGATGCCAGTGGAAAACCAATTCCTGTGGCGCCCGCCTTTAGAACGCCATTTCCCAATAATACTATCCCTGCAAGCCGCTTCAGCCCGCTGGCGCTAAAAATTCTGGCGCTCGTTCCGCACACTAACGTGGTCAACCCAGGCCTCAGCAACAACTATCAACAAAACACGCGCTTCCTGAAAAACACCACGGCCTTCGACACGAAATTTGACTTCAACCGTAAGGATAACGACCGTTTCGCTTTCAGGTTTAGCCGGGCCGTGCAGAGCCTCAACGATCAGCCGATCTTTGGCCTAGCCGGAGGTCCCAAGGGCGGAGGTTTCCAGGGCACGGGGGAACAACACGTCCAGAGCGGAGCTCTTAATCATACGCATGTGTTCTCCCCAAGCCTGATCGTTGAGACGCGTGTCGGTGTGAGCCATTATAGAAATATTGCCCATAACTCGGACTTTGGCTCTAAGGCGTCAGATGCGCTGGGCATCACCGGCGTCAATCTGGACGCCTTCACCAGCGGCCTGACAGGAATTGACATCCAGAACGGATTCTCAAGCCCAATGGTTGGTTACTCGGCGTCCCTGCCGTGGGACCGCGGTGAGACCAACATCAACGCGGTGACCAACTGGACGAAAATTCACAGAAACCACACCTTCAAGTGGGGAGTTGACGTCCGGCGCCTGCGTGACGATTTGGTGCAAGCCCAGACGTTCAGCCCACGCGGAGTCTTCCGCTTCGGCACCAACACGACGGCACTCGTGACTTCAAACACGACGTCGGCAACATCTCGCGGTAACAATTTCGCCGCGTTTCTCATCGACGCGCCCACGGAAGTGGGGCGCGACGTCTCCGTGATATCCGGATCGTGGAGAGAGACGGAACTCTTCAGCTATGGACAAGATAAGTGGCAACCGACCTCCAAGTTAACGCTAGATGTTGGGTTGAGGTGGGAGCTCTATCTCCCACCAACACCGCAACATTCCGGCGGCTATTCCAATTACGATCCCACGACCAACACCTTGGTGCTCGCTGGAATCGGGGGCAACCCGCTGAACGTTGGCCGTGACACCTCCTACCATTACTTTGGGCCTCGCTTCGGCTTGGCCTATCGCATCACAGAACAATTTGTCCTGCGCGGGGGTTTCGGCATCAGTTTCGAGCCTTTTCCCAACAACCAGTATGCCTGGAATTACCCCGTGCGCCAGGCCAATGGCACGAACCAAGTGACGGCTGGTGCGCTGCCGATATGGCCCAGTGGCCAGATTGCTTCCATGGGTTTTGGATTTCCGTCGCCAGCCCCAGCGGCCCTGCCGAGTAGCGGAGTCATATCCGGCGTATGCCAAGTTCCCCCGGTTCCCGGGGTCGCTTGTATTGGGCTAAATTCCCAATACAACGTGGTAGACAAGAACTTTCAGCAGCCGTACGTCGAATCCTGGAATCTCGCCTTGGAACGCGCGCTGCCCAAGAATTTCGTACTGGACGTTGCCTATGTGGGGAATCACGGTGTGGACATTCCCATGGACGTTGACCTGAATGCCGCGGTTGCTGCGTCCGTGGGTGCCACTTGTCCGCAAAGGCCTCTATGCGCCCTGTTTGGCAGAACGGCCGCCACGGATTTTCTATTCAAGCCAACCAGCTCGAATTACCACGCCTTGCAGACAAGATTCAATCATAGGATGAGCGGCGGGCTTCTGCTAACTACTTCCTACACCTTCGCAAAGGCTTTGGCGTACAGATCGGATGTGGGCGATGGAGGCGGGAACGACGGAGGAAGCCCGTCCTTCTATCTGAACTTCCAACGCAACTACATGGAAGTCAGCAACAGCCGTAGGCACACTTTTGTGCAAAGTGTGGTTTATGACTTGCCGTTTGGGAAGGGCAAGCCCCTGCTGCATTCAGGCTGGGCGAACTGGGTTGCCGGAGGCTGGCAGGTGAGTACGGTTATGACGATAATGAGCGGCAGGCCGCTCGATTTTAGCGCTAGCGGAACTGCGCTCAATGCGCCGGGTACCCGGCAGACGCCGAACCAAGTGGGATCCTTCCGCGTCCTCGGTGGAATCGGGCCCGCGCCCAATGGGGCGTGGTTTGACACCTCGGCCTTCACGGCGATCAACACGCCGCAGACGGCCGGAAACATGAGCCGATTTATGTTCGCGGGACCGCGCTATTTCAACCTGGATGCCGCAATGTTCAAGAGGTTCCCAGTAAGAGAGCGAATTGGCTTGGAACTTCGCGCGGAAGCATTCAGTGTATCCAATACTCCACACTTCGATCAGCCAAACGGAAATGCCAGCGATGCCGTTGGTTTTGGCCACATCACCGGTACCATTGGCGGGGCGGACGGGAACCGAACCATGGAACTTGGAGTCAAGCTGACTTTTTAGGCCGGCGCGCGGAAAGATTTTTGTTAGGACGTCGAATCCGGATTCCTACTCTTCCTGATTTCGCGAAGCCACGCGCGCTTCCGCGATTCATGACTATTGACAGGGACAGCGAAACGAAGAACAAATAGAATACATTTTGTGGAAAGCACACGAGGAGAAGCCGGCATGTATGGTCGGATGCCGAGGCGTGAATTTCTTCAAGGGCTGGGAGCAGCGGGAGCGGCCACGGCAGTTGCTCTTCCCTCGATCCCAGGTTACGCATTCGTGGATCCGCCCATGAAATCGTCATTCCGTATTGCGGTGATCAACGACGAGATCGGCCAGGACTTTGGCCACGTGTGCGAAATAGCTTCGAAGGAATTTGGAATGGAATGGATCGAGCTGCGCGGCATGTGGAACAAGAACTTACTAAAGCTGGACGCAAAGGAAGTCGAGGAAGCGCGGCGGATCTTGGAAAAGAACAAATTGCGCGTGACGGATATCGCCAGCCCGCTGTTCAAGATGGATTGGCCGGTCGCGCCGAAATCGAAGTACAGCCCCAAGCGCGATCAATTCAACGCTGATTTTACTTTCGAGCAGCAGGACGAAGTGCTCGAGCGAAGCATTGAGCTGGCGAAGGCATTCCAAACGGATCGCGTCCGGTGTTTCGATTTCTGGCGGCTGGATGATCAAGCGCCTTATCGAGCGGCCATGAACGAAAAGTTGCGAAGCGCCGCAGAAAAAGCAGCGAAAAAAGACGTGATTCTGGTTCTTGAAAACGAGCCGGCTTGCAATACCGCGACGGGCGCGGAAGCCGCCAAGGTGCTTGCTGCGGTTACTTCTTCCAACCTAATGCTCAATTGGGACCCGGGAAATGCGGCGGAGCATGATGAGAAGCCTTACCCGGATGGATACGACCTCTTGCCGAAGAATCGCATCGGGCACTGCCACTGCAAGGACGCGGTAAAGAAGCCGGATGGCAAAGGCTATTCGTGGGCGGCCATGGGCCAGGGCATCATCGATTGGGTTGGGCAGTTCAAGGCGCTGAAGCGTGACGGCTACCATCTCGCGGTGAGCCTCGAAACCCACTGGCGTGGCGCGGGCACGCCGGAGGAGTCGACGCGGCAGAGTTGGGCGGGCATGAAAAAAGCGCTGCAAGAAGGTGGAGCGGTATGATTCAGCCGAATCGCTGAGAGCATGATGTACCCATTCGAACGCCGACAGCCGCAAGTTCCTCTCGCAGAATGGCATCACCGTAAGCGCACATGCAGTGGCAAGGGCAAAATGATAAGGAGGATTGAATTGGCTGCAGGCCAAGAGGAAGCACTTTCTAACAAACGCATGGTACTGGCGGAGAGGGGGGGATTCGAACCCCCGGTACACGTTTTAGCGCGTACAACGGTTTAGCAAAACGAGTGATTGCGTCTGGCTCGCTGGTAAGTTGATGAAAACTAACGACGCCGTTCGGCTCGCTCTGGGCGGTTTGGGCACGTTTGGCAGCCTATTGGGATAAATTGGGATAAAGCCTTTGGGTACCGAGAGACTGAATGCGGCGGTTTGCCAAAAAATTCACTCTGATCCGTTCGCACTGACTAACCCCATTTGTTTTTGTTCGCGTTACAGGTTCTCATTCGTACTGAGCGACAAATTCCGGGCCTCGCCGCGACCGACTTCTATTTGGTTCCGAGGAAGCGCTCGACGATCTCCGGCAGCATCGGCTCGACGGCGAGCGTGTAGTGGGTGGAGTTCGGCACGATTGCGAACTGGTTGGCGGGCCGCAGTGAGCCATCGATCCCGGCATCGCGCTGGCCGCCTCCCAACGCCTTCCAGAACTCGACCATGTGTTCGGGCGGGATGTAGTCAGCGTCGGCGAAGACCAGCAGTGTGCGAGTCTTAAGCTTGGCGACGTCGGCGCTCCAGTCGAAGGGGCGTTTGGTCAGATCACCGACCTTCCTGAAGAGGTTCGTCCAATCGACATCGGGATAGGCCTGCCCTAACGGCGATGCCTTGACGCTACCGCCGAGCATTGCAGCGTTGGCCTCCAATTGATTGAGGGCCGCCAGCACCTCCGAATAAGCGTCGTCTTGCCTCATCCTCGCGGCCAGGAGCACGAGCCGGTCGACCACGTCCGGATGGCGGATGGCGGTCTGCAGCGCGACGAAGGATCCCAGCGAGTAGCCCATTACGTCGGCCTTGCCAAGCTTCAGATGGCCGATCAGAGCGGCAACGTCGTCGCCCATCGTTTCACAGCGCAGTGGCCTGTCGGTGTCTGGTGTGCGCCCATGCGCCTGGAGATGGACGGCGATCACCTGCCGGCCCTTGGCCAGTTCGGCCAGATTGCTCCCGAAGCTGTCTGGGTCGATGCCCCCGTGAAGAAGAATGAGCGGCTTGCCGGCGCCATGCACGCTGTAAAAGATATGCTGGCCGTTGACGTCGGCAAAATTCTCTTTTGACATAGTGGGCGTCTCCTTGGCTTGAACGGGAAGGGCCGCAGTCAGCACTGCGGTGGCTGTGGCAGTCTTCAGGAAATCGCGTCTCGTGTGTGTCATCGTCATCCCTTCCATGCGCCGTGGGTCGCAGTGTGTCACGACCTGCCTGCGAGCAACTCATCCAGCTGCGCGAACTGTTCGGGCAGGCCTTCCGCCGAACCGGCGAGGGCTTCCTCGAGGGCCGCTGTTGTGGGGTAGAGTTCGTGAAAGGTGACCAGCGTCTTGCCGGCATTTTCTTCGAATGTCACCGTGGTCACTGCGCCCTGATCGCTCTCTTCGTTCGTCCAGACGATGCGCTTGTGTGGCGTCACTTCTTTGTACGTGCCGAAGAACGCCATCGGTTGGTCGAAGGCCGGATGGCGGAACACGAAGCGATACCCGCCCCCGGTGCGCACCTCCATGTCGCATGAGACCAGCGACATGCCCGCCGACTTCGGAACCCACCAACGCTTGAACAATTCTGGTTTGCTCCACGCTTCGAAGACGATGTACGCCGGGGCATCGAACGTTCGCGTCACGACGAGTTCGCGGTCGGACTTGCGTTCCACGGCGGTCCGGTTCATGGCGGCGGGACTACCTTCTTTTCCTTCGGGCATCTGCCTTCTCCTATGATGTTTGTCTACTCCGTTGTTACGGAAGTCCTTTTCACGCTGTAGCTTCCCGCAAAGCGAAATTGGGAAAATCCTCGAATACCCAGTTGTTTTTCAGCGTGCGATAGATAATTCCAAGAAGTTTCCTGGCCAGGGCGATGATGGCGCGACCGGTTCCGCGCCGGCTGCGGATGCGCTCGTAGTAGTTTGCCAGGTAGGGACTGTAGCGTTTGGCGATGAGTGCGCATTGCACCAGCGCCGTGCGGCCCAGCTTGCTGCCCCGTTTGGTGATGTGCCCGGAGTGCTCCGTCTCATGGGAGTTGTGCACGCGGGGCACGATCCCGAAATAAGACGCCAGCCTGCCCTCGTCAGAAAAATCCCGTAGGTCGCCGATCACCGACAGCAGAATGCTGGCGCCCAGCGACCCGATCCCCTTGATGCTCGTGAGATTCCCATGCCCCTTCAATTTCTGGCCTTCCCGATCGATGACCTTCTCCAACTCCGCGATGCTGTGGTTCAGGCTGCGAATCTGTTCCACGAGCACTTGCAGCTCGAAACGCGTGAGTTCTTCCACCTCCATCGCCAGCACCCGCGTCAGTCCTTTTTCACCTGAAAGTTCTTCCTTCTCCAGCGCGATCCCGCGGGCCGAGAGCAGATTGTTCACCTTGTTCTTCAGCGCCGTGCGCAACTTCACCAGGCGGTCGCGCGTCTGCGTCAGGCTGGCCACTTGCGCTTGCTGCTTTTCTTTCATGCGCACCTCCGGCAAAAGCCCCTTCGCTAAATACAGCGCCAGGTTCCGCGCATCGTTGGGGTCGGTCTTCTTCACCGACTGGCTGATCACCCGGAACTGGTGCGGGTCCACCACCACGACACGGGCCACGTGCGGCGCCACGGCTTCATAGAACAACCGCGTGTTGCTGGTAACTTCCACCGCCACCTCGTCCGTCGCTCGTAGCTTCTTCACGAACTGCGGCACCTGCTCCAACCGCCATTCGCTCAGAAACGGCCTCCCGTTCTCCAAACGAATGCAGCAGGTGAACACCTTCCGATGCAAATCGACTCCGATGTATCGCTTCTCGCTCATCTTCTCCTCCTGTGGTTCCCTTCCCTTACAGGTGGAGTAGACGTGTTCTGCGGCGGCCCCATTCTCCTATCCAAGGTCTCTTGCGAGCCTTACGATGGCACCCGGCTACAGGTCTGACCAATCTCCTTTACGAGGTCGTCGCCTCAAAAACACGATGCAGCCTGTAACCTGTCTACTCCGAGAACTGTTTCCAGCTCCCGGAAGCCTACCGCCTCAGAAACTCAACATTCATGCCATCTCCTTTTGGCTCTTTCGTTCTACTTGAATTCACAGAATACGATTCGGGAGCCCAGTGGAAGGGTATATTCAGAAAATGAGCTTGTCGAGAAAGTCTTGAAACCCCAGATGGACTCGGTCATGCAAGGGGTGGCGCACCGGCCATGGCCAATGTCCGCAGGGCCGTGGGTGATGGCGCAGAGTTGGCACGACCTGCTCTTCGCACATTGGCCAGTGAATGCGGCTGTGATGCGCCCGCTCCTCCCGCCGCAATTGCAAGTCGACACCTTCGAAGGAAGCGCGTGGCTCGCGGTCGTTCCGTTTCGCATGACCGGTGTGCGGTTACGCGGGACGCCTGCGCTTCCATGGCTTTCGGCATTTCCTGAATTGAACGTCCGAACCTACGTGAAATGCGATGGCAAGCCCGGCGTGTGGTTTTTCAGCCTGGACGCAGGCAACGCGCTGGCGGTTGCGATTGCACGTGCGTGGTTTCACTTACCGTATTTTCACGCGCGAATGCGCTGCGCAAACCAGGACGGCTGGAATCACTACGACAGCGAGCGAACGCATCTCGGAGCGTCGTCTGCGTTGCTGAAGTGCCGATATCGCCCCATTGGCGAAGTGTTTTCCTCGCGACGTGGCACGCTGGAATATTTCCTAACCGAACGGTATTGCTTGTATACAACGGACGGACGCGGTCGAATCATTCGCGGGGGGATTCATCATCCGCCGTGGCAACTTCAGCGCGCCGAAGCGGAGCTTGCGCATAATTCGATGGCGGAGTCGTTGGGCGTTGCCCTGGCTTCGCGGCCTCTCCTCCATTTCGCTCGAAGACAGGACGTGCTGGTGTGGGCGCCACGGCTACGGACTGCGCCGAGAGGTCGCTCATCGCAAGGCTGACGTTGTAAATCTGCGTTTCAATACTGACTTCCGTGTCTTTCATCCACTTCTGGGCCGGCGATGGGCGCTTCTCGACGGGAGCACGGCGGCCTCTTTTTTCGCGATCGAGCGCATCGTCAATTTCGCCGAGGGAATCCATGGGCTGGAATTCGAGGAACGCGGGCAACGTAAGTCCCGAGTGGACCTGATAGACCATCCAGGGAGTTTCGACGTCGTTGGTTTCATGAATCCTGGCGCGCGCACGGAACGCATCGGAGAATTCGTCTTCGTAGCCTGGCCGGAGTTGAAAAATGGTGACGCGAACGTAGCGCGCTTTGGCGAGGTCGATCTTGTTGAGGTGATAGCTCAGGTCGTCGCGGCGGAAGGCCATGACCGTGCGCGTGGCCGTAACGAATTCCTGCAACTTTTGCTGGAGGCTGGCGATTTCCGGATAAGTGCTGAGCCCTTCGGCTACGTCCGTCCCCGCCTTTTCGATTTCCGCGAACGTATCGAATCCATCGAAGTAAAGCACATGCGGCGAACCTGTGGCGGACTGGAGGGCGAGCCAGTAGACCGGAATCTTTGCGTTCGCATAGCCGCGGGCAATATCTGATTCCGTTTGGGCGTAGGCCGCTTCCTTGCCGGGAATAAGATCCGCGCGATAGAGGAGAAGTGTGTTCGGAGTAACTCCAGTTTCCGGCGAAGGAGTGACCGTCTGGGCCCGCGCCGATAAGCCACCTGTCAGGAGGAAAAGCGTGCAAATGAAAATGTTCTCGGAACGCATGAAAACTCCCAAGCGTAGAAGTTGGCCAGGACTGTTTAGACTACCATTTGTGAAAGACAAAGAATGCGGCAATCACGATAAAAGCAAAACCGACGCCGTAATTCCACCTGAATTTGTCGCCGAGGTACGCCACGGAGAAAACTGGAAAGATCGAGAGAGTAATGATTTCCTGGATAGTCTTCAGTTGGGCGGCACTGAATTGATAAGAGCCGATGCGGTTCGCGGGCACCTGGAAACAGTATTCGAAGAAGGCGATCCCCCAACTCACTAGGATCACTTTCCAAAGCGCCTCGCCGCGGAATTTCAAGTGGCCGTACCACGCAAAGGTCATGAAGATGTTCGAGATGGTGAGCAATAGAATCGTTCGCATTCCAAGAGGGCTCCTCGCATGTCAGTGTAATACAGGCTTAAGACGAGTCAGAATTCACCTAAGTTGCGCGTCGCCATCGTTTAGTGCCAGATTCCACACAACTGTACTCTCGCCCCCTTTCACGCACCTGATTCCTTCCGCTAGTCTCGTTGTATACGTTGTGAAATTATTTGTTGACTGAACGCGGAATTTGAATACATTTCCGGAAGATTGAGAGGATCGTGTGCGTACCAGGTCATTCAGGCTCCCTGCAGCTTTTCTCGGATGGATATTCTTGCTCCCGGCCGGGGCACATGGCCAGGAGAAAATGGTCCTCGTAGAGACCGGGTCCAGCATGCCGGAACCGCTCTATAAAAGCTGGGCCGACGAATTTCACGCACAGCAGCCCTCCACGGACATTCGCTACATGGCCGTGGGAACAGCGGAGAGCGCCCGGAACATTCTTGCAGGCTCAGGTGATTTTGGCGGGGGCGATGCGCCGATTCCAGAAGCCCAGTTGCGCACTTCCGGCAAATCGATTCTTGAATTGCCAGCCGTTTTGATTGGGATTGTAATCATCTATGAGCTGCCAGACGTGAAGGGCGAACTCAAACTTACCGGGCCGGTGCTGGCCAACATTTTTCTGGGAAAAACCAAATCGTGGAACGATCCCGCGATCGCCAAGCTCAATCCGGACATGAAACTGTCGGAGCTTCCCATTCAAGTGCTTCATCGTAACGAGGGCAAGGGTTCCAACTACATTCTTTCCGACTACCTGGCGAAAGTGAGTCCTGAGTTTCTTGCCACGGCGGGACGCAGCGAATCGCCCAAATGGCCCGTGGGTCAAGCCTTCCAACGTTCGCAGGATTTGGTAGCCAAGCTGCGCAGCACGCCGGGCGCGATTGGATACACCGAACTCAACATTGCCGCCAGCTCGGCGGTCCGCATCGCCAGCATCAAGAATGCAGCGGGTGAATTCGTCAAGCCTTTGGCAAAGTCGATCGCGGCAGCCGCCAGCGAGAGCAAAATGAATAATGATTTCCGCGTTTCCCTGACAAATGCGCCCGGCAAAGAAAGCTACCCGATCAGCAGCTTCACGTGGCTTTATGTGCCGGCTGTCGCCAAGGAACCCCGCCGGGGCAGCTCCGTGGCCAGCTACTTGAAGTGGGTCTACACCAGCGGTCAAAAGATCGCCCAGGAAAAGGGCTACGCGATTCTGCCTCCCGAAGTCTTGGAGAAGGTCGCCCAGAAGGCCGCAACAATCCGCTGAACTAAGCTTCCAAAGCGGGAGGAACCGCGAGTCGATCTTCCTTCAACGCAAGAGGGTCTACCACGGCCTTACACGTTGAGCGTAAGCGAGACGAGATCCGTGCGCGCGGGCGGAGGAAGCGGCGGCATCTTCGAGCGGTCGACGGGATGATACAGCGTGTCGCGCTCGACTGGCAGGCGTCCTGCCGCGCGAATCAAGCGTTCCAATTCACTGCGCGGCGTGAACTCGGACGTTTTAGCGCCGGCGTCGTGATAAATTTTTTCTTCGACCACCGTGCCGTCGAGGTCGTTCGCGCCGAAGCGCAAGGCGATTTGCGCGACGCTGGGCGAAAGCATGATCCAGTACGCCTTGATGTGTTCAAAATTATCGAGCATCAACCGAGAAACAGCGATGTTGCGCAAATCGGCGTAGCCCGTAGGCTTCGGAATATGCGACAGCGCGGTGTTGTCCGGATGAAACGCCAGCGGAATAAACGCTACAAAGCCATGCGTTTCGTCCTGCAGCTCGCGCAGCTTGACGAGGTGGTCGACGCGCTCTTCTTCTGTTTCCACGTGCCCGTAAAGCATCGTGGCGTTCGAGCGCAGGCCAATTTCATGTGCCTGGCGCGCAATGTTGAGCCACATCTGCCCGCTGACCTTGTGGTCGCAAATAATCCGGCGCACCCGGGGATGAAAAATTTCCGCGCCGCCGCCGGGCAGGGAATCGATACCGGCTTCCTTTAGTTTGAGCAAAGTTTCTTTAGTCGACAGCTTCGCGATGCGGGCGAAGTAGCCCACTTCAACCATGGTGAACGCTTTCAGGTGCACGCCCGGGCAGCGCCGCTTCAGCCCGCGAATCATCTCCAGGAAATACTCAAACGGCAAATCCGGGTGCAAACCGCCGACGATGTGGAATTCCAATGCGCCTTCGCGGGCTCCCTGTTCGGCGCGGGCGTAAATTTCTTCCAGCGAAAAATTGTATGCGCCCGGCGCGTTGGGGTCGCGGCCAAACGCGCACAGTTTGCAATGAGCGACGCAAATATTTGTCGGATTGATGTGCCGGTTGACATTGAAATAGGTGACGTTGCCGTGTTTTTTCTCGCGAACGTGATTCGCGAGCCAGCCAACGGCGAGCAGGTCCGGCGAACGATACAGGCTGATGCCGTCGTCAAACGCAAGCCGCTCGCCGGCGAGAACTTTGTCCGCAATCGGCTTCAACCGCTGATCGGTGATGGTGAGTTCGCTCATTATGAATCCGTCGAAAGTTTCAAACGCGCCAAACCGCAGCCGCGGCGCCCCAGAACAGCAGAAACAACATACTAATATAGCCGTTCACCGCGAAAAACGCAGCGTCCAGCCTGCTGAGATCATCCGCTTTGACAAGGGAATGTTCGTACGCCAGCAGCGACGCGACGACTGCGATTCCCGCCCATGCCGGCCACGGCAAGCCGAAGCTTAACGCCAGCCAGGCCAGAAATGCGGTTACGCCGATGTGCATCATGCGCGCGATGCGCAGCGCTTTGGCAATCCCGAATCTCTTGGGCACGGAAAAGAGTCCGGCGTGCTGATCGTACTCGACATCCTGGCAGGCGTAGAGCACGTCGAACCCGCCAACCCACAGCGTAACCGCCGCACAAAGGATCAGCATGCGCGAATCGAGGCCGCCCGTAATGGCGATCCACGCTGCCGCCGGAGAGATACCAAGCGCAAATCCCAGAAAAAGATGCGACCAAGTGGTGAAGAGCTTGGTGAAGGAATAGAAAAATAGAATTGCGATAGCCAGCGGCGCCAGCTTCAGAGCGAGCGGGTTCAATTGCCAAGCCGCGATGAAAAATAATGCGACGGCAACAACCGTGAAGAGCCAAGCGAATTGCAGCGTGAGCGCGCCAGTCGGGAGCGCGCGCTGTTTCGTGCGTGGATTCTCGCGATCGAAGCGGAGATCGGCGATGCGGTTCATGGTCATCGCCGCGGAGCGCGCAGCAACCATAGCAACTATGATCCACAAGACTTGGCGAAGCGAAGGCCAGCCATGACGTGTCCAACGCGCGGCCAGTAGCGCTCCCGTCAGCGCGAAGGGAAGAGCAAACACGGAGTGCTCGAACTTGATCATTTCGAGGACGGTTTTGATGCGGCTGGCCATTTTTGAATTTCGTGCTGCTTCACGCTTCTGCTTTTTTCGCAGCCGGTGTGCCTGCCCAGCGATGCATCTGTTCCTGCGCCAATCCAATTTGCGCCAGGACGCGGCACACATATTGCTTCACAAGATCGTCGATCGTTTTCGGATGGTGATAAAACGCCGGCACTGCGGGCATGATCACCGCGCCGGCCTGCTGCGCTCGCAGCATGTTTTCCAAGTGCACGCGGTTGAACGGCGTATCGCGCACGCAAAGAACCAGCTTGCGGCCTTCTTTCAGCATCACGTCTGCCGCTCGCGAAACAAGGTCGTCGCTGATGCCGCCGGCAATCGTGCCCAGCGTCCCCATCGAGCACGGAATGATCACCATGGAGTCCACGGCGTAGCTGCCCGAGGCAATCGAAGCACCCACGTCTTTGTTCGGCAGGCCTTCGATCTTCGCGACTGGGTGTCCCAGAATGCGGCTGGGGAGCTGCTTCAAGTCACCGGAAGTAATGCCCAGCTCTTCCGCAAACAGCCGCTGGCCGGCTTCTGTGATCACCAAATGGACGCGGCCGACGCGCTGATCTTCTTCAAGTAACGCCAGCGTCTTCTGCGCCAGAATCGCCCCACTGGCGCCGGTCACACCCACGGTGACAATCTGTTTTTGTATTTCAGTCATGTTTTCTGTGCGGGTAGAATCAGTCTCGCAGCGGCGTTTCGGCAAGTCAAGCAAAGGCAATCGTCTTCTGCGATGATAGAATTCGCGGCAGCCGGAAAGTATGAATCAAAGCGAATTGCTGAAAATTCTGGAATCCGTGAAAGCGGGGGAACTCGCTCCGGGCAAGGCCATCGAGCGGCTGAAGCACTTGCCATTCGAGGATCTCGGCTTTGCCAAAGTAGATCATCACCGCGCGCTGCGGCAGGGTTTTGCCGAAGTCGTTCTCGGAAGAGGCAAGACGCCGCAACAAATCGCGGAAATTGTGCTCGCCATGCTGCGTAAGAAAGATTCGTGCCACAACATTTTGGTGACTCGCGCCGATAAAAAGATTTTTGCTGCCGTAAAACGTACCAGCGGAAAAGACGCGCGTAGCGCGAAGTTTCACGAATTGTCCGGCGTTATCAGCATCGAACGCAGCGACGAAATCACCGGCAAAGGAACCATTCTCGTCGTCTCCGCCGGCACCAGCGACATCCCCGTTGCCGAGGAAGCGCTTCTCACCGCGCGCATGATGGGCAACCGCGCAGAGCCTCTGTATGACGTCGGCGTGGCCGGCATTCATCGTTTGCTCGAACACCGTGAGAGCAAGCTGGCTCAGGCGCGTGTGATTATCTGCGTGGCTGGAATGGAAGGCGCTCTTCCCAGCGTCGTGGGCGGGCTCGTTGCCGTACCGGTGATCGCTGTGCCCACGAGCGTCGGCTACGGCGCCAGCTTCGGAGGCGTCGCCGCTCTGCTAGGCATGCTCAATTCTTGCGCCTCCAACGTCACTGTCGTCAACATCGACAACGGCTTCGGCGCGGCGTGCGTCGCCTCTTGCATCAACCGGCTCTAACAAGATTCTTTTCTTACTGCTTCAGCAAAACTTTCAGTACGCCGGGCCGCCGCGCGAAGCGAATGGCCGCTGGCGCGTCCAAGAGAGGAAATGTGCGCGCGACGAGCGGCGTCGGATCGAGTTTTCCAGACTGCAACAGCGCAATAGCCTTGCCGAACGGGCCGCAGCGCGAGCCGACGACAGTGATTTCCTTCACAACGATCGGCCAAGTTTCCACCGGCTCCGCACCGTGAAACGTGGACTTGAGCACAAGCGTACCGCGAGGCTCGGTAATGTGCTGTGCTAGCGCCAGGCCACTCGGCGAACCGGTAGCCTCGACTACCAGCCGGAAGTTTTCTGTAATCCGCTTCAGATCGGACGCATCGCCACGAACTTTCTTTGTTTGAATTTTAGCGCGGCGGGCGAGTGCCAACTTGTTTTCGTGCTTGCCGTACATCACCACGCGGGGGATGGCAGTGCGCAACACACGCGCGATCAACTGGGCGAGCTTGCCGTCGCCAAGAACGGCAGTGGAGCGAAATTCCTTCACATTCACTTGATCGAGGATTTCGCAAGCAGCGGCGAGCGGTTCGACGAACACCGCCTGCTCATCACTGAGGCCATCGGGCACGATGTGAAGATTTTCCAGCGGCAGTGTCAAGTATTTCGCGTAGGCCCCCGGATGGGCAATGATTCCGAGTACCGTTCGATGCGCGCAATGCGTCTTCAGTCCGCGGCGGCAAAAGCCGCAGATGGGACGCCGCCCGAGCGCCCTACAGGAAATATTGATTTCACCGCAAACACGCCGCCTCAGCCATTTATTTTTTTTCGCAGTCGAGGCGCCACGCAATTGTTCAACCGTGCCCACAAATTCGTGTCCGGGAACGCCGCGAAAATCGTAGTAGCCGTGGAGCAGTTCCACGTCGGTGTTACAAATTCCCGCCAGTCGCACCCGAACGAGTGCCCACCCCTGCCGGAGCTTCGGCAGCGGCCGCGATGTTGCTTTCAGCTTTCCATTTTTTACACGGAAGGAGAGCACGCTGCTGCCTAGCTAGTCCTATCTCTGTGGGAACGCGATTTTACCAGCAGAGCCCTCCGCCCAGGCGCCGCCATTTTCTCGATCAAATCGAATTTGGCTTCAAGCCGTACCAAACGGCGATCGACGTCCATGTAACCATCTGCAAGATCCTTCACTTGCACCGTCAGCGATTCCATCCGGTCTTCGATCAGAACGATTTTCCGGATGGCCGATACTGCATCTCGCGCCCAACTCACTTGCCATTCCTACGGCGCTTCAGAACGCGGTCAACGTAGGCGACGGTTTCGTCCAGGTTTTTGATCATTCGGTCGGCGGCTTGATTTGCCGCCTTGGCCATGTCGCGAAGTTCCTCTTCATTCTCCACAGGTAAGTCCAGGTACAAATCCACCGCGTCACGAACTTCTTGGGAGAAGGATTTTCCGCGCAGTTTCGCGCGGTGAGCGAGCCGCTGCTTCTGTACGGGATCCATATGAATAAGCGCTGTGGCCATGTCGTGCTCCTATATCACGCCTATATCATATCACGGGAGGAAGTCAATTGACGCAGTCCGGAGACGTGGGATGGCAAGGCCGTCCGTCTATTCGTACCGCAGAGCCACAATGGGATGAACGCGCATGGCGCGGCGCGCGGGAACGTAGGAAGCCGCCAATGCGACCGCGACCAGCAACACAGCTACACCAAGAAACGTCAATGGATCGTACACGCCCACGCCGAAGAGCAAACTCGTAAGGAAACGTGCCACAACAAACGCGCCCGCCAGTCCGAGCGCGACTCCGATCAGCGTCAATTTCAACGTCTGGCCCAGAATCATGCGCCGCACGGAAGTCAATTGCGCGCCCAGCGCCATGCGCACTCCAATCTCCTGTGTGCGCTGGCTCACCGTGTAGCTCATGACTCCATAAATCCCCACAGCCGCGAGCACGACCGCAAGCACCGCGAAAACCCCGACTAGCGTGGCCGAAAATCGTCTTGGAGAGATAGAGTCCGTGAGCAACCCGTCCATAGTCATTACGTGCGTTACCGGCAGATTCGAATCGGCTTTATGAATCACGTCTGTGACCGCAGCCGCCAGCGCTACCGGATCGGAAGCCGTCCGCACCACCACATACGGCGTCCACCCTCCCACGAAGTAAACGTCAAAGGTTGGCTCGGCATCCAGCCCAAACTGGTGCACGTTTCCCGTGACGCCAATGATGGTGCTCCAGCATGGTTTTGGATCGAGCGAGCAGAGGTTGATGCGCTTCCCGAGTGCGTCGCCGTTGGGCCAGAAACGCCGCTCCATCGTCTCGTTGATCACCGCTCTCGGCACTCTCCAGTCGTCCTCGGTAAACAACCGGCCCTTACGCAGGGGAATCCCCATGGTCGAAAAATAGCCAAGGCTCACGGTCCGGAATTGCACGATCGGCCGTGCTCCGGCATTCGGGATGGGCTGGTCCTCGATCACGAATCTGGACGCCTGGCGAAATTCCTTGCTTAAGGGCAAATCGTCGATGCCCGCGGCTTCCTTCACGCCCGGAAGAGCGCGGATGCGTTCCACGATTTGCTCAAATTGCAGGGACTGTTTTTGTCCAATCTGGATCCAGTCTTCCTGTGAAAGTTTGCTTGCCTGTGTAAAGGGCAGCGCCGCCTGTTGCACCTCTACCGTCAGGATATGGTCCACGCGAAAACCCGGATCCACTTCCAATAGATGTTGAAAACTCCGCAGCAGCAAGCCCGCGCCAATCAGCAGCACGAGCGCCATCGCGATCTCCGAGATCACCAGGACGTTGTGCGTCCGGCGATGCCCGGTTCCGCTTGTCCCTTTGCTCCCCTGCTTGAGGACTCCCGCGAGATTCGCCCGGAGTGTGCGCAGCGCCGGAAGCAGCCCGCAAATGATTCCGGTGGCCACGCATACCGCGGCGGTGAACCCCAGCACCTTGCTGTTCAGGCCGCTCTCTCGTAACACTCCCAGATCGGCGGGAACAAACGCCATCAGGAAGCGCAAACCGCCCACTGCCAGGATCAGCCCTAACGCGCCTCCCGCCAGCGATAGCAACATGCTTTCCGTGAGCAGTTGGCGTGATAACTGCCAGGAACTGGCGCCCAACGCGGTGCGCACCGCCACTTCCCGTTCCCTGCCCGCATTTCGCACCAGAAGGAGATTCACGATGTTCCCGCAAGCAATCAGCAGCACCAGGCCCACGGCCCCGGAAAGCACCAGCAGGATGCCTTGCAGTTTCGCTGCGGACGGATCTTCCATCGGTTCGACGAGCACCCCAAAGAACTTGTGCGAATCCGGATACTGAATGGTTTCCTGTTGATTCAGCCTGGCCATTTCGTCGCGCGCTTGCGCCAACGTGACGCCCGGTTTGAGCCGCGCCACACCGATGAAGGAGTGATGAACGTGCTCGGTCAAGTCATCTCCATACTGGCCAAAGGGCATCCAAAGGTCAGGCCAGCGCAGAAGGCGAAAATCTGCCGGCAACACTCCCGTTACCCTATAACGCTGGTTGTCGAGCGTGATCGTTCGTCCTACGACAGCGGGATCGCCTCCAAACCGGCTCTGCCAAAGGTGGTGACTCAAAATCACCACAGGAGAACTTCCTGCCCGGTCCTCTTCCTCAACGAAATAGTGGCCCGCCGCGAGGTGTATCCCCAGCAAGGGGAACAGTCCCGCACTTGCGTAACTCCCGAGCACGCGCTGTGGTTCTCCTTCACCAGTTAAATTAAATCCCTGGGAGATATGGGCATAGCCGCCCATTTCGGAAAAACTGGCGTTTTGCTGGCGCCAGTCCGCGTAGTCGCCCGGCGACAAGCCGGCGCGCGGAGCCTGTGGCGGATAGGTATTCCAGATTTGCACTAAGTTTCCCGGCTGAGGATAAGGCAGCGGGCGAAGCAGCACGTTTTCGACCACGCTGAAGATCGCCGTGTTCGCCCCGATTCCCAAGGCCAGCGTCAGCACCGCGACGGCCGTGAAGCCGGGATTCTTGCCCAGCGTGCGTATGCCGTAGCGGATATCTTGAAGCAAGCTTTCGATCAAATGATTCCTCGGCAATAAATTAAGGCGCTGTGTAACACGGGACTGGCTACATTACTCCGACTCTTTATTCGACGCAACATTGTGCTGGAGAGATTTCCGAAAATGAAGCCAAGCTCGGTCGAATCGGAGCTTAGTCGTGTCTCACAGAGCTTACTCTCTAATGCAGAGCGGCGGAGAGCGTTTTAATCAATAGCGATTCCTGTTCCGGAAACACCGTACGCAAGTCGAGGATGAGCCTGTCGTCTTCGACGCGGGCGATGACCGAGACGCCTCCAGGAGCGCGCCGCAGCCGCTGCTCGAGTCTCATCGCGGAGTAGCGGACGCTCGCAATCCGAATAATTTTCGTAGGGAGCGATTGCGAAGGCGTGGAGCCGCCACCCGCGAGAGAACTGCCATCGGCGATTTCGATTTCCACTTCGTCCAACGGAAGCTCGGGGCGGAGTTCGCGGAGGAAATTCTCCGCACGGCGTTTCAGTTCCTGAGGCGTCGCTCGAATCATTCGAATGGCGGGAACTTCGTCCCACGCCGCGCGAAGGTAGGCCCCAAGAGTCGCTTCCAGCACGGCGATGGTGAGTTTGTCCACCCGTAGCGCGCGAAACAGCGGATAGCGGCGCACACGAGCCACAAGCTCTTTTTTCCCGGCGATGATGCCTGCCTGCGGCCCGCCCAGAAGTTTGTCTCCGCTGAACATCACCAGCGAGACGCCCGCGTCGACGCTTTGCTTTACCGTGGGTTCGCTCACGCCGAATTCGGAAAGATCGACGAGACACCCCGAGCCGAGATCTTCCACGAGCGGCAGTCCGCTTCTCTGGCTGAGGGCAACGAGTTCTTCAATCGAAGGCTTATCGGTAAAACCGGTGACCTTGAAGTTCGAAGGATGCACGCGAAGCAGTACGCGCGTCTTCTCGTTGATAGCGCTTTCGTAGTCCGCGACGTGCGTGCGGTTCGTAGTGCCGACTTCGCGAAGGTTCGCGCCACTCTGCTCCATGATTTCCGGGATTCGAAATCCATCGCCAATTTCGATCAGTTCTCCGCGCGAGACGATCACTTCGCCGCCGCGCGCCAGCGCCGCAAGCGTCACTAGCACAGCCGCCGCGCAATTGTTCACCACAATTGCCGCTTCCGCACCAGTCAAGCGCGTAAGCAGTTCCGCGGTATGCACATCACGTTTCCCGCGCGCGCCTGCTTCGAGATCGTATTCTAGATTGCTGTACTGCGTGGCACTGCGGCGAAATTCGTCCAGGGCTGTTTCCGTAAGCGGCGCGCGGCCCAGATTCGTGTGCAGAATCACGCCCGTCGCGTTAATCACTGGCTGCAGCGACCGCGAGAGGATTCGTTCGACTTCGTTGCTGATGAGCTCTTCCACGGAAGCGGCATTCAGCCCCAACGCTGTCCAATTCGAATCACCCGCAATGCGTGAACGTAAGTCCGCCAGCACCGCGCGAGCAACCTCGACGACTAGGTTGCGGTCCACGCGTCTGGAAAGTGCCGCCAGCCTCGGCTGAGCGAGCAATTCGTCTATCGAGGGAATCTGCCGCAGCAATTCCGCCTGCTCCGCCGAAATCGTTCTCTTGCTCCCCGCGTCCATCGCCACATTTCAACACAGTGCAGGGCGGGGGGCAATGCCGTTAGTTCGTCCGTCGCGGTGCCGCGTGTGAACTGCCGCCCATTCCTTAGGTTGACGGTTCTCTTCCATGCTCTTAGCATGGAGGTTCGAGGTTTCTCCCCGCTCATGGCCACCATTGACGAAGAGTTGGCTACACTCGAAAAAGACATTCGACAGCTCAAGGTCGAATACGATCAGTATTTCGGCGGCGGACGGAAGCGGCCACCCACGGAAATCGAGTGGCGCATCGACATGATGGTCAAGCGCTATTCGGAACGCGGCGGCGAACTGAAGTTCGCGCAGCGTTTCCGCTTCAACAATCTGTCGCAGACTTACGCAAAATACAAAGACATCTTCCGGAAAAAAGTGAAACAGAAGGAAGAAGGCACGGTCCAGCGGCATTTTGGAGCCGCAGCGAAAGAAATCGAAGCGGCTCGCGCGAAGGAGCAACCCCAGGAAGAAGCGGCAGCCGTGGGCGTCGGAGGAAAATCCTTTCGCATGACGTGCTCGGAGCCGGAGCGCGAAACCGAGAAAGTCGATCAGTTGTACCAGGCGTTTTTACAAGCCAAGCAGACGGCCGGGGAAGCGACGGGAAAGCTATCGCGCTCCAGCTTCAACGAGTTTGTTCTGAAGAAAACGAAAGAGTTGCAAAAACAGAAGAATTGCCGCGACGTGGAATACGTCGTCGAAGTAGTCGAGGGTCAGGTCAAATTGAAGGCTCTCGTGAAATCGTAAATCCCTTCCCATCCCCCGCACGGTTTGTACTTCCCCTATTCCCGCGAGCCCCTTACACTGATCTGCTTTTCCCATTGTGGAGGCATTCATGGCGGTGCAGCGCGCGCTCATCAGCGTGTTCGATAAAACTGGAATCGTGCAATTCGCCAAGCGCTTGGCCGCGCTGAAGATCGAAATTCTCTCGACGGGCGGGACCGCCAAATTGCTTCGCGAAGCAGGAATCGAAGTGCGCGACGTTTCCGATTTCACCGGCTGGCCCGAAATGCTCGGCGGCCGCGTGAAGACTTTGCACCCCAAAGTGCACGGCGGACTGCTCTTTCGCCGCGGCCATGTGGAAGACCAAAAGCAGGCGACGGAACATGGAATTGCTCCCATCGACCTGGTGGTCGTGAATCTGTATCCGTTCGAAGCCACGGCGGCGAAAGCCGGACTCACCGCGGAAGAGTTGATCGAGAATATCGACATCGGCGGGCCAACGATGCTGCGCTCAGCAGCAAAGAATTTCGAGAGCGTCACAGTGGTCATGGACCCCGCGGACTTCGCTCGCGTTGCCACTGATCTGGAAAGCTCGGGGGAAACGACGCTGGCTACCCGGCTGGAGCTGGCGCGAAAGGTTTTCGCTACGACTTCTCAGTACGACGGCATGATTACCATGGAGCTGGAGCGACTGTCGGCTGTCTCTGGGCACGTTTCTCTCTCAGCGAAACCCGTGCTCCCGGAACGCGTGCACCTCGCTTTGCGCCGCCAGCAGGAATTGCGCTACGGAGAAAATCCCCACCAGGCCGCGGCGCTGTACGTGCCGGCGGGCCGCGCCCCGGAGGGTTTGGCCGCGGCCAAACAACTCCAAGGCAAGGAACTCTCCTACAACAATCTTGTCGATCTCGAAGCGGCGCGCAGCTTGGCGGCGGAGTTCAAGAGTCCCGCGGCGGTGATCATCAAGCACAACAATCCCTGCGGAACAGCGGAACAGTCAACTCTGGTCGACGCTTATTTGAAAGCGCTGGCCTGCGATCCCGTTTCGGCGTTCGGCGGCGTGTTGGCGTTCAACCGCGCGGTGGATGCCGCGACGGCCGAAGAAGTCACAAAGCTTTTCGCAGAATGCATCGCGGCGCCCGGTTTTGCGGACCGTGCCAAAGAGATTTTCGGTGCGAAGAAGAATCTGCGCTTGCTCGAATTGCCCGCCGGAGGCCTCAAGCCGGAACGCGAACTGCAGCTCAAATGCATCCTCGGCGGAATGCTCGTGCAGCAGCCGGACCTCGGCGAGATCAAGGACGATGATCTCCGCACGGTAACGAAACGCGCACCCAGCGCCGAAGAAATGCAAACGATGAGCTTCGCCTGGAAAGTGGCGAAGCATGTGAAGTCCAATGCCATCGTCTTTGCGAAAGCCGGCGCGACGCTCGGTGTCGGCGCGGGACAGATGAGCCGCGTCGACTCGGTGAAAATCGCCGTGATGAAGGCGCAATCTTCCTTGGCCGGTTCCGTGGTCGCCTCCGACGCGTTTTTCCCTTTTCCCGACGGAGTGGAAGAATCGGCCAAGGCCGGCGCCACCGCCGTAATCCAGCCCGGAGGCTCCGTCCGCGATGCCGATGTCGTGGCCGCCGCTGATCGCCTCGGCTTGGCGATGGTCTTCACCGGCATGCGCCACTTCCTGCACTAGACGCCGACAGTAGATCCTTTTACCCAAGCGCCGCATCCATTGAGTTGCAAGAGTCAGTTGCATGCATGAATTGAAGGCAATGATCGAAAACGCAAACCAGGAGGCGAAACGATGGCCGCCAATCGTGAAGGGATGAAAATTGTTTTGCAAGTCGGGGCCGAACTGCGCATTCGAAACAATGGCGACGTCGCCATGGACAATCCCGAACTGGAGCTGGCTGCAAACGACAGGGCAGCCGACGCGGTCCTCCTTTACCGCTTCGACGAGGACACGCGCGAGCACATCCTGCGGCGGTCGCAGACCACAAGCATGTGAAAGTTCACCGGGCCAACGATTGAAAATTGAGCCAGCTAGTTTCAACGTTTTGCCTCCAGTCTGCATCCTACCTGTGGGGGCGCCCAAGCTCTGGAAACGTCCAGGATTTCGCTTTTGACCGCGTTTCGGCCGCATGGGATAATTTACGTTTCTGGGGCTATGATGAACCTTCGACAGATTATTCTCTCCGTATTATTGACAGGCGCCTTCGCTGCGGCTGCCCTTGCGCAAGCGCCGCAAGAGCAGCTTATCGAGCCGAAAACGGTCCCTTCCGCAAACGACTCCGCGCGCGCCGATGCCTATTACAACTTCACGATGGGCCATATTTACGAGCAGCAGTACGAAGCGACCAGCAGCGCGGACTACGCCACCAAGGCGATCGAAGCCTACAAAAAAGCCTATGCGCTGGACCCGAAATCGCAGGTCATCGGCGAACGCCTGGCGGAGATGTATTGGAAGGCACAGCGGATTCACGATGCCGTAGCGGAAGCGCAGGAAATCCTGAAGCGCGACCCGGACAACGTGCAATCGCGGCGGCTCCTGGGTCGAATCTACTTGCGAAGTCTCGGCGACGTCAGCTCGAGTAACGGCCAACCGGAAACGGTGGCCAAGGCCATCGAGCAGTATCGCGAGATCAACCGGCTCGATCCTTCGGATGCCGAATCGGCGCTGTGGCTGGCGCGGCTCTACCGGCTCAAGAACGAACACGACAAGGCCGAACAGGTTCTGCGGAGCATCCTCAAGACGGATCCGGAGAACGAACCGGCTGTCGAGCAATTGACCCAGTTGCTGATGGATGAGGGCAAGTCCGTTGAAGCGGTCACTCTGCTCGAAGGCATCACGTCGCATTCTCCGTCGGCGGTGCTGCTGGATCTTCTCGGCGATGCCTACACGCAGACGCATGAGCTGGCGAAGGCTGAAGAGGCCTACCGCAAGGCCATGGAACTCGATCCGTCGGAGCCCAGCCACCAGCGCGGCCTGGGGCAAACCTTGCTGACGGAAGAGAAATATTTCGAGGCGCTGAAGGTTTACCAAAAACTTTCGGATGTGATGCCGGACGATTCCGACGTGTATCTGCGAATCGCGCAGATTTTCCGCGAACTGCACCAGCTCGACAAAGCCGAAGAAAACCTAGTCAAGGCGCGACAGTACGCGCCCGGCAGCCTGGAAGTCATGTACAACGAGGCGATGTTGTACCAGGCGCAGGGGCGTTACGAAGACGCCATCCGCGTTTTGTCGGACGCTGTGACCGGAATCAAGGGGCAGTCTCCCGCGGTGCCGTCGCGGCGTCGGTCGCTGGCCATTTTGTATCAGCAGCTCGGCCAGCTGTATCGCGATACGCAGAATTATCAGGCGGCAATTTATACGTTCGAAGAATTGGGGCATCTCGGCGAGGAAGAGGATCGCCGCGCGCGCATGATGATCATGGACACCTACCGCGCCGCGAAGGATTTGCCCAAAGCGTTGCAGACGGGCAAGGAAGCGCTGGCGAAATACCCGGCCGATCCTTCGATTCGAACGAGCCACGCCCTGTTGCTCGGCGAAAACGGACAAACGGACGACGCCGTCAAAATTTTGCGCGCCCAGCTTCACGGCGATACGAACGACCGCGAAACGTACCTGAACATTGCCCAGGTCTACGAGCGCGGCCGCCGTTACAAGGAAGCCGAGGAAGCCGCGCGCGCCGCGGAAGTCCTGCCGGGGCAGCCCCGCGAAAACGAAATGGTGTGGTTCCTGCTCGGCGCCATCTATGAGCGGCAGAAATTCTTCGACAAAGCCGAGGAACAGTTCAAGAAAGTTCTCGCGGTGAATCCGAAAAACGCCCCCGTCCTGAATTATTACGGCTACATGCTGGGCGACCTGGGGATACGGCTTGACGAAGCGGAGGCGCTCGTCCAGAAGGCGCTGAAGGAAGACCCCTTCAACGGGGCGTATCTCGACAGTCTCGGCTGGATTTATTTCAAAGAGAACAAGCTGGGCGCTTCGGAGAGCACGCTTCGCAAGGCCGTCGAGCGAGAAAGGCACGACGCGACGATTCATTCCCACCTCGGCGATCTTTATGCGAAGTTAGGCCGGGGCGACCTGGCCGCCGCGGAGTGGGAAAAATCGCTGGTGGAATGGCGGCGCTCGCTCCCCGCGGATTTGGAAACCGACAAGGTTGCCGAACTCGAAAAGAAGCTCTCACAGTCGAAGCGTCGCGTGGCCCAAAAGTCCACGACCAGCGTCGCGAAGCCTTAATCCAGCGCATGCCCGAAGTCCGCATTCCCGCGTTTGCAAAAATCAACCTGCGCCTGGATATCCTCGGGAAACGTGATGATGGTTTTCACGAGTTAAGGACCATTTTCCAAACGATCTCTTTGCATGACGACTTGCGGTTGCGCGCCTCACGCTCGCCGGAAATTGTACTGACCATCGAAGGCAACCAGCCGCTTTCCGCGGAAGCGCCCCAGAAAAATCTTGTCTATCGCGCCGTGGACGCGCTGCGCCGCGAACTGAAAATCAGCGGCGGAGTGGAAATTGCGCTCAAGAAAACGATTCCGGCGGGGCGGGGCCTCGGCGGCGGATCGAGCGACGCTGCCGCGGCGTTGCAGGGCTATCTGCGGCTCACAAAAAAGAAATTAGCGGCGGCACGGTTGCTGGAAATTGCCGCTTCTCTCGGCGCAGACGTTCCTTTTTTCCTGCTGGGCGGGCGAGCGCTCGGCGTAAACAAAGGTGACGAAATTTATCCTCTGCCGGACATTCGGAAGCTGCAGATTCTGGTTGTCTCGCCAAAGGACATTCATGTGCCGACCCCCGACGCCTACCGCTGGCTGGAGGCCAAACCGCTCGCGTTGACAAATTCGACGGGAACCTCTAAACTCTTTCAGTTCTGTGCTCTATCTTGGAGCTCGCAGGGAAGCGGCCTTTCTAATGATTTCGAGTGGCCGGTTTTCCAGCGGCATCCCCGGCTTGATCAAATCAAGCGGGAGTTGCTCCAAAGAGGAGCTGCAGAAGCCTCGCTGGCGGGTAGCGGTTCGGCGGTGTTTGGAGTTTTCCCGAGCCCAGCGATGGCGCGCCGAGCCGCTGTTGGGTTTCCGCACGATCAGACCTTCGTTTGCGAGACTCTCTCGCGCGACAGGTACGCTCGTCTGATGCGCACCGCAGAGTAGTCTGCGGGCGTGTCGTGGATTCTGCCTCAGCGTCTCTTCGTGTCCATACCGTTGTAGAAGATCTTTCCGGTTCCGTTGCATGCAAGTTGGTGTGACTACCGAGTGGTCACACGGAGCGCAAGCGTCGTGGACGACGACCGATTTAAGATTTTCTCTGGGACCGCGAATCCGGTACTGGCGGAGAGCATCTGCCGCCACTTGAATGTGCCGCTCGGCAAAGCCTTGCTGGGGCGCTTCAGCGATGGCGAGATTTATTTTCAGATTCTGGAAAACGTTCGCGGAGCGGACGTTTTTGTCGTGCAGCCGTGCCACGCTCCGGTGGACTGTCATCTGCTGGAACTGCTGCTGATGATCGACGCGTTCAAACGGGCGTCGGCTTGGCGGATTACCGCGGTGCTGCCGTACTACTGCTACGCGCGGCAGGACCGCAAAGACAAGCCGCGGGTTCCGATCTCCGCAAAGCTGGTAGCGGACTTATTGGAAACGGCGGGCGCGAGCCGGGCGCTGACTCTGGATTTGCACGCGCCGCAGATTCAGGGCTATTTCGATGTGCCCGTGGATCATTTATATGGTTCGCCGGTGCTGGTCGAACACTTCCGGCAGTTGAAGTTGCCGAACCTGACGGTGGTTTCGCCGGACGCGGGCGGCGTGGAGCGCGCGCGGTTTTTCGCAAAAAAGCTCGATGCGCCGCTGGCCATCGTTGACAAGCGCCGCGTGGATGTGGACGTAAGCGAAGTGATGAACCTGATCGGAGACGTTCGCGGACGCAGCGCGCTGGTGGTGGACGACATTATCGATACCGCGGGAACGCTGGTGAAGACTGCGGAGGCGTTGCTGAGAGAAGGCGCTACGCAAGTTTACGCGGCTTGCACGCATGCCGTGCTTTCCGGGCCGGCCATCGAGCGGATCGAGAAGTCAAGCATCAAGGAAATTGTGGCGACAGACTCCGTGCCGCTGAGCGAGGCAGCGAAAAAGATGGGCAAGATCAAGGTGTTGAGCGTGGCGGATTTGCTGGCGCGCGGGATTCGCTCGATTCACGAAGAGACTTCGATCAGCGAATTGTTTATTTGATTTGCAGGACAGACATTACTTGTCTGTCCTCTGAGAACTAGCAATAAGACAGGCACGAATGCCTGTCCCACAGGGAAGGGAAGAACGACATGGCACAGAAGGCAGAAAAGCCAGAAAAAATTGTGGTGGAAGGCGCGCCGCGCAGCTCGCGCGGCAAGAACGAGGCGCGGCGGCTACGCCAGACGGGCAAAGTGCCGGCGGTGTTGTATGGAGGCAAGGGCCAATCCATCACGCTGGCAGTGAACGCCAAGCAAGTCAGCGCGATTCTCCGCTCGGAAACCGGGCACAACACGCTGTTTCAGGTAGACCTTGGCGGCAAGCACGAGCCTGCCATCCTGAAGGATTGGCTGACGGATCCCATCACCGGAAAATTGCTGCACGTCGATCTTCTGCGCGTGGCCATGGACGTTCGGATGAAGGTGATGGTTCCCGTGCACACGTTTGGCGAGCCTGCGGGCGTGAAAGTGCAAGGCGGAGTTTTTGAAGTCGTGACGCGCGAAGTGGAAATCGAATGCTTGCCGGCGGACATTCCGACGGAGTTTAAGGTGGATGTCAGCGGATTGATGCTCAACCAGCAGTTGCGCGCTGGCGATTTGCCGATTGATACGACGAAACTCAAACTCTTGACCGAATCAGAACGCGTGCTGGCGCACGTCGTCATGCTCAAGGTCGAAGAAGAGAAGCCCGTCGAAGCCGTGGCTGCCGAAACAGCAACGCCGGCCGAGCCGGAAGTCATCAAGAAGGGCAAGAAGGAAGTGGAAGGCGAAGAAGGCGCCGAAGAAGAAGCCAAGCCCAAGGCGGAGAAGAGCGAAAAAAGCGACAAGGGCGAAAAGAAAAAGTAACGCGCGCCCCGCGATTCGCGGGCGGCTGGAAAAACGTCTATGCGGCTCATTGTGGGACTTGGGAATCCCGATCCGGAGTATCAGTGGACGCCGCATAACCTGGGTTTCATGGCGGTGGATGAACTGGCGAATCGCGGCGGGATTCGCGTGGAACGGCCCGAGGGCAAGGCGCTGGTGGGCCGGGGAAAGATTGCCGGGGAAGAAGTGATCCTGGCAAAGCCGCAGACGTACATGAATCTCAGCGGAATTTCCGTGAGGGATCTGCTGGGTAAGTACGAACTGGGCACGGACAATCTGCTGCTCATGTGGGACGAAGCGCAACTGCCGCTGGGCACGATTCGGATTCATCCGGACGGCAGCGCGGGAAGCCACAACGGCGCGAAGTCCGTGATCAGTTCGGTCGGGACTCAGGAATTTGCAAGGCTGCGGCTGGGTTGCGGGCCGGATCATCCGCTGAGCAGCCGCAAAGAATACGTGCTGCGGCCGATGAAAAAGGCGGAATTGGAAGTCGCCGCGCGAATGATCGGCGAGGCTGGAGACGCCGTGGAGATGATCCTGAGTCAGGGACTCGACGCGGCGATGACGAAGTACAACCGCCGGAAACCAGAAGAGCCGGAAGAAGCGGAGCAAGATTAGAAAGAGTTTTCTTTTCGTTTTGCGCGCATGGAAGAGATTGAAGCGACTCCGATTCGTTCGGGGTCAAAAGAAAAAGAGGTCATCATGGAAGAGCGTTATTACGATTTGGTTTTCATCGTGCGGCCGGCGACGCCGGAAGACGAGATCAAGAAGCTGCTCGCGGTCGTCGAACACACTTGCGCGGAAAAGGGCGGCAAGATCGAGAAGACCGAGCACTGGGGCACGCGGAAGCTGGCGTACCGCGTGGCCAAGCACCGCGAAGGAATTTACGTGCATCAGGAAATCCGCACCACGCACGGCGAATTGATCGCCGAGCTGGAGCGGCGCCTGCGCGTGCAGGACAACGTGATCAAGTACCAGACCGTTCGTCTGGATGAAGATTTGAAGCGCCAGAAAAAACTTTCACTGAAGCGCGAGAAGCGCGCGGCGCGGCGTCCGCGGCGAGCACCGGCTCCCGCTCCTGCGGCAGCGGCTCCGGAGCAGGCCGCTGCGACGAGCTAGGTCTGCGCGGCGAAAGATTTTTTTGTTTCCAGCAAAGTGACTCCGGTTTTACCGGAATCATAAAAGGTTTGTTACCGGCGAGGCCGGGGCGACGAGTGAAAGGGTGGAAGGTATGGCAGAGGAACCGAAACAAGCAACAGCGCCGGGAGGAGCTCCGCGGCGTGAAGGCGGCCACGGTGGCGGTCACGGCGGTCCGGGCGGCGGGCACGGTGGTCCGCGGCGCGAAGGCGGCCCGGGGGGAGGCGGTCCGGGCGGACCTGGGGGGCCCGGAGGCCGGCCCAGAGGCAAGCGCCAGTATTTCCGCAAGAAGAAGGTGTGCAAGTTCTGCGTCGAGAAGATGGACTTCATCGACTACAAGCGCGCGGACATCCTCTCGCAGTTCGTGCAGGAGCGCGGAAAGATACTGCCGCGGCGAATGACGGGCGTTTGCGCCAGGCACCAGCGCTGGCTGGGCGTGGCCATCAAGCGGGCGCGCAACATCGCGCTACTGCCATTCTCCGGAAGCGCGGCGGGCACGCAGGCGCCTCGCGTCGTGGTGCCGGGAGGAGCGGCCCACACCGCGCCGTCACATGGAACACCGGCACCGGCTGCAGCGCCGGTGGCCGAAGCGCCGAAGGCGTAAATCCCTGTTGGGCAAACACCCTCGGGGCAAGGAAACAGGAGCTTAGAGAGAAGACATGCAAATCATTCTTCAGGAAGACGTCGAAAAGCTGGGCCACCGCGGCGACGTGGTTACCGTAAAGCCGGGTTATGCGCGCAATTTTCTTTTGCCGAAAAAGCTTGCCGTTGAAGCGACCGCGGGAAACTTGAAAGCCATCGAGCGGATTCGCACTTCGCTGGCGAAAAAGACGGCCACGGAGCTGGAAGCCGCGCAAAAACAAGCCGAGTTGCTCAACGGGATTTCGCTGAAGTTCACGCGCAAGACCGGAGAGAACGACCAGATGTTCGGGTCGGTGACTTCCGCCGACATCGCGGAGGGGCTTGGGGCGCAGGGCTTCAAGATTGACAAGCGCCAGGCACAGCTTGGCGAGCCGATCAAGACCATCGGAGAATTTCCGGTGACCATCAAGGTGTTCCGCGACGTGACCGCGCAAATCAAAGTGACGGTCGAAAAAGAATCGTAGCGGTCACCTGAAAAGTAGCACTCGAAGTTGAGATTCTTCGGACCCCGATCCAATCGGGGTCCCTCAGAATGACACGTCTGAATTCTCAGTAAGTCTTTCTCATCAAAAAGTTCCTAAGAAGGGGCGTTCGCTGAGGCGGGCGCCCTACATTATTTTGAGGCTGGGCTGCGTCGTTACATGGTGAGGACGACGCGGAATTCGGCTTTGCCGCTCATCATGCGAGCGTAGGCTTCTGCGGCTTTTTCCAGCGGGAATTTTTCAATCATCGGGAGAACGCCGGTCATTTCGGCGAAGCGCAAGGTGTCTTCGGAATCCGTGGGAATGCCGGAAGGCCAGCCCTGGATTCTCCTTCGCCCCATGATGAGTTGAATCGGCGAAGCCTCGATCGGACCTTGCCCCGCGCCGACAACCAGCAGTGTCCCGTTTAAGGCCAGACCGCCGACGAGTTCGGACATCGATTTTGAATCCGGAGCAGTGGCCAAAATCACGCTTGCGCCGCCGAGCTTCTGAAGTTCTTCCGCGGCGTTGGTGGCTTTGCTGTCGATGTATACATGGGCGCCAAGTTTTTTCGCGAGAGCGGCATTTTGCGGGCCCCGGCCGACCGCGGCAACTCTGTATCCGAATTTGTTGGCAAACTGAATTCCGAGATGCCCAAGGCCGCCGATGCCTTGCACGGCAACGAGGTCGCCGGGCGACGCGCCACTGTGACGCAATGAGTTGAAGCTGGTGATTCCCGCGCAGAGCAGGGGACCGGCCTCTGCGGCATCCAGGCTCTCCGGAATCGCGGCGAGCGCTTCGACCGGGGCGATCATGTATTCCTGATAGCCGCCGTCATAACTGATTCCCGAAATTTTCAGGTTGCGGCAATTGGCGAAATCTCCGCGGCGGCACGGGAGGCACGTGCCGTCCTGGCCGCCGTGCCAGCCGACGCCGACGCGCTGGCCTTTTTTCCAGCCAGTGACGCCGGAGCCGACGTCGTCAATTACGCCGGCGACTTCGTGCCCGGGGGCGCGAGGATATTGAATGCCCGGCCAGTGTCCTTCCTTTACGAGGCTGTCGCTGTGGCAGATGCCGCAAGCCTGCACGCGAATGCGCACGTGCCCCGCCGATGGTTGCGGAATTTCACGTTCGACAATTTCAAAATCCGCGCCCGGCTTCGGCACCAATGCCACTTTCATTTTTGCCATCGAGACTCTCCGTTCTTTATATTCTGGATTTATGCACAGAACTTCGATGCGCGCTTCGCGCAAAGCGACACATTTTTCAATGCCGGAGGCCGTAAAAAACATTGTGCGGAAAAAGTCAAAAAGTTTTGCACACTTTCCGCAGTCTTGCACATGCATTCTAATTGACAGGCGTCTTTCTCCGGCGCACACTGCGCCAACATCACAAAGCAGCAAACAGGAACTGGTCGAGCCCATCGTAGTTATTCTCGCCACCTGAAATTTTTTGCCTGCCGCGTTTCCGTTTGCAAGCCAGTCTTGCGCGGCAAAAGAGCTTTGTGTTATTGTAGGCGAATATAAAGCGAACACTAATGCCCGCTGACGCCACACTCGAAAAACCCTTGCCGAATAATCTGGATGCCGAACGCTCTGTTCTTGGCGCGATTTTGCTGGATAACCACGCGCTGAACCCGGCGATCGAGCACCTGCGGCCGGAAGATTTCTTTCTGGACCAGCACCGGCGCGTTTTTACGCAGATGATCTCGCTGGGCGAAGGGCAGCAGGCCATCGACCTGGTGACACTGACCGAGGAGCTGAACCGCAAGGGCGAACTGGAAGCCTCCGGTGGCGCGCCGTACCTGGCGTCGCTCGCGGACGGCATGCCTCGCGTAACGAACATCGAGCACTACGCGCGCATCGTCAAGGAAAAGGCGATCCTGCGCAACCTGATTCACGCCACACACAACATCCAGCAGCGCGCGTTCGAGGGCGAGGACGGCGCCGACGCGATCCTGGACAACGCGGAGTCTTCGATTTTTGCGCTGGCAGAAGACCGCGTGCGCGCTGGGTTGCTTCCGATAAAGGACATCGTCCGCGACAATTTTGAGCGCCTGGAAAGAATTTTCCGTGAAGGCAAGAGCATCACGGGAATTCCCACGGGCTACATCGAGCTGGACAAGCTCACGTCCGGCCTGCAACCTTCGGAATTGCTAATTCTGGCGGCGCGGCCTTCGCAGGGAAAAACGGCGCTCGCGCTGAACCTGATGGAAAACATCGCCATTCGCGGCGGGCACCCGGTGGCCATGTTCAGCCTGGAAATGTCCAAGGAATCGCTGCTGCAACGCTTGGTGGCGTCCGTGGCGCAGATTGACGCGCACAAATTCCGCACCGGGCACCTAAGCAAAGAAGACTGGCGGCGGATGACGGAATCGCTGGGAACGATTTCGTCGGCGCCGCTATGGATCGACGACGCGGGGTCGATCAGCGTGCTGGAAATCGGCGCAAAAGCACGGCGGCTGAAGCGCGACAAAGGATTGTCCATGCTGGTGGTGGACTACCTCCAGCTCATCACCGCACGCGGACGCTTTGGAAACCGCCAGGAAGAAGTGTCCAGCATTTCGCGAGGGTTGAAGGGACTGGCGAAGGAACTGCAGATCCCCGTGCTGGTGCTCAGCCAGCTGACGCGCGCGCCGGAGCGCGACGAGCGCGGGCCTCAGCTATCGGATTTGCGCGAGTCCGGCGCCATCGAACAGGACGCGGACATGGTGATGTTCATCTACAGGCCGCATTTCTTCAAAGCGGGCGCGACGCCGGAAGAAAGGGAAGAGACAGAACTCCGGATCGCAAAGCAGCGGAATGGACCGACCGACATGGTGAAGTTCGTGTTCCGGAGCCGGTTTACGCGGTTTGAAGAGGCTGCACCGGACGCGTTCTCGCAATTTGCGCCAGACGACATGTAGTTGCTGCCACCGCGGCAGTTTGCCCACACTGGGCGGCTGAGTCGGCCGCATGACTGTTGGAGCCCATCCAAGAGGAAGAGCAGCGAGCGACCTCGTCAGCGCGTGGCATAGGTGCTGTACCCCCCTACCCCCCTATGAATTTGCATGAATGTCAAAGGAAAGGACTTACAAAAAGAGCATTTCGTAAGTGATTGATTCTAAAGAACGCGATTTTGGCTGTTTTGGACTAGCAAGGCCGAAATGACTGCCCTAAAAAGAAAAGCGGGAGCAAGCTCCCGCACTCCGAATGTAGTTTTCTACGAGATTAAGTTTACTGGCTAATGGAGGAAAGTCAAGGAAAAGTTAAGAAGGGAATAATGGAAAGATCCAAAGAGCATTCGGAACAGCAGGAAAGTTTTCCAGCAAAACTGTTTTAGCCGAACTCGGGAGGTGCGACTGCGAAAGGCCACCAGTTTGCAGTGTGAGAGGTATTGTCATTCAGGCGGCAGGCAAAGTGGGCGGCGGCGGGCCTAAGCGGCGCAGATGGCGTACACTAAATTTTTCGGAAGGCACATGGCAGGCACACGGAAGAGTTCCCGCAAAGAAGTGCGACGCCCGGTATGGGCGGAAGTTTCGCTTGGCGCGCTGGCGCAGAATCTGGAAGCGATCCGCAAGTACGTCAATCCGCCGCACGAAAAGCGCAAACCGGCGCGCAAGATTCTCTCCATCGTCAAGGGCAATGGCTACGGGCACGGCGGACCGGAAGTGGCCAAGGCGCTGGAGAAGGCCGGGTCGGACTGGTTTGGCGTTACGTGCACGGACGAGGGCATAGCGGTGCGCCAGAACGGCGTCCGCAAGCCGATCCTGGTGCTGACAAGTTTTGTGCTGGGAGAAGAATCGCCGCTGGTGGAGCATGACCTAACGGCAGTGGTTCATCGCTGCGAGCAACTGGAATTATTGAACCGGGCGGCCGCGCGCCGCGGCGGCAAGAAGCGCGTGCCATTCCACCTGAAGATCGATACGGGAATGAACCGTCTGGGCGTTTCTTCCACGGACATGGATTGCTTTGCGCGGCAATTGGGGAAGTGCAAGCATCTGCAGCTAACCGGAATTTTTTCACACTTTGCGTCGTCGGAAGTGTTTACGAACACCGCGGTTGGACAGCAGACGCGTGAGCAAGAAGAGCGATTTTACGCGGCGCTCGAACGCTTGCGCGCGCTGGGGATTGACCCAGGAATTGTGCACCTGGCGAACAGCGCGGCGATCGTGACGCGTCCGGAAACGTGGGCGGACATGGTGCGGCCCGGAGCGATTCTGTATGGCTACCATCCGGGTTACGATCCGCCGGAGAAACGCGAAGAAGCCGAGGCGCGTTTGCCGCTGAAGCCGGTGATGAGCCTTCGCGCGCGGATCATCAGCATTCGCACGGTGCCCGTCGGCGCGGGAGTCGGTTACAACGCGACGTTTGTGGCCAAGCGGCCGTCTCGCATCGGTGTTCTGGCCGCGGGGTACGGAGATGGAATCCATCGCTCGTTGGGAAACCGCGGGAATGTGCTGCTGCGTGGGAAGCTCGCGCCGATCGTCGGCATTATCTCGATGGATGTGACCATGATCGATGTGACAGAGATCGATGGCGCGGAAATCGGCGATGTGGCCACCATTCACGGTACGGATGGCAAAGCAATCCTGCCGGCAAATCGGGTGGCGCGCAGCATCGGGACGGTGACCTCGGACCTGCTTTGCGCGGTGAGCCAGCGCGTCCCGCGACTATACGTCCCATAATGGGAATGCCCTACTGGTTTCACCGAAAATCTACTGCGCCGAGTTGAAACTCACTTGACGCCGCAATATTGAGAGAGTATATAAACCTCGGCAGCGCGAAAAAAAAGCGTTGCACATCCCGCATCGGCCCTCTCCCAACCTCCGCTCCTGCGGGCTGGCTGTACTGATTTTGCAGTGAAAGATCCAAACTGTGAGGTCGTATGAGCCGGATGGGTAGTGAAGCGCAGCGGCGCACGCATTCTCCGGAATTGAAAATTTCACCTCAGGGCGAAGAAATTGGCGTGCGCGTGCGTCCTGGATGGAGATTGCGGCGAGGTTGGGATTTCTGGGCGGTTCGGGCGTTCCTCCTCGCGTGCACGGGAGCGGTGAGTTATACGGTGAAGCCGTTCGGACTCGGAGGAGTGCAGGCTGCCGGAGTGGGAGTTCTGATTGCGCTGGCGATTCTGTTTGCGGAATTACGATTGCGCCGGGCGGCCTTGGGTGGACTGCTGGGAGGGGCGTTTGGCGCGGTGCTCGGAGTGTTTGCGGCGTTGCTTGTAACCCTGGTGATTTCGCGCACCGATGAGCCCGAACCGACCAAATCTTTCCTCGAATTTGCAGCACTCTTTGGCTTTGGCTATTTGGGGCTGGTGCTTGGTTCGGGGCGAGGCGGAGAAGTGCACGTGAACGCGCTGGACGGGTTCTTTGGGAAGAAGTCCACTGCGGCGGAATCCATGAAACTTCTGGATACCAGCGTGTTGATCGACGGGCGGATTGCGGAGATATGCGAAGCGCAGTTCATGGAGGGCGTGCTTGCAGTGCCGCAATTTGTGCTGCATGAATTGCAAATGGTTGCGGATTCTTCGGATTCGCTGAAGAGGCAGCGAGGACGGCGCGGGCTGGAAGTGCTGCAAAGAATTCAGAAAATGCCGCAAGTGGAAGTGCGGATTCTGGAAGAGGATGCGCCTCATGGGGGGGACGTGGATCACAAACTGGTGGAGCTGGCGCGGCGTACGGGCGCAAAAATAGTTACCAACGACTTTAACTTGAACAAAGTGGCCACGGTGCAGGGCTTTTCGGTGCTGAACGTCAATCAATTGGCGCATGCGTTGAAGCCTGCGGTGCTTCCCGGCGAGCCCATGAAGGTTTTGATTCTGCGGGAAGGCAAGGAAGCGAATCAGGGCGTGGCGTATCTGGATGACGGAACGATGGTCGTGGTGGATGGCGCGCGGCGGTTGATCAACAAGGGCGTCGACATTGTTGTCACGTCGGTGCACCAGACCACGGCGGGAAAGATGATTTTTGGCCGGTTGGAAGAACGCGCGGAGCAGACGGCGCCTGCGTTGCGACATGCTGCCGGCGCGGGCCGCGGAGAGAGTAACGGCATGGCGCGTTCGGAAACAGGGAACCGGGCAGCAACGCCCAACCGTCTGCAGGAGCAGGGCGCGCTGGAGCGCCAGGCTAGCGTCGTCCTACCTGAACCCGACGCCAATTAGCCGATAGCGCGCCACACGCGGCAGCGGGCCAGTTTGAATTCTGAACCTAGTGTCACGATTCAGAAAATTCAAACTGACGCGCTGCGGCACACTCACCCAATTTCACCCCGCGCCCTCGCTTGAGGTACACTCTGAAGTTTGCGAGTCCACGCCCTGAAGCGTCCGGGCGGAATCGCTCCAAGCATGAGCCGAATCGCTGCCATTCTTCCCGCGGCCGGGATGGGAACACGCATGGGCGCGGAAACGCCCAAGCAGTTCCTGGAGCTGGACGGGGCGCCGATCGTGATCCTGAGCCTGCGGCGGATCGCGGCGTGCCCGCAGGTGACGGACATTATTGTGGCGACGCGGGCGGATGAAGTGGCGCGGCTCGAGGAGCGGATCAAAAAGGAAAAGTTCAAGCAGGCGGTGCGGGTGGTGAAAGGCGGCGATTCGCGGCAAGACTCGGTGGCCGCGGCGTTGCGCGAAGTGGCGAACGGAACGGAAATCGTGCTGGTGCATGACGCGGTACGGCCGTTCGTGACGCCGGAGCAGGTTGCGCGAGTGATAGAAGAAGCGCGGCGATGCGAGGCTGCGATTTTGGGCATCCCGGCAATGGATACTGTCAAAGAAGTGAAGCGCGCCAGCCTGCCGGAGGATGTGGCGTTGATTACGGGAACGGTGCCGCGCGAGCGCGTGGTGCTGGCGCAGACGCCGCAGGCGTTTTCGACGAAACTCTTGAAAGAAGCGTTTGCGCGTGCCGAGACGGATGGAGTCAATGCGTCGGATGAGGCGGGACTTGTGGAGCGTATGGGGCACGACGTGCACGTCGTGCTGGGTTCCGAGCGAAACATGAAAATCACCAAGCCGGCGGATATGGAATTGGCGCGGTTCTACCTAGAACGCGAGCGCATGAAGACATGAGTACGCGCTGCGGAATCGGGTACGACCTGCATCGACTAGAACAGGGGCGAAAACTTATTGTGGGTGGGATTGAGTTGCCGTTCGAGAAGGGGCCGATGGGGCATTCGGATGGGGATGTGCTGGCGCATGCACTTTGCGATGCGCTGCTGGGGGCGGCAGGTCTGGGGGACATCGGAACACATTTTCCGGACACCGATCCAAAGTGGAAGGGTGCGAACAGCATGCGTTTTCTGGAACACGCGAAAAAGCTGCTGGATGAAAAGCGATTCGCGATCGAGCACGTTGATGCGGTGGTGATTACGGAAAAGCCCAAGCTGGGGCCGCACTTTCCGAAGATGCGTGAGGCTCTGGCGAAAGCGTTGGGCGTGGGCGCCGAGAAGATTCATCTCAAAGCGAAGACCAATGAGGGTGTTGACGCGATCGGCCGCGGGGAGGCTATCGCGGCGCACGTGGTTGCTACGCTGACTTCGCGATAATTTGGGAAAAGAACGGGTCTGAAAGACCCGCCACTACAACACGGGCGGACTACGGTTCGCTACAATCGCCTTGATGGCTCCTGATTATCCTTCTAATGCGCCGGTTGGCGCTGCGAGTGTCTTCACTGCGCGCGACGTCGTCGCTATTCTGCGCGAACGCGGGTTGCTGGCGGCAGAGCCTTCGCTGGAGCAACAGGTCTGGTGCGAACAGGCGGCTGCGATGCTCGGAGGCCACGCCTCTGACCGGGCGGCGCTTGCCGATCGGCTTGGACTGGTTTTTCATTATGACGCGCGCGAAATAATCTCGCAGGTGGAAAGCCACGTCGTCCTTTCGCGTTATGCAGCACGCGAAGTGCTCCGGCGAGTGGCGTTGCTGCTACTGGATGGCGACGCGCTGACGTCGGAAAGATTCAAGGAGATTGTCACGGCATTGAAGGACGGGATGGAATTGCGCGGGCGAGAGCTGTTTCATCCCATCCGGCTGGCGCTGGCCGGGCGTGCAGGGGAAGGGGAGCTTGACCGGGTGATTCTGCTGTTGGATGAGGCGGCTGCGCTTTCGTTTGCTGTTCACGTAAAATCGGCGCGCGAGAGAATTGTGGAATTTTGTTCGGCGCTGGATTAGTTTTCGAAGAGGGCGCAGCATTCTGCGCCACTACAAAGAAAAAAGAAAGAGCGCACTGGGGATGCCTTATCACACGGAAGACTGGCAGGAATGCCTGTCCTACCTACTGCTTTCAACTGCGGGCGGCCAACGGTAGACTCACTACTCCATGGACAAGCTGACTGGGATACATGCCGTTAAGGAAGCGCTGGAGGCGCGGCGGCCTATCGATCGCATTGCGATTGCCAAGGGGCGGCAGGACACGCGAGTCGAAGAAATCGTGCAACTGGCGCGCAAGCAGGGCGTCCCGGTGCGGTTCGAAGACCGCGGACAAATCGACCGGCTGGCGAATTCGAAAGATCACCAGGGAGTGGTGGGGCTGGCGGCGGCGCGCGCGGCGGCGACATTGGAAGACATTCTGGCGCATGCCAACACCGGCCACGGCCAGCCAGGGCTGATTGTTCTGTTGGATGGCGTTGAAGATCCGCATAATCTGGGAGCGATCATTCGAACAGCGCTGGCGGCGGGAGCGCATGGCGTGGTGATTCCCGAACGGCGCGCGGCGGGACTCACCGACACGGTTGCGCGGGCTTCGGCGGGAGCGCTGGCGCATCTTCCGGTCGCGAAAGTGACGAATCTTGTGCGGACGATGGAAGAGCTGAAAGAAGCGGGATATTGGCTGGTGGGACTGGATGAGCAGGGCGAGAAGAATTACACGGAAGTGGACTACACTTCGCCGGTGGGGATTGTCCTTGGCAGCGAAGGCCAAGGCTTGCATGAACTGACGCGCAAGCGGTGTGACTTCGTTGTTTCGCTGCCGACCATCGGCCCGGTAAAGTCTCTCAACGTTTCGGTCGCGGCGGGCGTCGTGTTGTTCGAAGCACTTCGCCAGCGGAACTCGCGAACCAAAGCGATGTGAGTGCCTCTGCAGTCGGCACAGATTTATTTATCGTATTTAATGAGTGAGAAGACGTCGACGCCGTTGAGTTTGCGACGGCCGTTGAGGAAAGTGAGTTCGACGGCGAAGGCAGCGCCTTCGACTGTACCGCCGAGTTGCTGGATGAGCTTGGCCGTGGCAGCGGCCGTGCCCCCGGTGGCGAGCAGGTCGTCACAAATGATTACGCGCTGGCCAGGCTTCACAGCGTCTTCGTGGATTTCGAGCGTGTCCGTGCCGTATTCGAGGGCATAGGAGACGCTGACTGTCTTGGCGGGCAGCTTTTTCGGCTTTCGAACAGGAACAAAACCTGCGCCGAGCCGGTAGGCCAAAGCGGGAGCAAAAATGAAGCCGCGCGCTTCGATCCCCACCACGACGTCGATGGTGTGACCGTTGTAGTGTTCGCAGAGCCGGTCAATCAAGGTGTGAAACCCCTGCTTGTCCTTGAGCACGGTGGTCAAGTCGTAGAAGAGGATGCCCGGCTTCGGGTAGTCCGGCACTTCGCGGATCAGCTTCTTCAAATCGTTCATTCAAACGTCTCCCCTTTTCCTTTGTCTTAATCGTTCCGCTCAAGCGCTTGGATTGATGACGAATTCGCCTTCGTACTGCGGATCCGGAGTTGCCGGCTCTTCGAGAACTTCGCTGACGCTCGAAAAGCGCGGCCCGCGCTGCAACATCGCCCGGAATTCGGCATGCTGCTCCGGAGTGGCGATGACATACGCTTCAACGCGGCCATCCCGCAGATTCCTGACAAAGCCAGTGACGCGCAGCTTTTCCGCGGCGTCTTGCGCGAAGTAACGAAAGCCCACGCCCTGGACCATCCCGGAGACGAAATATCGTTTGGCTATTTTTGCGTCGCTCACGAATCGTCGAAATTGTAGCAGAGAGACGAAGATTCTTCCTTGGCCGTCCCTCACACTTCGGGTTGCTAGGGCTACGTTCAAGGAGTGCGCTAAACTTCTTGCTTCGGCGCCGGGTGCGAGGCTGCCCGGAGGCGAATTGAGCGCATCCAACTCTTATATGGACCAGGCTAGACTTTTGCCGTGTCACACGCACTTGTCGCTACTTTTGCGTGGCATTGTTCTTCTCTGTTTCGCCGGGATGCACGGGGCGTCGCTGCACGCGCAGGACGCTCCACAGGGGCCGCTCGCGCCACCGCCGGAGCATCACGTTAATCGCGTCGGAAATGTGTCCGAGCCGGAGGCGCCGCCATCGCTGCCCGAGACAGAAATCATCAAACACTTTTCCGCGAAAGAGGACGAATACATCCTCTCGCGCACGCGTTATACCTACCGGAAAACAATACGAATCCAGGAATTCGGTCCCGACGGGCAGCCCTCAGGCGAATTTGTGCTGGTAACGCAACCGAGCCGAGATGTGGACGGGAAGTTGTTCGAGAAGGTTGTCGAGAGGCCGCATTCCACGCTCCAACATCTCTTTCTCCGCTCGGAAGATCTCGAGGGGTTTCAGCGCGTTCCTGCATTTCCGCTTACTTCAAACCAGCTTGCGAAATACGACCTAAAGTACTTGGGCAAAGAACAGGTGGATGAAGTCGAGTGTTACATTTTTCAGGCCAAGCCAAGAATGGTTGAACGCGTCAAGGCGTATTTCGACGGCATCGTGTGGGTGGATACGAAGTACCTGGAAGTTGTGAAGACTTATGGAAAATGGGTGACCGATCAAGGCGACATGCATGCGGTCGCGGATCTGCCCTTCAGCCTGTTTGAGACTTATCGCGAGAATGTGGATGGAAAGTATTGGTTTCCGAACTACTCACGCTCCGATGGCACGCTGAACTTGAAGGGGCTGGAGATTCCCGTTCGCCTGGTTATCAAATGGACGGACTTCAAACCCGTTTCCAGCGTGCCGCAAGCGACGGTTCCGGTGGCTGCTGCGACTTCTGCGAAACCGTAAGCAAGTTGGTGCGTTAACAAAGCAATCTTTTCACAACGTCCGGCAATTCCTCGATCGAACCGATCAGGAACTCCGGACGCGACGCGCGCAAACGTTTCTCTGTGGGGAAGGGGCCGAGGACGCCGATTGCGCGCACGCCCGCACGCCGCGCCATTTCCACATCCTGTGGAGCGTCACCGACGTAGATGCAAGCGGATGGGTCCAACTGCATCTGTCGCAGGGCCAGACGCAGCGGCTCCGGATGCGGCTTCTTGCGGAGGGAGTCCCCGCTGCAAACGCGCGCGGCAAATACCGTGGTCAAACGAAACTCGCGCAATTGGCGGGTGACACGGTCGCGATCGCCGCTGGTAACCAGGCCAAGATAATGCGCGTCGCGCAATCTCGCCAGGACGCGGCGCGCACCGGCCATCAGCTTCGGCCGGTGTTTTGCATAATGCGCGCGCCATGCGCGGTCCGCTTCGTCCCAGCGCTTCCGCGGCAGGCCCGCGGCGCGGTAGACCTGATACCAATTGGGCGAGTAATTGTCCTCAAGTTCTTCGAGTCCCCAGGCGATGCCCATCTCCTTGAACATGGCGAGGTAGGCGGAGGTATCGGCGTGGTAGGAATTAACGAGCGTGCCGTCCCAGTCGAAGAGAACTCCTTCAATGGAGCAAGCTCGTTTCGCGGACATGGTTCCACAGAGTAGCAGAAACTCGGCGAAGGTCGAATTCGGCTGATTTTTATAGATGGCAGAAAAGTTTGGAAGTCGGTTCGGAAAAGAGCGGAAGCGAGAGAACTAGGATTTCAGATAACGGGAAGGGATGCGGTCGTCGCGGTCAAACTGGACATCATCGAAGATTGCAGCGATGCCATGCCAGCCAGGCATGGCGGCCGTTTCTGTTCTGCACACACGTGCCATGGTTGCAGCGACAACGTTGCCGAGGCCCAAGGGTTTGCTTACCAGCACAATTTCCAGTTCGATCGGAGTGCTAACCGCCAGTTGCCTGGGACACAGAAAATAGACGCCCGTGGAACTAATGTTGCGAGTGACCAGCGTTATGGGAAACTCCTCGGGCACTCCGCCAGCACTGCGAAGACGCAGCGGAAGGTTCAGGCTGGCACGGGGATATTCACGCTGTTCGGGATGGACACCCACGGCGTGCGTGGGCACGCGGACAAAACGCCGAGGCTGCTCAGGGTGCAGAAGTGGGGTCAATCGCAGCTCAGGAACGCGTAACGCATGGACGCGGGGCGCAAAGGAGATCAGTTGCGGTCCAACAGCGGATTCGCGGGCTTCTTCGGCCGGTTCATCCGGCCACGACTCAAATGTACCTACGCGATTCGTCGCCCTCATCAAGCCCTCAGAGACGCCATTTCACAGTCGCTGGGTTGGCCCAACAAACTTAGCTGTCTAACTGACTTTCTGGATTTGCTCCGTTCCACGCCTGTGCGGCGCGGAGCGCTAAGATGCCACTAGTCGTGACCAGCGTCAACCTGTGGAAAAAGACGGAAGTGTCTTAACTTCAAACACTTGGTAATAGTACTGGAACTCGGCCACTACATTCTGTGGATACGCCAGCAAAATGCTCTACCAATATGGTGCTCGACAGTGGGGGCTGGCGCATCTATTCATGGAAGGGATTTCAGGTGAAAATAATTTAATGTCCGCCCCGGCTCCCGATTCTCAGAATTCAGTGGGAACTCCTAACCAAGCGGCGCACACGCCCGCCACCGTAACGACTCTGGTCCTTGTGGCCTTTGCTGCCGTCTATCTCGTCTGGGGCTCGACGTATTTGGCGATCCGCATTGGGGTGGAATCGTTTCCACCGCTCATCCTCGCGGGGCTTCGTCACGTTACTGTGGGCTTGTTGCTGTACCCGATCCTTCGAAGGACGACTGGGATCAAGCCCACGGCCGCAAACTGGCGCGCGGCCGTTGTCACCGGGGCTCTGCTGCTATTCGCCGGAAATGGAGGCGTCAGTTGGGCCGAGCGGACCGTGCCCTCTGGTATCACGGCGCTCCTGGTGGCGACAGTATCGCTGTGGCTGGTGATCATGGATTGGCTGCGTCCGGGCGGCGTAAAGCCAGTCCCGAGGGTAGTCATGGGGCTACTAATGGGATTTGCAGGGATGGCGCTGCTGGTTGGGCCGGCGCACCTGGGAGGTTCAGAGCGCGTCGATCCGCGAGGCGCAGCAGTGCTGGTGATTGCCTCGCTAGCCTGGGCATGTGGCTCGCTGTATTCAAAGCACGGTGGAATGCCCAGTTCGGCGATGCTCGGTGTGGCGATGCAGAGCTTTGCGGGCGGCGTGATTCTGCTGATTGTGGCGTTGTTTGCGGGGGAATTTCGCGAACTGCATCTAGGTGCGATTTCGCTACGCTCCTGGCTGGCGCTCGGCTACTTGATCGTCTTTGGGTCGGGCATCGGATTCAGCGCGTACCTGTATATTCTGCAGAAGAGCACGGCGGCGCGTGTGGCGACATATGCGTTTGTGAATCCCATCGTGGCGCTGTTCCTGGGGTGGCTGATCGCCGGAGAGTCCATCACCCTGCGCACTGTTGTTGCTGCAGCGGTCATCCTCACGGCGGTCATATTGGTGATCACCGCGCCGCACCGAAAGCCCGCGCCTATCGTCGCCACGGTTCCGGCCGCTGAGGAAGCCTGATCGTCCCGTATTTCACTGGTCTCGCCTTTCTTACTTTGCCGAACGTTTGCGGATAGAATTGCTTTTCTGCTTGAGCTAGTTTTAGCGTGTTGAACATGAGTAACACACAAACCAAATTCGCGCAAAACATATCAACGCATGCGGCCGCACGGTACTGGCGGGCGACGCTGGCACGCGATTCCCGAGCCGATGGGAGCTTCGTGCTAGCCGTGCGCTCCACACATATTTATTGCCGCCCGTCATGCCCGGCGCGCCGGCCGCTGCGGCGCAACGTCACTTTCTTTCGTACTCGCGAAGAGGCAGAAAAGCAGGGATACCGGGCTTGCCTGCGTTGCCGCCCAAATGAAATTGCGGGTCCGGTGGCGCTGGTGCAACGCGCCGTCGGTCACTTCGCCGAATCTTCTGAGGATGGCGTGCGTTTGGGCGCGGTAGCTGTAGCGCTAGGAACAACGCAAGGAACGTTGCGCCGCGCGTTCTTGCAGGTAACGGGGCTGAAACCGCGTGAGCTTGCCGAAGCGCTGCGCATCAAGCGCTTTAAGGCCATGCTCCGTGCGGGAAAAAGTATTACCGATGCGCTGTACGAAACAGGGTATGGCTCATCGAGCCGCGTCTACGAGCGCAGCAACGCACAGCTTGGCATGACGCCGGCGACTTATCGAAAGGGAGGACAGGGTATGAAGATCGGATACACCATTGCGAAATCGCCACTCGGGAAAGTTCTGGTGGGAGCGACGGAGCGCGGGGTTTCGGCGGTTTATCTGGGAGATGCGGAAAACACGATGATCGCTGAGCTGCGGGAAGAGTATCCGCGAGCAGAAATTGCGCCAGCCACGGATTCATTCCAGCGCTGGGTGCGCGAAATCGTGCAGCGCATCGAAGGCAAGCAGCCTCGATTGGAACTGCCGCTGGACCTGCAGGCAACCGCGTTTCAGCGGCGTGTTTGGCAGGAGCTGCAGAGGATTCCGCGCGGCAGGACGCGCACATATTCGCAAGTCGCGCGGTCTCTCGGTCAACCCAAGGCCGTGAGGGCGGTCGCGAGAGCTTGCGCGACGAACCCGGTGTCCATCGTGGTCCCGTGCCACCGCGTAATTCGCGAGGACGGTGCGCTAGCGGGCTATCGCTGGGGGCTTTCCCGCAAGGAACAATTGCTGGCGCAAGAGCGCCGGGCAAGCAACTAACTTAAGCCTTCCAAGTCACGAAAACCACAAGGCCCCGAGACCAGCTTAATTGCAAAAATTTCAAAATCATCCTCGGGGCTTTTCCGCTTTGACATTCTTCGGCCAGTCGGGCTTGAACCTTGCATCACTGATCTTCAGATTCTTCATCACGTGTGTATAGTGGGATAAGAAATAGTCGTCGGAGCCTGTCTCGAAGAATTTCTGCTGCACCGGCAACCAAGAAGCTTCGTCGATCCACATCCGAATTCGGGCGATCTGACTGCGCGCCTGGTCGGACTTCGGGGTCAATTCCAGAACGACGGTCTTGCGGTTGTCGAAGTCTTCCTCGCCGATCAACGTCAGAACGTAATTCTTCTTGAGTGTTTCGCCCTTGGTGCCGAATCCCAGCGCAAGATACTGGTCTACGAACGAGCGGTGTTTTCCGATGTTGTATTCCTCGACGCGATTGATCTTGGGGGTGAAAACGAACAGAGAATCGCCGTTTCGGAGGATGGTTCGAGGATCGGGCTTTTGAAAATCGATGCGCATCTTATCGTCGCGGCGGACCAAAATCTGACCGGTCTCGGCCGAACTGTCCTTGACGACTGCGGTGTATTTGATGTGCTCGATATCGGCTGTGAGCGTATGAAAGTCCTGCGCGGACTTGTCCAGCATGGCCAAGACGCCATCGAGGGTCCAGTTCGAAGTCGCCTGCGCAGTGAGGGGTCGAAGCCCGCCGGCGGCACCACACAGACTCACCAAGACCAAGACGAAAAGAAGGAATGGTATACGTCTCAAACTTGGCCTCTATTCAGAGAAAATGCGGGACTCATCCAAACCTTCGGAATCCTAACATACATAAAGAGATGCGCGGATAGGCCGGGATGTTACCTGAGAACAACTTCTAACGCCGGCTAAGACCACGGCTAATGCCGAATCTCCACTTGATAGGCGATCACCGTGCCTTGATCATCGCGCAGTGGCTCGATATTGGCGATGGAGAAATTCCCATTGTGCAATTCGGGCAGCGCTTCCTGCAAGGCGTTGTGCAGATCGTTCTGGAGGGCGAGCCTGGTCGGCGGAGCCAGGATGCGCGCGTCCACGCGATACTTCAGCCGGTTACCCTCTTTCGACATCAATTGAACTTGTCCCGGTGCGACAGGAGCCCCACCTTGCGGTTTATCGTGAAACCAGTTTCGCGGAGTGAGAAGCACGAAGACCAAAATCAGAATGACGGCGAGGTCGTATTGCCACGTGCCGCGTTCGTAGGACCAGAAAAATGTCCGGGACAGGATTTGGCCAAGGCTTGCCATGTCAATCCGTAGGCACGCCGTCAACGATAACGCCGTCGCGCATGTGCACGACGCGGTCGAAATACGTGGTCGCTTCAGGGTTGTGCGTGATCATGACGATGGTCTGGCCCAGATCCTTGTTCAGTTGCCGCAGCATTTGCAGCACGGTTTCCGAGTTTTTCGAATCCAAGTTGCCGGTGGGTTCGTCAGCGAGAAGAATCTTCGGCTCGTTGATGATCGCCCGTGCGATGGCCACGCGCTGCTGCTCACCTCCGGAAAGTTCCGAGGGTTTGTGATGCAGGCGTCCCGCCAGCCCGAGCATCTGCGTTACTACGTCGAAGCGGTGCGGATCGAACCCGTCACCATGAATAAACTGCGCGATGGCGATATTTCCTTTGGCCGTCAAAGTAGGGAGCAGATTGAATCGCTGAAAGACGAAGCCGATCTTGTGGCGGCGCAGTTTGGTACGCGCTGCGTCGCTCAGTTCGGTGAGGTCATTCCCGTCGACCAGCACTTTGCCGCGCGAGGCCTGGGCCAGGCCGCCAATCACGTACAGCAGCGAAGACTTGCCGCAGCCGGAAGGCCCCATGACGGCGACAGATTCGCCGGGCTGCACTTCGAAATTCACGCCACGCAATGCCGGGACTTCAACTTTTCCCGCGCGGTAGAGCTTCCACAAGTTTTCTGTTCTGAGTATCGGCTCCACGCTCTTTTTTCCCTGGAAAATCGGCCCTTCGGCAGGTGTCCGTATTGTAACTGTGATTCCCATTCGTGCCTAGCTATCCTCTCCGCTTCGCGACTCTTCCTGTTTTTCTGAGGCTACTGTGATTTTACTGCAGTTGTGCTTCAATCTTCCTGTCCTAATCGTATAACAACGCTTCCACGGGATCTTTGCGGCTTGCCAGCCACGCGGGATAGCTCGCGCCGAAAAGCGCGCCCAAGAGCGCGATGGCAGCCGCGCGAAGAACCCAGCCGGAAGTAATCAAAATGGTTAAAGTTGGAAACTTCCAGATAAATCCGGCCCGCACCAGATAGCTTAATCCGATGCCAGCCCCAATGCCGAGGAGGCAGAGCACCGCGGATTCCGAGAGCAGCGCCCGGACAACGAACCAACGGTTTGCGCCAAGCGATTTCAAGACGCCGATGTCCCGGGTACGTTCAATCACAGTAGTGTACATAGTGAGAAAAATAACCAGCAGCCCGATGGTGACGGCCAGCAGGATCATGGCGTTGATGAAGGACTCCAGGCCCGGAATATTTGTCGAAGTCATCAGGGAAAAATAATCCTTGAGCGGACGGACGGTGTAGTTGGGAAGGAGGTGGCGCATGTCCTCCATTACGTCCTCGGTATGTTCGGGGCGTGTGCACTTCACAAAGAAGACGCTGGCTTTGTCCCGAGCGCCCACCAATTCCTGCAGAGTTGCGCGGGAGACAAAGAGCCGAGATCCCTTGCCATGCTCGACGATTCCCGCAACATGCCAATCATGATTGAAGATGCGATAGGCTTCACCGGGCTGTAAGTTTTTAGTTTTCGCGGCGATGTCGTCCACAAGAATGTCGTCCGGGCCTTCCAGGTCGTGTCCTTGGATGAATACAAATCCGCCGGAGACGGCTCGAAAGCTCTCCTGATCAATTCCGTAAACGATTTCCACGCCGGAGGTGTTGAACTGGAAGAGCACGGGGGCCACGGATTGGACGTACTTCATTTCCGCAAGCTTATCGCCAATTTTTATGGGCATCGGCGCGCTGCCAAAAGCAAAAAAGATTGACGAATTCGCGGGCAGCAGCATGATATCCGCTCCGATGCCCTCTATGCGCTTGGCCGTTTCCGTCAGAAGGCCGCTGGTCAGCCCGACGATCAGAACGACCAGTGCAACCTCCACAGCGATTCCCAAGGCGCCGATAAGCGTGCGCAGCGGACGGTGCAGCAAGTTACGAAGGATTAGTTCGCCCATCATGGCTGCTTGTTCTCCGTGGGCTCTCCAACGGGCACTAATTCCATTCCCGCTGGCTGTTCAAGCTTGAATCGCTCAGCAGGGATTTCTTCGTTCACAGTGACTTTCGTGGCCTGCAAATCCAGTTTGTAGTCATCGTGTGGCCGTTCGATCCGGATCGATCGTGGGAACGAAGCCACCCCATTCGGAGGCGTGGCCGCACCGCTCGATCCGGCGGCGTTGTCCGCGGGTTGCCAATCCGCAACTCGAACATCCGAAAGCAGAAGGCCCCTCGGTCCGAAATTCTGCATGCGGGCGACTTGCAAGGTGGAACGGTCAAACCAAATCTCTCGCAGCACTTCCACTTGATAGCCGCCACGCAGAACAGTCAGGATGTAGTATCTGGCGTTCTCGTCATTGAATTCCCGGAGGGTCACCGATTCTGCCTTGTGGATTTCCGGCCAGAGCAGTGCGTCCAGCAAGTGCTGCGGCCGCAAATTCTCGATGGGCTTGCTGCTAATGCGATCTACGGCCACCGGTCCAACGAGGAACTTCTTCTTCGACGGAATCAAAACGCGAAAGGTTTCGCCGTCACTGGCCATGTCGAAGACCATGGTTCCGATCACAGGCGCTTGCCCGATCACCCGAATCTGCGCGGGCCGCGCCGCCAGCAAAAAGGCCTTGACCTCATGGTACTCGTCGATGATACCGCTATACTGCGATCCCGCGGTCGGTTTCATTTCGACGGTGGCGTTCAGCGTTTTAGTGCCGCGTGCAATCAAATTGTAGACCTCCAGAAGCTCCTCACGCGTGGCATCCTTTGCGACTGGTCTTTGCGAAACTACGGTGTGGCCGGTCACCACTCTTCCGCCAGGACAACCGCAGGAAATCGCCGCCAGTGTCAGCAGTACCGTGCATGTTTGCACGCGTCGCATCAATGAGTTCCGCTCCCACTCGTATAAATAATGCAATCTAGCAACCACTTGGATGCCGGCCGATCAGCGCGGGTCGCGGCCAGGGAGCCATTCAGTTGGGCCGCGCAATATGAATGTCAAATGGCTGAACCGCCGGGCGCACTCGACGGATGACTTCGCTGGGCCAGAGCGACTCGGTCAGCAGGGTCACCCAGCCGTCCTCCGGTTCGCAAATCGCGCAAAATGTGTAGCGATTGTACGCCTGCTGATACGCGTCCAAGCCGCGCTTTGACAGATCGCCCTCAAGTGCGGCATCGGTGGATTGCACGTCTTTGCCAGCCCTGATGCCAAAGGTTTCGCCTTCAAAGCGTTCAAGAATCTGACGCAACTGCTCTTGATTTGGTTGTGGCAGAACGACGCAACGCTCCGCCGCTTCTCGCAACGCAATTTCGTGAAGTTGGCAAAACTCTCTTACGCGGTCGATGTGACTGAAAAAATCCACAACGTACGGCTCGCTTCCCGCAAGGGCAGGAAACACCGCAGACCAAATCTCCGCGGCATCCTTGCCGTGCACCGGTTCGCGGTTTTCCGTTTCGACCAGTTCGAGCCCTACGGCTTTCACGTCGCCGCCAAGGTCCAGCGCTTGCACATCCAGGGAAAACGGCGGCAACTCCAGCGCACCGCTTCCAGGCGCCGCCGCTCCGGACGCATTCATTCTTCGGACTCCGACTGCGGAAACTTGGCGCGAAAATCCGGCGACTGCTTCCGGACGTCCAGCCAGTCGAAGAAGGCGTCCGGCGTTTCCAGCCAGATACGGAACCATCCGGCGATCTCTACCTTTTCAGCGCGTTTCTGGGCTTCCACCTTGCGGTTGCGCGAGATCATCTCCGCGCGGCGTTTGCCGAGGCGCGCCACGTCCAAAACACGCTCGACGGCCGCGTGTTCCCCGTGCGCGCGGAACTTGCGCATCAATTCATCCAGCCGCATGATGCTGACCTCAGCGTCTTCCAGCGTCTTGAAATGCAAGAGATCCTCGAACTCTTCTTCGTATTGTTCCTCGGCTTCTTCCATCTGATTGATGGTTACTTTTTGTCCCGCGTCTTTCAGCACGTCCGCGATATATTCCATTCCTGTTTTGCCGGCCTCGCCATGTTCTGCCAGAAGCCGGCGGCGCAACTGGTCGATTTCTGCCGGCGTCCATTGTTGTACTTTTATTTCCCGAGCGGTCTCCAGGATTAACGCTTTCTTCGATTTCAAATCTTCGGTCATCTAGCTTTGCCTCGGTGCAGCTTGCTGTGTTTTTTCCTGGGGCTGGGAGGCGGAGCCGGGGGTGGCGGGGGATCCGCCGGAAGTCCTGCCAGCAACCGGCGATACTTCAGCACATTCCTGTTGTGTTCCGCCAGTGTGGCGCCAAAAAAATGCCCGCCCTGCGTGTTGGCCACAAAGTACAAATAATTAGTCTGTGCGGGATGTATCGCGGCGCGCAGGGACGCTTCGCCGGGATTGCCAATTGGTCCGGGAGGCAAACCGCCGTGCTCATAGGTATTATAAGGAGAATCGAACTGCAAGTCCTTGCCGGTCAGGCCGCCGTTATATTTCCCCAGCCGTTCCATCCCGTAAATCACGGTCGGGTCGCATTGCAACCTCATACCTTTGCGGAGACGGTTTTCAAATGCGCCCGCCACCAGCGGACGCTCTTCCGGCTTCGGTGTCTCCCTCTCGACGAGAGAGGCCAGAGTCACAATCCTGTTCACCAAGCGGTGGTCGCCGTCGTCTGTCGGCCCACCGGCCGTCGGCGAAGCAATGCGCCTCCACTCCTCCTTGAACTTGCGAACCATTTCCGTAGTCAATTCACTGGCTGCAGGGTGGCGCGGAAGCTCGTAAGTAGCAGGGAAGAGGAACCCTTCCAGCGACTGCGCTCCTGGCGCAAAATCACGAATCAGCGCCGGATCGCCAGCGGCATAAAGGAAATCGCCCGCGCGCATGAACTTTCCCGCCTCCAGCTCGCGGGCTACGTCGAACATCGTTTCGCCTTCGCGCACCGTGAACGGCTGCTGGAATACCTGTCCGTTCGCGATTTTCCAGAAAACATCAGCGCCGGTCATCGCGTGATCAAAGAAATATTCGCCCGCTTGAAGCGTGCGCTTCGGATGCCGCCTCGCGTAAATCTCGAAAGCTAGCTTGCTGCGCACCACGCCATTTTTTTTCAGGATGTAGCCCACGTACCGGCTCGACGTCCCGCGCGGCACATCAACGAAGACTCCTTCTTTTGGAAATCCCTGGTACGGGTGCGTCATTCCGTACCACATCCACCACGCGACGCCACCGGCGATCAGCGCGGCAAGCAGCAATAGCACGACCAAAGGTTTCAATTCAGCCTCGCCAAATTATTCTCTCGGTTCGCTCAGGTCTCAGTGGCCGTTTTCTCCTGGCGATCCAGGTACTCTTTCAAAATAACGGCCGCGGCTACGGCGTCCACGCTCATCTTGGCCTGGACACTCTTCTGTTTCTTGTGGCCAGTCAACTTTTCCTCGTGGATGAACCTTCCCTGAACTTCTTCCAGCAGGCGCTCGGCCTCCCAGCTGGTGAGTCTCTCATCCACCATTTCCACCGGCACGCCAATCTGTTTCCGCACGCGCTGCGCAAAGCGCTCCGCCTCTTCGGCCATTTCGCCGCGCGTACCATCCAGGCGCAGCGGCAACCCCACGACAATCTGCTTCACGCTGTTTTCGCGTACCAGTTCGCGCAGCCTCCGCATGTCCTCGTTCCGGTTGAGGCGCTCCAACGTGCTTAGCGGCTGCGCCATGCGCGTCTCAGAGTCGGCCAAAGCAAGCCCGATCCTCGCTCGGCCATAGTCCACCGCGAGAATGAATCTCCGCTCAATGGTATTCAGTTCGCTTTTAGTCGCGGTCACACTATCAGTATACCGGGAAGGGCTCCGCGATATGTGCGATGCGCCCAAAGAGATGCCCGTCACGTAAATCCAAAGCAAGAACGAGATGGCGAGTCTATGGCTTGCGTCCGCGCGCGCCACTTTGCCAGGCATTCCAATATCCAAGCAATTTGAGCTGCTGGTCGAGTCCGGTTTCTTTGACGAGAACATCAAGCTCTGTGCGGGACAAGCGCTTGCCGAGCGTTTCGGCGCGGTTGGCGATGCCCCAGGCGGTCAGCGCGGCGAGCACGGTGTGCAGCTTCAGCTCGCGCATATCGACTTTGTCCAGCGTGTCCGAAGCGGCGTGGTAATTCGGCAGGTAGTTGGCCTCTTCCTGATTTGCTACCAGCGTGGGAACGCCCTCCAGCATAAAATCAAAATTGTCCGTGCCGAAGGAAGCGTCATAGGTGTGATTGTTCGCGCCCCAGGACTCCAGCGGTTTGAGGATTTCGCGCACGCCTGCTTCAATGTCACGGCGCCCTCCTAGCGAATAACCGGTAACGCGGCCGATGCCGGCATCAAACGTGATCATGGCGCGAATCTTGTCGAGCTCGGCGTCGTGTGCCTTCACGTATTCAAATGAGCCGATCGTTCCTTGTTCCTCGCCGCTGAAGAGCACAAAACGAATCGTGCGCCGCGGCAGAAGCCCCGTCGCCTTGATCGCTCGGGCCGCTTCAATCACTAGCGCCGCGTTGCAGCCATTGTCGAGCGCCCCGGTGCCTAATTCCCAGGAGTCCAGATGCGCGCCAAGGATGACAACTTCGTCCGGCTTCTCATAGCCTCGGATCTCGCCCACAACGTTTTCCTGCTCCATCGGTTTGCCAATCTTGTTGGGCATGTCAAAGTGCACTCGCACTTTCCCTGGATAAGCGGCGACGGTCCGCGCAAGCTGCATCGCATTTTCGCGCGCCACGACTGCTTGCGGAATCTTATCGATCTCGCCGGCAAGCGAATTCGTATGGCGATAGAGCAGCAGCCGTTCCCGCGCGCCCATCCATAGAATTGCTTTCGCCCCATCCTTAAGGGCATGCCCGATGATCAACGGTGGGCGCAGGTATTCGTTGAAGAGATCGGCCCAAGTCGAACCAATGTCGCTATGAACCAGCAAAATCGCGCCCTTGACTAGTCCGCCTGCTTTCACGAAATCGTCCTCGCTGCCGTATCCCACGTCGACGATGTTCGCCTCAATTCCTCGCGCCGGTGTCGCCGGCGACCACCCTGTCGCTTTCAGTCGCACGGGAAATCTCACCGGCTCTAGCAATTCGAGCCGCGTGTCGCCTTCGCTCCAGGCCACTTGCAGCGTGTACTTCTCCGTGTGAACATCCACTCCCGCCGCGCGAAACGCTCCAACTCCCCACTCCACGGCTTTGGCCATTTCCGGCGACCCAGTTACACGGCCACCGATTTCGTCCGTCAGCCGCCGCAGATTCTCCTCCAGGGGCGACGATCCCATTACAATCGGCAGAATCTTTGCTGCGGCCTCTGTACACGACGACGCTTCCGTCGTCGAGCAACCAGCCGTTCCCTTGGCGCCTTGCCCCGGGATCAGCGGATTCTGCTTCGCCGGGGGGATCTGGGGTTGCAACGGCGCTATGGAGGCGAAAAGGCAAAAAAGCAAAGAAATAAGAAAAATCGTGCGGCGCAGCATGAGTTGGTTCTCTTTTCCTGAAATTTCTGGGCGAAGTTTTGTGTTTCGGTTGCAGAGCGGATTATACCGAAGGAGGCTCGTTGATGACATTCTTCCCTCAGGGTTCTCCGCGTTCAGTTCTTCGGTCCACGTTTCAGATCGACAACGCAATCAGCGACGCTTGCGACCTGTACCATTTCCTCCACGTCATGTACGCGCACAAGGTGCGCCCCGTTCAAAATGCTCGCCGTAACCGTTGCGGCGGTTCCCCAGATGCGCTCTTCCGGTGGCGCTGGCCTGCCGTCCCGGACCAAGGTCGCGCCAAGAAAACCTTTGCGCGAAGTCCCTACCAGCAGCGGATAACCGAGCTTCGCGAGTTGCGGGAGCTTTTGCAGTATTTCGTAATTCTGAGCGAAGCTCTTGCCGAAGCCGATCCCAGGATCGAGGATAATCTGTGATTTCGCCACGCCAGCCTTGCGCGCGACTGCCACGGATTTGCGCAACCCGTGCAAGACATCTTGCGTTACATCCCGCGCAAATCCTCCTGACTGCATCGTTCGCGGCTCTCCGCGCATGTGCATCAGGATCAGCGGCACGCGGTGGCGCGCGGCCACTTCGGCAATCTTTGGATCGTTTTTCAATCCGGAGACGTCATTGAGAAGTTCCGCACCCGCGCGGAGTGCAATCTCGGCGACGCTGGCCCGGCGCGTGTCCACGGAAACAGGAATTTTGAGGCGCCCGCGAAGCGCTTCAAGAATGGGAAGAATGCGGTCCAGTTCCTCGCTGGCCGGTGTTTCGACGGAGCCTGGCCGCGTCGATTCACCGCCGATGTCGAGGATATCGGCGCCTGCGCACTCAATTGCAAAGGCGCGTTCAATCGCGCTCTCGGGTTCCAAGAATTTGCCGCCATCGGAGAAGCTGTCCGGCGTGACGTTCAACACGCCCATGACAAGCGTGCGTTGGCCAAGCTCGAGAATGCGCGATGGCAGCCTAAGCCGGAAAACTCTTCGGCGTGGAATCATATGCGCAACAGGAGTGTAGCGCAGGTTCCTTTCCTGCCGCTTAGAACGAAATTCTCTCCGAGAACACCCACCGGTGATCGTAGGTATGGAATCTCGTGACCGCAATTTGCAAGCCCGCTGCTAAAGAGAACCGAAATGCCTTCCGCAGGCGCACTCGTCCAAACCCCAGTCCCGGCGTCAGGAAGACCAGTTTGTTGCCGGCGTTAGGCCCTGCCTTGTAGAGCGTGGAGTTCACCTCCAGTTCTGGCCAAAGCTTCCAGGCTGCCTGGTACTGGAAGGCCGTGTTCCACTGAAGCTGGCGGCCCAGCTTTGCCGTTTTCCCTGTTGGCAAGTTCGCTCCAAACGTCGACTGAACGTCGAATCTCCCCCAGCCCTTGCCGACCGCGAGCGTCGGCGTCAGCACCGCGTCGCCTGCACCATACCGGGAGGACCCCGTGGGAGCCGTAGCGCCAAGAATAAACGTCAGCAAATAATTGCCCTCTCCCCGTCCAGCCGAACCAATACGGAATTTCAGCATCAGCGGCAAATCCCCAAATCCACTAGGTGCGCCATTGGGAGAGTGAAGCGTGTACGAGGGTATACCAGCCAAGATCTGGGTTCGCGAACTGGTGATGAACTCAAATCCCTTGCCGCCCCCAAACTGGAAAGTTCTATTCCCTAGAGTTGAGGGTTGGTCCCAGATATCGTAGCGAAGCTCCTGCTTCAGCCGGCCGGACGTAGTGGCCAAAGGCGAAAGCCAGTCCGGCTGGTTGGCCTGTGTTTCCGTGGCCATATGGAACCAAGAGCGAAAAAGACTACGTCCTTTCTTTTTTTCCGTCTCTGGGGAGTTCTGTGGGGAGGCCTCGTCTTGAGCAGCGTAGCAATCGCCGCCACTTCCTCCTGCTGAACCGGACGTTGATTCCAGTTTCTCCGGCCGATGTTGATCCGGCCACGCTTTTGCGGCCAGAAGTAGGGCCGCGCAGGTCAAAGTGATTATTCTTACGGCGAGTTTCACATGGATTCTCCTGAACCAGATGTCTCGTGAAAACAGAAACGGCCCCTGCCAGATGCAAATCTGACGGTGGCCGTCTGAGAAGAACTTAGAAACCTCGTTCTATGCCATCAGCCTCCACGCGCCGACTCGCATGAAATGAGAACAACACGAAGAGCTGAATGCTACTCGGGAGCAGAGTTGGCGAATGTGGGACAAAGAAATCCTTCGATATCGAGAACAGCACCAGGATAGATAGAACCAAGTCCGGCGTCAAATCCAAATAGTGAATTCCATGAAATGGAAAAACGAGAAGCGTTAGGTTAGTCCAAGTCAAAATCGCGAATCGGCTTGCCAGCAGGGGCATCCTTGGCTTTCTTCATGGCCTCTTCAAACTTTTTCGCCAGGATGTCTTCCTTGTGCGTTTCCTGGAAGAAGGAATCCGCGAACTTGTCTTCGCGTTGGCGCTTCTGCTCTTCAAGGATGCTCGAAGCCTTCGTCAGGTCCACATCGGGACCAGGTCTTACGTGCGCTTCGTGAGACAGAACCGCGCCAAAAACCGGATCAATCACCAGCTTTGCCTGGCAGCACGGGCAGGTGACGTAGAGGTTTTCGCTGTTGCGGTTTCCCATAGGGCGTATTGTACTCCTTCGGGACAAAAAAGTAGGGGCACCCACTAGGGCGGGTGCCCCGTGATGCCTATAATACGGTTGAGATGTTAGGCCTTGGCGGGGTTTTCGCCGCGTGTAAATCCCGGCGCCGGCCGCAACTCCGGACGCACCACCTTAGGGTCAGTGCCCGGAGCAGCTTGTGGCGGCGGAGTAGGCGTGCGCGGCTTGTCCGGCAGCGGCTTGCCTTCCATCAGCAACTTCACTTCGTTGGCGTCGATGACTTCCCGCTCGAGCAACGCCTGTGCGATGCGCTCGAGAATATCCCGGTTTTTCCCGAGGATGTTTTTGGCCTTCTCGTAGCCTCCGTTGACGATGCGTTTCACTTCCTTGTCGATCTGGATGGCGGTGTCTTCCGAATAATCGCGGTGCTGCGCGATTTCTCGGCCAAGGAAAATGGCCTCATCTTTCTTGCCGTAAGCCAGCGGGCCCAGCTCGCTCATGCCCCATTCGCAGACCATGTTGCGCGCGATGTCCGTGGCGCGTTCGATATCGTTGCCCGCGCCGGTGGTGATATGGCCGAGGAAAATTTCCTCGGCGGACCGTCCGCCCATCAGTACGGCCAGCATTGCTTCCAAATATTCGCGCGTGTAGGTGTGCTTGTCGTCCTCGGGAAGTTGCATCGTGAGCCCGAGAGCCATGCCGCGCGGAATGATCGTCACCTTGTGGACTGGATCGGCGCCCGGGGTCATCGCCGCGACGAGTGCGTGGCCGGCCTCGTGATACGCGGTGTTTTTTTTCTCTTCATCCGAAAGAATCATTGATCGGCGCTCGACGCCCATCATCACTTTGTCTTTGGACATCTCGAAGTCGACCATCATGACGAACTTGCGGTTCTGGCGCGCGGCCCACAAGGCCGCTTCATTCACGAGGTTTGCAAGGTCCGCGCCGGAGAATCCCGGCGTGCCGCGCGCGATGATGGACAAGTCCACGTCGTCGCCGATGGGCACTTTGCGTGTGTGCACGCGAAGAATTTCTTCGCGGCCCTTGACGTCGGGGCGCGCTACCACTACGCGGCGGTCGAAGCGCCCCGGCCGCAACAGCGCCGGGTCCAGAACGTCAGGCCGGTTTGTCGCGGCGATCAAAATCACGCCTTCGTTCGATTCAAAGCCGTCCATTTCAACCAGCAACGCGTTCAACGTCTGCTCCCGTTCGTCGTGGCCGCCGCCAAGTCCGGCGCCACGATGCCGCCCAACGGCGTCAATTTCATCAATGAAGATGATGCAGGGTGCGTTCTTCTTGCCCTGCTCAAAGAGATCGCGCACACGGCTCGCGCCCACGCCGACAAACATTTCCACAAAGTCTGAACCGGAAATGGAGAAGAAGGGAACGTTGGCTTCGCCGGCGATTGCTCGCGCCAGCAACGTTTTGCCCGTTCCTGGAGGTCCGACCAGCAGCACGCCCTTCGGGATCCGCCCGCCCAGCTTCTGGAACTTCTGCGGATCTTTGAGGAACTCGATGATTTCCTGCAACTCTTCCTTGGCCTCGTCCGTTCCGGCGACATCTTTGAACGTGGCCTTCTTTTGCTGCGCGGAAAGCAACCGCGCGCGGGACTTGCCAAAACTCAATGCTTTGTTTCCGCCCGACTGCATTTGCCGCATCAGAAACAAGCAGAAACCAACGAGAAGAATCAGCGGGGCAGCGTTCAAAAGAATCAATACCCAGTCACCGCTGCGCACTTCTACTACTTTGATCGCTACGCCCTTGTCGCGCAGGGCCTTGGCCAACCCTGCCGCATCCTCCTTGAATACGGTTGTGTGGAATTTGCGGTTCGCGGGCCGGACGTATTCCCCTTTCAGCTCGTAGCTGTTCGGCGAAAGGTATATGGTTACTTCTTTGACGTCGCTGGCATCGACCTTCTGCATGAACTCGCTGTAGCTGGGTTCATCCTCGCGCGCCTGCGCCCCATTGGCGGACACCAGCTTCCAGAGCATCACGCCCAGGAAGACGATCGAAATCCAAAAGAGAATTGTTTTTGCCGTGGAACTAGAATTCACGTTGTCCTCACTAATCCTGCGACCCGAAACCAAAAGATAAAAACTTCACTACTTCTTCCGCTGTCGTCCGCTTTTCCTGTGCATCCCATTCGTCCCTGGAGAAAGCTGCCGGAGGTTGCGCCCCGTGCCGTTGGCTGCCGCAAGGCCATAGCCAACCCACATATCATTAGATGCGGTTCGGAACCCAAAGTAATCGGGCTCCAGGGCCACCCGCCGCTTCGCCGGCTTATCCAGCAGGACTGCCAGCCGAATCGAGCGCGGCTTGCTTTCGCCCAGCCGTCGCAACAAAAAATCCTGTGTCACGCCGCTCTCCAGCACCGCGTCAACCACCAGCACGTCCCGGCCTTTTAGCTCCGGCCCCGCTCCAAAAAAAACTTCGCGCCGCGTGTGCCCGCCTTGCTCGACGTCCCGCACTTCTTCGCGGACGAAATGGCAAACAACCGTTGCACTGATGTGCCTCATCAAATCCGCAGCAAAAACAAAACCGCGATCCAGCGTTATGACTATATCCAACCGCCGCCCCGCGTACTCCCGTGAAACCTCTTTCCCCAGGGCTGCCACGCGTGCGGAGATGCGCGCCGCGGAAAACGCCGTCCCCCTTCGGCTACTCAAATTTTTTCTCGGCGATCACAATGCCCGCTCGGGTCCTTTCATTCGCGGCATATTCGGCGGCCACAGGAAAGCCGCGAGTCCATACAAGATCGCCGCCACTCGCGAGCACCGGCCAGCCGTCACGCTCCCACCGGCTGACGTGCCTCTCGTTCAGTAAACGCTTCAGCTTGTGAGCGCTTCGATGACCCATGGGACGCAATCGGTCTCCGGGCCGCCAGTTTCGCAATACCATCGGGAAACGCAACCGGTCGCGGTCCAAGACCGCCCCATCTGTACTAGTCTCCCCCCTCTCGGGAGGCCAGTCAATCACCCTGAGGCGGAATACGCACCCCAGTTCCGCAACGCGCACTTCGATATCGCTCTCAGCCAAATCGATCTTGTACTCATATTTCCGCGGTGCGCTTTGTAAAGCTCGTCCACCAGCATTTTCTACAGCCTGAAACACAAGTGCGTCTCGGTCCTTTCGTACTTCTACTCCGCCTGGCAGCGAAATCGAACTTCCACTTTGTCCGCTTCGCGCGAGTTCGAGCACCGCTTCAACATGGTTGGCGCCCAATTGGCCCGCGCGCGGCTTGACCTTCTCCACGATTCGCCTCACCATCCGCGTGCTAAGGGCTTTTTTCTTCTCTGCGAACTCTGTGTCCTCTGTGTTCTCTGCGTTAAATTCCCCCCTTTTCCAGGGCTGGGACAAATCATCGACTGCGATTCGTACTTGTCCATCCTTTTTTTGAGCCAACATCACTGTTCGCGCTTCGGCCAAAGCGTCCAGAAATGCCTCATCCTCCCGCGCAAGCTCCGCCAGCGTTGCCAGGTGCTTAACAATTGCCGGTTGAAATTGTTTCTCAAGCAACGGCAATAGTTTTTTCCTGATTCGTGCGCGCATTCTCTTCGTGTCCCGATTGGTGGCATCTTCTCGCCATGTTTGTTTTCGCGCGCGCAGAAAATGCCGGAGCTCATTCCGCCGAACGCCTAGTAAGGGACGGACAACTGGACCAGAAATCGGATGAATCCCGCCAAGCCCCGCGAGCCCTGTCCCGCGGAAGAGATGTGCGAGCACAGTCTCCGCTTGATCGTCGGCCGTATGTGCCACAGCGATTCGATTGCACACTCCCGATTCCACCAGTGAACGAAAATAGTCGTATCGCGCCCGCCGCGCGGCGTCCTCGAGGTTGGCCCGCTCCTTTTTCGCCTTCTTGGCTACCTCGATGGAAGCGGCGTGAAACTCCAGCCCATGTTTCGCGGTGAGTCGCGCAACAAAGTTCTCATCCGCATCGGAAGCTTTGCCACGCAGTTTGTGATTGAAGTGAATTACGCTGAGCACGACACCCAGCTGCGCTCGCAACTCCAGCAACAAGAGCAACAGAGCGACGGAATCCGCGCCGCTGGAAACCGCCACGCCCACGCGGTCGCCTGGCTGCAACATCTCCTGCTTCTTCGAAGCAGTAAGGATGCGTTGCTCAAGAAGGGCAAATCCACGCTTGCCTGTGGACGATAGTTTCCTTGCACGACTCACTAGTCACCGGCCTGCCCCGATGCTGTCCGGGTCACGAGTCCCGATTTTGGCGCATCGTATCACGCCCCGGAGCACATAATGCCCTCTGTGGACGCCTGTGGATATCGCTAATCTGCTGTTGACATTGTTCTCTACCCTTGGCATACTTCTTGGGCTGTGGATGTGCCTTTCTGCAAGACAGGGGGGCTTCGCTCTTTGACAACCGATACGATGTGCCAGAATCTGTTCGAAACCATTGGAGCTTTTCGAGCGCCAATGGTCTGAGTAAATTCGAGCGATCAACAATTCGCTTGGCAGGCTGCCTGGGATGCAAATCCCGGGATTTTTTTTCGCCAAGCAACCAGATTCAAACGAGAGTTTGATCCTGGCTCAGAACGAACGCTGGCGGCGTGCTTAACACATGCAAGTCGAGTGCGCGGTTGTAGCAATACAACTGGCGCACGGCGCACGGGTGCGTAACACGTGGGCAATCTGCCCTTCGATGGGGAATAACTCCGGGAAACCGAAGCTAATTCCGCATAATATTCCTTGGACTTCGGTTCGAGGACTCAAAGCCGTAAGGCGTCGAAGGAGGAGCCCGCGCCCGATTAGCTAGTTGGTGAGGTAACGGCTCACCAAGGCAATGATCGGTAGCTGGTCTGAGAGGATGGCCAGCCACACTGGAACTGAGACACGGTCCAGACTCCTACGGGAGGCAGCAGTGGGGAATCTTGCGCAATGGGCGAAAGCCTGACGCAGCGACGCCGCGTGGGGGATGAAGCATTTCGGTGTGTAAACCCCTTTCGACTGGGACGAATACCTCGCAAGAGGGGTGACGGTACCAGTAGAAGAAGCCCCGGCTAACTACGTGCCAGCAGCCGCGGTAAGACGTAGGGGGCCAGCGTTGTTCGGAATTACTGGGTGTAAAGGGTTCGTAGGCGGTGTGGCAAGTCGGGAGTGAAATCTATGGGCTTAACCCATAGGCTGCTTCCGAAACTGCCGTGCTTGAGTGTGGGAGAGGCGCGTGGAATTGCAGGTGTAGCGGTGAAATGCGTAGATATCTGCAGGAACACCCGTGGCGAAAGCGGCGCGCTGGACCACTACTGACGCTGAGGAACGAAAGCTAGGGGAGCAAACAGGATTAGATACCCTGGTAGTCCTAGCCCTAAACGATCAGGACTTGGGGTGCCACCCGTTCGGGTGTCGTCCCGGAGCTAACGCGTTAAGTCCTGCACCTGGGGAGTACGGTCGCAAGACTGAAACTCAAAGGAATTGACGGGGGCCCGCACAAGCGGTGGAACATGTGGTTCAATTCGACGCTACGCGAGGAACCTTACCTGGGCTCGAAATGCTGGTGACCAGCTGTAGAAATACGGCCTTCCCGCAAGGGACACCAGTATAGGCGCTGCATGGCTGTCGTCAGCTCGTGCCGTGAGGTGTTGGGTTAAGTCCCGCAACGAGCGCAACCCCTGCACGTAGTTGCCACTCCGCAAGGAGGGAACTCTACGTGGACTGCTCCGGATAACGGAGAGGAAGGTGGGGATGACGTCAAGTCCGCATGGCCTTTATGTCCAGGGCTACACACGTGTTACAATGCAGGGTACAAACCGTTGCCAACCCGCGAGGGGGAGCTAATCGGAAAAAACCCTGCTCAGTTCGGATTGCAGTCTGCAACTCGACTGCATGAAGCCGGAATCGCTAGTAATGGCGTATCAGATCGACGCCGTGAATACGTTCCCGGGCCTTGTACACACCGCCCGTCACATCACGAAAGTGAGCTGTACTAGAAGTCGCCGCGCGAACCGCAAGGACGCAAGCGCCCAAGGTATGACTCATGATTGGGGTGAAGTCGTAACAAGGTAGCCGTAGGAGAACCTGCGGCTGGATCACCTCCTTTCTAAAGTAGTCGTGGCTCAACCCGCTATGGTGTGCGGGTCATGCCACGCAAGCATCCCTAAGCTCTCACGGGCCGTGGGGAGGCACGCTCAAGCTCTTCACGCTTCGGTGTGAACAGTGATTTACTCTCACTGCCCTTCTTCGGCTTAGGCTGAAGTCACGGTAGCTTCGGGCAGATTCTGGCAGATCGTATTCGAGTTTCTCCTGAGCGTTTTTCAGCGAAGGGTCAAAGAGCAAAACAATCTGCATTTGCGACTTAGGGCCGCGTGATTCTTCCGCGGCCCTTTTTGTTTTTGGCGCGACGAAAATTACGCTAGCGAGCTTAGTTATTGAATTGTTAGGAATTCGTGGTCGGGCCATGATCGCTTGCCTCCAAAGATTCGCGAACGTTGGGCGGTATCTACTCCGACGGGTTCCTTTGAGAATGTCTGTGAGGCAGGGTTGAGTGGAAAGTCGCTTTGGAGATTGGTGCGGAAACGACGTTTCCAGAGATTACCGGATGGAGTGTTATCTCAAGCTCCGAGTATTCCGTTCCGTTGGCATCGGTGCGTTCCTGTAGGACGAGGGATCTGCCGAATTCTTTGTAACCTGAATCGCAAACAAACGAACCTTCGGCGTCGTCCCAATCCATCCCCAGCGCGAAGTAAGCCCGATAAGTTCCAGGGGTCAATCGCCGGATGCTAACGCGACTATGATTTCTGACATACACGCTCCGTATTGTCTGGCCTGAATCTGAGGCGACAAGGTTCAAGACCGCATCGTCGTCGGTCCCGTTAACAATTTTGAGTATTCCGTACCCTTCTGTCCGCTCCTCGTCACCCAACAAGAACCCGTTTGCCAAGCGTTGGGCATCTCTCTCCTGACAGTTTTGGGGTGGTGGTGCTAACGGTGCCTCCGAAGCAGGAGCAGGTGCGCGAGCCGAAACTACTGCTTGAGATTCTGATTTCGCGGCGGAAGCGCTAATCGTAGCAGCTTCATTTGAAGGCTGCTTCTTGCCAAAGAATTCAACGCTTACAGAAATCAGAATTGCCGTGACAACGAACGATAATAGACCTATCAGAATCCGGCGGCCAGGTCGACTGGAAATTACCTTGGACCACAATGAGATTAGGCCACTCTTAGTGGCACGCCACGGCCATGATTTCGGAGAGTGAATGCTGGCGGAATCTAAATTAAGTTGCTTAGGCGGCAAAGCGATCAAGACAGGAGCGCCGCACCCGGCACATCTAAGCTGCCTTCCTAATTGCTCTAGGGATGCGTGATGAACGGTTCCGCACAGCTCACATTTTACGTCAACCATTACCGTCTGAAGTTATCGCCTGAATGGATTAGTCGTCAATGCCCGTGCCGTATGCTTTGCGCTTTTTGCCAAGCGTGCGGTTTATCCTTCACCTTTCAAGGTAGTAGATATAGCTGCATTTCCGGCATCGAGAAGTCTTTGCGGTGTCAGTTAGCGATGCGCAGCCGTGTTCAATCGCGATGGCAGCCACAATCGTATCCGCCACAGTCAACGTGCGGCCTTTCCTGGTCCATGTATCAGGATCGACGTGTCCGGCAGCGGCTTCATTTTTTCGCGTTCCGCCGCTTACTCTTGCGTTTCTTTTCGCTCTCCTGTCGGAGCTCACGGACCCACGCCGCAGCACCGCCAGCCAGCTCGGGATGATCCGTGCCTTTCCGCGGAGGAATACCGCTTTCCAGGAAACGCAATAGCTTTTTTCGCCGCACAGCTTCCTGGGCTGTCTCGTGGGGCAACAGAATATCAGCACGTTTGTCTTTCATAGGCTAGCACTCACTATGCGCCTGCCCAGTGTGTCATAAGGTGTGTGCCAAGTCTTCGAGATATATTTGTCCCCTGTTCGGAGGAGCGGTGAACGATTCGCTACTCATTCCGCCATTTCGCGTTGACCACCTGACTGAGCCAACTTAAAATTGTTATTGTGTCCGTCGCGTTAATCTGAGGGAGAAAGGCCCAGCCCATGCGCCGTTCCTTCGCTGTGCTTCTGTGTTCGGTCAGCCTGCTTGCTAACCCCGCTTTTGGTCAGAGTGTCGCTATTGCACCGGTCCGAGTCGCCGCAGGCGTCGTCCTAAAATTTCATCTACAAACTCGTCTTAATCAGACTAGTGGAGATGCCGTAGACGCCCTTCCAAAAGGCACGGTCCTGGAGGTCAGAATGCTCGACTCCGTCGATTCAGACTCTGATCGTGACGGCACTGAATTTCACGGCACGCTGGTGGTCCCTCTAGTCTCGGGAGGAGAGGTGATTATTCGTTCCGAAGCGGAAGTACGAGGCTTGCTGGTCCTTCTGAGAAGCAAAACCCATCCGGAGGGCTTCCGATATGAGCTTCTTGTTACGGGACTTACGGACCGCGGGAAATCCTATGACCTGACGGCATCACTCAATCCTTCTTTCGTTGATCCTGCGGTTCAGCCTGAAGCGGATTCGAAGTCCGCGACGGAATAAATCTCGCGTCAACCCCAGACTATTCAACTCGCTCGGTCACGACGCCAGAGATCACCCTAATTCCATACCGGGTCTTGTAATGGTGCGTGCAGAATCTAGCCAGATTTGAAATGAATGATGAAGAGATTTCCCGTTCTAGTACCTATTTCCCGGGAAGATTTCTATTGCCAGCCCCCCGCGTAAGCTCAATATTCGACAGAGGATGTAAGATTTTTCACGCCAACCAGTGGTCGTGGCAGATTTACTGCAAAAACAAACAGGCTCGGCCGAAAATCCTAGGAGGGTTCAAAAATGAAGAATGTCGGACGAGTATTTCTTACCACTGTGGCCGGTCTAACTCTCGTTGTAGCAGTCTGGGCCTTTTCACCGCCCACGACCCACCAGGCCGCGCTTCTAAGTCTGTCAAGCAATTCCAACGCTCCACAAGAGCAATCTGTATCCGGTAAGATTGCTTCGGTGGAGAAGACTTCGTTCACTCTCACCGTGGGGCAATCGCAAACTCAGAACCTGCAGCAGGATCCAAGCACTCCCAAGACCATGACCTTCATGATCGATAAGAATACGACCATAGATGGCAGCCTCAAAGTTGGCGCCAACGCCGATGTAACGTATCGCCAGGAAAAAGGCTCCAACCTTGCGATTAGCGTCCGCGTTACCCCGTAATTCGCGGACTCGTGGTTTCGCGATTGCATTTGGCGCTACTGCGCGAACAACTTCACTAATGGTTCCAGCGAAGGGTGGTTTTATTTACCACCCTTGCTGGGTGCCGAAGCGTAGCATCTAGTAGTAACGGTACATCCAGATTACGCCCAGGCGGAATTTCTTACTTCCCGATCGGAATGTATCATCAATAAACCACGTCATTTGAGTATGTTAGAAGGACATCCTCTGGCAAAAACACTGCGTTCGAAACTGCCGGAGGTGTTCATGAAAGTAACCAAACGCTCCTACGGTGTGGTCGGAGGTCTGGCGGCACTGTCGCTGGCACTTGGGCTTGGCGTCGCCATGAGGGTGCGTGCAGGCAGCCGTGACGCTACGACGCTGCCGCAACACACGCCGATCCAAGTGGTTCTCGATCAGCCTGTCTCGGCGGACCGGACCAAAGCCGGTGATCGCTTCGCAGCAACTGTTGCGCAGCCGGTCATCGTCGATGGAAACACAGTGATTCCCAAGGGCGCCCGCGTTAGCGGCGTCATCGTGGAATCACGGCATGGTGGACGAATCAAGGGAGATGCGGACCTGCGCCTCGCCCTCCACAGCGTTAGGGTGAATGGGACAAGTTATCCCATCCATACAACGGCGTTTCACCGCTCCAGCAAGGACCACAAGAAGCGAAACTTGCTGATGATTGGTGGCGGCGCCGGAACTGGCGTGCTCATCGGCGCGCTCGTCGGCGGCGGTGCAGGCGCTTTGATCGGCGGTCCAGTCGGCGCTGGCGCCGGGACTGCCACGGCGATCTTGACCAACAAGAAGGACGTCAAGCTCCCATCCGAGACGCACCTGACGTTCAAACTCTCCGAGCCGGTTTCCATCTCGGCAAAGAGCTAACGATCACGAAGACTGTCTCTGGGCAGTCTTCCCACGCTGAAGTAATTCAGCTTCCACCTGGGCCCGCCGCGCTTTTCTCTGCGGCGGGCCCGGTGCATTTTGGTCATCTACTATCTCCAGCGCAGTGAACAACCTCCCGCGGAGATTCGTGAAACAATTGCAATCAATTCCAGCTGGGAGTACGCTCTGGCAGGCCTCACCCCTTCCAGGTTTGCAAATCGCTTCGATCGCTTCGTGAGGCAGGGCCCATCTCCGTGATTGCCGGTTCGCCATGATCCGGAGGAGGAGGAACCTCATGTCAGCCGATGCCGAAAACAAAGCCATCATTCGGCAACTCTATGAGGAAGTTTGGAACAAACGCCGGCTCGAACTGGTGGACGAAATCCTCTCTCCCAGTCACGCTCTCCACGATCCCAACGCCACTGGTTCGGCGGTTGGCCCTGAAGCGTACAAACGCCTAGTCACGCGTTTTATCACTGCCTTTCCTGATCTGCGATTTATCATCGAAGACTCTTTTGGTGAAAATGAAAAGCTGGCCATTGCGTGGACTATTTCCGGCACTCACAAGGGCGAATTCATGGGAATCCCCGCCACGAACAAGAAAGTGTCCGTAGACGGAATCACAATCATCCACACCGTGAATGCCAAGGTCATGGATTCCTACGTCAGCTGGGATGTTTGGGGACTGATGCATCAGCTTGGCGTCGTTCCCGCCTTTGGAGAGCCGAAGGGCGTGGCCGCTCGCTGATCAGGGGCTTCAAGTAGTTGAAGACTCACTCTTCGCAAGTGACTGACCCCACCTTCCCAAATTGAAACGATTTCCAGTTTTCCCGCACTACGCTAAAGGAAGGAGTACATCATGGCGGGAAAGGTTTCTCTCGTGCTCGACGCCATTTACGACATTTTGATTATGGACGCCGACGGTCAGCGCCTCGAATTGGAGAGTTATAAGGACTTAGAGACGGCCCGGCGGCGGCTCCCAGCGCTTGCTGCCCAGTACCCCGGCACGAAAGTCGCGCTCTGGAATCGGCACACGCGAGTCATCCTGGCCGAGAGCGAGGGTTATTGAATCCGCGGCGCACCTAGATTTCCGGCACCGCACGTTTCCAGGACTGTTCTTGCGCTGGCGACTTCCGATTTCTTCGATTTGAACGATTGAATCTTTCGATGCCATCTCAAGCGAATTTCGAGGAGATGGCGTTCCATTAATTGTAAAATGGGAGCAGCAGTCGAAAGGGGAAGAGCATGTCCAAGAATGGGAAGAGTTCCTCGCCAACCGTGAAAAAGCCGCGGGCAGCTGAAGTGCGTCCGACTAGGGAAGAAATCGCGTTGCGCGCCTACCAAATCTATTTGGAGCGCAGCGGCGCACCCGGAAATGCGCTTGAGGACTGGACCCGCGCGGAGCGCGAGTTGCTTGAAGAATCCGGCAAGCCTCGCCGCAAGCCCGGGCCGAAATTGGTCGCCGCTTAAGCGTGCCGGATTCCAGCTGCCGGCGATATTCCAAGGCCAGCGTAGCGCGGCCACCTCCGGCCGCCGCCTCCTTGTGCCACACCTGGCGCGTGTCCTGCAATTTGCCTCCAAATCCGAGAATAGTTAGTCTCGAACATATTTGCGAGAGCTGCCTTCGGTGCCTCATGAGTCGAAATTGCGCAGAAATGTTCTCGCATCTGTGTATATACTTCGGTTAAGGCAGCCATCTCTTGGAGGTGGATACATGCAATCCCTCTCAAACTCCCTACTCTCCGCGTTTCTGTTCTTCTCGACTTGTACTGCTGATTCACTCCCTGCACCAACCGCCGTGCCGCCAACCCCTGCTAGCAAGATCCAGCAGTTCGCGGCCCCGTCCTCCCAAGAGCCTGCGGCAGCTTCCCAGTCCAGTCCATCGGGACCAGCTCAGCCGAAATCCGCGCCAGGATTTGCATTTGGACTCGAAGAGGGCACGCCCGTCCCGCTGAAGCTTGCCCGCGAGCTTTCCTCCGCCAAAGAAGCCCCCGGCAATAGGGTAGATTTTGAGGTGGCGGAAGACATCAAAGTGAACGGCCTAGTGGTGATCCCGAAGGGAGAAATGGCCTGGGGCACAATTGTGGATGCAAAGCCGAGACGGCGCCTGGGCCGGGCCGGCAAACTCGACGTGCGCATCGACGAAGTGCGTCTCGCAGACGGAGAACGCATCCCTCTGCGAGCCTCTCAGGAATCCAAAGGCAAGGGACGCTCCGGGGCGATGACGGGCGCTATCATTGCCAGTGGCGTTCTCTTTTTTCCAGCTGCACCCCTGTTTCTTTTCATACATGGCAAGGATGTGGTCATCGCCAAAGGGGCACCTGTTACTGCCTATATCGATCAGAACACTGCGCTCGACCGGTCAAAATTCGAAGCACTGCCTGCTGCACCTTCTGACCGCCCCGCAGTCCGGCCGGCCACACCTCCGTCCGCTTCAGCCAAGTCCGTTGAATGAGCCGTGCTCTCCTCTTTGCGCTCTTTACACGCTGTTACCTTACACCTCGGCCTGTCCCTAAGTTCAGGTATAACCGCAAAGGCAATTCAGACCATTGCTTCCGCTGTTTCCTCACCAACGATTCTAGAATCAAGGAATGACCCAGCCTTCCAAAGGCGCCGCCGCTTTCCTGACGCTTTTTGGACTGTCGTTTCTATGCGGGGGCCTCGCCTCCGCTTACGCGCAGCTGGTCAGCCACAGGAATTTCGATACGTTCCAACTCGCCCTCGGCATCATGGTCGCCTCGGTTTTTGCTTTCATTGGTGGCGGGCTCATCTATGCAGCCTTCCGGGGATACGCGCTCTTAAAGCAACAGGCTGCCCGCATGGAAGGAAATCCACTCTCCCCCTGGTTGTGGCGGACGGATTGGGCCTCGCGCCGGGCGGAAAGCCGAAACAAGAAGAGCGAAATCAACTATTGGGTGATCTGCATTTTATGCAACATGATCACGCTTCCCGTGGCTGCGAATCTCGTTCCGAAGATGGTTCGTGCGAACGATCCTCGCGTATTCTTAGTTCTCGGTTTTTCGTCACTCGGCTTGATTCTTCTTGTAAACGCCCTGCGCGCCACGATTCGCCACCGGCGCTTCGGCGACACTTACATTGAGTTCGATGCGCTTCCGTTCTTACCGGGCGAAAAAGTGAGTGGAAGGATTCACCTGAAATTCGAAACTCGCGCGGAGCACGGCGTCGATCTAAAGCTCTCTTGCGTGCGCAAAATCGTCACTGGATCAGGCGACAGCCGCAGCACCAGTAAAGTCGTTCTCTGGGAGGCGGATCAGAATGTTCCCGCCGGGGCCGTGCAGCCAGGGCCGCTTGGCCTTGCCATTCCCGTGGAATTTTCAGTCCCCGCAGACAGTTTGGTAACCAATCTCGACAATCCGAATGACCAAGTTCTTTGGATACTCCACGCGCAGGCGGACGTGCCCGGGGTGGATTACTCTGACGATTTTGAAATTCCCGTTTTTCGCGGCACAACTTCGTCCGCACCGGCCAGTAATTTCGGAATGCGAATTACAAGTGGAGCGGACACTCTCGCTTTTCCTGCATCGCAGCCCACGGAGACAGATTCCAACGACGTCCCGCAGCCCGCGCATATCAAGGCCGTCGTTTCGCCGAGTTCCGGCGGCACCGAATTCTATTTTCCGCCGTTGCGGAATCCCAGCCGCGCACTGATTCTGCTCGTTGTCACCGTGGTCTGGAGCGCGGTGATTTACCTGATGTACCAGAAACATGCGCCGATGTTGTTTTTTGTTCTTTTCGGCCTGACGGACGTACTGATCATCGCGGGCTTTCTGCACACTACGTTTGGCAGTTCGCTTATTAGCGTCCGCAGCGGAGAGATTCTTTCGCGCCGGGGAATCCTCGGCCTGGGGCGCGCCCGCACAATCCAAGTTTCCGAAGTGGTTTCCATTCTGCCGGTGGTCAGCATGCAGCAAGGCGGCAGTTCGGACAACGCGCTGCACGCGATTCGAATGCGATTGAAGGATGGCAGAAAAATCAGGCTGGCTGACGAAATCGCCAGCCGACAGGAAGCGCGCTGGGTGGTATCGCAGATCGAAACATTGTCCGGCTTGAAACTGGACACGCATGTGGAAGTGGATCTGCCGCTCGGTGTGCCTGTTACACCCATCCTGCAAGAGCCAGGGCAGACGTTCACTCAGGCACGGCCGAGCACGTCGACGGCGACATCCCTCGGCGTGTTCTTTGTGATGGTGTTCGGTATGTTCGGTTTTCATGGCTTGGCGGATGTCGTCGTTCACTTCCCGCATAAGCAACTCGCGGACGGAAGCAGCAGCTCCTGTTAAGCGGCCAGTGATGCCGCGCGTTTTTTCGCCTTTAAGGGATGAGGATGTAGAACGCGTACGCGCACTCCCTGCCCAGGCGCAGGCGGAAGAGTTGCTTGAACGCGCCATTGGCCACGACACGCGTGCCCTGGAACTTTTCGATGAGCTAGTTGACGGCTGGCGTGGCCACATTCGAATGAGCGACCGCATGAAGCAATTGGAGCGGCGCTCGGAGTTTTCCAAGGATCTGCGAGTACGTTACGCCAACGCGGACATTAATCTTGTGCTGGAAGGCTGGCAAAAGAACGAGCATGCAGCCGATCTGTTGATTCAGCGCGCGCTGTCTGACCCGCGCTACCGTGCCTGGGCGGTCTACTATCTCGGGATGTTGGCGGGCCGCGGTGTGGACTACGAGCGCATCCATGGCCTGCTCCTGAATTATGCGCGGAACGATAAGGATCCAGTTGTGCGCCAGTGGGCCGTCGAGAGAATGCGCTTTCTGGGCAAAGACGAAGTTCTCGACGAGCTGTTCACTTCGTTCACGGAAGATCCCGCAAACTCCGTGCGCGATCGCGCGGGCTGCAATATGTCCGATTGCGGAATCTTCACTCGCAAGCAGCGAATGAGAATGGTGCCGAAGCTCCTCGATCTGGCCATGAATCCTCGCACAACCGGACCAATGCGAAGCTGGACGTTCCGCGCGCTTCAAGAAATCACGGATGAAAGTCTGCCCGCAGACGCGCTCGCCTGGAGCCGCTGGTATCAGGAACACGGCTCCGAAAAATCGGCTGAATTCGAACGCTCGGAATGGTGGCAGGTCCGCGGCGACGAATAGCGCCTGGGAGCTGAAGCCCCCCCTCGACTGCACGACAATTTCAAAAACACAGCCATTCACAGAGATGCTCTGCGGTGTAGACTACCTCGCCGGGGAAGCTACATCGATGCCGACAACTCAAGAAAAGCAGGAACACATTCGCATTGGCGTGGATCTTGGTGGCACCAAGATTGAATTCATTGCGCTCGAGCGAGACGGCAGGGAATTGCACCGCCACCGCATTGCTACGCCGCGGCACGATTATGACGGCACGGTGCGCGCCATAGCGGAAGCGGTGCGAGAGATCGAGAAAAAACTCGGGCGAAGCGCCACGGTCGGCCTGGGAATCCCCGGAACCATCTCCACAAAGACCGGCTTGGTGAAAAACGCCAACTCCACGTGGCTGAACGGGAAACCGTTCGACAAGGACCTGGGCCGCGCGCTGGAACGTGAAGTACGTTGCGCAAATGACGCCAACTGCCTGGCGGTTTCCGAAGCCACTGACGGTGCGGGCGCGGGCAAGCACATCGTCTTCGCAGTGATATTAGGGACGGGCTGCGGTGGCGGAATTGCCGTGGATGGCCGTGTGCACAGCGGTTCGAACGGAGTCGCCGGCGAATGGGGACACAACACTTTGCCGTGGATGCGGCCGGACGAGTTTCCCGGCTCGGCTTGCTACTGCGGGAAGAACGGCTGCATCGAAACGTGGATTTCCGGAACGGGACTGGAAGCAGATTATAATCGCGCGACAGGAGTCGCCCTCAATGGTCCCGAGATCATCGCGCGAAGTAGCGCAGGTGAAGCGGTCGCGCTTGCCGCTCTCGGTCGATTTGAACACCGCCTCACGCGCGCTTTAGCGCACCTGATCAATCTTCTTGACCCGGATGTAATCGTGTTAGGTGGAGGCGCTTCGCAGATTCCGCGCATCTACAAGAATGTTCCGCCCTGTCTGAAAGAGTACGTTTTTGGCCACGAAGCAGACACGCCGATTCTTCCGGCTAAACATGGAGACGCCAGTGGAGTACGCGGCGCGGCCTGGCTTTGGCCTTTGGAATAGGAAATGAAGGGCCCCGCCAGCCCGGTTCAGAACGACGGGGCCTTTCCGTTGGATGAAGTCAGAAGGTTTTAGCTCTTCCCGGCGGTTTTGGCCATCTTCGCGGTCCACTCTGCGGAGCGCCGCTTCATCTCCTCGGGAGCTACGTCTTCGATGTGCTGCGCAAGGCCCCACTGGTGGCCAAAGGGATCGGTCAGCTTGCCGTAGCGATCGCCCCAAAATTGATTTTCAAGTGGCATGTCCACCTTGGCGCCCGCAGCGAGAGCACGGTTGAAGGTAGCGTCCACGTTTTCCAAGTACAGGAAAAGACCACACGGGTTCTTGGTTCCCGGCGTGGGCGCGCTGGACATGCCGGGGAACTCGTCGGCCAACATAAGGCGGGAGTCCCCGATTTGTATTTCGGCGTGACCGATTTTTCCGTCAGGCCCGGCCATTCGCATAATTTCCGCGGCGCCGAAGACCGACTTGTAAAAATCAATCGCCTTGGCTGAGTTCTTGCAAGTTAAATATGGCGTAACGGTGTGATACCCCTTAGGAATTGCTTGGACAGAATTTGGCATGATGATCTCCTTGGTTGTTTTGGACGTGCGCGCCGAAAACGGGAGGGAGCAAAGCGCAGCACGCGTAAGGGTGTAAATACGCCTGTGTTGTGGCTTAGTCAACCACCAGTTCTTAACAATAGAGCGGCGAGAAAAACCCGCCAAACCCACGTATAAGGATGGACTTCATGAGATACGAATTCCTGGTTGAAACATACGAAACCGAACGGATCAAAGTGGTGAGCGTGTGGAGTGAATTCCGCGACAGGGACCTTCCGATTCGTCCGCGAGAGAGTGACCCGCGAGGGCGAAGCGTGCACGAACAAATGGTACATCAATGCGTGAGCGAAAATCTTTGGTTTATCAACATGCTGGGAATTGACGTTGGCGCGCCGCCGCTTCCCGTGACAGAGACTCGTCTGGAATTCATGAAGCGCTATGCGGAAGATAGCGGAAAGAGGCTCGCGGCCCTGCAGGCGAAGGAAGAAGTTTGGTGGGAGTCGGAAACGAGATTCTTTGACGTGCAGCGATCACGCGCATGGGTGATGGTTCGAAGGATTGCGCACACTGCCCACCATCGAGGCCAGCAGATGGCGATGCTCCGAATGGTGGGAGGAGACTTGCACAGCAATTACGGACCCACGGCCGATACCGGCGGCCTCATGCAGAATCATGCGCCGACCATCTACGGCTATCCGAGCCTCGAAGCATTAGTCGATGGAGAGGCCACGGGGGGCAAGAAGACACCGCTGCCGGGGGCAGCGGGCAAAGCCGTGACCGAGCGCCCGGACAAGAAATAATTTTGAGAAGCGGCGTGGTCGGGGGTTATTCCGGCTTGGTGATGACGCCGCAAGCGATGCGCGGCGGCGCACCCGAGCCGGTGCCACCCGCGACGGCGTGAATGACAATCGCCGTGCCGCCATTGCTGAAGACGGAATTCTCGTCTGTGCCGAGCGTCACGTTCGGCGCAACCGTGCTGGCGTGAGCCGTGCCATCCGCAGCGACGATCAACGCAAAGTCCGGGATATCGCCCGCGGGCATTCCCTCATGGGCGTGGCCCCCGAAATGTGGACCAGCGGACTTGAAGTCGGGAGGCTCGCACTTTGCCACCTGATGGATATGTATGGAGTGTTCGCCAGGCGGCAGGTTCTTGATGTCAATCTTGATGGTAACGCCCTTGGTGGCCGGCGTCAGAGTCGCAGTGCCGACGCTTTGGCCTTGCGCATTCTTGATGTCCACGGTGACGGGCTTCGCCGCGGCGCGGGCATAACTGTTCTGCGCAAGGATCAGACCTGTTGCCGACAAGAACAGTGCTGCACATGCGATTGATCTCATAACGGTTCTCCTCACGAGGAATGGTGTTCCAGGATTAGCACTCTCTCAGAAAAACGCCCCACTTCAATCTATCGCAATATCAGTTGAGAAGTAACAACTTGTTCTCAAACTGACAGCCTCGGGGGAATTTGCAGGCATTCGGGAGCGCCCTGTTGGATCGCCAAAATTCGCTTGGGGAAAGGAGTCATTTGGAACGGGCCATGCGTCTGAGGCATTATAAGTGCGAGATGATAATCGTATTTTTAGAAAGGGTACCGCTATGCGAGCACGAAACATTCTCACCTTAGCCTTCACATTCTTGCTGTCTTCTATGGCGCCGGCGCAAGTAACGCACGGCCAAAAGCCAAAGCTGCCGGCGCCGTTCATGACGAAGTCAGCGAGCAACGCACCCGAAATGGGGAAACCGCCAGCGGGATTTCTGCCTACAGTCCCAAAGGGATTCCATATAAACGTATTCGCAACAAAATTCAAGTATCCCCGCTGGCTGACGATCGCCCCGAACGGAGATATTTTTCTGGCCGATTCCGGCGCAGGAGAAATCGTCGTGATGCGCGACCCGCAGAAAACCGGAGGAGCAAAGGAGCGCGAGACTTTCGTGAATGGGCAGCGGGAGCCGTTTGGCATCGTCTTTCACCAGGATTATGTGTACGTCGGAAATACGAACGAAGTCGTGCGGTTTCGTTATGACCCAAAAACCTCCAAACGGCTTGGTGAAAAGGAACATTTGATGGACTTGCCGACGGGCGGACATAGCACACGGGCGCTGGCTTTTTCCGCCGACGGCAAGCATCTTTTCGTCTCCGTGGGTTCCAATTCCAATATTGACACGGGAGAGGATTCACGGCGCGCCGCCGTAACTATCTGCGATCCCGACGGGAAAAATGCGCGGCTCTACGCAACCGGACTCCGGAATCCGGTGGGACTGGCGCTTGAGCCGATAACAGGGGAGGTCTGGACGACGGTGAACGAACGCGATCGTCTCGGCGATGATCTTCCCCCGGATTACTTCACGTCGCTGAAAGATGACGGATTCTACGGATGGCCATACAGCTACATCGGCGGTAACGTCGACAGCCGCGTGAAACAAGAACATCCGGAACTCGTCGCGCGGGCCATCATTCCCGATGTATTGCTTGGCGCTCACGTGGCCCCCATTCAATTTACGTTTTATAACGGGAAGCAATTTCCGGAGAGCTATCGCGGCGGCGCATTCGTTGCGGAACATGGCTCGTGGAACCGTTCTAGTCGTGCCGGATACCAGGTCGCGTTTGTCGCCTTTAAGGATGGCAAACCTTCTGCTGATCCCGTGCCCTTCCTGACTGGCTTGGTTCCCGATCCAACGAAACCCGATGTCTACGGACGGCCCGCCGGCGTGGCGGTTGCGCCGGACGGCTCCTTGCTGGTGTCGGATGACGGAGCGGCGGTGATTTACCGCGTGTCCGCTGCGAGGTAACAACCGGGCTCACTACTTCACTGTCAGCGTCAGTTGAACAGGCTGGAGCTGGAGCGGCGTCCCTGACAAAGACGTCGCCGATGTCGTAAGCATGATCGTCGAAGTTCCCGACGGCGTGACGACGGATTGCGGCGGGGAGGGAGATGGCGTAACCGCCGAGTTTGCACTGCCACAGCCCGCTGCACAGAACACTGAACACAAGAGAATTCCGACGAAGGCACTGCAGTACGCCAAGCGCCTCGCGCGAAGAACGCGATCGAACATCGAGCGATTCTTGGCGACCTTCATTAAGACCAGAGCGAGCGTAAGCAGAAGCAGCATGCGAATTCCGACCGGAAGAACGAAACGTTCCGGAATCGAGGGCGGCGACATGGCGCCACCACTGGTGGATATGGTCACTGTAAATCGTGCGGCGACACCACTCACGATCGAAACAGTTGCGGGAACTTGGCACGCCGCTCCAAGTGGTGCACCGCTGCAGGCGAACGACACCGTGCCGCTGTAGCCAGCCCCGGGCGTTAGCTGCAACAGATATTGCGCGGTTTGACCGGCCGATACAGAAGCGGTCGTTGAACCGTTTGGAGCCGCTCCTGCCGTGAATGCGGGACTGGCACTGGCGATAAGCGAAACGGTTTGCGGTGAACTCGGCGCATCGTCGGTAATCGTAAGAATTGCCGCACGTTGTCCCTGACCAATTGGATTGAAGACCAGCGAAATCGTGCAGTTGGAGGCCGGTGCGACCGGCGCCGTGCAATTGTTAATGAATATGAATTCCGAAGCGTTTGCGCCACTCAGCGAAACCGACGACACGTGGAGCGGTCCTGTGCCTGAGCTAATCACTGTCAGTGTTTGCGTCGTCCCCGATGTTCCCTGGGTGATCGCCGGGAACGACGGAAGTGCGGGAGTAAGGCTGACGTCGGGCACTGCAGCGACGCCCGTGCCGTTCAGCGCAAGAGTTTGCGGACTTCCAGGAGCATTGTCCGCGACCTGGAGCGTCGCCGAGAATGCGCCAGCGCTCGCAGGCAAGAAGTTGATGCTGACGGAACAATTTGCGTTGGGAGCGAGCACCGACCCGCAAGTATTGGTTTCAGAAAAACTCGAGGCGTTTGCCCCGCTGATGGAAATGGAATTGATGGAGAGATTCTGACCGCCGCTGTTAACAACGGAAAACACCTGGGTGGGGCTGCTGGTGCCAACCGTGGCGCTAAAATTTGCGGTGGATGGAAAAATCTTTGCGGCAGGGCCGCTCGCGGCTTGGACGGGATTACCCGAAATGGCGAGGCCTAATGACCCACCAATTCCGGTCATTCCACCGTTGAAAGGCGATCCGGGAATTTCCACGAGATTCCCGGATACCTGGTCGACCTGATAGACATGGATTCCGATGCCGAGTCCGGCGGCGAGAGAATAAATGTAAGGCCCGATTGGATCTGCGACGGCACTGGCCTGCGAGAAGGAAATTGTGCTGATCGGGCCCTGGACGGACGTCAACACCCCGGAATTCTGATCTACAGAATAGGTAACCGTACCGTCGCTTCGACTGACATATAGGAATTTTCCGGAGTTCTCGGCGACCAGGCTATCAGGGAAAATGTTTAATCCAAGCTGCAGCGATGCACAGGCTTGAATTGCCGTACCGTCCACGGGAGAGAGCACGCAGCTATCCAGACCACCGACGTTTCCGCCCCAGCCGACAAACGCAAAGCGAGCGAGCGGATCCAGAGCCAGGGAGCGTCCCACTGCCGGCGGGCTGTCGGCCAAGCCCAAGTAGCCCAGCGTACCCGACGCAGGATCAATGGAATAGACTTCCGCGCCTCCAATTTGCAGCTTGTTCTGGCCTTGGCTCAATCCAACGTAAAGGTGCAGGCCTTTGGGATCGGTGAGCAATTGCGCGGGCGCACCGCCAGTGTTCGTTTGAATGCTGTGCTGCGTGACGAGGACAGGACTGAGCCCAGACGTGTCAATGGCCAGCGAGACGACGGCGCTTAGTCCCGGAATGTCACCCAGAAAATAGCCGACAAAGAGGAACTTGCCCGATTTTTCCGCAGCAATGGAGATCGGCTGTGATGGCGCGAGATTCGGATTGATCGTTGGTGGAACCTGGAAAGGAGACGCCGGAACTTCAGAAAGCGCTCCGGACGCCTGATCAATTTGAAACATGGAAATGTTGTTGCTCTTGGCATTCAAAATGAAGAGGAACTTGCCCTGGCCGTCGATGGCCATGAGTCCGCCTTCAAATCGTTCGGGGATTGGGAACCCCGTAATCAGGTTGAGCCCGCCTGTTTGCGCGGCCTTCGTGAATCCGGACACCACGGAAGTCGGTGAGTTTGGCTGGGAGCCATAGACATATTGTTGAGAAGAGGTCTGTGCTCCTGCGGCGGAAGGGAATCCGCCGATGAAACTCAAGATAAGGAATTTGAGAGCCTTAAGATAGAGCGGAATTCTTTTCTGAAAAAGGAAAGGTGCAAGCGGACGGGATTTAAGTTGTGTGGCCATGTGTCTTCCCTTTGGCCGTCAGTCATGCGGCATTTTTAGGTTTCCGAGAGGGAAACAACAGCGGCCTGACGTTAACCCTGAAAAGTAGGACCGTCAAGGTAAATAAGCAGATAGGCAAATATGAAAGGAATTCATCCTGAGGAATCAACAAGTTGCCGGTTCTTTGACGAAAGCAGGAAACTTTCGTTAAGACAGGGAATGGAGACGTTTCACTCTTCGCGAAGGATGCGCATAAGCTCGGTGGCGGCATGCGGAAGGCGCGCCCCGCGACGCGATATCAGGTAAACGTGCCGCGGCATATTCATTTGCCGGACTTTTACTTCCTTCATCCAACCGCGTTCGATCTCCCAATACACGCACATGCGCGGCACGATGGCCACGCCCATGCCCATCTGCACGAAGCGTTTGATGCTCTCGATGGTGGGCATTTCGATGGGCATGTTGAGAGCGGTGCGGTTTCTCGCAAACAACTCGATGACTCGGCGGCGAAAAGGAGATTCGACGCTATGCGCAATAAAGGTTTCTTCGCCAAGCTCCGCGACGTCGACTTCGCGCTTTTTCGCCAGGACATGCTTGGGATTCACTACCAGGGTCAGCTCGTCCTTGCGGACTTCCGTGGCCAGAAGCTGCGCGTCCCGAGGGACAAAAGAGATCGCTCCCAGATCCAACCGGTAGTTCAGGACTTCATGAGGGATGTCCCGGGAGAGCATGCGGTGTACACGCACCTGAACGCCGGAATGCCTTTCACGAAACTTGGCCAACGCGGGGAGTAGGGCGTGAATCGAGCTCTCATTGACGCCCAGAGAGAGTTCGCCGCGCTTCAATCCCTCCAATTCGGAGAGACCTTTCTTAACTTCATCGCGCAGGTTGATCAGGCGTTCTGCGTAGTCTTTCAGAAGTGTGCCCGCATCAGTGAGACGGACGGGCCGCGCCCCTCGGACGAAGAGCGGCTGTCCGAGCGAGTCCTCCAGCTTGCGGATCGCCAGGCTGATAGCCGGCTGGGTGCGATAAAGGCGCTCCGCGGCGCGGGAAAAACTGCCTTCTTTTGCCACCATCAGGAATACCTGCAATTCTCCGAGATCCAAGCAAACCTCCAGTCGCCGCCAGTATAAGACGAAATTATCAAAAGTAGAATAAAGATAAATTGGACCGCAAGGTGCCTCCTGTGCGTTACTAGAGCATGGGAGACTCTATGGACGTCGTACGCATTTTCGACACCACGCTCCGTGACGGCGAACAGTCCCCGGGCTTCTCCATGAACACCGAGGAGAAGATTCGCCTGGCGCGACAGCTTGCCGCCCTGAACGTGGACGTGATTGAAGCCGGCTTCCCGATTTCGTCGCGCGGTGACTTGGAAGCAGTTCAAAAGGTCGCCAAGGAAGTTCGCACCGTGCCCATCGCGGCCCTCGCCCGCGCCAGAAAAGAGGATGTAAATGCCGCCGTCGAAGCACTGAAGCCGGCGGCTGCCCCCCGCCTGCATATCTTTCTCGCCACCTCCGATCTGCACCTCCGCGTCAAGCTGAAGATGACCCGTGAGCAGGCTCTCGAAGCCATCGGCTCGATGGTTCGCTTCGGTCGGCAGCATGTCGGCGAGGTGGAGTTTTCCGCCGAGGATGCCGGACGAACCGACATCGATTTTCTGTGCCAGGTGTGCCGCTCTGCGGTAGATGCCGGGGCGACGGTCCTGAATTTGCCGGACACCGTGGGCTATGCGGTGCCGGAAGAGTATGGCGCGATGTTTACCAAGGTCCGTGAATACCTTGGGGATCCGCAGGGAGTCACGCTTAGCGCGCACTGCCACGACGATTTGGGTATGGCCGTCGCGAACTCGCTTGCGGCGGTTCGCGCCGGCGTGCGCCAGATCGAATGCACTATTAACGGAATTGGCGAACGCGCGGGAAATGCGTCCCTCGAGGAAGTTGCTGTAGCCCTGGCGGTTCGCAAGGATACCTTCGGTGTAACGACAGGCATTCGCCTGGAAGAGCTTTTCCCCACCAGCCGCATGCTTACTGAAATCACGGGAGCACTAGTGGCACCCAACAAGGCGATTGTGGGCGCAAACGCCTTCGCGCACGAAGCGGGAATTCACCAGGATGGCATCATCAAGAATCCACTCACTTATGAAATCATTTCGCCGCAGACGGTTGGTGTGCCGGCACGTTCGCTGGTTCTCGGAAAGCACTCCGGCCGCAACGCTCTGCGCATGACCCTGCGCGATTTGGGTTACGACGCGAGCGACACCGAGCTTGCGGAAGTTTACAGCCGCGTGACCGCGCTGGCCGATCAGTCCAAGCAGGTGCGTTCGCGAGACATTCTGGCCATTGCGCACGAAGTGATTCGACGGCGGCCCGCGGCGATGGCTGCGGAATCGTCTTCTGCCGCCTGACGGGGCTGCGCCCAAGAGTTTTGCAAAGCCTGTATCGCGCGGTTCTGACCCTTCCTGCAAAGTGCGCGTGGCTTGCCGGATTTCTGTCAATATAATATGGGGACCACCATGAAGAAGACTATCGTCCTTCTGCCGGGAGACGGTATCGGCCCGGAGGTGACGCGGGCGGCCGCGGCCGTCCTGCGTGAATCTGCGCAAGAATTTAATCACAAGTTTGACTTCATGGAATTTCCTATCGGTGGCGCGGCCATCGATGCCGCAGGCACTCCGCTTCCCAACAAAACGCTGGACGCCTGTCGCAAAGCCGACGCCATTTTTCTGGGAGCCGTCGGCGGACCCAAGTGGGATGCGCTGCCCGTAGGGAAGCGCCCGGAGAGCGGGCTGCTCGACCTTCGAAAAGGGCTCGGACTCTACGTCAACGTGCGCCCCGTGAAGCTGCTCGAGCCGCTGCGGGGTATTTCTCCCTTGAAGGCCGACCGGCTCGGCGACCTGGACCTTGAGATTGTGCGCGAACTTGCCGGTGGAATGTATTTTGGCGAGCGCGGAAACACCACGGAAAAGGGCGTCGAGCGCGCCTGGGACACGGAATCATATTCGACGCCCGAAATCGAGCGCATTACCACATTTGCTTATGCGCGCGCGGATAACCGCTCGCGACGGCTGTGCTCGGTAGACAAAGCGAACGTTTTGACCAGCTCGCAGCTTTGGCGCCGCACCGTCTCGGCTATGAGCGCCGTCTATCCCACCGTGAAACTCGAGCATATGTACGTGGACAACGCCGCGATGCAGTTGACGTTGCGGCCATCGCAATTTGACGTGATGCTCAGCAGCAACATGTTCGGCGATATCTTGAGCGACGCAGCCGCGGCACTAGTTGGGTCGATTGGGCTGATTCCCTCGGCCAGCTTTGGTTCGTCCGCCCCGCTCTTCGAGCCCATTCACGGTTCAGCGCCGTCCCTGGCTGGAACGGACTCCGCCAATCCCATCGGCTCGATTCTCAGCGCCACTATGATGCTCCGGGACGCCTTCGGCCTTTCACTGGAAGCAGACTGGGTCGAACAGTCGCTCAATCGAGTGCTTGCCGGCGGTTACCGAACGCCCGACATCACCGAGCCCGGCACCCGCACAGTAGGAGGCTCAGTCTTCACCGAAGTCCTTCGGGAAGAGATGCAGCGCACTTTCGAACACGCCGAGCGTTACGGCTGGGGCGTCTAGCGCCGTGACCTCCCCAGGAACTTCGGATGTTAATTTCTGGCCGTCTCCACAACATGCCAAGGACTATCTGCAGCGGGCGGACTCCATTCCTCATCGCCGCGAAGGCGAGGCGACACTACTTTGAATTTCTGCCCGCACAACTCGGCCGTTTCCTCGATCTCGGCGCTGGGGGCGGTCGCCTCCTGAGGTTTGTCAAATCGGCGCGACCTGCGTCTATGGGCGTGGCTTTGGATTTTTCACCGACCATGCTCCAGGTGCTGCGGGATACCTTCGGAAGTGAACCCGGGATTACCATCATCGAGCACGATCTCGATCGCACCCTTTCGGAGTTGGGTCGGTTCGATGCCGTGGTTTCCAGCTTTGCGATCCACCATGTGTCCCACGCGCGCAAAAGTTCCCTGTACGCCGAAATCTTTGCCCTACTGAACCCCGGCGGAGTCTTCCTTAACCTGGAGCATGTTGCCTCGCCAAACGATTCCTTGCACCAGCGATTTCTCAATGCGATCGGCTACACAGTCGAGGCAGAGGATCCCTCGAACAAGCTCCTTGATTTCGAGGTTCAGCTTGCATGGCTGCGTCAGATCGGATTCGTAGATGTCGATTGCCATTGGAAGTGGCGCGAACTGGCTCTGCTCGCGGGCGCCAAGCCACCCTTGAGCAGCGCGTGAAACGCGAGCACCTGAGGCAAGGGGTCTGCTTGCGAGAAGCCCCTGACAATGCTACTTTTACACTTTCCGAAGCAGCTTGCGGCAAACCAGAGTCGGGGCCACACGGCGATATGGGCAAGGCGCGGGCTGAGAATCCGTTACACTGCCGTCTGACCATTTGACCAAAGATGAGAAACATCATTACTCATCGCCATTTTCTTGAGCTATTCTCGTGGCGGAATGGTCGCCGCTCGTCGTAGGCCCCCTATGTCGCAGCCCGGATCCAATGCGCACCATGTCTTGCCTGCCGCCGGGACCGGCGCCCTCTCCTATTGGCGCGTCGAAGGCTCTCTTCTCGAACTCGGCGCCTTGCGCCCGGTCGGTTTTTTCACCTGGAACTCGCAAAGCTTTTCCGAACGCTGGGCGCGGCGCGCGGGCATGGCTGGCATGGCTCTGGCGCGGCCTTTCGCTTATTTTGCCAGCCGCACGTTCGCGACTCGCTTCCTGCACACATTGCTCCGCGGAGTCAGCCGCGATCGCCTGGATCTCTTGGGCGAGGAGTACTTCCACTATGTGCTGAAGCCGCAATTGCGGCGCGAGGCCGCCGAGAAGCTGATCGATGCGGTCCGGAACGGTGAACGCGTCGTCCTGGTTGGCCAGCTTCTGGAAAACATTCTTCGTCCATTGGCGCACCATTTCGGCGTCGACTCGTTCGTCTCGAATCGCTTGGAATTTCGCGATGGCAAGGCCACCGGGCGGCTCCTCGATCCCATCGTGCGCCCGCGCGGACCTTTGGCGTGGATCGCCAGCGGCGAAACCGACGGCCGCATCCCGCGCGAGAAACTTCTTACCAAGCTTGGCTGGACAGAGAAGCCCAGGCATCTTGAAAACGCATTGAAGTCTACCGCCCGGCCAGCCGTTCCGTCGGGCAAGTCCGTCGCGCTCTTCGGGAAAACTCCGCGTGTCGACCGTCTCTCGGTGCGCGAAAATCTAGCGAACCGGCATCTGCTCCTCATCGGTGTAACGGGGTTTATCGGCAAAGTCTGGCTCGTCGACTTGCTCGAGAATATTCCCAACATTGGCAAAATCACTCTGTTGATTCGCCGCAACCGCACGACGTCCGCGCTCCGCCGCTTCGAAAAAATTGTCGAAGAATCTCCTGCATTCGATATCGTCCACGAGCGCCACGGCCGCAAGCTAGGCGCATTTCTAAAGCAGAAACTGGAAGTTGTCGAAGGGGACGTGAGCCTCCCTGGTCTCGGACTCGACGAGGAAACCCAGGGGCGGCTCGCAAATTCCCTCGATCTCATCGTCAACAGCGCCGGCTTGACGGATTTCAACCCCGACTTGCGCGACGCCCTCTCTTCCAACGTGGATTCGGCAATCCATTTACTCGATTTTCTCCGCAAGTGCCATCACGCCGGCTTGATGCATCTTTCTACTTGCTACGTTGTTGGCATGCGCGACGGCCGCGTCACCGAAGAGCTGCACGACAATTACAACCCTGCCGGCGATTCCCAATTCGACGCCCAGCGCGAAGTCGGGTCGCTGCGTGAAACCATTCGCCGCGTCGAAGAACGTGCCCAAAGCCCCGAGCTCGACAAGGCCCTTCGTCGTCAGGCGCTGGGACGAGGTGGCAATGAAGCTTCCGCTCCGGCCGCGGAGCTTGACGGTGTTTTGAAACGCAATCGAGCTCGCTGGGCGCGCAATCGGCTCGTGCGCGTCGGCCTGCGCCGGGCGCAGCATCTCGGCTGGCCCAATACGTATACGTTCACAAAAAGTCTTGGCGAGTCCATCCTCGCGCGCCGCGGCCGCGATCTGCCTATTGCCATCGTCCGCCCGTCCATCGTGGAAAGCTCGGAGCGCTCTCCCTTCACTGGCTGGAATGAAGGCATCAACACGTCCGGGCCGCTTTCCTACCTTCTCGGCACGAATTTCCGCCAGCTCCCTTCGAACGAGCGGAAGTGTCTTGACGTGATTCCCGTCGACATGGTCTGCCGTGGAATGACGCTCATCGCTTCCGCGGTTGTCGCGCGCCGCCACGCGCGCTTGTACCAGCTTGCGACTTCCGCGATCAATCCCGTCAATATGGGACGCAGCATCGAGCTCACCGGGCTCGCCCACCGCAAACATTACCGCACGACGAACGGTATCGATAGCTGGCTCAAGGTGAAATTTGAATCCATCCCGGTTTCGAAGCAGCGCTACGAGCGCCTCTCGATTCCCATGCAGAAGGCCTTAATCTCTCGCATCAATCGCGCTGCTATTTCCCTACGTATGAAGAAACCGCCGCTCGCCCGCGCCGAACGAGACCTGATCCGCGCCGAAAAACTGATCGAACTCTACGAGCCATTTATTCTTCACAACGAACATGTCTTCGAATGCGAGAACGCGCGTCTGCTCTCCGCCATGCTTCCGCCCGACGAGCGTCCGCTCTTCGATTTCGCCCCCGAATCGATCGACTGGTGGGACTACTGGATCAACGTGCACATCCCGGCGCTGCGCCGCTGGTGCTATCCGCTAATGGAAGGCCGCCCGCTTGAATCCCGTGAGCCACGCGCGCTGGATTGGACTGGCGATCCGGCGCATGGAGCGCCGCTTTCCAAAGCCGCTACGCCTTCAGACCCTTTATGGCGATCTTCGTAACCGGCTCGACCGGCTATCTCGGTAGTTATCTTGCTGCGGGGCTCCTCACCGGCTACCGCGACAAGCTGAGTCTCCTGGTCCGCGCCAAAACTGAACAGGAAGCACGCGAGCGCCTCTGGACTTCGCTGCAACTCCATTTCAACTTTCCCGAATTCATCGAATATTTGAACACCCGGGTCCGCATTTTTCGCGGCGACCTTACTGCCGAGCGTTTTGGCCTCTCCGATGACGAATACCATGCCCTCGTCGACAGCACGGATTCCTTAATCCATTGCGCTGCTTCGCTGAACCGCAAATCGGAGAAGCAGTGCCTCAACGTGAACCTGCGAGGCACGCTCGAAGTCATTCAACTCGCCCGCCGCGCTCAGAATCGCAACGGCCTACGCCGCTATTCGCACGTTTCCACCGTCGCCGTCGCGGGAAAAAGAAAAAACGAAATCGTCACCGAAGACGCCGCCATCGACTGGTCCCGCTCCGATTACGATCCCTACGCGCGCACCAAGAAATTCTGCGAGCACATGGCCAATCAGCTTCTCCCCGATGTGCCCAAGACGTTTTTTCGTCCCGCCATCGTTATGGGAGACAGCCGCCGGCCGGAGACTTCGCAATTCGATATGGTCCAGGCTTTCCACGTTCTCGCTCAGATGCCTGTTCTTCCGCTCCGTCCCCAGGATAAAATCGACATCGTGCCGGCCAACTACGTCGGCAAAGCAATCGTGACCATTCATCAAAAAGAGCCGCCCGCCCACGGCATCTATCACTTGTCCTCCGGCACGGGCTCGCAGACCTACCAAGAGCTGACCGACGCCATTGCCCAGGCCGGCGCCATGCTTCGGCCCATCTATTTCCCATTTCTGGGCGGACCTTTTTCCAGCACCGTCAACTGGGTCGCCAATCGCAGCGGCGCTGCTGGATACGGCGCTTCGCTGTTGAAAGTCTTCTGGCCCTATCTCGACTGGAACACCGTGTTCGACAATTCCCGCGTCGTCGCGGAACTTGGCGAAGCGCCCGCAAAATTCTCGGCCTATGCCCCCCCGCTTCTGAAGTACTGCCGCGAGAACAAATTCCAGTTTCCAGCCAAGCCCTGGCCCTCCAATTCGGGAGCGGGTAGGAATGCCGTCGCCGAGAGAGCCCGCGCATGACCGATTTTCTCCTTGTCGCCTGGGTTAGCGCCCTGATTGAGATTACCCGTTTCGGATGGATGTTTGGCCTCGGCGAGCGCTGGACGCCGGGTGAAAAACTGAAGCTGCTCTTTGCCGGTTACAACGGTACGCGCAACACCGGCAGCGATGTGCGCGTCCAGGAAATGCTGCGACAGATTCGCCACGTTCTTGGCGCGGAGCACGTCGACTTCAGCGTCATGACGCAAAACTTCGACCGCACCAAAGGCTACTTCGAAGGTACCCGCCAGGTTCATCTTCCCGACGTTTACCCGCCTTTTCTCTTTCGCGAAGTCCGCGCCAACCACGGCGTCATCGCCTGCGAAGGCTCCATGTTCAAGAGCAAATTCGCTAACGCCCTCACCACTATGATGATCGGTTCGCTGGGTCTGGCGTCGGCTGAAAATAAGCTCTCGCTTGCCTACGCTGGCGAAGCCGGCCACATGGACGCGCTCATTCAATCGATGTGCGCGCGCTACGTCCCTGATTCCCTGGTCATCACGCGAAACGTGGAATCGCAAACGCTCCTCAGTTCGCTCGGAATCCCGACGGAGCTAGGCACTGATACGGCCTGGACATTCGAGCCGCATCCTCCAGAATACGCTCGCAAGGCGCTTCGCGATGCCGGATGGGATGAGAGAATTCCCATCCTCGTCCTCTGCCCCATTCATCCTTTTGTCTGGCCGGTAAGAGCTTCCATCGCGAAATACATCGCGCGCGCCACGACCGGCACCTATAAAGACAGCCAGTACCGCACTGTTTATTTCTTCGAGTCCGGACCCGAAGTCGATAGGAGATTTCAGCACTACATTTCTGGATTCACCAAGGCTACTCAAGCCTTCACTCAACGCCATCGTGTGTTTCCAATTCTTGTGGCCATGGAGCGCCTTGACGCGGTCGCCTGCCGTGAGATTGCCGCGCGCATTCCCGGCACGCCGGTTTTCAATTCCGACGATTACGACATGTTCCAGCTCGTCTCCATCCTGCACGCGTGCTCTTACATGGTTTCCTCGCGCTACCACGGCATTGTCACTTGCATGCCCAGCCTCGTGGCCTCTGCGGGCGTGACCATGGACGAACGCATCCGCAATCTCATGCGCGAGCGCGGGCATCAGCATCTCTTTCTTACCGTCGATGACCCCGATCTCGAACCGAAGCTCCTCCAGGTCATGGAAACTCTTGTTGCGGAAGCCGACTCCGTCCGCGAAGGCATCGGGCAAACCGTTGTCCGCAATCTCAAAGTGATGGCCCGCATGGGCACGTTCCTCGAAGACGTTGTCCGGCGGACCTATCCGGAGTTTCCGTTGCGTTCGGGCGTTTTCTCCTGGGAAGATTATCTGCCGCCCCTCAGCAAGAGTCTGACTCATCTCGCAGAGCGCTACGATTCTTCACCGGCCGCGCTCGCGGCAGTTCGCTGATCCTGCATGCCCAATTTTCTAGAAACGATTGTGGCTCAACTGAAGCGCGCCAGTGGCCGCGTGGTTCTTCGCCAAATTCACGGTGATCGCTTTATCAGCGTGACGGGCAGGGAATTGCTCGATCAGATTCAGCTGGTCCGTTTGTTCCTTCGCGGCTCCGGCGCCCAGCCTGGTGATCGTTGCGCTCTTCTCGCGCCCAACTCCATTCGCTGGGCAGCTTTCCATTTGGCGCTTATGGCCGAAGGCGCGATTGTCGTGCCACTGTATTTCCGTCAAGCGCCCCCCGAACTCGTCGCTATGACGAAGGATTGCCGGCCGCGCCTCATTTTTGTGAGTGACGCTGCGCTCGGCGATAGCGTGGCCCAGGCTTGGGCCGACGCTCCGCGCCGCGTCCTTTTCGAGGAAGCCCTCCAAGGATCAGCGCCTCAACCCCGCCTTCCCGATGTGCCCAATCCTCGCCAGGACAGCGATATCGTCACCATCATCTACACTTCCGGAACCTCCGGTGAGCCGAAAGGGGTTTGCCTCAACGTCGAAAATCTCAACCACATGCTCTCGTGCACCACGGAACGCCTCAATCAACTGATGGGCGCTACCCGCGAGCCCGACCGCGTCTTCCATTACCTGCCCTTCAATTTTGCGGCCTCTACGATTCTGCTGCTCTCTTGTCTCTCGCGCGAAAGTGTTCTTACTCTCTCGACCGATCTCAACAAGCTCGCCGACGAAATCCGCCTGGCTTCGCCGAATTATTTTCTTAACGTCCCCACGCTGCTGGAGCGCGTCCGCCGCGGCGTCGAGGAAGCCATTACCAAACGGCCTGCAGTCATCCGTTCCCTGTTTTCGAAAGCGCGTGCCGCTTGGCAACGGTTGCACGTCGGACGCGGCCGTGTAAACGATACATTCTGGCTCGCCCTTGGCCGCGTGCTCATCTTTCGGAAGATTCGCGACCGATTCGGCCCGCACCTTCGCGCGCTGATCTGCGGTTCCGCCCCGCTCGCTCCAGAGACGCAGCAGTTTTTCCTGATGCTTGGCATTCCCGTGCTCCAAGCGTATGGACTCACCGAAACCACCGGCATCTGCACGCTCGATGATCCGCGCGTCCCCGTCGAGCCCGGATGCGTCGGTGCCGCGATCACCGGCATCGAAATGAAGGTTGCCGAAAACGATGAAATCGTCGTGCGCGGTCCGCACATTTTTCGGGGCTACTGGAACCGCCCCGAAGAAACTGCCCGCGTCCTCCAAGACGGCTGGTTTCACACCGGCGACCAGGGCGAAGTCAACGTTCGCGGAAATTGGCGCATCAGCGGCCGCATCAAGAATCTGATCATTTTGAATTCAGGCCATAACATTGCGCCCGAACCCGTTGAGGAAAAGCTCGCCCGCCTTCTTCCCGCGGTGCAACAGGTCGTAGTCGTTGGCAATGGCCGCGGCTACCTCTGTGCGCTCCTGACTGGCGCGGTCGAACCTGCAGCCGTTCAATCCGCTCTCGATGCCGTGAATCCGGAACTCCCGCATTACCGCCAGATTCGGGATTTCACGATTGTCGGCGACGCGTTCACCCCGGAAAACGGTTTGCTCACCGCCAACGGCAAACTGCGTCGCGACGCCATCAATGCGCGTTATGCGGCCGAAATCAATGCCATGTACGATTCGAAAGCCGTCCGCGAGGCCGCTAGCAGGCAGCACGCATGAAAATGAGAAATTTCACCGGCAGGACGCTGCGCTGGGAATGGCGCGAAGGCGTAGTCGAACTGACCCTTGATCATGCTCCTGCCAACGAAATTGGCACCGCCATGCTCGCCGAACTGGAGAAGTTTGTCGCTTCGTTCGAATCGCTGGCCCCGGAGACTTCTGTCTGCATTTTTGTCAGCGCGAAGAAGTCCGTTTTCTCCGCTGGGGGAGATTTGCGCGAACTGTACGCGACCGCTGCGGCAGTTCCTGCAAGAGATCGCCCCGCAGGCGTGCGCGCTTTTCTCGAACGCATCCACGCCGTAATGAACGCCATCGATGCCGCTCCCTTTGTCACCATCGCCGCTGTCCACGGCGCCTGTCTCGGTGGAGGACTTGAGCTCGCTCTTGCCTGCGACATGATCATCGCCGACAAAATGGCGCGCTTTGCTTTCCCCGAACTCCGCCTTGGATTCATCCCCGGCTTCGGCGGTATCCCGCGCTTGAAACGCGATCTTGGCAATGCTTTCATCCGCGATTTGCTCTTTACCGGACGAACCGTCAACGCTACGCGTGCCCAAACCATCGGCCTCGTTGCGCAGCTTGCCGGTGAAGGCGAAGCGCTTCGCATCGCGCGCTCGACTGCTGCGCAAATCATCAAGTACGACGCCGTAACCCGTGCCGCCGCCAAGAAATTCATCAAGCCCATTCCCCACGATGAACTTCGCCGCGAGATCGACCTCTTTTGCGAACTCTTCACTCGCCCCGCCGTCATGGCCGCCCTCAAAAAATTCGTCGAAGACTCCGGCCCCATGCCGTATCTCCCCTGAAACTCAACCCAGGAGGCGAAGTGGACGCTTTTGAAATAATCATCGGAAGGATCTTCGAGCATCGGGGCTATTGGGTGAAATGTGGCTTCAAGGTTGAACGCACAAAATCTGAGAAACGACGAATCGGACTTCCGAACGCTCCACGTTGGGAAACTGATCTCCTCGCCTACAAGTCAGCTACGAATGAATTGTTGGTGATTGAGTGCAAATCATTTCTCTACGGACCGGGAGTTAGGTACGCCGCAGTCGTAAGGTCAGATCATCGAAGCTCAGATCGATACAAACTCTTCAACAACGAGCTCTTACGACAGGTTGTTCTGAATCGACTGGTCAAACAGCTTGAGGCATCAGGTTCCTGCCCGGAGGAACGCGAGAATTTCTATGTGTTTGGCCGCAGGGAGAGTTGTTTCTGAGGATGACAGGAACAAACTGAAGCAGCATTTTGCGAGGCAGCGTTGGCTTTTTTTCGGCGAGGAGAGCATCCGGCAAGCGTTGAAAGATATCGCTGCTTCGGGCTATGAGAATGACGTTACATCTGTCGTTGCCAAACTGTTCTTAGGACCAACCCTTCACGCGCGGTAAGCAGCGATGAGGGCCCGCACCTAGCCGAAATTCCAGGTCCAACCTAGCCATCCGGCGGATGTATACGCCAGTGCTCCTGTTGCATCTTGTTCATGGAGGTAGAGAAATGTCAGCAGAACTCATTGAACTTTCGAATGCGTTGGCCCAGATCACCGATCACGCCGCGGCGTCTGTGGTTGCCGTCCACGCCGAGGCACGCGGCTCCTCGAGCGGAGTCCTTTGGCGCGAAGGAGTCATTGTTACGGCGGAACACGCTCTTCGCCGCGACGAAGAAATTCAAGTAACGCTGCCCGATGGCCGTGTTGTGCCTGCGACTCTCGCAGGCCGCGATCCTTCGACCGATCTTGCTGTCTTGAAATGCGCGGACGCAGGCAATCGTTTCGTCGAGCGCGGCGATGCCTCAGCCGTTAAGCCGGGCGGCATTACGTTGGTTGTAGGACGGACGCGAGCCAGCGGTCCCGTGGCGGCACTTGGAGTCGTGAGCCTTGTGGTCTCTGAACGCCGCACGTGGACTGGCTCCTCGCTTGCCCCATACATCCGGCTCGATGTCGGCCTGCAACCGACGGCTGTCGGCGGCGCGGTAGTTGATGCGCACGGCAAAGTCCTCGGAATCGCATCGCCGCGTTTTGCGCGATTCGGCGCCATTGCGATCCCGGCCGCCACGGTCGATCGTGTCACCGAAACCCTGTTGAAAAAGGGCCGCATCCCGCGCGGGCATCTCGGCGTGGCACTGCAGCCGGTGCGTCTCCCGGATCATTTGCGCCAGTTGCTTCAACACAAAGAGAAGACCGCGGCCATTATTCTCGAGGTCGAGCCCGATGGGCCGGCCCAGAAAGCGGGAATCGTCATCGGCGACATCCTGGTGTCTTTGGCAGGTCAGCCTGTTTCGCGTCCCGAAAATGTCCAGTCTCACTTGCAATCCGAAAATATTGGCAAATCTCTGGTCGCGAAGATTCTTCGCGGAGGCGCCGTGCGCGACGTGACCATCGCTGTCGGCGACCGTGCGAACGAAGGAGAGTGATATGGCCATTGCCGGATTTGGTGAGATCGCTGAACAACTTCGCCGCTCGACGGTCCTAATTCATTCCGGAAGTCGCGGGAGCGGTTCCGGTGTGATCTGGTCCAGCGACGGCTTGATCGTGACCAACGCTCACGTGGTCCGCGGTTCAAACGTCCGCGTCCAACTCTGGGACGGACGGGAGATCGAGGGAGCCATCGCCTCACGCGATCCACGCCGCGACCTGGCAGCGCTCCGAATCAGCGCGGATTCTCTGCCGGCGGCGTCCCCTGCGGACTCCTCGCAACTTCGTCCGGGTGAGCTCGCCATTGCCATTGGCAACCCGATGGGCTTTGTTGGCGCGCTCACCACCGGCGTGATTCACGCCATCGGCCCGTTGCGCGGGCTTGGCTCGCAAACCTGGGTGCAGGCCAGTGTGCGGCTCGCTCCCGGCAATTCCGGCGGGCCGCTGGCTGACGCTCGTGGTTATGTGATCGGCATCAACACTATGGTTGCTGGCCGACTCGCGCTCGCCATCCCGAGCAACGCGGTTTGCGGCTTTGTTGCGGGCGGTCCACGCAGCGCGTGGCTTGGTGTTGCCGTCCATCCCGTGCGGCTGCCACGCGCCAATGGCCACGCTTTTGGTCTTGTCCTGCTGGAAGTCGAGCCTGGCAGTCCGGCCGCGCAGGCGTCGCTGATGGCCGGTGACATTTTGCTGGGCACGGAGGAAAAGGGGTTTCAATCGGTCGAATACGTTGCGGCGGCGATCGATGGTCAAGGCTCGCGCCTGCTGCGTCTCGAATTCCTTCGCGGCGATTACTCGCGAGTCCGTCGCGTGACGGTGCGGTTGGGAGATTCGAACGACGGAAAGGATGTAATCGCTGCGTGATCCGTGTTTTTATCGTCGCAGCTTCGCCGCTGATTCGCGCGGGCCTGCAGAGCATGCTGGCGGACAGCCGCGTCGACGTCGTAGGCAGCGCGCCGGATCTCGAATCCATTTCAGCGCAGCTCGTCGATGTTGAGCCTTATGTTGTTCTGGTTGAGGCGGCGGCAGACGCTCATCAAGAATTGCTGGACATGCTTGAGGATACAGAAATTGAGCGCGAGTATCCCGTCATCGTGTTATCGGAGCAGATCAAAGCCGATTGGCTGTCCGATGCGCTTCGTGCTGGCGTGCGCGCCGTCTTACCCCGTGAAGTCACACCGGAACAACTTCGCGCTGCTCTCGAAGCTGCTGCCGCCGGACTGCTCGTCGTTCATCCCTCGGGACTGGATACGGTTCTTCCTGCCACTGCCGGCTCCTCCGCGCCTGACGACGAATTGCTTGAGCCCTTAACAAAGCGCGAGCGCGAAGTGCTTCAAATGCTCGCCGCGGGACTCGCTAATAAAGAAATTGCTGCTCGCCTCGCAATCTCCGATCACACTGTGAAATTCCATGTAGCTTCGATTTTGGGCAAGTTCGGCGCCTCCACTCGAACCGAAGCCGTTTCTGTGGGAATTCGCCGTGGTCTCGTTCTGCTCTAAGAGCGTCTTCAAAGCGTCATAACGCGCGTGAAGCGTCGCGTTGAGAATTTTCTTTCCTGGCGAAGGAATGATAAATTGACCTTTCCATGCGAACCTTGGAACAAACCACGCAGGAAGTCTTGGACTTGGCGGCGAAGCATTTTCAATTGCCATCGGGTTCGCTCGCCCCGGATGACGATTTTTTCAAGAAGCTGGGCATCGATAGCTTACAGACGCTGGAAATGCTTTCACGCCTCGAAAATCATTTTGGCATCGAACTGCCGGACTATGAAGTTCAGGGTGTCAGCGACTTCAAGACTCTGGCTGAGCGGATTCAATCCCGCCTGTAATGCTGGACCTTTCGAAATACCAATCCGTTGGAGAAGCGCTGCGGGATGCGCTGGACCAGTATGCGAACGAAGTGTGCCTGATCGAAGCCGACCGCGAGCGGGAAAAAGAGCGCCTGACCTATCGCGACTTCAAGCAACGTGCGCATCCGCTCGCAAAAGCTTTACAGGATAGCGTTTTCTCCGCCGGCGCTCGCGCCGGCATTATCATGACCAATCAGTCGAAGTGGCTGATCTCCGCTTACGCGATTTTTTTTGCGGGCGGCGTTCTCGTTCCCCTCGATTACAAACTGACACCCGACGAACAGTGGCAATTGCTCAAGCATTCTGAAGCCAGCCTTCTCATCACGGAATATCCAATCTGGCGGCAGCTCAGCGGCTCGCCCGGCCGTGCCACTGCGACGAACGTGCAAACCGTGCTGGTCACGGAAGCGCCCGCCAACGCTGATCTCTCCGGCGCGCAGCGCTGGGAAGAATTTCGCGGAACCGGCGAGCCTGTCTTCGTTGCGCGCAAACGCAGCGACACCGCCTGCGTTGTCTACTCGTCCGGAACCGGCGGCCGTCCGAAGGGCTGCATGATGACGCACGAAAATTATTTGGAGCAGTGCGTCGCCCTTACGTCGCTGTATCCGTTCTGGCCGGGCGTGCGCTACCTCAGTATTTTGCCGACGAACCACGCCATCGATTTTATGGTTGGTTTTTTTGGGCCGTTCACTTGCGGCGCCGCGGTCGTGCATTTGCGCACGCTGCGTCCCGAATATGTGCGCCAAGCTTTTCCAAAATACAAAATCACTTACGTGAGTCTGGTTCCTCTTGTCTTGAAAAATCTGCAGAAGGGCCTGCAAGCGCGTTTCGATGCGCTTCCACTGGGCAAACGCAAGATTTTCAACGCGCTCGTTGGCGTGAACAAAGCGCTGACAAAAAGCCGTCCGCGTCTCGGGATCAGCCGCCTGCTGCTCAAGCAAGTTCACGAAGCGTTTGGCGGAGCGCTTCGAGCGATCATTGTTGGCGGCGCCTTCAGCGAACCCCAGACGCTGCAATTTTTCTACGACCTTGGGATTCCTGTCGCCAATGGATACGGACTTACGGAAGCGGGCACGGCGATCACGGTCAACGATTTGAAACCCTTTCGCGCGGACACCGTCGGCAAGCCGCTTCCGGGCATGGAAGTGCGGATTCTAGAGCCGTCCGCGGACGGCGTCGGCGAAGTCGCTGTCCGCGGCAAAACCGTCATGGCCGGCTACTTGAATGAGCCGGAACTCACGGCAGAGACAGTCGTTGACGGCTGGCTTCTGACCGGCGACCTCGGCCGCTTTGACGGCGCGGGTCATTTGCAACTCGCGGGCCGCAAGAAAAACATGATCGTCACCGAGGAGGGGAAAAATATTTATCCTGAAGACATCGAAACCGTATTCGAGAGCCTCTCTGTGAAAGAATTTTGCGTGCTCGCCGCCAACTACATCTGGCCCAAACGCTCGATGACCGGCGAAAAACTTGTGCTGGCGCTCCACCTCGAGGAGGGACAACAGTACAGCGAAGAACTTCACCAAGACATCAACGCGCGTAACAATCGCCTGATAAACTACAAGCGTATTCATGGGATCGTCTTGCTGGACGAGGACTTTCCCCGTACGGCTTCACTCAAGATCAAACGCAACGTCCTGGCGGAACGGCTCGCGAAGCTGGACAGCGGCACTGCGATTCTGCCTTTGTGATGCAAACTTGAAAATGATTGCGTGGAACGGAAATTAAAACTTCGGATTCGTTCGTGCTTCCCATGGACCGGTTTTTCGCCATCGTAAACCCCGCCGCCGGTGGCGGCCGCTCTGCGAAACTCGCGGGGCCTGCGCTCGCACGTTTGCGCGAAAAAGGGCTGAAGGTCGACGTCATCGCTTCGACCGGCCAGGGGCACGCGGTGCAGCTTGCGCGAGAGGCCTGCGAGCAAGGCTACCGGCGCTTTCTTGCGGTCGGCGGTGACGGCACGGCTCATGAAATTCTCAACGGGGTGTTTACGGGACGCAGCGTGGTTCAGCGCATCGCGCTGGGATTCCTGCCGCTGGGCACAGGCAATTCTTTCTTGCGTGATTTTGCAAAGGACGGAGCCGCAGCTTCGTTGCAGGCGCTGCTCGAAGGCCGCACGCGGACCGTCGATCTTTTGCGCTTGACGCACGCACAAGGCGAGATTTACTCCTTCAATCTTTTGAGCATGGGCTTTACTGCGGATGTTGCCGAGCTGACGAATCGCATGTTCAAGCCGTTCGGCGGCCTCGGCTATTTGCTCGGTGTGTTCGTGCGCGTGGCGCAGTTGCGCCGGCGTTCCCTGGCCCTGCGCTGCGATGACGACGCGGAATGGGACGAAGGGCGCTCTCTTTTCCTGACGTTCAACAACAGCAAGTACACCGGCGGAACGATGCTGATCGCGCCGGATGCCGATCCCACTGACGGATTGATTGAATTTGTGCGCTGGGGCCCCATCGGGCGGCTGGGATTGCTTCGTACATTGCCACGTCTTTATGACGGTTCTCATATCAAACATCCGCTGGCTTCGCGGCGCGCCGTACGCCACGTGGAATTCAAGGAAGCCGCGCCCATAGACGTCATGATCGATGGAGAAGTTGTGAGCGTGGAGTGCCGGGCGCTCGACATTCTTCCCGCCGCCGTGGACGTCTTCATATGAAAAAATTTTGGCTGGCGATCCGCAGCGCCATACTTTGGTTTCTCAGCATCCTGCATTTTTTCATTGTTGCGCCGATGCTGGTAGTCCTGGGAATTTTTCTGGATGCGCGCAAACACGATTGGTTGCAACGCACGTTCTGCCGCCGCATCGCTTTTTTGTCGGGCGCGCGAGTGGAAGTAGTGCGGTCCGCCGGTTTCGATCCGCAACGGACCTGCTTCTTCATGTCCAACCACGTCAATCTTTTCGACCCGTTCATGCTGTACTGCGCCATCCCGCAATTCGTCCGCGGATGGGAATTGGAATCGCACTTCAAAATTCCGGCGTACGGCTGGCTGATGAAGCGCTTCGGCAATGTGCCGGTCCCGGATGTGCGGCGCCCGTCGGATTTGAAACGCATGTGGCGGCTCACGCAGGATGCCGTCGGTGGGGGCACCAGCCTGATTATTTTTCCTGAGGCCAAACGGACGCGCAACGGGCGCGTGGATCAATTCCAAGACGGCGGTTTCCGCGTGGCGCAGCAGCTCCGCATTTCGATCGTGCCAGTGAGTATCGTAGGCTCGTTTCAGCATCACCGGACGGGGCACTGGATGCTGTGGCCAGCGAAGGTCACCGTTCATTTGCATGACACCATCGAGACAAAGGGACTCACGAAAGAAGACGTGCCGACGCTGCGCGAACGCGTTCGTGAAATCATAGCGACGCCCGTGGAAGAAAATCTCCGACAGACGCATGGAGGCACTAAGCAAAATCGGGGCTAGTCAGCAAAGAGATCCCTTCGTCGGCACGTGGGCCCCCACCCCCCCACATGATTCTGTATCAATATTAAAGGAAAGGACTTACAAAAAAAGCATTTCGTAAGTTATTGATTCTAAAGAGCGCCGGTCGGGTTTGTTTTGGAATAGCAAGGGCCTCAAACGGACCCTAAAAAGAAAAAGCGGGAGCGAACTGCCGCACTCCATACGTAGTTACCTACGGCGTTAAGTATGCCACAGGGCAAAAGAAAGTCAAGGAAAACTCTCTGGTGGGGTTCGCTTTCGGAAGGGCCTTATTTGTGAGAACGGGACGAGGCGTGAGTTAGAGCGAGAGCTTGATTCCGGGGAGGATGCGGCCGGCCTTGGTTTCCTGCCAGGTGAAATAGATGCGGTGGATAACGGTGAGCGTGGAAACGACGGCAATCGCCCAGAGGACCGGCCCCATGCGATTGAAGATTCCACCGATGATGAGCAGAACGATGCGCTCGGGGCGCTCCATGAAGCCGACTTTACAGAGTGGAATGAGGGACTCGGCGCGTGCGCGCGCATAGCTGACCATGACGGAGCCGGCAGTGGCGACGGCGGCGAGAACGACGTAGGGAGTTCGGCCAGCCACGGAATAGTAGACCAAGAGACCCATGTAGAGGGCCATGTCCGCGTAGCGGTCCAACGTGGAATCGTAGAAGGCGCCAAAAGCAGTGACGCGGTTCTGGCGCCGCGCGACCTGGCCATCCAGCATGTCCAGAAATCCGGCGAAGAAAATAATCAACGCGCCGGTGAAGAATCCGCCCACGGCAAAAAAAGCGGCGGCGATAAAGTTCACGACCAATCCAAGAAATGTAAGAAGGTTGGGATTGATTCCCGTAGCGGCGATCACGCCGACAATTTTGTCAAGCAGCCATTTGCTGCCGGTTCCAATTCCCCCGGTTAACGTAGCCATAAGCGACTAATAGTGTCTCAGAATTACCGCAGATTCGCGAAATCGCGTGTTGGGTGAGTTTGAATTTTGACCCCTATTGTCACGATTAAGAAAATCCAAACTGACTCGCAACCCGAAATCGCCACCGGATTCGGAATGCCGCGAATCCTCCAACGGCAGGGGCTGGCTGCCAACGGACGTTTGCGCGTGCCAATTTGGATGGAGAATTTAGATCATTTGCATGCGTCAATTGTTCTTGACGGAGAATGGGCTTCATCCTACAGTCGGGAAGTCTGAGAACATACGACAAAATACAATGAGCGAGCTTAATCGACGCAAGTTTCTACTGCGCGCGGGAACAGGTTTCAGCGCCGCGTGGGTTACCGCAAACTGGCCTGCCCTGTTGTCCGCCGCGACTCACGCGCATAACGCCGCGAAAGCAGCGACGCCGCCAAAGTTCGAATTCTTCACTCCGGAAGAGGCTGCCGAAGTCGAAGCGATCACCGCCCGAATCGTACCGACGGACGACACTCCCGGAGCGCGCGAAGCGGGTGTCGTTTATTTCATCGATCATGGGCTGGTTACTTTCGGAGCCGACGACCAAAAAACGTACCGCGAAGGACTGCCCGAACTGTCTGCGAGAGTGAGCGAGTTGTTCCCGGGCGTTATCAAATTCTCCAGCTTGACGGCGGAACAGCAGGACGCGGTCTTGCATTCGTTCGATGAAAGCGCGCCCGCCGGCCGAAGAGGGTTCCGGGCACGCCCGGGTGCGCAGAATTTTTTTGAGACACTCCGCCAGCACACGATCGCAGGATTTCTGATCGATCCCGAGTACGGCGGCAACCGCGACGGGGTTGGATGGAAGCTGATTGGGCGCGAACGCGAACATGTGTTTCAATCACCGTTCGGCTACTACGACAAAGACTATCCCGGCTGGCAATCGGCGGCGAAAGAAGCGGACAAGACATGATGGTGGACCAGCCTCGTTACAAAACTTCCGACGAAGTGGATTTTGTGATCGTGGGCTCCGGGGCAGCCGGAGGCATCCTCGCCAAGGAACTTTCGACCAACGGATTTCGCGTGGTCGTGCTGGAACAAGGCCCTTACCTGACGGAAGCCGATTTTACGCACAATGAAATCGAAATCCTGGCGTTAGACAAGCTCACCAACCATCCGAAACTCCAGCCAACTACGGTTCGGAAAACGCCGGACGAGAAGGCCAAGCAGCAGCGCGCGCTGGTCTATGGGCGGTGCGTGGGTGGGACGAGCGTACACTTCACCGCTAATTTCTGGCGGTTTCACGAAATTGATTTCATCGAGCGCAGCAAGGTGGGGCCGGTTCCCGGCGCGGGGCTGATGGATTGGCCGATCACCTACGCGGATCTCGAGCCGTACTACACGAAAGTGGAATGGGAAATCGGAGTTTCCGGGCAAGCCGGCGCCAGCCCGTTTGATCCGCCGCGGTCGAAGCCTTATCCGATGCCGCCGCTGCCAGTGAAATCGTCGGGCGTGATTTTCGAGCGAGCCGCGCGGAAGCTAGGCTGGCATCCGTACCCGGCGCCGATGGCGATCCTTTCTCAGGCGAGGGCGGGACGAAGCGCATGCGTGAATTGCGGATTCTGTCTGGGCTTCGGATGCGAAGTCGGTGCGAAGTCCAGCTCGCTCGTTGCCGCCATCCGCGTTGCGGAACGAACGGGGCGCTGCGAGATTCGGCCCAATTCTTATGTGCATCGCATCGAGATGGACGCCAATGGGCGCGCGACCGGCGCGGTGTACTTCGACGAGAAGCGGGCCGTGCATCTGCAGAAGGCCAAGGCGGTGGTGGTGTGCGCGAACGGGGCAGAGACTCCGCGCTTGCTATTGCTCTCCGCGAACAAACAATTTCCCAACGGGCTCGCGAACTCCAGCGGGATTGTCGGCAAGTACCTGATGTTCAACAGCGGCGGTGTTGTGACCGGCCAGTTCGAGCACCCGCTCAACGACTACAAAGGCTACGCCGTCAGCCGCGTGCTGCACGATTTCTACGAGCTCGATCCGCAAAAAGTCGGCTTTTACGGCGGAGGGGGACTTGACGCGCGGTTCGATTTCACGCCAATCAGTTTTGCTTTCGGCGGGCTTCCGCCCGGAACACCGCGCTGGGGAAAAGATTTCAAGGCGGCGTTGGCTCTGGATTTCAACCGCACCATGGAAATTTTCTGCCATGGCACTTCCTTGCCGGTAGAAAACAACAGCTTCTCGCTTGACCCCGACTTGAAGGATGCGTGGGGGCTGCCAGCGCTGCGCCTGACGTACAAGGATCATCCGGATGATTTGAAACTGGGCAACTGGATGTTCGCGCGCGCACATGAGCTTTTTGACGCCGCAGGCGCACAGAAAAAGTGGAGTTTTCCGGCAGGGGAACAGCAATTTGGCGTGCACTTGCTTGGGACATGCCGAATGGGGAATGACCCGAAGACTTCGGTTATCAATGCGGATCACCGCACGCATGACGTCAAGAACCTCTTCCTTTGCGACGGCAGCAGCCTGGTGACATCTGGGCGTGGCCAACCCACCATGACCATCGAAGCCCTGGCGTTCCGAGCCGCCGACCGCATCACGGCGCTGGCGAAGCGGGGCGAAATCAGCGCCTGATCTTGCGCCCAATTCAGCAAAACCCAGTTGCTTCTTGTAACCGCGCTGCGTGCGGCTTCGTCAATTTATCTGCGAGGGTCAAAATCGTGAATCGAAATGGTGCGAAATTCTGGCTAGCCGTGTGCGGAACATTGATGTGCTTGTTGTTGGCGATTGCAGGCGCGTGGGCACAGTCGAGCGCGTCTAAATCCGCGACGGCTCCGGCGGGGCCAAAACTTGCGGAAGAGGAATTCAAAAATATCCAGGCGCTCAAGGGAATCCCGGCCGAGCAGGTGATTCCCTCGATGCAGTTTATTGCGGCATCATTGGGCGTCGAATGCGAGTACTGCCACGTAGCGCACGCGAACGAAAAGGACGATAAGAAGCCAAAAGTCACGGCCCGCAAGATGATCAACATGATGATGGCGGTCAATAAGGATAATTTCGAGGGCCATCGCGAAGTGACTTGCTACTCGTGCCATCGAGGCTCCGCGGATCCGGTGGGCACGCCTATCATCACAGACGATGAGCCCCGGCGGGCAGGCGGGGAAGAGAAAAAAACCGGCGAGGCAAAACCCGTGCTGCCGGCGGCTGACGAATTGCTAAACAAGTATCTTGCGGCTATCGGCGGAAGCGAGGCGCTTCGAAAAATCACGAGCCGCGTGCAAAAGGGAACGCTTACTGTATTTGGCGGCCAGCATTTTCCAGCCGAGGTTTATTCGAAGGCTCCGGACAAGCGCGTTTCGATCATGCGCCTGCAGAGCGGGGACAGCGTCACGGCGTTTGACGGGAAACAAGGATGGCTCAGCGTGCCGGGACGCGTGCATATGATGTCGGCGGCGGAAAACGCCGCCGCGCGCATCGATGCTGATTTTTATTTTCCTGCACACTTGAAGACGCTGTACGAGAAATTCAGCGTTGATCCCGGTGAAAAAATCGATGGCCATGACACTTATCTGGTCGTGGGGCGCACCCCGGGCCAGCCGCCGCTGCGCTTGTACCTGGATAAGGAGTCAGGGCTGCTGCTGCGGCTGATTCGGTACGCGGAAACCCCTCTTGGGACTAACCCGACGCAGATTGATTACGCGGATTATCGCGACGCGAACGGCGTGAAGATGCCGTTCCGCTGGACGCAGGCGCGACCGGGCAACCGATTCACTATTCAAGTTGAGCAGGTTCAGCAGAATGTTCACGTGGACGATGCCAAGTTTGTCGCTCCGCCGCCACCGGCAGCAGCGGCACCAAAGCCTTCGACCCCGTAGACCTGGTTCGGTTTGCAGGAAATCAAACAAGGGGAGCGATTCTCCGCTGGAAGTACGGATCCGACCAAGAATGGTGGGCCTGGGTGGACTTGAACCACCGACCTCGCCCTTATCAGTGTAGCGTGGTTAGGTTTTACAACAACTTACAAGACCGCGGGGACTGCCAAACTACGCGGAAGTCATATAAGACGAAGGTTCTTGTGGGCTGGGTTGTGGGTTGGAAAAAGTCCACAAACTCCGAAACAGTCCCAAATTTATTTCCCGGAACCTCTTTCTGGCTAAACGGGTGGTCTCAATGGGTCGACGCAACACTTGCTCGAAGTCTTCTTTTAGAGGTCTACGAGGCTGCTTTCGTTCGCGAGTGCTGATTCAAAAAGAACACTGCCCTGCTTAGGTTGTGATTGGGTCTTGCCGCACAGACCGATCCTCATGGAGAAGTATTGTCAAATCAACCGACTACCAGGTGTTGCATCGACCGGTTGAGCCTGCACGCCTAATCGGGCGTTTTCCGTTCTCGGTCGCATCCAAACCATCACCTTTCATCCCTCTTATAGTCTCTCTTCCATTCCACCCAGCGTTTCGCGATAAACCACAATGCCGTGAAACCAAGTGCGAGAAAAGCCGCACCCGCGATGATCCTTGCCGTTTGGGTCAGATCCGAGGTGGAAACCCCATCGTAGAGGAGGGATGCGCCGCCGACCAGGAGACAGACCGAGGCCAAACAGAGCGCGAAGTTGTCGAGCGGATTTAACTTTGGTCTCGCGTCCAATGGCACTCTGGGCGCCCTCATGCACCTACCCTTGTGCCAAACAGGGGAGCTAGGACTTCGCGATCCGCGCCGCGATTTGTTAGAACGGGTTGGTTGTAAGGCTTTTTCATCTCCGAACCGCAGCAACATCTAACGTTGAATTCTCCCTCGATGGAACCTTTCGTCACCTCGATTTCAGCTGCGCACTCGCGATTTTGGCAACGATATCGCTGCCCCTTCTGCAAGATCATGCTCAGTTACCCCCGTAGGACTGGTCCAAGCAAATGCTATCCGCCGACACGAATTGCGACTTATTTCTGACTCTTTGCTCGCTTTTCCGACCAGATCAACTCCAAAAAGGCAAATCAAGAGATAGCCTCGTCTCCGTCGAGCCACCGTGGCTGAAGGCGGAAAATTCTTTATTCAATGCAGGTGCCGGAAGTCAGTAGGGAAACAGGGTTCTTCAAGTCATTGCTCCACCACAGGTTAAACGTTTTGTTTTGAGGGTAACGAGACAGCCCGACTCGAACTAGCGAAGGCAAAACGTGTGACGAGTCACCGGATTGTGGTGCCGCTCTCCTGCTTGTTGGATGCTCCTTGACTTGTCCCCCCTCTCTGTTGAAGGTCGCAAATTCTAAGTGTGGTCGGGAAACCGACCACCATAGACCGACTACCTCAAGACCTCCCGCACGTTTCGTAACCTACCCGCGGGTCCGTATTCACCGGGTCCCAGATTTCATCTCAGGAGAAAAAAATGTTTTCCAAAAAGGGAATGTGTTTCTTTTTGTTTGTAACTGCCGTGCTTCTGCTCGCAACAGCTCCTGGTTCGTTCCAGGGGCACAATCAGAACAATAAGGACAAGATTCGAGCCGACGGGACAGAACCGCCTCCACCGCCGATACCTTGGCCGTCAGGAACAACCGCCGTGCCGTTGTTCAAAGCTGATGGTACCGAGCCCCCGCCTCCTCCTATCCCTTGGGGCCAGGCCGTCACTGAGGGGAAATTCCAGAAGGTTCAGATTGCTGATGGGACAGAACCTCCTCCACCCCCGATACCTTGGCCAAAAAGCACAGTCGGAATCGCAGCATAGCTGATCCTAATCGGGGAGAAGACTGCCGGAATCTTCTCCCCGATTGTGTTACGCTTCACGCAAACCTCGAGGGGTTCAAGATGTTGTCCTCACTGTTTTGGGTAACCGGGCTCGTTCTTGAGAGCGTCCTGTTGGTACGGGCACTGCAAGGGAATTTGCAGAAGTATTACAGTCTTTTCTATTTGTATTTGATTTCCGTTTTTCTCCGGTCAGCTTCCCTTTTTGTGATTTACCACTTGTGGCCAAACTTCTACTCGCCTGCGTATTGGTTCACCCAGTTCTTGATCGTCCTTCTGGGATGTGCGCTTGTTTGGGAGGTTTACAAGGTTGCGCTTGCACAGTATCTCGGTGCGGCTCGCATGGCACGCAACGTGCTTGCCTTCCTCTTCATCTTGGCAATCACAAGAATTTTCGTGAAAGCATGGAACAGCCCGAACTGGATCCCCGGAAGGACGACACTAGAAACGGAACGTGATTTGCGGATCGTGCAGTTGGCGCTTCTGATCGGTTTGGTTGGTCTTTTTGCCTCCTACGCAATTCCCCTGGGCCGAAATCTCAAAGGGATTATCTATGGTTACGGCCTGTTTATCGCTAGTAGCGTTGCTCACTTGACAATTAGGGATTATCTCGGAGACAGCTTCCAGCGCGCCTGGCAGTACATACAGCCCACCTGTTACCTCGTTGTTCTCGTGATGTGGTGTGCGACTCTGTGGTCCTATGCGCCAATTCCACAACCCACAAACGAGCCGCAACTCGAAGCCGATTATGAGTCTTTGGTTGCCGCAACCAGGAGGAAACTGCATTCAGCGCGCAGTTACATCCTTAAGGCCATGCGACCATGAGTGTGCTTGCGTATTTTCTGCTGGCGGCAGTGATAATTGTGAGCGTTTGCTTACTCCTTTCGAGGCGTGGTGGGCGAAGAGATTTCGACTGGGAAGGCATTGGAACCGGGCAAGAAACTTCCCTTCCTGGTGGATGGGATTCCCTCGCTTCCGAACTGAGCGCCAGGATTTTCGATCCGGAAGACTTGAATTTTGTTGCGAGTGAAGCGTCCCGGCAACTTACGCGACAGTTTCGACGAGAGCGTACCATGCTCGCGCTTGACTGGCTGCGAGCAGTTCGCGGCCAAGTCAATCATTTGATTCGGGCTCACCTCAGAGCCGCACGGGGAAACGCTGAGCTCAAGCCGGCGGAAGAAATAAAGCTGGGATTCGAGTTTCTTGTTTTTCAACTAACAAGCGGAATCCTCTACTTAGTGATCTGGGCGTTCGGCCCTCCGCGTGCCGCAAAGCTTGTCGGATATTCACTGGAATTGGCCGGGCAAATGCGAAAGGTGACCGAAGATATCCTCCCAGCCGGTCGTCCGGTAGTCGCGGACTTAATGGACAGCAAACAGGAGCCGAAGAGCTAAATCGAAATTCGATAGCGTACGTATGCACGGTGAACTCAAACACGAAGATGTCGAGGCGGCTCGCAGGGATCTTGCGGATCGGACCTTGGCGAAGATTCGTGGAGATTTCGCCCGCCTGATATATCTGGCTTCTATGCGCGACTACAATACGGGCGAGTACCACCACGAAGGGCTCGCTTGCCGGTTCAGCGAGAGCGTTGCTGGAAGGGCTATTGGGAGTTGCCATCATGACGCGTTTAGGCGGTTGGTTCTCTACTCGGTAAAACAACTTGTCGAGGAACTTGAACTTTACGCTGATTCCAACTGCACTACAGCCTCCGAGCTTGTTCGAGTTTGGGAGAAGCTGCAGCCTTACAGAATCGCAGTCCCCTTGGAATGCGGTCCGGTCGTGGCTCGTTTTTTTGCCTCAAATATCAGGGCCGCTTTGGCAATCTTGCAGTCTCGGCAGTTGCGGGCTCGTCGGGAGGAACTATCCGCATTGCCAAGCCCGTGACACGCCCCACGATTTCAGCTTCGCTTTCGTATTTGAATTGGCGAATCGCGCACCCTGATGATGGATGAGGAACCAGCATGAGCTGACTTCCTTGGAGTTCGCACCAAGAACACACATAACCGTCACGCAATTCCACGAAATAGATCGGCCGCTCATACTCCGTCTGCCATTTGAGCGGTAGTATCTTTTTAACGTTCGGGTCAATTTGCACAAAAGAGCCGGGGCGCAAAAGAGGGTACAAGGTCCTGTCTTCCAGCCCGATGTACCCGTACATGCTATGCCGGACATCCAGATGTTGGATGACTGCTATCGGCACTTCGCCCCAGATTTCCACCATACGGGACAAGAGGTTTGTCTTATCCCTGTTGAATCCCCGGTCAAAGCGGACCGGGAAAGTAACCGTCCCGGTCTGGTCAAAAACTTCGACAGGCGTCAAGTGGGTCTGCGGAAGCGGCATCTCAATCTGTAGCTTGTTGATCTTCTGAACGTCCACACCATAGAGCTGAAGAAGATCGCCGAATTTGACATGGTAGATGACGCTCAAGCTATAGAGCTTGTAAATGCTCGGGATGGACTCCGAGTTCTCAATCTCTGTAAGCCACGCGTTAGAGATGTGGAACTCCTGATTCCCCTCGGAATCTATAATTTTCTGGCTCAGATCTGTGACATCGCGTGTGGTCATTCCGAGCCGCAAGCGAAGTTCCTTTAGCTGTTCACCCGCGCGCAAGATTGATTTGGTTTCCGACATGTCGTTTGAAACGGGACAAAAGTACCGCAAGCTTTTCCACGTCAGTAATTTGTATGAATTTGGAGTGCTGATATCGAATGCAAGCCGACCCAGCACACCGGTCAAGACTACGTGATTCTGCGCAGATTGCAAACCTTCCGCCCGAATAATTGATGGCTTCCCACAGCGAGTTATGAACTATCTACTTACAATTGTTGAAGTTGTGTTGTGAAGCCAAGTCGTGGAGGTAAGGGTACCTGTGTACCGCCCGATTTTCCGCTTCGTACCATATCAAACAGCGGAGTGAACACCCATAATGTGAGGTGAAGGAGACACACGTGGACCTAATGGCACCGCCGGATAGACGGAAGTTCCAAGTGCGTTGCGATGCAGGGAGTTCAGGTCGATTTGAGGTCGGCACGGACACCTTATCGGTGCGTGTCGGGCAACGAATGCGAGCGGGAAAACAGGAGGAGATGTGGGATTCCGTTCAAATCCTGTGCAAAGAGCAGTCGGATGGGTCCCTCACCGTTGAGGTGATTGTTTGTCACCCAGACTGGGAAGAAGCAAAGACAATTGCGGCAATTCATTCGCGCCCTCAGGATGAGGGCACAGCAACGCCGAGTTTAAAGTGTGATCTCCAAATGTCAGGACCTGATGAATTACAGCGGGCGAGCGGCGCATAACATTTGCCTTTCCGGTGAGCTCAACCGGGAGGTCGACAGAAGCTAGTTGGTTAGCCTATTCCCCCCACCCCAGATTTTTGGGGCTTCGCCAGGTAGCGGTTCTGCGGGTTCATCTTGCCCTTCTTTCGCCGCTCTGAGTGGCGGTAGCAACACGATTTCCCGATTCACCGTTCTGCCTTTCCCCCTTAGGTTCTGCGCGAGCGGTTCCCAGCATTGGGCGCAGATATCGTATTCCTTGCCCTCAATTTCCTTCTGCAGACAATCTTTCACCTCGCCGCATAGATCACAAACAATTATATGATTCCCCTCTGGCACTAATTAGAATAGCGCAAGAGCAAGACTGTTTCACGATCGACACGTCTCGTGTCAACGTAACAATCGCTTCAGCACGTTTTCCAGCAAAATTCGGTCTTTCAACCGTAATTTCTTGAACTCGACACCCATCCCCTCGCCGGCAACAATATTTCGCACGATGGCCTCTGCCTGCACGTTCCCACCGGGCACTTCAAACGAAAGTCTCAGCTTCGTGCCCACTGGAGGTGGATCGGAAACGGAAATGAACAGTCCTCCCATGCCTAGCGTCCTGACCCGCGAAAAGAGTTGCAGGTCGCCACCATGCCAAGCCACCCGCATGCCCTTCGGCAACGAGATGCGCGGGTATTGGCGCTTCTTACAAAGAACCTCCTCGGCCATGCGGTGCTCACCTCCGGATGTGACGGAAGCTTCAGCGCGATTTGCGAAGATTTTCGATCCAGACCAACAGTGTTGCATTGGAGTCCGGAGCAACGTCCAGAAATTCGAGGCCTATTCCCACTTCCGGTTTCACGACACGGACGACTGCAAGTATCTTCACTTCCTGGCCTTCCTGCTTGAGCGTTGCGCGGACTCGGGCGCCGACGTCCAAGGTGCGACGAGCACACACAAAACATCCTCCCAGAGAAAGATCGGAAGTCACCCCACTCACGCGACTCCCGGATTTCAATTCCAGCATCTCCGTGTCGGCTGCGAAAGGATGGCGGATCGAATACCGCCGGTTACGCACACTGGATTCTTTGGTGCGTTTGTCCTCGTCAGATTCCATGCAGCTATCTCCTCAATTTAGCAAACTCTTGCTTACGTCACGGAGTAATCTTCCAACAGAATGAGTCTCTCAAGTCCTTTAGTCTGATGGAGATTTCTTTGTGGGAGAAGATCTTTGCTCCGTGCGAACTGTGAATGGGCCAACATCTTTTTGGCTTCTCCCAGAAGGCGCCGCATGCAGAGGCATTTGTCAGCGGACGAGCAGCCGGCCCAGCAGCACACGGACAAATTCAAAACAGAAGAAATGAGATCAGGTTTTCGTTTCGAGAAAAGATGGACCTAGACAGCTAACGCAAACACGCGTGGCGGCGTGCTGCTTACAATTTCCTGCGATCCCTGGGAAAAAACAAAGTATTCGCCCGGTGAGCGGGCCGCCAATTCCCTTACGCGAAGGCTCGCCGTTTCGAGGTCCTGCACCTCTTCCATCCAAACCGGCGTGCCGAGAAGGTCTTTCCTGAATATGTCATATGGAGTAGCTTTCATCAAAGCTCCCTCTAGGTGACCAAGTTTAGCGATGGGGGACCGCTCCGCTATTTGGCGTTAAGCGTGCATTCTTGTAGCCAGCGACCCAAGTTTTGCTTAATTGCCTGATATTTCAATGACTTACGAGGATTCGTTATTCGACCCTAGGCGCAAACGTTAGAGGTAAACTCCGCAAATTTTCGTGGCCGAACCGGCATTTTTTACATACCACCACCATGGTCTCCCTCACCATGATGTTCTCGGCAAACGCCCCGTCCTTGACTCTACGGACAGGGAAAATCTCTTTTTTCCCGGGTCGAGAACGTGATGGTTCACGGCTGTATTGATGCAAAGGCGACGACGCCAAATATAGAACGAGAATTGGCGGGCCAGGGTGCTAGTTTGGGCGTATGGGTAGTTTCCCTCCGTCAAACAGTGATCAGAACGCTCAACGCCGCAGTCAGCGTGTCTATATGTTAAGTGGAATAGGTCGGGGCCGCAGTTCGCCCCGCTGCCGTTCGCGCCATTAGAGCATAGCTGTGTTTCGATGGCCACTCCTGGAACGGAGGCCTGTGACGCCGTAGGCGGCGCGCTTAGGCCGTAGTGGAGGGAGTGGCCATCGCGGGCTATTAGGCGAGCGGGTAGCCTTTGGCATTCTGCCGGCTGCGCTCTTTGCATTACTTCCGAGTTGCTAAAAATAACCGGTCCAAACTGCTTGCACAGTGTAAGTGCAATTAAATCCAACAGTTTGGCCAGTTAAGCCCGTCATCCGCCCGCAATCAGCGGCAGGCTCCTAATGGAGCTTTCCAACGTCCCAAAGCGGGACTTCGGGGCGCGATCCCCCAACATTGGAACGTCGCAGGAAAACTCCGCTGATGAGGACTTCCCCGTTTCATCGCTGGGGGATTCATTGAGCTGCGCTTCGCAATCGCGCGAGTTCGGAAAGGAGATGACGGGCCACCGCCGCTATAGGCTCTGGGCAGGCTTGGGCTTATATGTGTTGCCCGAAGCCTTTGGTGCGTGGGCGTTCCGGTACTCGTCCAGATCGATCTCGCTGATACGGTAATGTGTTTGCGGGGGACAGTTTGAATACGTGGCCAGCTCACGGTGGAGCCTCAGAGAGCAGATCTCGGGAGCGTCTTGGTAACGTACGCGTCGGGAATTAAATGCCTCGTTCACAATTGTCAGCGTAAATTCGCGGATCTCGCTCGAAGCTTGCCTCACATGGAAATTGTATTCGCGGACGAGTGCTTTGACTTCGAAACCGACGAACAGGACGATAACGGTATCGCTCATAAGAGCCTCTTCGTTCTAGCATGTGAGACTTTCCCTGGCTTCCCTCTTTGCTTCTTGGTCGTATTGCCTCTGCTCCCTGCCCAACGCTGGATTGCCCTTTTCCTGCCGTTAAGTTGCATCTGTTTCTCGATGCCAGCCGCCTCCAGATATTTATGCATCGGGGCGACTGACCCTTCGGGCTGGGACTGGCCCAGTGTTTTTTTCCGCGCGCTCTGGGCCGTGAGCGGGCGAAAATGAAGCGGGTCCCTGAGGTTCTGCAATTCCCGGTAATAATAAAGCGGCGTGGGGCGCTTCCCGTTGAACCTCAGTCTCTTTAGAAACTCGATTTCTTCCCCGGTCGCATCACCACTCACAGACTGGTGCCGAAGGAATTCTTTGAGCCCCGGCTCTTCCTCCGTTTGAGCAGATTCCCTTTCGACAAACTCAAATTTCTTTGCGTAACCCGGAATTAGTCTCCGATTCAAAACGACTTCCATCCCAAAGGTTGCGAGATCGATATCCCAAGATTCGATCAGCGGATCCAGGAAGGAAACGCAGTTCTCCACTGACACGCTGAAGGCATCCGCGTCCAGGAACTCGAGGATGCTGACTCGCAACGCTTCATAACTTCGGCCGCTGAGCCGCGCCACCGAGTGGAGCCATGTTTCGCTTTCCAATTCGTTTCTTGCGACTCTCTTGACCACGTCCAGGAGCTTTTGTGTGACGAGGCGCTCAAGTTCGCCGAAGGGCTGCTTCTCAAATATCACCCGCACTTGTTTTTCTTTGCCGGGTGCGCACTTGCGAAGAATCAACTCTCGACCCTCTCTAAATAAGGGCTTGGGTGGATCGTCTAGATTCCGCTTCAACACCTCTCTACGCTGATGGTCCGCCAGCTTCGCAAGCTTGCCGCCCGGGAGCTTCAAGAATTTCCCCATCTTGGCGTAAATGTCCGTCCGCCCCGGTTCCGGGGGTAATTTTTTTCGAGTCAGCAGCTGCGAAATGTAGGACTCCGTGACCTCGGCAGCGGCCGCCAGGTCTCTTTGCTCCAGCCCCAATTCTTCCAGCCGCTGTTTGATCACCAGGCAGACATCCACGGCGTCCCTCGCTCAATTAACTGGCACTGATTAACTCCGAAAATACTCTCAGATTGTACTTGACAGGTCAAGTTAATTAACCTAAATTAGTTAAGGTACTGAGGGAGTCTTCAGATCAGCTGAACCACCAGAGGTTATCTGAATCCCCCCTTGGCCAGCCAACCAAGGAGGTTGACATGTTTGCACGCAAAGTATCGATGCACCTGAAAAGCGACGGTGCCCTGGCATTCAAGCAGAAGATTGAAAGTGAAATTATTCCCGTGCTACGCAAGCAGAAGGGATTTGTCGACGAAATCACCCTCCTATACCCAAGCGGAAAGGAAGTTCATGCCTTCAGTCTGTGGGAGACTGCGGAACACGCGGAGGCTTACAACCGTGAAACGTATCCGGAAGTGACGAAGATTCTGGCGTCCGTGGTCGAAGGTACGCCGCGGGTGCAAACGTACGAAGTCCTCAATTCAACGATTCAAAGGACTGTCGCTGCAGTAGCGGCCTGAAGCCAGCAGGTCCTTTCGTTTGGAGGGGGCGGGCTAAGTCCGCCCCCTCAAGTTGTCCGGCAGAGGGGAAACGCAGGAGCACGCGAGATTTCCAATGCTTAAGATGATCAGGGAACGGGCTGCAGATGCGCTGTTACGGCCAGAGCTCCTATGCGGGGAAGCAAACTTCCGCACCTTAGCTGAAGCTATTGCGTGTGCGGTATTCATTAGTCACGGCGAGCGGCTGCACTATGTGAATCATGCCGCCGAGACTATCACCGGATATGCACGAGAAGAGCTTTTGTCCATGACCTTCTGGGATTTAGTCCATCCTGATTGTCGAGAACTGGTCTCAAACCGAGGGGGCGTGCGACAAGGGGACGCCGAGCAGCATGCGGTCAAGATTCTCACAAAGAACGGCGACGAGCGGTGGCTCGATATCAGTACAACGATGATCGAATTTGATGGAATGCTGGCCAGTGTGGTTTCCGCATTCGACGTCACGGAACGCAAACACGCAGAAGAGAACGTACAACTTCTTGCCGTGACTGACCCGCTTACCGGTTTAGGTAACTACCGTCGGCTCACTGAAGCGCTCGACGCAGAGGTCAAACGCACCGGGCGCACCGAACGACCGTTTGCCATTTTACTGCTCGACCTGGATCAGTTGAAAAAGATCAACGACCGCTACGGCCACTTGATCGGCAGCCAGGCGCTGTGCCGCCTCGCCGATGTACTCCGCGTCTTTTGTCGAGCAATCGATACGGCCGCGCGATACGGTGGCGATGAGTTTGCCGTCATCCTGCCCGAGACAACGGCGGCGGCGGCAAGGCTTGTTGCATCGCGCATCCGTAGCCGGCTAGCCATGGATAGTCTCCAGCCACCGCTTTCCGTGAGCATCGGCGTGGCTGTATATCCCCAGGATGGTGAAACGATTGAGGCCTTGCTTCGTACCGCAGATCGCGAGTTGTACGGGATGAAGCCGGTGTGAGGAAGAACCCACTCCGTTAGTTTATATCTTTGTGAGTTCACCGGGCAGGCTGGTTCACAAGAACGCTTTTCCGGAAACAGAGATGAAGTAAACAACCTGCGGAAGGTAATTCATAGATTCGTTCAAGGAGAAATGTATGTACTTTCTGTCGTGGATCATCGTTGGGTTGGTTGCCGGCTGGTTAGCGGGAAAGATTCTCAAGGGTAATGGATACGGTCCGTTGATGGACATGGTGATAGGCATTGGCGGAGCTGTGGCGGGCGGATTCCTCATGCGCTCGGCAGGCTTTTCTGGCTATCGAGGAACGATTTACACAACGCTAGTCGCAATAATTGGAGCCGTACTTCTGACGCTGCTCGTAGGTTTCGTGAACGGCAGAAGGCTTTACGCGCAGCAACTCTAAACGTCACGTGGCTAACACTAAAATGCCAGACACTAATAGAGCAGGGACGACTTTGATTAGAGAAGGCACGCCTTTGCCGACGAATCTGTCGATCGAAAGTGAAGCGTTCTTGACTGGCTGGAGAATCATCAAGAATCTCGATCGCTCTACGCTGGCCCGAAACATCGAGGGTGCGAATTGGAACTTCTTCTACCTGGCCGGCGAGATCAGAGCTACCGTCCTGGGTCGTGACCGTTCAGGAACCCTGCGCAGGGCAGTCAGACGTGTGCTGGCGAAGCAGAAGGGGCAGAAGTTTAACTCCTTGGAGATTACGAACGTCGTTTCGAAATGGTTCCTCGGGATTCCTTTCATAAATATTACCGCCCATTTGAGGCATATCCAACAAGGTATTGGCCTGGTCCCTGCAAAGGATTCTGCCCTGAGAATGCCTGTTGGCGCCCCAAACAAAGAAATGCCCACAAAGCGATATACGGCCCTGATTCCAAGTTCTTAGCAATTCGTAGGAGATACGGAAATGAAAACGATACGCAGTTCGATTCTTTTTTTTGTTGTCTTGCTTCTTTCGGCGCCACTGCTTCGTGCGCAGGATCTTTCCAAGTATCGGCACTTTACACTTGGAATGAGCTTGACCAGACTGCTGGAGCGTACCGGCCAAAAGATGGCCGATGTGAAGTTGATTCATGGCCGTCCAACGCTGGTTCAGGAAGTAAATTGGTGGCCGCCAAGCCTTCCCGGGGCTTCGTTCCAATCGGATACCGTTGAACAGATTCTTTTCTCTTTCTACAACGGCGAGCTCTACAAGATGTCTGTGACTTACGATCGAAACTCCACGGAAGGGCTCACCGCGGAGGACATGGTGAAGTCCATCTCAGCGAAATACGGCCCGGCGACAAATGTTGCGCTAGAGATCGATTCCGCCAAGAACGACCGGTATGACGATAGGCAAAAGCCTGTCGCATCTTGGGAGGATGCACAATACTCCTTCAATCTTGCCCGTTCTTCCTCCACTGATCATCTTGGGCTCATCATTTACTCCAAGCGAGTCAATGCTGAAGCTGAGCTTGCCGCTGCGGAGGCTGTGAAATTAGAGGAGCAAGAGGGCCCGAATCGCGAAGCCGCACGCCAGAAAAAACAAACGGATGACCTGGAAGTGGCCCGGCAGAAGAATCGGAAGATTTTTCGGCCGTAGTGTTGGCCTAGGGCCGCAAAAAAGTTGATTGTTCGAGTTTTGGAATGGATTGAATAGAGGCCAAAGAAATGACTGTGAATATCACTCCCCTGCATGACCGCGTCCTCGTACGGAGGCTGGAAGAGAAAGAAACCGCGAAGGGCGGGATCATCATTCCCGATACGGCGAAAGAGAAACCTCATGAGGGCGAAGTAATAGCCATCGGAGCCGGCAAGATTGAAAAGGGCCATCGCATCCCGCTCGATGTGAAGGTGGGTGACCGGATCTTGTTCGGAAAATACACCGGCAACGACATCAACATAGACGACCAGGAGTATTTGATCCTTCGCGAGGAGGAAATCCTGGTGAAAGTCAGCGGAATCGCCAAAGCGGCATCCGGCAAGAAGTAGGTTTCACCCGTACCGAAGATTTCGGACGGGCAGAAGTGTTCAATCACCCGGGAGGGTGACGTCTAATGGCAAAACAAATTGTAACCGGTGAGAATTCACGTCAGGCGATTTTGCGCGGCGTCAACATTCTGGCTGACGCGGTGAAGATCACGCTCGGCCCGAAGGGGCGCAATGCGGTGATCGAGAAGAAGTTCGGGGCACCTATCATCACAAAAGACGGCGTGACCGTGGCAAAGGAGATCGAGTTGCAGGACCCGCTCGAGAACATGGGTGCTCAAATGGTGCGCGAGGTTGCGTCCAAGACGTCGGATGTGGCTGGCGATGGCACCACCACCGCGACCGTGCTGGCACAAGCAATCTTCCGTGAAGGCGTACGAACCGTGGCCGCGGGTGCGAGCCCGATGGCGCTCAAACGCGGCATCGACAAGGCCGTTGAAGTCGCTGTGGGAGAGATCAAGAGGCTCTCGCGCGAGGTGAAGGGTGACATGATCGCGCAGGTCGGCACAATCAGCGCCAACACCGACAAGCAGGTTGGCGGCATCATCGCCGAAGCGATGAAGAAGGTCGGCAAGAATGGCGTCATCACCGTCGAGGAATCCAAGACGATGGAGACTGCGCTTGAAGTCGTCGAAGGCATGCAATTTGACCGTGGATACCTGTCGCCCTACTTTGTGACCGACCCGGAGCGCATGGAATGCGTGCTCGAGGACGTGCTCATCCTGATCCACGAGAAGAAGATCAGCTCGATGAAGGATTTGCTGCCCTTGCTCGAGCAGACGGCCAAAATGAGCAAGCCGCTGCTGATTATCGCTGAGGATGTTGAGGGCGAAGCCCTGGCGACCCTGGTGGTGAATAAGCTGCGCGGTACACTGCAGTGCGCGGCGGTAAAAGCCCCAGGCTTTGGTGACCGCCGCAAGGCCATGCTTGAGGACATAGCCATTCTTACCGGTGGGAAGGCAATTACGGAAGACTTGGGCATGAAGATCGAGAACGTCGAGATCAAGGAGCTGGGCAGGGCTAAGAAAGTGACTATCGACAAGGACAACACTACGATCGTCGCGGGCGGCGGCAAGGCCAGCGAGATCGAAGGCCGCATCAAGCAGCTCCGCGTTCAGGTCGAAGACACAACGTCCGATTACGACAAAGAAAAGCTTCAGGAACGCCTGGCCAAGCTTGTCGGCGGGGTCGCGGTCATCAAGGTGGGCGCGGCAACCGAAACAGAGCTGAAGGAGAAAAAGGCTCGCGTCGAGGATGCCATGCACGCTACTCGAGCCGCAGTTGAGGAAGGCATAGTCTCCGGCGGCGGTACTGCCCTTCTGCGCTGCTTGCCGGCCTTGGAGAAGCTCAAGCTGCACGACGATGAAGCCACTGGGGCGAACATCGTAAAGCGAGCGCTCGAAGAACCCTTGCGCCAGATCGCCCTAAACGCCGGGCACGAAGGCGCGCTGATTGTTGGACGCGTGCGCGAATCGAAGGATGAAAACTTCGGCTTCAACGCAGAGACTGGTGAGTTCGGCGACCTGGTCAAGGCTGGTGTGATCGATCCAGCGAAGGTCACTCGACTCGCACTCCAGAACGCTGCGTCTATCGTTTCACTGATGCTCACAACCGAAGTCCTGATCGCCGACGCTAAGGGGGAGGAAAAGATGGCCGCAGCAGCTGCTGGCCACGGCGGCAGTTACTGATCCCAGTAGTTCCCTTGGCCTCGGCCGTTGGGCCGTTTGCGGCACTTGGGCTGTGGGTTCAGATGCTGCTAAACAAGAAATCTAATCGCAGGTTAAGCCATATGCGTTTTTTCGTGGAAACAGCTCGGTCGTGAAGCGCAACCGAGGAATCGGCGGCTTCACCGGGTTGTCATATTGCGAGAGAACCGCGTATCGCCTTCTCGCCTTTCTGGAGTTGATCGGCGTGGCAAGGAGATAACAAAGGAAATGCCGTTGCCAAAGACAATGTCCCTAGTAGAGACCGTGGCCCGTATTGATCTTAGCCCCCTCACGATTGAGGAGGAGACACCAGCACTCACGCCAATGCAACCGCGACCGGCGCTTCCAAGTCGAGTCGCCATCGTCGGGAATTATCTTCCGCGGAAGTGCGGGATTGCGACATTCACGACAGACCTATGCGATGCGATCCACGCTGAATATGGCGCGACGGAGCTTCTGGCGTTACCAGTCAACGATACCGGAGAAGGCTACAGTTACCCTGCACGAGTGCGATTCGAGCTTTCCGAAGATAACCTGGCGTCATACCGGCAGGCTGCGGACTTCCTGAATTTCAGCAACATCGATTTGGTTTGTCTGCAGCATGAGTATGGAATCTTCGGCGGTCCGGCCGGCGCCCACATTTTAGAACTTCTACGCCGCCTTCAGATGCCCGTGGTCACGACGTTGCACACGGTCCTTCGCGAGCCCAACATCGATCAACGCACGGTGATGGCGGAAATTGCGACTTTGTCGGATCGTCTCATTGTCATGAGCCAGCAATCCGCCGACATCCTGAAAGAAGTGTTTCACGTCTCTCCTGACAAAATCGATCTCATCCCCCACGGGATTCCCGATCTGCCGTTTACCGATTCCAGTTTCTTCAAGGATGCCTTCGGAACCGAAGGAAAAGATGTGTTGCTCACGTTCGGCCTGCTTTCTCCAAACAAGGGCATCGAAAACGTAATCCAAGCGTTGCCGAGCATTCTGTCGCGGCACAGCAATGTTGTTTACATGATTTCCGGCGTGACGCACCCGCATATTCTCCGACGAGAAGGCGACAAATACCGGCTGTACTTGCAGAACCTAGCGAAGGAACTCGGGGTCCAGGACAGCGTGATTTTTCGTAACCGGTTCGTCAGTCCTAGAGAGCTAGTGGAACTGATCGGCGGAGCAGATATTTACATCACGCCTTACAAGCACAAAGGACAAGTCGTTTCGGGAACACTTGCCTATGCCTTGAGCGCGGGAAAAGCGATCATCTCCACTCCGTATCTGCACGCGATCGAGCTGTTGGACGACCAACGCGGCGTGCTTGTTCCCTTCGACGATCCACAGGCGATTGCCGAAAAAACGATCGAGCTATTGGACAATGGCACTGCGCGCCACGCCATGAGGAAACGTGCGTACCTCTATTCGAGGAACATGGTTTGGGATCGCGTGGCTCAACAATACATGGGGAGCTTTGAACGCGTGTACAACGAGCGCTTGCGGAATCCACGCGCCACATTTTCGGCGCAAAACACGGAAAAGGTTCTCGACCGTCTTCCGGCCGTAAAGCTGGATCATCTGCAGCGGATGACTGACCAAACTGGAATTGCAGAGCACGCAGTATTCACGGTGCCAAACTATCCGGAAGGATATTCGACGGATGACAATGCGCGCGCGCTCATCGTCGCGATTCTGCTGGAAGAATTGGGAAGCCGTATTCCAGCCGGTTCGTCGGACCTCGCCGCTCGTTATTTGGCTTTTTTATGGCTGGCATTTGACCCGACGACCAAGAGATTTAGGAACTGCCTCAGCTATGAACGCCAATGGCAGGAACCGGAAGGCTCGGAAGACAGCCATGGCCGCGCCCTATGGGGATTGGGAACCGTTCTCGGCCGATCCAAGGATGCTGGGTTGCGTGGAGCTGCGGGTCGTCTCTTCGAGCTGGCGATTCCCGCCGCCGTTGAGTTTAAAAGTCCGCGCGCGTGCGCTTTCGCCTTGCTGGGGCTTCATGAATATCTCGATTCCTTCCCTGGGGATCGCGCAGCTCTTGGCGCGGCGGATGAACTTGCGAATCGCCTTCTAAATTCCTATCGCGCGGTACATTCGACGGCCTGGAATTGGTTTGAATACGGCCTTGCTTACTCCAATGCCCGCCTGCCACAGGCTTTGATTCGCGCGGGAATGCGCGGCGGCAACGACGAGATGATTTCAGCCGGACTTAGAGCGCTGGATTGGCTGGGGACGATTCAGCGTTGCGAAATAAAGGGTCATTTTGTGCCTATCGGGTCACATGGCTTCTATTCGCGGAAAACGGAAAAAGCGCGCTTCGATCAACAACCGGTCGAAGCATGTGCCGTCGTATCGGCTTGCTTGCAGGCGTATCGCGCTACCGGAAAAAGCCGTTGGAGGAAAGAGGCCTGGTCCGCTTTCAATTGGTTCCTAGGAGATAACGACTTGCAGATCGCCCTCTACGATCACACGACCGGCGGATGTCGAGACGGTTTGCATCCGGATCGAGCCAATGAAAACCAGGGTGCGGAATCGACGCTATCTTTTTTGATGGCACTTCTGGAAATGTGCAAACTGGAAGAAACCGACCGTACGGAGAACAACTCACGATGAGCATTCTTGCGGAAAAAAGTCTCGACAGACCGCTCATAAATAAATACGAGACGCTATTTCATCGGCATCCCAGCAATCCGATCCTTACCGGAAGGGATTGGCCGTATTCCATGAATAGCGTTTTTAATGCGGGCGCCACGTTAATGCCCGACGGCTCCACTCTTCTCCTTTGTCGCGTGGAAGATCGCCGCGGGCTCTCTCATTTGTGCGTGGCGCGTTCGGCAAACGGCGTGGATGGGTGGCAGATCGATCGCGAACCGACATTCACTCCAGACGTCGAGCGGTTCCCTGAGGAGTTATGGGGCGTCGAAGATCCGCGCATCACGTATATGCCGGAACTCCAGCAATATGCCGTCGCTTACACTTCGTATTCGCGTGGCGGTCCCGGAGTGTCTCTGGCACTCACGAAAGATTTTCGCGTATTCGACAAACTTGGCGTCGTCATGTCGCCGGACGACAAAGACGCAGCCCTTTTGCCCAGAAGGATTAACGGCTCTTGGGCTTTGATCCATCGCCCCATGACGCCGCTCGGCGCTCACATCTGGATTTCCTACTCGCCCGATTTGCGGCATTGGGGCAATCACAAGCTCATGCTGGAAGCCCGCCGGGGGGCTTGGTGGGATGCCAACAAAATTGGAATGTCACCGCCACCGATTGAAACGTCGCGTGGCTGGTTGATGATTTACCACGGCGTTCGACGCACACCGTCGAGTTCCATCTACCGGCTGGGGCTAGCTCTCTTCGACCTTGAGCAGCCAGAAAAATGCCTGATTCGGGGGGATTCTTGGATGTTTGCGCCTGAAGCGGAATATGAACGTCATGGCGACGTGCAAGACGTCGTGTTTCCTTGCGGCTATACGCTGGCATCGGATGGCGACACCATCAATCTCTACTACGGCGCCGCCGATTCGAGCATTGCGTTGGCGCACGGCAGCATTCGCAATCTCTTGACCTGGCTGGACGCGAATGGCCATTCGGAACAATCTCACGATCGACGGCTACGCAAGTAACCGCCTGGTTCTGCTGCCGGCACGTTCCTTGCCATGAACTCGCGAATTGACGCCATAGAGAGAATCATGAGGTCGATTAATTGCCCATACTGTCAGAGTCAAAGAATCCATCGATCCAAGCCTAAAGGTGTCCTTGAATCAGGTCTTCTGGCCATGATTTTCGTGCGACCGTTTCGCTGCGAGAAATGCGATTCCAGATTTTTCCGTTGGTCCATTAGCGAAAAGCCTGGACCGGCAAGGCCGCCTGTGACGAGTTAAGCTCAGTTAGAGTCCACGGGCCGCGACAGTAATCGCCAAGAACGGTGCCCTCAGTCATTGGCAATTTCCATCGGGTTGCGGTCACGCACTCTAGCCACAGTCGCCGAGCGCATTTCCCACAGCCACCTCCACGGTGAGGTCCTCCAGATGAGGACTACGATTCGTAACCAGAACCTCGCACATCGCCCGAGGAACGTAGATTCTCGCGGTTCGGTCGCGATATCCAAAGTTCACAAGCATCACTTCGAGATCCGCGAACAGCCTTCGAACGTGTTCCCGACCGAAGATGCGATACGCAAGACCATAAAAAATGATGCTCTTGCCTCCCAACTTATGCAGTGCGTCGAAACCGCACAACAGGTAGCCGACCGCAGCAACGGACGGTTTTTCGTGACCACCTTTCCTAATGCTCTCGATCCATTCTTCCTCCGTCCAGCCCCAGTAGCTCCTTCCGCGAGCTGCAACGTCGCGCACCATTCTCGCCTTCAGCTTCGCCCAGTATTTTGGCTGCAGCTCAATGTGAGCGCAGACATCCTCGAGCGGCTTCATCAGCCGTGCGAGGTTGCATTTCTCGAGCACCTGCGAAGGAGGGATGCCTTCTACCAAGCTCGACTGATTGGCACGAATAGTTTCCGCTTCCTCTGGGTTCAGTTCGGGCCTCCGGTCGTACTCGTCGAGCTTCACCGGCCAGGTCCACGAAGGCGAGGCACATGCTTTGTCGTTCATGCCAGCACGTCGCCCATCGCTGCTACCCGCCGCGCGTGTATCTCCGCCATCCCACGGGCCAGTTTATTCGCCAGGTCGCGACCGCTCAGATGAACGTAAAGTACGGTTGTCTGGATACTGCGATGGCCCGCAAAAGTGGCTATCTCGTGGATATCCCAGTTGGCCCGGGCGAGATCAGTCAAGCAGAGATGCCGCAGGCTGTGCGGTGTAAAACGGGGCAGATTGCATCGCTCGGACACACGTGCGATTGCTTTGGACCAGGTCCAGATCGAAATCGGTTGCCCATGATTGCGACACGACTCAGAAAGAAACAACGGACCTCGTTCGCGACTTAGTGTCCGGCGAATGAGCAGGTATCTGCCGAACAGTTCACCCGTTGATGGGGAATAGGGAACGATTCTCTCTGTACGATTCTTTGTCTTCTCCGCCCGAATCCGCAGCATTCGATGCGCTGGGTCAATGTCCGTCGTTTCCAGGGAGCAGATCTCTTCACGGCGAAGTGCCGCGTCGTAGGACATTGCCAGCATCACCCGGTTGCGCAGCGGCTCTTGTTTGCAAACTTTCAGGATGGTCTGCCAGTCTTCTTCGTTTGGAATCCATGGAAGCCGGTGCTGTCTTTGAATGAAGCTGCGCCCGGCTACAGCCGGGCGCAGGGGGTTTCGCGCACAGATTCTCTCTTCCACCAAGAAGTCATGAAAGAGCCGAACCACGGTCAGATATTGTTGCAAGGTCGCGTGCGCGAGGGTTGTCCTTGCCGCTGCCCCTTTTTTTCGAACTCTTGGAACTGGAAGTTCGGCGATGCTGCGGACATAGGCTCCAATCGTCGGACGAACCACGGAATCGAACCGAATATTTTCGGATTCCAGGAATCCGAGATACGAGTCCAGGTCTCGGCCGTAGGCTTCGATGGTGTTGGCTGCCAGGCCTCGCGTGGCCTGAAACTTCAGCCATTCCCTCGCCTGCGGATTCTCTGAAACTCTCCGATATCGCTCCCAGCGGACTTCACAAATCGAGAACTCCAGGGCCATTGGTTCCTCCATTTTGGGTTCGGCCCCCTCGGGGGCCGAACCCAACGATACGTCTGGCGGGAGAACCAGCCCTATTCCACATAAATGGTAAAGGTCTCTGTGATGGTTCTAGCGGGGGAAGCCGACAACAAGCCAGTCTCGGAGGAAACACGGACAGTCACTGTAAACGCGCACGGCGCCATGATCTTGTTAGGCTTGAAGGTCTCAATCGGACAATTGCTCACTCTTCGCAATTCGACGACAGGAGAAGAGATCGCGTGTCGTGTGGTCTATGTCAGCCCTCATGAATCGGAGAAGAGACAAGTAGGCGTCGACTTTATTGAGCCCTGCCCTCGATTTTGGCGTATCTCCTTTCCTCCATCTGACTGGTCAACTCGAAGTCCCGAAGCCAAAGGCAACCCAACGAAGCAAAAGTGAGATATGATATTTTCTGCTAGCCCTTATCCGGACTCAATCCGGCCAGCCCCTAACAGGCCGCCCCGCTGGGGCATATTCTGGCAATGAGCTAGAATCAGCGACTTCCCCTCCGTGTAGCACTCTTCCTTACGGACATGAGCGAGAGTCCTAGGGGTCCCTTATCGATTTGAATCAGAATTGAGATACTCTTTTTGGCGGTGCATGCGGGACATTCGGTGCCTGCGTCATTACGCTGATTTTGTGCTTGACAGGTCATATAGCCCTATACGATTATAAAAATGTCGACTTACTCTACCGTTGAAGTCGCCGAGCTAGTGGAAGTCAGTTGGGACACTCTCAATCGCTGGATACGCGAGAAAAAGTTCCCTGTTCCTCCGGTCAAGTCGCTCGGAAGAATTAGGGTTCGTATTTGGACTGAAAACGACGTAGAGAAGGTCAGGAAATACAAGTCGGGCCATTATCGCGGCAAAGGCAGTCGCAAGAAGCGCAAGAAACGAACAAGGTGACGTAGCGGGACGCGCCGGTGTTACTAGCACCAACGCGCCCCTGACCACGGTCGCACGTATGAGGTGCCACGATGGCTGCAAGAGAAGTTATCCATTTCCACTCCAGGGCGCAACTTTCCCACCGCCCAATTGCTCGCCTGCTTTTCCCACCTGAGCCGGTGGCCGAACCACCTCCCTAGCTGAAAGCAGGACACATGTTTGCCGAGAGCCCCTTTAAGACTGCCTTGCTATTCGTGCGCGCCCAATCATTGTTTTGAGAATTCGGCAACCCATGCAAAGAAGGAAGGACTTAGGAACTATGAAGGCAGACTCGTTCGGCGAGATCTTTTTATGGAATCGCGAGATGGACCGTCTGATTCGCGTCCTGCAACGCATGGAGTCGAGCGGAATTCTTTCCAAGCACGAGATGAAACTCTACGAGGTCCAGCTCGAAGAGGCTCGCGCCGGACTCAATGCCGATTTTGCGGGGAGAATGGGCACCTCTGAACGAGACGACCACAGTCGTTTCAAGCGACAGCGAACTGCGTGGGAACGCAAGACTCCCGACAGCAACCAAAAGATTTGCCTGACTGAACACACGAGCGTCTGACCGAAACGATTCGGTTGTAGACGTCCTGTGGTTTCAGTGGACCCATAGGAAAAATCGTTTACCGACACGCTTTTGGTTGCGTGTGAATTTACTGCAGCGTAAGCAAGAGAGCGCGGATGGGGGAATGGAAAGCCCAAATCAGCCTGCGGGTCCGGCAAGCTCTGCGAGCTGAGCTGGAAGAATTTGCTGTCCGCGAGAGACGGAAGCTCGGGAATATCACAGAACTTATCCTGGAATGGGCCTTCGAGCAGCTCAAAACTGCTGGGTCCACTGAACGCTTGCTGAAATACAAGATTCGCTTGCCTGACACTGCTGTGACGGGACGGAAGCTCCACAAATGATTTATCAGCGACAGTTCTCTTTGGGGCAAAACAAAAATCTCGCCAGCGCAACCGATGCGCTTGGACGCTTAAGAGCAAATCCCGCGAACGCCGTTGCGGTAATGGCGCTCTATGAGGCGTGTGATCGAGAACTTCAAGAGGTTGCAGTTCGCTATTTCGGAAAAAACCAGCTTGGAAAGAAAGCCGTCCTTAATCTTCTTGTTGCTGTGGTTTCGCGTGCCTGGAGCTACGATCCGCAATCCATGAGTGCCTCAGAATGGGTCAGCCGGATGGCCGACGCCGAGGCGAGAAAACTGCGGGAACCTTTGGATGCAAATCGCCAGCACAGTCCTAGGCTGCCGAGAGCCGTATGAACGACGTATCGCGAGGCCGCTTGCCGAGGAACTTCGTGAGGAGAAGTCTGTGCGATTGTTTTTCGCAGGGCAATCAGAAGCTGCCCTTGGTCGGGAAACTGACCACCCCGTCCGAACGCCAGGCGAGGCGAAGAACACTAGTTTCCGTCGAGTCGGCCCACGCGCTGCTCCCCTCAATTCGCCTCCATTGCTTGCAAGTCATGGCGAGACTTAATCGGATCGAGTCCCATTCTGGAGACCACAAAGTTGCCAAATCAGAGCGGACGGGAAAGCTCAGGTATAAGCTATTCGCAATAAATGAGTTATCAATTGCCTCAAGTAGAAGGGAATTGACAGGAGCCACCCCTGGGTGTAAATGGTGAGCAGGAATAAGGTCGGGACTCAGTGACTCGACCAAGTTCTTGGAACCTCGTCCCCAGGGCCTATCTAGAAACTTGAGAGGGCAGGGGTTGACTTCTACCAGCGAAGGTCAACAAAGCGCGCCGTCAGTCGCTCGGGATGGTCGGTTTTCCGACCAGCCAAATCGGAAGTGTGTCGGGGTGCCTACTTATTCCAGCACCTCATCCAGCATACCCTCGAAAAGTTCTTCGTCACCTTACGGGCTGAGGCGTGACTCGGAGGGGGTAGCATGAGCTCCCCCGCTGCGCGTTACTTTCCAGGAGTCTTTGTAAAACGTAACGGCAACGGCGCGCATGAACAGATTTCTGCGGCCTCTTGCGACGGGTCGGAATCACACAGCGAAGATGTCGGAGTTCCAGAAGCCAACACGAGCGATGAGGCTCTTCTATTTCGACTCCAGGAAAAGGACATATCTGCGCTCGGCCTTCTCTACCGGCGTTATGCCAGAGTGGTTTATTCAGTCTGTGCCCGTATATTAAGAGACCCCATCGAAGCTGAAGACCTGGTTCACGAGGTCTTTCTCTCCTTATATAAAAGGTCCGGGGCCTTCGATGCGACGAAAGGCACTGCCCGCTCTTGGCTGCTCCAGTTGACTTACCACAAGTGCTTTGACTGGCGCGACTATCTGAGGGCCCGGCATGGATTTCGCCAGGGAAATGGGGAAAGGAAAAGCGCTGCCATCCCGTCTGATTTAATGGAAGAGCAAGGTCCTATGGAGCAGAGAATCTCCGCTGACGACATTAGAGCTTTGTTGGCGAGTCTTCCGAGAGAACAGCAGCTGACATTCCAGATGCGCGTTGCAGGTTACACCTTCAGCGAAATCGCTGAGAAGTTGGGTTGCTCCTCCGGAAACGCGAAGCACCACGCCTATCGAGGCATCCAACGTCTGAGACGGATCGTGTTCCACGTGGACAAACCGGCGTCGAGCCAAGCGGCTCAGCCGGGAACTAAACTTCAAGCGAAGAGCAGGTTCCAATGAGTCCACTGCACCTTAGTGATGACCTTTGCCTGGACTATTTGAGCAGCGAATTGTCGGTTGAGGAGACGAAATCTTTGGAGGACCACCTCAGCGAATGCCTCCAGTGCCGACAAAGCGTAGGAGAGTATCGAACAATTCTGAGAAGTGGGCTATCCCTCATACCCGACGAGGCTGGCGATGACCTGACACTTGATTCTGTGCCATGGTCTATTCAAAAGGGCGAGAAAAGGCTTTACGCCGCCATTGAAACACAGGCTGGGACTAGAGGTCCATCCGAGCACGTGAGGGACAAGACGAACCCTCCTCGATGGACTTCGGAGGCACGTCTAGCGAACTTCTTCCTTCCATCAAATCTACGCGTCCAATTGGCGTCCGCTGCCTCTTTGATTCTCGCAGCCGTTCTTGGAATGTACATTTATGGAATCGGCTTGAAACGAGGTCGAGAGCAATCTCAGGTAGTCGAGCAATCAAAGAGTGACAACGCGCCTTGGCGAGCGCACCTTGAAAGCCTTGGCCATGAAAGAGACCAACTGGAGTCAAGCTTGAGAGACCGAGAGCTTGTCATCGCTGGATTGAGAGCCCAACTCAAGGAACAGCGAAAACAGAATGAAGCACTACAGGCTACGTTCCTGGCCGCAGACCACGAGGCGCGCGAGCAGACGGAAGAGGCTTCTGCAGAGCGGAATACACTCGTTCGCAAGGTCGAAGATGAGCAAGGACTCCTTGCGGCAACACAGAAGAAGCTCGATGCGTTAGAGCAAGCAAAGGCAAGTGACGCGGTCCGGGTGACAAGTCTTGAGAACCAAATTCACTTCATGTCGCAGTTGCTAAAAGACAAAGATTCAACTATTGATGAACAGCAGCGCTTCTTGGCTTCCGACAGAGATATTCGCGACCTAATGGGCGCGCGGGATCTATACATCGCAGAGGTATCCGATGTTGGGGGGAACGGGAAGAGAAAAAAACCATACGGTAGGGTTTTTTACACGAGGGGTAAGTCCTTGATTTTCTATGCCTACGACCTTGACCAAGAACCTGGGGTAAGGAACGCAAGCACCTTTCAGGCTTGGGGTCTGCGCGGCCCGGATCGCAATACCGCTCTTAATTTGGGTGTGATGTACGTGGATAACACCACGAATAAACGCTGGGTGTTGCGATTCGATAACCCGGAGGCCCTCAAGAAGATCAACGCGGTATTTGTGACTGTCGAGCCCAGCGGCACAAGTCCGGCACCGCGGGGAAAACAGGTGCTGTTCGCCTATCTGGGTGAAGAGCCTAATCACCCTTAGTTTGCAGTGTTTCTTTGATTTTTTTCCTGCCGAACCCTCGAAGCAGCTATTTATTTCACAGGACATTGGAGTTACGCGTTGGTTCCTTTTTTCGTGTAGCTCCGTATATTGGGTGAATCCCCGCGCCAGACAAAATTTGAAAGAGAGGTAAGCGTGAAAGAGCGCATTGGTGTGCTCGTTTTCTTCTTTTTGTGTTCGTCACTTACCTCTCTAGCGCAGACGCCCACGGCCGTCGTGAATGGCCAAGTGCGCGACACTTCAGGTTCAGCAATCCCAAATGCAAGCGTCGAAGTCATTAACGATGCCACGAACGTTCACTACACGACCGAAACAAATGACGAGGGGATCTACTCCGTGCCGAATGTTCCTTCGGGCACATATCACATTCGGGTGTCCAAGCAAGGATTCAAGACGATCGTTCATCCCGACATCACGCTGAATGTTCAAGATGCCAAAGCAATCGGTTTCACCCTTCCAGTGGGTCCGATTTCTGACACGGTCACTGTGGAGGGCGGGGTACCCCTGATTAACACCGAGTCGGCAGCAGTGAGCACTGTAGTTGATCAGACTTATGTGAAGAACATGCCACTGAATGGGCGCAGCTTCCAGGATTTAATCCTGCTCACGCCGGGGGTTGTAACGCAAACGCCCCAAGCTAATAACCCAGGAGTGACCGGCCTTGGAATGACTGGTGAGTTCAGTGTGAATGGCCAGCGACCGGAATCGAACTATTACACCGTGGACGGTGTAAGCGCTAATGGAGGGGCAACTGCGGGTTTGAATATGGTGATCGGGGCAGGCCCTAGCGGTTCAGTGCCTACGGCGACGGCTTTGGGAACCACGCAGGCTCTCGTTTCCATTGATGATCTCCAGGAGTTTCGTGTGCAGAGTTCGACCTATTCCGCTGAGTATGGGCGCAATCCGGGTGGCCAATTTGCGTTCGAGACAAAATCAGGCACCAATCAATGGCATGGCACGGCATACGACTACTTGCGTAATGGGGCGATTGATGCCCAGGACTGGTTCAACGATTACTTTGGTAAGCCGGAACCTGCCCTTCGCCAGAACGATTTCGGCGGCACACTGGGCGGACCGGTAAGAATTCCTGGCCTGTACAACGGTAAAGACAAGACATTCTTCTTTGTTTCGTATGAGGGGCTGCGTCTGGTTGCGCCACAGGCAGCAACAGTAACCTTCGTGCCGGATGCTGCTCTGCGCGCGAACACGGTTGCACCTCTGAACCAGGTGCTGAATGCTTTCCCTGTGCAAAGCCTCAATGGGATAGACGACACGGCGCATGGGGTTGCTCAATTTATCGGAAGTTGGTCGAACCCGAGTTCGATCGATTCGACGAGCGTCCGGCTTGACCAAGTCGTGAACGATAAGCTGAGGCTCTTCTTCCGATTCAGCAACGTCCCTTCCAAGTCGACGATTCGGGAAACACAGCCCACCGGTGGAAATCCATCAATGAGCCAAACTACAGCCTATACCCCGCGGAGCTATACAGCGGGCGCCAGTAGCGTCTTCGCGAGCCGCCTCAGCAACGAGTTTCGCCTCAATTACAGTTCGAACGAAGTGACGGCTCGTGCTGTCATCGATTCATTCGGGGGCAGCACACCTGTCGATCTGGCGCAGCTCACAGGGTCCAGCGTTGACAGCCAGCCAGAAGTCATCCTTCAGTATGCTGGGTATCGCATTGTTATGCTTCAGCAGCGGATATCAGCGGTTCAAAGACAATGGAATCTCGTGGACACAGTGGACCTCTCTTGGGGACGTCATCACTTCAAGTTTGGGATCGATTATCGTCGGCTTACTCCGATTGCGACTCCACCTAATTCAGCCCACCTGTTTGACTACTTTAGCGTGGCTGCTGTCCAAGCGAACCGGGCCCTCACAATAGCCGTTAGTACTGTTCCTTTCTACCCGCTGTACACAAACTTCTCGGCGTTTGCGCAGGATGAATGGAGAATGTCACACAAGCTAAACCTCTCCTTGGGACTGAGGTGGGATGTAAACCCGGCGCCCGGTGTAACTCAAGGTTCGAACGCTTATACGGTTCAAGGGTCCGGCCCCAATACGTGGGCGCTGGCGCCGCAGGGCACGCCATTATGGCAGACTGCCTGGTACAACTTTGCACCGCGCCTTGGTGCCGCATATATTCTCCGCGGCACGCCGGGCCGCGAAATAGTTGTGCGGGGCGGTGGCGGTGTCTTCTTCGATACCGGTCAACAGCAGGGATCGTTCGGCTTCGATGGGCCAGGTTTCCAGGCAGTAAAGGTTCAGCCTGGAGCGTTTCCTTCGCCTGCAGCGCCTTCTCCTGTCATTGTGAACCCGCCTGTGCCGGGTTCGTACGGCGCTCAACCTATTGTATTCCCAGCGCATCTGCAGCTGCCGTATACGCTTCAGTGGAACGCCAGCATCGAGCAGGCGCTGGGCAGCTCACAGGTTCTTACGGTTTCCTATGTAGGCGCGCACGCAGGGAGATTGCTGAGAGAAGCTCAAATTTCAACGCCCAGCAACCCAAATGCAAAGACGTTTCTCTTTGTCGATAGTGGACTGATGTCGGATTACGACGCGCTGCAGATTCAGTTCCGTCGGAGACTGAGCAGGGGGCTAACGACGTTGGCTTCGTATACGTGGTCGCACTGCATGGACTACGGGTCACAAAATTATACGTTGGGATATCAACGGGGTAATTGCGATTTCGATGTTCGGCATAATTTTTCGACTGCTTTTTCTTACGACCTACCGAATCTTGGAGAGAACAGGTTTCAACGGGCCGTGTTTCACAATTGGGGTCTCGACGACCGTCTAACCGCGAGAACTGGTTTTCCGGTTACGCTAAACGGAAATCAGAACTTTGATTCTGCGACGGGACAATCGTTCAACTCCGGGCTGGATCTAGTTTCGGGCCAGTCCGTCTATTTGTATGGCTCCAATTGCACCTCTGTTCTCCAAGGGATGGGAGACCTTCTTCCGGGACAAGGATGTCCGGGAGGCCGCGCGATTAACCCCAATGCGTTCGCTCCTCCGGCTTCTGGTCTGGGAAACGCGCCTCGCAACTTTGTGAGGGGTTTTGGAGCTTGGCAGATGGATCTGGCGCTCCGGCGGGATTTTCCAATCCATGAAGGGCTGAAGCTCCAGTTCCGTGCCGAGGCATTTAATATTTTCAATCATCCGAATTTCGGAACCATTAGCGCGTTCTGTGGTGGCACTCCAGGCGTACCTGGTTGCACAAACCGGCAATTCGGCCAGGCTACAGGCACGCTTGCAAGTACGCTGGGAGTCCTGAGCCCGCTTTACCAACAAGGCGGGCCACGCTCCATGCAGTTTGCTCTGAGATTAGTTTTCTAATTCAATCTGGAAGGGCACATGAAATCGTGTCTTCCCCTGAAATGGCACGGCTTTATCCACAGAGGGAAGGCTATATCCAGACTCTGGGGCATTGAATCAGCTTTCGTCGTTGCGATGAATCCAAAAGAGAAGCTGATGTTTCCGAGAAAAAAGAAGCTCGTCTTGTTCCTTACCCTTGCTCCTGGATGCATTGGTTGCATTACGCCAGAAATCGCATTTGCGCAACAGGCTAGCGCATTACCCGTAGAGGACGTTCTTCGGGAGCGCTCTTTTGCGCAATTGTCTTCCATCGAGTTTTCTCCTGATGGCAAATGGTTGGTTTACGGTGTCGAAGGTGAAGAAGAAGCCAAGCCGAATGAAAAAGAACCGGAGCCTCGGAGAGTGGTTTCCGAGTATGTGAGGGGTGAGAACGTTTGGCTCTTGAATATCGAAACAGGCGAGGCAAGGAACCTCACGAGCGGAAAAGGCAAGAACTGGCACCCGACATGGTCTCCTGATGGAAGATTCCTTGCGTTTCTCTCGGATCGTGAGGGGGGTGGGCGGGCGCTAATGTGGATTTGGGATGCGACGAAGGATGCCTTGAACAAAGTTCCAGACATCGATGTCGACACATGGCAGCCGATGAAGTGGACGCCTGATAGTCGCAGTATCTTTGTGACTGTAAAACCGCAGCGCTTGTCTGCTGGCGCGTCTGAGAAAAGGAAAGAGTCCGACACCGAACCCGAGAAACCTGCCGGACAAAAAGAGCAAGGTCCAACTCTGCATCTGTACCAATCGAGTTTCACCGGGCCGCGCGGCAGGGAAGGTCCGCAATCCGATCCTTGGGATCTGAATCGATTCTTGCGGGACCTAGTTAAGGTTGACGTTGTTACGGGCCAGACTCGAGTATTGGTTCACAATCAGAGAATTCAAGCATATAAGATTTCATCCGATAGTTCACGCGTCGCGTATGCAGTTGAGAAACGGTTTGAGAAACCGGGATCACAGCAGTTACTTTACGACCTTGTGGTACTAGCACTTTCGACGATGAAAGAACGAGTCGTCGCGGCGGACGTCCGACTCAGCGATGGGGACTTCAGTTGGTCGCCGGACATGCAGCTGATCAGCTATCAACCGGATGGGCCCGAGGAGAAGATTCGTGACTGCTACATCGTCAACGCAGAGGGAGGACCTCCACAAAATATATCAAAATTCTTGCCTTTGCAGCAATCACGTCGTGGTTATTCATCAGTTCCACTGTGGGACAGGAGTGGCCATTATACTTATTTTCTCCATGATGGAGCATTATGGCGGGCTTCCGTCAGCGAAGGCAAAGCATGGCAGATCGCTCGCATCCCAAATCATCAGATCAATTTGTCCATTTCACAATCCCATGACTTGTTATGGACGGACGGTGGAAACTCGACCGTAATTGTAGCGCATGACGATGTCGGGAAACAGGACGCGTTCTACAGGATCAACTTGGAGAACGGGGAAAGTGTCAAGCTTGTAGAAAACGGTGAGTGTTACACTTGCACGGCCATGCAGCGCCCAATTGCGGTGGCGCGAAATGGAAAACAATTAGCGTATGCGGCAGAAGATGCCAAGCGTGATTCTGATCTCTGGCTGAATGATGCAACTTTTAAACACCCTCGGCGGCTCACACATCTCAATCCTCAGTTCGACAACTATAAGTTGGGGGCCGCCCGGCTTATTGACTGGCTCAGCGACGATGGCGAGCGGTTGCGAGGAGCTTTGCTATTACCCTCCGACTATCAGGAAGGGAAGCGCTACCCTCTCGTCGTTTGCGTTTATGGTGGGGCGCATCTCTCCGAGAGTTTCGATCTGTTCGGGCTTAATAGTAATGCAGCCGTACATCCACAATTGTTGGCCACCCGTGGCTATGCAGTGCTCCTGCCAGATTCACCAGCGCACGAAGGAACACCGATGGCTGATTTGGCAAAGACGGTGCTGCCAGGAGTGAATAAGGTCATCGAGATGGGGATAGCGGATCCAGAGCGGTTAGGAGTGATGGGACACAGCAACGGAGGCTACAGCACGCTGGCACTGATCGTCCAGACCAAGCGGTTCAAGGCTGCCGTTAGCGTGGACGGCATGGGAGATCTAGTTGCTACATACGGCGGGATGAAAAAAGACGGAGCAGCGTTCGGAACCTCGTTGGAATCCAGCCAAGACGCCATGGGTGGAACTCCCTGGCAAGTTCGAGAAAGATATATCGAGAATTCCCCGTTCTTTTATCTGGATAGAGTCCAGACGCCATTGTTGATTGTGCACGTGGCCGGTGACCCCGTAGTCCCGTCATTTCTAGGCGATCAGATTTTTGTGAGTCTTCGAAGGCTTGGGAAAGAGGTCGAGTACGCCAAATACGATGGCGAGAGTCACGCGCCGAGAGGTTTTGTAAATCAAGTGGACCACATCAATCGTATGCTCGCTTGGTTTGAAAAATATCTTCAGCCCAACTAACTATTAATAGACTGTCGGAGCGCCCGCTGTTTTGGACGCTCCGACAGAGCCTGGTTTAGCTTTCCCAGTCTGCGTAACCATTGGTAGATTCGTTTTGGAATTGGCTATCCAGTGGTTGCGTTGTGCTTCCTTTATTTGGTCCGGTACCCTGAATAGCATTGATCGCGGGCGTCAATGCAGTCAGTTCTGGATTTTCATATTTCATGGTGTTCACCTCCCTTCTTTGATGGATTTGCGTACGCAGCTTGCTAGCTAGCTGAACTTTTGGACTGAGCGGGGGCTGAGACTTCCTTCGCTCTAAGAGCAGAGGAATAGCTGTGTCTTCTTGCCGCCATTGCGTTTGTCAGGACTCCTTGAATCATGAGGTGACGTAGCCAGGCCTCAAGCTTCAATGTACGCTTCAGGCTCTCGATGGGAGCTTCCTCGTCACGCCGAGCCTTCTGCAATGCTTCTTCAAATCGATCTAGATCGATCACCCCCACGAAACTGCTGATCATGAGTTGCCCGATCTCAGTCACGCTGGGCCATTCTACCGAGATGCTTTTCGCCGTCTTTTGCGGAACAGTCTCTTTCTTTCTTCGGCTCAGGATCTCGCCCGGGACAATGCCGACAAGGGCACGTCTCATCAGAAAACGGCGCTGTCCCACGCCGACGATCTGTTCCCGAGGAATGGCGTACACGAATTCCAGAAAATCTCGGTCATAGTAGGGATAGCGCACTTCGCGGAGCAATTCTGAACTGAGGTGGCAATGCGCCACGAACCTCCGATTGGCCCCCAACTTATCAGTATGGTCTTGGAAGCTTGGCAAAGGACCGCACAGTTTCACTCTGAGTGGATAGCCCCGAAAGGCATTACGATTCCGACGAACGAAGCTGGGATGAAGCCAGTGAGGCGGGTGCATCTCTTTGAGCACGTTTACGCGAGACGAGAAGAATCCTTGTACAGCTTCCCAAAGCAAAGAGAGCCGAGATTCTCCCATCTTCGCGGCCCAGGCGTTCAGCCGATGAGCGAGTGTGAAGAATCGTGCTCTGGCCAGGAGATTCTGGAGTTCTGGCGTTGCTGTAGGCACGCCGTCGCCTGTGACTTCTCCTCCGATTCCGGAGAGCGTGACACGATATCCCCGTGACATGATGTATGCGGCATTCTGCTTAAAAAACTCGGATTGGCCATTATTTGCAATCGGAGTCGCTGTAAAGCGATCGCTTTCAAATTCGGCTCCGAAACGTTTTTGTGAGCTATCCCTTCTTAAAGAACGGCCATCGATGTGGTGACCGACGCAGCCGCGCCTTTCTTCAACTTTCGTGAAGTAGGGAAGTTCACCCCAGTTTGGGTTGGACCCGTCGTACCAAGTGACCGTGTCCAGGCGCGGGCAATCGGTGTGTGCGCCAGCGATGATGAGGTCCGCCATGCAGACGATGGAGGAAGAGTCCATGCCGCCGCTAAGTTCGGCGAGTACGGGGCGGTCCGAGCGGAGTCTGCGCTGGACGGACGTGAAGAAGGCGGAGCGGAAGTGCTCTTCGTATTCGGCGTCGGTGCGATAGCGTATTCTCTTGCCTGGATCAAAATCCCAGTACCTGTTTATGACATGCTTTTTTCTACTGCGGATCAGCACCGACGAGGATGGTGGGACGGCCTGGATGCCGACGTACGGTGTCAGATGCGCGGCGGGAAACATCGTGGCGAACCAGCCGGCAATGTACTCTTCGCAGATTTCGAAGGTTCTGCTCGCGTACAGGACCAGCGGATCGAGAATAGTGCTCCACGTAAGGTGATCCTTCTCCATCGAGTAGTAGAGATGTTTCGTGCCAATGGGATCCTTGGCGAGCAACAAAGAGCGCTCGCGCGGATTCCAGATCGAGAGCGCCCAGTCCCCAATGAGCTTGCCGAAGCACCTGTCGCCCCACCGTTCGAACGCCGCCGCAACGATTTCAATGTCCGTGGAGCTGATGGTCAAGAACTCGCGCAGCTCGCTGATGAGCTCGGCGCGATTGTCCAAACGGCCATCCCAGGTGATCACGGCGCCGGATGCGGAGATATGCGGCTGCCTTTCGAAATGCGATTCCTTGGTGGTGTTGAAGGCGCGATAGAGGATCTTTACACCGCCCATCGAATAAGACTCATTGCTGTCGGGCCCATATGGAGCGAGAGTTGCGTTGACTCTTTCGATATAGTCCGGTGCAGGCGGCTGGTTTCCCCAATTCCATCTTCCAAACTGCACACTCATGACTTGCTCTCCTACCAAACCCACAGGCGGCTAGCCTTGTATCGAAGCCTGCCAGGCCAGCTCCGCCTTCTGCGTTGTGTGCAGATTCACAATCCCCAGCTTGCGGAGATCCCGGAGCCACTCTTCGAGAAAGAGCGTCCGCATCAAGGTGATCGTGGGGACTTCTTCGCCACGGCGCCCCTTCTGCAAGGCCTCAAGAACACGTTCCGAGTCCACGATTCCGAGCGAACTGCTGACCATGTGCTGGGTCATCTCCGCCCAATGAGTCCATTCCTTCGAAATACGCACCAGAGGCGACCGGGCGACAAACGCCTTCCTCTTCTTGTTCAAGATTTCGTCCGGAACGATGCCGACGAGTGCGCGGCGCATGAGGGAACGGCGCTGGGTCGGGCGCACCAGTTGCTCACGGGGTATGGCGAACATGAACTCCAGCAAGCCACGGTCCAGATAGGGATAGCGTTTCTCGAAGGACGGTTCGAATGGCAAAGCGGTGCGCGCCAGTTGCCTTCGCAGCGCATCGAGTGTGGCAACATTTCCTTGGAAGCTCGGCAAAGGGCCGAATAGCTTCGTCCTGGATGGATAACCGGTCAGCGCCGCCCAATGGCGCTTCACGAACTTGGACTGCAGCCATGCGGGGGGCCGCATGTGTTTCGGAATACCCACGAGCGCGGGAGGGAAAAAGTTCCGTCCGGCTTCAAAGAACAGATGAAACCAGGGTTTTTTCTTCTCGAGTGCCCAAACTTTTAGTTGATGAGCCAGCGCCCCGAATTGTCCTCTTGCGAGAAGATCTTCGAGTTCCGGTGTGGGTGTCGGCACGCCACCCATAGTCTCGTCGCCGCCGATTCCCGAGAGCACGACACGATTCCCTTGCGAGACCAAGCACATCCCGAATTGGGGGGAAGGGCGCCCATCGTAGCCAAGAGTTGGCACAAAGCGGCTGTTAGGAGATTCGGGAGGTGGTTCGGGCGTGGGCTTGTCTTTCGGATCTTGCGGACAGACATTGATGTGCCAACCAGTGCGGCCACGCTTTTCCTCTACTTTAGTGAAATAGGGACGCTCGTTCCAATTGGGTTCGGAATCGTCGTACATTGAGACCGTATCGAGCCGCGGGTTTTCGGCGGCCCCACGGGCGATGATGGTATCGGCCATGCAGACGATGGAGGAGGAGTCTCTGCCGCCGCTAAGTTCGGCGAGGATAGGGCGATCAGAACGGAGTCTGCGCTGGACGGCTTTCGCGAAGACGGTGCGGAAGTGCTCCTCGTATTCGGCGTCGGTGCGGTAACGGATACTCTTGGTGGGATCGAAATCCCAATATTTGCTGACCGTGTGCTTTCCGGGGCGGAGCAACACGGACGAAGACGGCGGGACAGCATGGATACCAACGCAGGGTGTCAGATGCACGGCCGGAAACATAGAGAACCAGCCGGCGATGTACTCTTCGTTGAGTGCGAAGGTTTTGCCAGCAAACCGGACGAGTGGATCGAGGACTGTGCTCCAGGTGACCTGATTCTTGTCGAACGAATAGTAGAGATGGCGCGTACCGATGGGATCTTTGACCAGGAGCAATGACCGGTCGACAGGGCTCCAGATAGAAAGAGCCCAATCGCCGATAAGTTTGGCATAGAAATTGGGGCCCCATTTTTCGTAAGCCGCAGCAACAATAGCAACGTCTGTAGAATCGAAGGCCAGAACGTTTCTCAGTTCGCTGATAAGCTCTGCGCGGTTGTCCAAGCGGCCGTCCCAGGTGATCACCGCGCCCGACGGAGATATGTGTGGCTGCGTTTCGCGATGCGATTCTTTCGTGGTCCGGAAGGCGCGATAGAGGATCTGTACGCCACCCTTGGAATACGTCTCATTGCTATCAGGTCCATACGGAGCAAGAGTCGCACTGACCTTCTCGACGAAGTCAGGGCTAGGAGGTCGGCCTTCAAAATTCCATCTTCCAAACTGCACGCTCATGGTTCATTCCCTTCCTGCTTCTGGTTGGTTCTCAGCACCTGTCGAGCACTCCATAGAGTTCCGGCGTATACGGCTTATCGTTGACCACGAGGCCATCGACTTCAACCCAGGCGTGGGCCTTGAAGGGCATTTGCAGCGCACCGATGACCATTTGAGCAGGTACTCCGTACCGCTTCAAAAGACACGCGGCTGCCGCCGATCGCTGCAAGCAAAGCGCTTCTTTCCAATACCAGATACAAGCCATGTCTACCGCGGCACAGATTCGTTCGACAGCTTCGGGAGATGGAGCTTTCTTCCCAACGGGATATCTTCGGACCTCGTTGTACAGTGCCGCGAAATTCCCACGCGCCAAGTACAGATCAAAGTGAATCAGCTTCAAATACGCTTTAATAACAAGAAACGACATGACCGAGTCTTCCTTTAGTTCTGGAATACAGGCTCCAGGAGCCAAGAGTTCCGCAAACCGGGTGAGAGTCTCGCCGAGTCCAGACTCGATGTTGGGTACGAAGATCCAAGTGTTTCATTTTCGTCTGCAAGCTTTTCCATGGCGAAGGGATTGCCCAATTCGGCTGACTTCGTGAGCCACGCGAACTGCGTTTCGAGTGATTTAGGCAACCATCGCCAATCACCAATCGCAAGCCCGGCTTCTGCATTGCGTACAAGTCGCTGTCTTGACCGCGGTTTCGAAGCCATCGCTCGTCTTCACTTGGTGAGCTTTTCAGCCTTCCACGGAAGCTCGAAGCCGAAACAGTGTTCTTGAGGGAAGATTTCCCTTGTCTTTTCAAAAGAACGATGGAGTACAGACGAAAGTCTAACGCGGAAGCCTTAGTGTCAATTTCAGTATTCCTGGCGACTGTAGCGGCTGTGTTCGTTACTGTCATCGAACTGAACCTCCAGAGTCTCGGATATTTCTACGTATCCTCGAACTTGCGATCGGTCAGGTCACTGTGTAGAGGGCTGGGCCATTCGATATGTTTTTCATCTCGTTCGTGATGGTGCGGAAGGTCAACCATTCCGTCAATCACAAACAGTACGCAGTTGCGGCCAATGTACGCGGATCCGGCCATAAACTTGGCCGAAAGGTCAGATCTCCATATCCAGAATTGTTCGTAGTTCTGGAAGAGAAGTTTCGGCCTCGGGTTCCGCTTTGACGGGCGTGTTGTGTGGCTAAGCACACGGGTCACTTGCACTTATTACTGCAACTACCCTGTGAAAACGCTTCGAGTCAGTACGACGATGCTCTCAGCCCATTAAGTCCCGATATGCTACACGAAGTGAAGACGAAGCGTCTGGTGGGGAATGCCCTATACTTTTCTTCTGATACTTCGTCGCGCCGACACTACGGTGTCTTACGGTTCGCCGTTGACCTAAAACTGTCCACAATTGCAGTTCGGTCACCCTGGTGTGAGCTGAGCATCATCGATAAGCAGCAAATATTGCGTGAGAAGTTTAATAAAGTTCGTTACGTCGCTCGCAGCTCGTTCTTCCGGAATATTATATCGCCGAGCAAGTTGAGCAATGATCTCGGGAGTTGGTAGGCCAACTGCTAGGTTCTCCCAAATGAGGGCCGCCACGGGATTTAGTTCAAACACAGGGCGGCCAGCGACTTCTAACGTGGCCTTGCCATCTGGTTGTGACACCAGAAACGCTACTCCTGATACGTTCATGCCTACCGTCCGCGCCTTTGGACCAAACCTACGAACCAACTCTGATTCAACGATTCGTCCCAGAACTTTCTGTCGAGCCGGTGGTGCCGTTTCCGAAATCACGAGTCACGGCTTGCAGAGTGCCGCTCTGGTCGCCGGTGACGCTACATTCCTCGGTGCTCGCCACCAGTCCGTACTTGAACAGTCGCCCAAGACTCCATTGTGCATCACCGGTCGATACGTGATCGCCGTTCCCGCCCAATGTCTCGACCACTTTCGTAGCCGGGATACCAGGACGAGCAGCGATTTCGCGCAGCATCTGGTTGAATCTCTGCGGAGTTGGGGGATCGTACAAATGGCAGAGGAAATAGAATCGAGCCGGCCGTTTCAACCATTCTCGTCCCTCGGCTGTGATGAAACACTTGCAATGCGGATTTCGCTTTCCCGTGGCAAAATGACCAAAACTCTTCTCAAGAGACATGCGGAATACTGCACTCGCAAGATCCTCCTCGCACGGGGCAGTTTTTGCCGCCTGTATCGATTCTCCCCAGACTTCTTCATACCGTTTTACAATCACCGGCCAACTGTAATGCTTTTCTGCAGATTGCCTTGCTGCCCGTCCCATTTGCCTTCGAAGCGCTGGATTGTGTAAAAGGCTTTGGATCTTCTCAGATAAGACGGGGATGTCGATGGTCGTGGATTGTGCCAAAGAATCTTCTTCTACCATTGATATCCTGCAGTCGCTTACCTCGAGGGTTTCCAAGCTTGAGGGGAACAATGATGGAACTAAGAATCCGGTCTCACCGTCACTCACTATGTCGCGGTACCCGTCCCAGTCGGAGACCACAGCCGGAAGGCCATAGGATAGTGCCTCTGCAACGGTCAATCCGAAGGTTTCCTGTATATTGTCGCTGGGCGATACGAAAATATCGGCGCCGGAATACAGCATGTGTTTGTCTCTTGCGGATGGATTCGGCCATATCGTCAAGTTCTGAATACAGCCCAATTCGTTCGCCAGAGCTTTCAAACGACGCGCTTCATTCGTTTGCGTATCGTCACCTGCAATTACCAAATGGGTGTGAGCTTCTCTGCGGGATAGCAATGATAGAGCGATAAGCATGGGCCCTAAGTCGCCCTTGCTCATCTGTGAAAGACGACCAAAAAAAAGAGTTATGGTTTCCTGTGCTCCAATGTTTAGCAGTTGGCGCAAGTTGATCCGATGCTCAGGCTCCAGGAGTGGAATCGGGACGCCTAGGGGGACAAGAACTCGACGCGGCCGATATGTTATGTTCGGTAGCAACAGCCGACCGACCTCCTCGATATATACGTCGATCGTTCTCATTCCGGCCCTACTGGAACAAAAAAGGAGATCGGCTTCGCAGAGTCCCGCAAAGTAATGCTGTAAGACCGCAAAGACGACGCGTTCCGAGTTGATGGAGTGGATTAATCCACACACGGGTGCATCAGGTCGCTGGAGTTTTCGACGGATTGTTGCCAGCGTTCGTAATTGTGGATCGAAGGTCGTCAGGACGATTTGGTCAGAATTCGTAATTGGCAACTTGCTTCCAATAGGAACGGCAACTAATCTTTTGACGCTGTCCGCGGTCAAGCCGTCTTCAATCAACTCCTCCTTCTTTTGGTCTGTAAGCCCCGGTACAAAGTAAGCGTCGTACGTTCCGTATTCAAGTAAGGCGCAGAGAGCGGTCCACCCAAACACCCGCGCTCCCATAACCGTTGTCTGATCCAATTGTTCCTGATGACGTTCGGGATTTCTGGGCAAACTAGGAAGGTACAATGCTCTCATCTATTCAGTTCTCCGAGGTGTTTTGAGCGTCATCGAACTGAACCTGCAAAGTCTCGGCCATTTCTCAGCTATCCGGAACTTGCGATCGGTTAGGGTCGCTTTGTAGAGACCCAAGCGGTTCTAAGCGCGATGGTGCGGAATGCAAGCTATTGCGTCAACTACAAACAATACGCCCATCCGGCCAATGTACGCAGATCCGGCCCTCCCTTAGCGTGGCCACGGAAGATTGTGCCTAAATGTTCTCACTGGAAATGGGGTAGAACCCTTGTCCGCGAGCCGGGGCCGGAGAGTTATGGAGGAGAGCGTATAGGCCACCATTGCCGACCAGTCGATCATGCGTACCTTGCTCCTCAACAATACCGCCGTTCAGCACAACGATACGATCGACCCATTTGAGCGCGGAGATTCGGTGCGAAACAAAGACAATCGTCTTGTCAGCGAAGCGCTCGACCAGATTGGTGAAGACTCTCCGTTCGGAAGGAGCATCCAGTGCTGACGTCGATTCGTCGAGCAGTAGTACGGAGGGGTTCTGAAGCACCAAACGCGCCAGGGCTAGGCGCTGCCGCTCGCCACCGGACAGGAAATTACCTTTTGGGCCGATTGGAGTATCCCACCCTTGCGGTAGGCAGCCGATCAGTTCGCCGAGATCCGCGGTTTCGAGCGCCCCAAAGAGTTCTCTGTTCGTTGCGGAAGGCTTCCCCAGTAGAAGGTTCTCTTTCAGCGTTCGGTCGAAGAGGACAGCATCCTGCATGAGATAGCAGACGTTCGTCCGAAGACTCTCCAGGCTTACGTCTCGAACATCGATTCCATCGATGTGGATCGCTCCTTGATTCACGTCGTACAGCCTTGCAATCAGCCTTGTGATCGTACTCTTGCCACTGCCACTTACGCCGACCAACGCGACCTTCTCACCAGCCTCTAGCTTGAGTTCGAGCCCATCCACTACTGGAGTTGCTTTTCCGTAGGAGAAAGATACTCGCTGCAATTCGACGCACCCTCGAGAAGAGGAGGGGAAGTGCATTGCGCTCGGGGATTCCGAGACAGTCGGCGTTTTTTCAATGACCTCCACAATTCTCCGAATGCTCGCGCTCAGGCGGTTAAACCGAGAATAAATGTCCACAGCAGCATTCAAGGGATCAAACAATCGCGCCAGATAACTGTAGAACGCAACCAGCCCACCGACAGTCAATGCTCCAACGAACACCTCGTAACCGCCGTAACCGAGAGTCGCTATGGTCCCGAGCGCAATCACTGCCATGTAGCAGGTCCTGAACAATGTCTCTGTCAGAGTCCTGTGATTCAATGCCTTCATTCTTGCTGAGGCCCGCTCAAGGAACGCTTGGACTTGACTTCTCTCCCGACGCAAGAGCTGGATTTGGATGACGGACGCCAAATGTTCCTGCAGGAAGCTGCTCTCTCTACTTGATTGTTGTTGCGCGCTGTCAGATGCCTGCCGCAATTGGCCTTCGAAGCGCCTTCTGAAAACGAAGAAAAGAGGCATAAGCGGTAGAAGGAGAATAGTCAGCCGAAAATCAAGGAAGAACATTGTTCCGATGACGAAAAAAGCGTTGAACGTCGTTTGGAGAACGTAGGGCACAAGGCTTGATCCCAGTTCCGCCACCTGATCCACATCCTGCTCCATTCTGTACAGCTTTTCACCAATTGGCCTCGATTCGTGAAAATCCGCAGAGAGAAGATTCATGTGCTCTAAGATATCGAGCCGAATGCGGAAAACGAGATTCTGGACGGTCCGGAAGCTCACCATGCCCGCAAGCGCGGAAAAGCCTAACCGACAGACATAGATTCCTAAGAACGCCCCCGCCGCAAGCAAGAGCAGACGTATGTCTCTTTTCGGCAGGACCTTGTCGATCAGCCATTTGATAAGGAGAGGATCGAGCAGAAACATCAAGCTGCTCAGCACGATCAGAGACACACTCAGGAGGTGCGCCCGAAGGAGGGGCCGCAGCTTGCGGACAAACCATTGAAGCTGCGAGTTGGAGTCCAGAATCAAAATTCTCCTCCGACTCTTCGGACAGTCACCTTGAAGTTCATCCAAGTCGCCGAGGCCGCAATTTGGAGGTCATAGATGTCCGTTGTCCAAGCGGACTAAGTCGCTTCTCACAGCTCCCTGCGACCCTCAATCGAAACAGAGTCGGGCTCTACGCTGCACGCTTGTTCTGGCGCCAGACCGCCCTGAATTCTGTCGGGCTCAGGAGAAAGAGGCTTTTGAAGCTTCTTCCGAATTCGGCAGCTCTTTCATACCCGGCATCCGCTGCAATCGCCTTGATCGGCACAGTCGTTGTCTTCTTCAACTGTTCTGCAGCGAAGGCAAGACGGCTTTTTTTCAAGTATTCCTTGAAACCAATTCTCATCGCACGTCGGAACACCCGGCGAGCTTGACGCCCCGACAAAGCAAGACCAAGCTGTTTACATATGTTGTCAAGATTGCAATCAACCTTTCCGGGATGATTGTCGATAAAATCTGTGATCTTCATTGCGCGCCAGTCCGGATGACCAGGGACATGGGATATTTGCTGAGAGACGTGTTCAAAGAAATAACCTACACTGTCTAACACTCGAATTACAGGATGTTCATAAATCATCGGACTTCCCCCATGATTGCTAACTATTTCCGTAGCTGGGCTGACGTTTCCTTCACTGGGTGACATCGCGCCATATCGGGATGGGTGTCGATGAATTTTGTTGATTGTCTCGAGTCCTCCTCTCTACTTGAGTGCTTCCTTTTTCCTCCTGTGGGCCAGATTAGTCCGAGAACGGGTCCGCGATTGCTAGATGACAGACTCCCTCCCGAGCCACAGTTCCATCAGCAATGGCGTTGGTCCTGAACGGAAGCATTCGAGAGCAGTGGCAGAAAAGAATCACACCCCGAGCGCATTCCGCGTAGCTCTTGCGCGGAGATTGGCACCCACGGGGAGAAATGCAATAACGACTCGCGCGAGATTCCAGTAGGTTAGAGTTGGACAGTGTGTCGTCCGAATCACAGGTCCAGGCCGCCGGCGCATTCGACAGTTCGGTTGTCATGGAGGCACGCCATGTATTCCGAAACATGTCAACCCCGCGCTCCGGCGGCCTTGGATTCGTGTAACAGGCCGTTCCGTTGAACAAGCCCCGTATGTTCCAGCTTAGCTAGGTACTCCTTGATGTCTCGTTCGAGCTGCTCGCGAGAGATTGTGTAATGAGTTTCCATCACATCCACGAGCCCGCGAAGATCGACTCCTGAAGGGCTCGCTTCCACTGTGCTCCAAACACGTGCAGCGACTGGATTGAGGCTGTAGCAGAGCCCCTTTTGAATATCGAGAAGCACAGCGCCATCCTCGGAATATGTGGAACGGACATCTGGAGAAACCAGCCACATAGCGTTGGGATCCGTTTTCACGCTCTCCCTCCGGCAGAAGTGTCTGAGTTCGAAGCAAACGGCCTCGGGGCGGGCTGAGGCCGTTTGTAAGACTAAAGGAGCAGTGTGAAGTCCGGACTTTTCGGACAAAACCCCTTCATCTTGCGCTACCGCTTGTGCGGCGACGCGCTCGAAGGTGTCGCACGAATTCGAGTCGCTGTGCAAAAAAAGATGTTTCTGCTCCGAATCCGGACCTATATACATGAACAGCGAATGGGAGGGCTGTGAATAGAGTGGGTTATCGACGCTGTTGTCTGATTGATTTCAAGCACTTACGGATGGCAATTTCACCGGCTGAGCACGATTTAGCTGATGCCTATCGGTCGTAGTCCGAACCGCAATTTCTGCTGAAAAGAAGAGTGGTGGTCGAGAATCCGACCCCGAGTGAGTGCTGCTCGAAGAGCCTTCAATGTATGTGAGGCGGACAAGTTACGCGGCCCCTGGCTTTTGAAAGGCCATGTGCACTCAGCCGTCAAAACGCTGACGTCTTTCCTCCGACGAGGTCGGGACCACACAACGCGCCAGCATGAGAGTCCAGGTTAGGGAGAGGGCAAAGGCCCTCCGCAATCATAACTAGCCTGTAACAAACGGTACCATTGACCCACTATAGTATAGGGAGTAGCGTACCTTTCATGATCCGGGGTCGGTCACTCCAGTCTCGGAATCCTCCGGGCCCTCCCGGGCAGCGTCTCAAGGCACTGCGCGAGGCATTGGGCATCAGTGGTCGAGATGTGCAAACCCATAGCCGCCTAATCGCGCGTTCACAGGGGAACCAGAGATATTGTATCTCCCACAGTTCTCTGGTCGAGATCGAGAACTCCACCAGGGTCCCGAGTGTCCACAAACTCTTCACACTGAGCGCACTCTATCGAATTAATTTCGTGGACCTCCTTCTGTTCTTTGGAATCGACCTGGACCAGATCAACACAGCTCGCCTTGCCGTCAAACTGCCCAGAACTCATCTCGTTCCTTCCGAGATTTACGACACGGAACGTCGTGTGAGTTTCCCGGCGAAGTTCGATCCAGGAACAAGGATCGAGGAGACGAATCTCCTCTCTCGCATGGTGCAAACCTGGGGTGAAATTCCTATCGCGTTCGTTCAGAATCTTGCGCTTCGGAAATATCTGTACGGGTTCATTGGAATGGATGACTACACACTGTACCCGATGATTCGTCCCGGCGCTTTCGTCCAGATAGATGACGAGGACACCAAGATTGATCCGGATCCGGGAGAGAATGAGTTTGACCGTCCCATCTACTTCTTTCAGCTTAGAGAGGGCTATGCGTATGGCTGGTGTGAATTGGAAGGCAGGGTCCTGAGCATCATTCCTCACCAGATGTCAGGAAGAAAGACACGGCAATTCAATTATCCAGACGACATAGACGTTCTGGGCCGGGTAGTTGCTGTGGCGATGCCGCTCCGGCGGAAACCGGCCCGGTCATCTTTGTCTGCCCCCGACAGTAAGAGAATTGGATAGACCATTGGGGATGTCTACCCCAACCCCAAAGGACTCAGGTTATTCAACGAGCTTCCCCCAATCGGTCCCGATCTAAACCGAAGTTCTATTGCTCTCGCCAACTGCTTCTGCTCTGCTTGGAGCTGTATTAAAGAAGTAACTAGGCGATGCTCAATTGCACCCCGGAGAAAGACTTGAGGCGATCCGCAGGCGTCATGGGATTTCCACGCGTCAAGTCGAAAAATACAGCCGGCAAATCGCAAAGGCCGAAGGTAGTGCGAAGTTCTATATTTCCAACGCTTGGCTCAGCCAGATTGAAGGCACGGGGTCAGTACCCTGTGTTCAGAAGCTCTTCAGCCTAAGCGTTATCTACCGGATCAATTTTGTCGAGTTGCTATCTCTGTTTGGGATCGACCTAGAGAGAATCGGCTTCCATCAGCTCGAAATTCGCTTGCCGAAGACGCACCTTGCTAGGCTAGAAGTCTACAATGAACACAGAACCACCACCTTTCCAGCCCGATTGCGCAAGGGGTTTAAACTAGACAAGACAACCCTGCTCTCACGTATGGTAAGAGCCTGGGGGGAGGTGCCCATCTCGGTCATACGCCACTTGGACATCAGGCACAGCCTGTATGGATATGTAGGGCTTCGGGACTACACGATGGATCCCCTTATCCCAGGAGGCTCCTTTGTGCAGATCGACGACCGGGTGCGCGAAGTGCTTCGTCCTTCTTCCTGGCGGACAGAATTGGATCGGCCAATCTATTTCGTAAGAATCCCTGGTGGGTATGCTTGCTCTTGGTGTGAATTGAAAAGGAATCAGTTGACCTTAGTACCCCATCCGTTGTCGCGTAACCGCCTTCGACACTTTGCCTACGCACGGGAGGCAGAAATCATCGGCCGTGTGACCGGTATCGCCATGCGAATTGTCCATCCTGGAAAGCGGACTCCTGGCGTGTCTGCAAGATCGCCAAAGCGACCTTGACGTTGGACAGGAAAATCTCAGCGGCCATTTCATCGCACTCTGACGGAATGGTGACCCGGTAAGATCCGAGATGTTTCCAACTCTCCAAAACGTCTCCCGGCCTTTCGGCTGTCGAGGAAATATAACTTCGCAGCTCCTCGATCAGTTCTTCTAGAGAGCAATAAACCAGCCGATTAAAAATCTCCGCGTGGCAAGCTGCCATTGCTTTGCAGGCAACGTTTTCGCTGAAGTGAAACGCGAGACCGTCATGGGAGTAGCGGCCAGTGTTGAGATCGCGCGAAGAGGCCAAATAAACGAGCCTGCTAACATCACCCGGAAGTCTCGCGAGAGTGCGATTCCTCAGGTCTCTTATCGCAGGCTCAATTTCCACGTTCTTGACTCCAAGGCTCATGTCTCAGCGCTTACCCTCGCCATCAGTTGCTCGAATGCGCCCCGCAGCCATGCCACCGTACGAAGAGTCTGGCCAACCATCTTGCGAGTGCGCATCGGACCGCGCGCCCAGATCCAGGCAATCAAAAGGTTACACAAAGTGAGAACTACAAGGTAGTTCAGAGCTAACTTAAGCTCGGTCGCGAGGTGCAGATCCGCAATCTGTCCCACGGCCGCAACATGTGCGCGCATGAGCAGCGAGACTCTCGTGCGCGTGCGCCGAAGCCAGGAAATAGCAAGGATGGTCCGCTCGCGCAGAAACATTTGTTGAATTTCTGAGGGCACATTTCGTGAAACGAAATCCCAATCCACCAGGTCAAATATCCTCTCACCAAGATCCCCGTGTGAAGCAGTGCTTCCACTTGTTGGCTCGCGCTTTTGTGGGACTATCAGTTCTATTCTGGTTTTCCGTGTGAGAAAGAGCTGCCGGGCCCACAGCGCCGAGACTACTAAAAGGAGTAATGAGACCCCGAGATACGGTAGCAGTTGGCTCATAATTCGCCACCCAGCTTTAAGAATGAACGGGCTCTTGCAAGGGCTCGTCTGGTCTTTTCGGCGATGAGTTTGTAGTCGCGCTCAATTTTGGATTCAGTTTCCGTCGCAGGGTTAGGGGAATAGGACCAGAGAGTGTAACTCCAGATTAGTAGAGCGGCCAGATACGCAATGGGCTGAACAAGCCGCCATCCTGGTCGTAGCCCGTATCCTGGCAGCGACCCGAATGCCAGGGATACTACGCAGGCGTAAATGTAAGCGCTATACCCGAAGATGATTCCTTTCAGATTTCTCCCAGTGGCAACGACATAGTAGGCAAGCAACGCGATGATCCCCGCCAGCAATATTGCCTGGACGGTGCGCAGATCGCGTTCCAATTCTGCCGAGGTTGTACCAGGAGACCAAACAGGTCCACTAACGGCGTTCCAGGTGACTTTCAAGATGACTGCCGTAAGGACACCCCACAGAAAAGTCCGCGCAATGCGCGCAACACCAGATGACTTGTTCAGTGCATTTTTGTAAATTTCAAGAATGACTGCATAGCCGAAGCAAGCATGGAGAAATTCAGTGTACCAATAGAACGGGGCGTAAACACTGGGGCGCAGAGTAAGCACCGAGAGACGCAACAGATCAATCAGAAAAACAACAGTCAGGTAGATATAAAAAGCGAGATACTTGCTGTAGAGCTTTGCGTTGATGGAACGCACCAGAATAAAAGCTTCCGTTGCAATTTCCATCCACCAAAGAATTTGTCCGAACACGCTCGCCGCCGGGGGGACGTAAACCGGATACTAACACACAAGGAGGGAAAAGAATGGGCATCTTCTCCCTCCCCGCATCGGTGTGGAGCGCGTCAGGAAAGCGTTGGAACCCAAGGGATCGGTATTGGCGGTGGTACGGGCGCCCCTCCGTCAGCTCTCAAGACAGGATTCGCAGAAGTTGTCGCGTGGTTTAACCCCGCTATCAATAGCAGACTCGCCAAAATTGCCAGTGATATCAGCCAAATCAGCCTTCCTACTTTCATGGTAACTCCTTTTCCCAGTTAGGGTTGGGCCGGTGTGGACAAGATTACTGTGTCTGCGTTAGGACCTGCCGAAACTCTTGTTACCTGCTCGGTCCACCGCGCACTGTCTGAAAAATGTAAGGGTGACAGTAAGAAGTATGCCCGCGCCAAGATCGCTCCTCTGAATTTTTCCAACCTTATGCACAAAGAGAACAGAGAATGCTGTCCCCGCATCAGCCCTACAGCCCAGTCAAAGGACCTCCGACAAGTTCCGGAACACATAAATCTCCGACCTGTTAACGCTAACGCCGTCGAGACAAACCACAGACTTAGTTGGAGGAGGCTGGTCTCAGGATTTGCCATATAGTCTTCATAAGTTACAATATGATATTTGTACTTGACATAACGATTTGTGTGGGCTACCATATCTCGCGTATTCTCATTCTTTGGAGCAGCACTATGCCCAACCAATCCGACGAGCCCGGCGCAACTCCGTTCCGGCCTATCCCGCTTGTTCCGATTTACACGTTCAGCTTTCTATCTGCCTTGACTGTGAGCCTCGGCTTCCGATTTGAACACTCTGCCCGCGCGACTCTTCTGGGCGCGGGTTTTCTCTTTGCGGCAATCGCCGTGGCATGTTTTGCCTGGTTTCTTCTGGCGGCTGATGAATCCTTCAAAGTCATCAACTATCGGGCACTCGTATTTGGATTTGTCAGTTTTCTGGCGCTGACACTTGTGTTCGAGTTCTTGAGAGCATTTGGTCTGCGCGTCCCTCCTCTTCCTCGCTTCGCAGTTCCAGTCTGCATGATTGTCCTGTGGACAGTGGGATTGATTCTTGCCGCCTCCTGGCTAAGGTTCGGGGAGGGGCGTGAAGAATGAAGACCCGATTGCGAGTACTTCGAGCGGAAAAGGAGTGGTCACAAGCAGAGCTTGCAGCGCACGTGGGAGTATCGCGCGCTTGCATCAACTCCATCGAAACAGGCCGCTACGATCCGAGTCTTCCGCTCGCTTTCAAGATCGCCCGCATCTTTGGCAAGAACGTAGAAGAGGTGTTCTTGTACCCAGACGGCGCCTCCGCAAATCCTAGTGGTTCTCCAAGCTAGGAGAGGCAAGTGATGTGTAACTATTCATCCCTCCAACCCTCTCGGTTCGATCCGCTGCAATACTCCGCACGGCATTCTCTCGTCTGCTTGTCTTACGCGGGTCGACATCCCTCTAAAGGGCATTTCAGGAGTTGATTTCATGTCCCGAGGCTTTGACGGTTTCGAAATTGATGATTTTCGTAGCTCTGATTTTGGCCTAGAGCGCGAGGTATCCAGGAGCCCTTCGTCCGACTGGAACAAGTGGACTGAGCTTCACAACATTCATCGGGAGGAAGAGCGCACCGACAGACTCGACCGCGAAGCTCCCGACCGTTCCAACAGAGACCGTCCTCCGCTGGCCCGCGAAGAACGAGTCCGAGCGATCCTCTCTCAGCGCACGCGTACCCAGTACACGGACCGGAACAAGACTTATTCACTCCGGGATTCCGAAATTCACACGCTGTCGGAGGTTGGCAAGTTCCGTGTTGTCGCCACTAAGGACCTGGCCGAGTTCGCCCATAACGGCGATCGAGCACGGGTCGAGAACGACGTGGAAAATCTAGTCCGGCAGGGGCTCATGAAGGCGACCACGATCGCTGATCCCGAGCACAACCCAACCCAGGTT